>FWPV01000359.1_pt1 | contig 121939 bp, 122 predicted proteins | sample 2228371 | NCBI WGS metagenome assembly FWPV01 (sample SAMEA103939776, study PRJEB20133) | metagenome | reverse complement strand
ATAATATTTCTGGAAAATAATACCAATAATTTTCAGATTTTCGTTTTGTATATGGTGGTTCAAACTCGACTCTATTAGTAATTGCTTCTAAATACCTTCTTGGTGCTTTGTCATCGCTATCCTCTCTCTCTTCAGCTGCAATACAATCAGCACTCCAAATTTTACCTCTTTGACGATTTGCAGCTTTAATTATTTCTTCAATATCTTCTCTCAAGCACTCAACTTTACTTAAATGTTCTCTTATAAATTCCTCGCCAAGCTTTTCGTGTGTATCACCTGCTTTAACCTCTTGAGCACGCCATATCAGTTTTCCTATATCATGTAATAAGGAACCGAGATAATTTATTTGTCTATCAGTCAGTCTACTCATGAAACATTCTCCCTTCTTTTCTCAAACTTCCCAATATCATGAAAAAGAGCGCCGAGTATTAAAGTCTTTTCTTCTGTTGTAAAGCTTGTTTGCATTGTACCTCCGAATCAATGCTACATTATTATTCTCTTTCACCTCTGTTGTGGTGAGATAACCCGCCTGGCTGCTTTTTTCGTTTCAGCACTTACCAGGCGGGAGGTAAGTTAACATTACTAATATATGTTTATCTCTTTGTCCTTACCACTTTAAGAACCTTCTCAGAACATTCTTTAACGAAAAACCCTTTTTGCATACGGTATCCGTATGCTATACATCTTATTACCGTATTCACCGATACTTCGAATTGTATAATTCATCGCTATATCTTCTCCTAATTCTTTCTTCAGTGCATTTCGTATTGTCGATACACTCTTCGTCAATCTGGCATCATGGGAGATGTAGTCCTTTTTGCCACTTTCTTTTACTCTCTCCTTTACTCCGCTTGCTGTGAATATTTTATCGTATAACATCAATATTTTTTCCCAATCACTTTCCGAAAGGTGCTTTCCGGCTTTCATTGGTTTTCTGCATTTTGCAACATACAAATAAACCGCAAAATCAAATGGTTTTAATTTTATTACATTATCTCCGATACCTACTGTAAATGTTTTGCTGTCAAATACGAGTGGATGCTCAACTTTTAACTCATCTATATCATGTTGGGCATATTTTACTAGTTCTATAAAGTTTGCTTTCGGATACTGTCTCAGTAACGGCAGCTTTTCCCGCAATCGTATGTACGGAATTGTTGCCATAACAAGTTGTGTATCTTCCTTTTTTGACTGGGGATAAAATTTTCCGGAATGTTCTAGTTCCTTGCTTACCAACACATGTAACAGCTCATCATCTTTCCGACCGAACAGAGATAGCGCATACGCCATTGCAACACTCATTGTTTTGCGTCCACCCGCAACAGAACAAAAGAGTTGATTATTCGGTTCATCTGCTAATGTTCGAATAACTTCAACGATAAGGTTTGGAAATAATTCATTTTCCTTATCGTTTCGTATGTCGGAAAGTTCTACGCTTTCTTCCCTTGCAACATACACGTTTTCGTTATAATTGAATGATGGCATTATTACTTTATAGTGTGTACATAGTTCCTGTATTTTCTCGTGCAGTTTTACCTCTTCGATTTTATTTTTTCCTTCAAGTGTAGTAATAATGAATATTTGGTCGATCGGTATGAACCGTTGTACAGAAAGAGCATAGAGTGTTTCCGTTACAACCTGAGGTGTCATACCTGTAACAGCAACTAGTAATCTCTGTTTCTTCACCATATTCCTTTAATTTTTATTCTTGCCTTACAACCTCCAGCATACCAAAACCCATACTCCCCTTTTCTCCAAGACCACTGCAATATGCCAGCCGTATGAGTTCAGGGTTCCCCTCAATTGTGAGCGGACAAAGAAAACCCCTTACTTTTGTTTCGTTTTCGGTATGTTGTTTAATTGTAATAAGCTTGCTTACTTTCATCGCTCCGCCACGTCGCTGAATGTATTCAGCATCGAGTGTAACCTTAAATGTCTGATCATCCGGCAACTTATTATACAACGACTGATACCGTGTCAGTATATTGGTTGCCAGATAGTGATTAAGCATCGGATCATCTGCAAGCAGATAACGAGCCTGTAGTTTTCCTTCGTGCTCAACCGGTGCAGAAACTGTAACAGGCGAAAGCATCCGGAATTTCATCGCGCTTTGCCACCGTGGCTCCGGTAAAACTTCAACAGTATGAATTGCAAAAGCAGTATCCGGAGTACCAATAAAAAACTCCTGTTTCTCGAACAACCCTATAACGAGATGCCGTAGTGTATCGTTCACTGCTATTCCGATGTACCACTCAACCTTATCTGAATCGAGATAAAGGCGGTCACCAATAACATGCGATCTGAAGGGAAACAACTGTGAAAAACAGAAGTGTTTGAACATCCTCTTCGGATTTACTTCGTTATTGATATTACCGTTGTGAAGTGCACTTGCATACTGATGAGACGAGTGTTCAATAAAACGGTATATTGCTGACGAGAGATAATATTGATAATTGATTGGTATTGATTGGTGATGCTTTAATGCTTTAAGTACAAGTTTTAGACGCATTGGAACCCCTTCATTTTACCCCGATGATATCTGCAGGAAGTTAATTGAAATTATTATTCATCGCAAGTTATTAGTATCCAAATTTTTAATGAATTTATTCATTTTATCTGTCATCCTTTTATATTGCTGTAAACAATAAACAGATGTCTATGTACTATTATAATTCCATAAAATCTTATAATATTACTCACATTAGGTGGTTACTGAATTTATTAGGAATTACCGCTTACGATAACCAACACAAAAGTTCTTAGTTAATGTGTTGACATTCATTGCATTCGGAGTTAACTTTGCATGGTGAGTGAATTCTAACCAATCGAAAGCATGACGACATGACTACGTTCAACGATCCGCATTCCTCATGGAAACTTTCTGCAATAATGTTTTCCGACATCCACTCCTTTTCTCAGAAAATGGCAGAAAACGAAACAGCTGCTCTCTCTTTGCTCAAAGCTTACGATGGATTAATGCGAGTATTGTGTCTCCGTTTCGGAGGCAAGATATTAAAATCTGAAGGCGACTTGTTTTTGATTGATTTTAAGAGTTCTGTTAATGCAGTGCGTTGCGCATTGGAAGCTCAGCAACGATTGTGGAGCTTTAACTCCGATAAGGCACCCCTTGCCCGCATCGAAATCCGTATTGGAATCCATATGGGCGATGTTCTTATTCAGGATAACAATGTTTCAGGAGAAACAGTACAAATTGCTTCACTGATAGAGGCACTTGCAGAGCCAAACAGAATCTTAATATCGCAGGATGTTTACCAGCAGATGAAAGGTAAAGTTGAATGTGACACCTATAGTCTTGGAAAATTAAAACTGAAAGGAATTCAGGAACCGATTGAAGTATTTGAAGTTCTCAATCCTGCAATACCTGAACTCAGCAAGCCATCGAGAACAGCAGAGCTCTTCAATAAACGGAAAGATATTCAGGAGGCAATGAAACGGAAAGAAGAAGAACAGGATGAAGCACGGCGAATTGAAGAAGCACGTAAACGCGCACATGAAGAACAACGCCGTGCTGAAGAAGAACGACGACGTCTGATCGACGAGCTCTATAAGAAAGCAGAAAAAAATGTTCAACTTGGGAACCTTGAAGAAGCAGAACATACACTTAACGAAGCATTAAAAATCGATACATCTTCATCGCAACAGGAGTACGCATCGCTTCTTGAACCAAAGGAACGAGAGATCCGCGAGCATTTAACAAAAGCGAAAGAATTACTTGCCAAAGAACAATTCGACGAAGCTGAAAAGGAAGTAAATTTAATTTTTACAATCGACCCTCTTCACATCGAAGCACAACAGGTTTTACTACATATCGAAGAGCAACGTTACCGCTACGAGCAAAAACAACGCTCTCAACAAGTTGAGGAAAATTCATTCCTCGATCCCAATCAACAACGGATTCAGGAATTGCTTTCAAAAGTACGAGAACACATACAAAATGAACAGTTTACCGAAGCCCGCTTTGTTTTACGAGAAATTTACCGCATCGATCCAAACAATTACGCAGCACGTCAAACCGAAGAAGAGATGCACCTTGCCGAAGAAGCACGTGTAGAACGATTAAAGCAGGAAGCTCTTCGCCGTGAAGAACGGGAACGTCAGGTACGAGCTCAACAATTAAGAAAGCAACTCGAAGAACAACGGAGGAAAAAAATAATCAAAGCTAAAACTCACACTTACGAAGAAAAGATTAAATTATCAGTCATCAATCAACTCCCTTTAAAGAGCATCGGACTTGCTCTGTCCGTCATTATCTTTATTTTCTTAATCTATTACATAGTGGATGTACTCTTCCCAAAAAAGGCATCCATAGCAGTTTTTGCTCCGGTCGGTAATACATCAGCTGAAATACAACATCCATTAACGAAAGCACTCCCAATGCTTGTAGCATACGATCTTGTAGCAAGCGAATATATCACTGCAATTAACCCTACGACAACAATTCTTTTCGATGCACGTCCGGAAAAAGCCTCAACGCTCGGACAGTTATTTAATGTCAAATACATCATAACTGCTACCGCAGCAATATCAAATGGTTTGTATACAATCACGTTCCAGCTTATTAATACGGATGATTCATCAGTGATTGATTCTTATACAACATCTGTTACCCCTACAACTATTGGTATTGTCCGTACAAAGATATTGGAGTTCATTATTAAGGGTCTTGATTTAAAAACACCTTTGCCAGTTTCTTTAGATTGGACAACATCAAACGAGGCTGCAAGTCGTTATTTGCTTGCGGTAAGCAAACTTCCTTCCACAGATGCAACAATTCAACGTGCAGTTGCCCGGTTGTGTGAAGCAGCATTTAACTCAGACAACCGTTTCTGGTATGCAGCACGCGAAGCTTCGATGCTCTACTTTCAACTCTACGAACTCGAACAACGACAGGAAGATTTTGAGCTAGCTTCAAAATATATACAAATAGCTTTAAATTTTGCACCCTATGATCCGATAGTAAAAACACTCGAAGCAAAACAATTGAGACTACTGAGGAAATCCACTGATGCATTATTACCACTTGAAATTGCAATTCAACAGGCACCATCACTTGCAATGGTACACAACGAAATAGCCTTAACATATTTGATGCAGAATAAAAGTGACGATGCATTAAAACATGCTAAACTTGCATTTTCGTATGATTCTAAAAATCCATCAATACTATTTACTCTGGGGTTAGCTTTTCATTCAACCCATTCTTTCGAACAAGCGTTAAATCAATACAATACAGCAATAAAACTTGGTTATCCTGAATTGTATGTAACAAAGAACGGCCGCGTTTTTACGTGGCTCCAGCTTGGTATGATTGATACACTTGTCAGTTTCCACCAATCACTCATTAAAGAGGACTACTTTAATTATTCTGGATATTACCGTATCGGTCAGGCATACCAGTGGCGCACACAACTTCGTGAAGCAAATGAATGGTTAACAAAAGGATTAAAAGTAGTGCAGGAAATACTGGCACGCGATCGGAATGATGCAGAAGCACACGCCTATGCATCACTGTTCTTTTCACGACTTGGAAAATTTACCGATGCAGAATCTGAAATACAACGCGCCCTAGCACTGAAACCAGACGATCCGGATATTCTTTTCATTGCCGCACGTACTTACAGTATTCAGAAAGATATTGCAAAAAGCACCTCCTATCTAAGGAAGGCACAGCTGATTCAATATCGGTATGGTGAACGCTTCGATCCGGATTTTGCTACAATCTCAACAACTCCCGAATTTATTAATGCAGTCACATTCTAACTGTTACAGTATCAGTGTCTCGAGTGCAAGACGGATTGAAAGGAGTTCTTCAGATGTTAATTCTTCGTCAACGCTGCGTGCGTTTTCAATTACTTGTTCTTTTGTACGTGCTCCTGCAAGTGCAGTAGTTATTCCTTCCTGATCAATTGTCCAACGAAGAACCAGTTGACCCAAAGTAAAGGAATGAACTTCAGCAATAGGTTTTATTGTATTTAAAAACTCATTTACCTTCTTTACTATCTCAGGCTGGAACAACTTATGTGTAGCCCTATGATCACCTTGGGAGAATTGCTGACCAGGTACAATTTTTCCTGTTAACAGTCCTCGTGCCAGGGGGCTGTATGCAAGTATTCCTTTATTGTTTTGTACACAGTATGGCACAAGTTCCTTTTCATTATCTCTCTGAAGCATATTATACAGCACCTGGTTCGATACTATCTCTGTAAGCTTGCTAACTTCTTCCATTTGTTGCATAGAATAATTACAAACCCCTGCATAACGTATTTTTCCATGTTCTTTCAATCGCTCAATTGCTTCCATCGTATCTTCCAATGGAGTTGATGGATCAGGCCAGTGTATTTGATAAAGATCTATATAATCGGTACGAAGTCGTTGTAAACTTTCTTCACATTCTTTCATTACGCTTTCTTTTGCAGCGTAACGGTACATGTGTACTTCTTTCCCATATATGTCTTTCGATGTAAAGTAATAGACCCCTTTATCAGTATCCCATCGTAAACCATACTTTGTTAATATCTGCACCTTATCGCGCGGAATATCTTTTAATACCTTTCCAATAATTTCCTCGCTTAATCCCTGACCATATGCCGGTGCAGTATCGATAGTGGTTATCCCACAGTCGTATGCTGCACGAAGTGCTTCTTCAGCAGCTTTTGTATCAGTTCCTCCCCACATCCATCCACCAATAGCCCATGCGCCAAAAGTAATAGCAGAAACATGCAAATCGGTAGTGCCAACTTGTCTGTAAATCATAGGTTACCTCATCGTTTCTTAAATTTTTTAACCAAAGCCTTTTTACTGATTGGAGGAACAAACTGACTAACATCACCACCAAGGGCTGCTATTTCACGCACAAAGTTAGAACTCAGATAGGTATACTGCTCCTTCGGCATAAGAAATACTGTTTCGAGCTGATTATATAACCTCCTGTTCAGGAGAGCCATCTGAAGCTCATACTCAAAATCTGTCATCGCTCGTAAGCCACGTATTACAGCAATGGCATTGCGCTTTTTTACATAGTCAACAAGCAACCCATCAAATGAATCGACAACAACCCGCTTATATTTTTTCGTTGCTTCCTTCAGTATCTGTACACGTTCTTCAACTGTGAAAATCGGTTTCTTTGAGCTGTTAATTGCAACCGTTACATACACCTTGTCAAAAAGTTTCAATGCACGTTCAATTATATCAAGATGCCCGTATGTAACAGGATCAAATGATCCGGGATATACTGCAATCGTCATATTTTTCTCCTTTTTATGTTAACTAAAAATACGAAGAAGATTTGAATAATTCTTTACATTTGCATAGCTTTCATTAACAATACCGTAAAAACATATGGACACTCGAAGAAGCTTCTTAACAAAAATAACAGGTGCAGTAACCGGTATATTGTTTCAACCACAAAAAATACTTGCACAACAATCGCCTACAAAAACAATGATATTGAAAGCATATCTATACACATTACAATTACGACATCAATTTTCTATTGCAGTGTCGAGTCGTACAACCACCCCCATTGTATTGACCGAAATTGAATACGACGGCATTGTTGGATATGGTGAAGCATCATTGCCACCGTACCTTGGCGAAACTCAGGATAGTGTGCTCTCTTTTTTATCAAAAGTGGATTTAAAACAATATTCTAATCCTTTTGAACTTGAAACTATACTTAGCGAAATCGATTCACTGGCACCGGGTAATACAGCTGCAAAAGCATCAATCGATATTGCGTTGCACGATCTTGTCGGTAAACTTCTCAACAAACCGTGGTATGAACTGTGGGGTCTACCCCGTTGGCGAACGCCGTATACATCTTTTACAATTGGAATCGATACACCCGATATTGTAAAGAAAAAAACTGAAGAAGCTGCAGACTACAAAATTCTGAAAGTTAAACTCGGAAGAGACAATGATAAGGAAATGATTACAACCATCCGCTCTGTAACACCAAAACCTCTCATTACCGATGTTAATCAGGGTTGGAAAGATAAATACTTTGCACTCGATACCATTCACTGGCTTTCAGAACAAGGCGTAATACTTATTGAACAACCACTACCTGTAACTATGAGAGATGAATTAGCCTGGCTTACAGAGCGTTCACCTATTCCGGTTATTGGCGATGAGGGTGTACAGCGATTAAGCGACGTACCTAAAGCAGTTGGTGTTTACTCAGGAATCAATATCAAACTTATGAAATCAGGTGGAATGCGCGAAGCTTATAAAATGATAACTCTTGCACGGGCATTAGGACTTAAAGTTATGATCGGATGTATGACTGAAACATCGTGCGCTATTTCGGCAGCATCACACCTTACACCTCTTGCCGACTGGGCTGACCTTGATGGTGCATTATTAATAACCAATGATCTATTTGATGGAACGACAATTCAGGATGGGAAAATAATTCTGACCGACAGACCGGGAATTGGTGTCATTAAAAAAAGTTAGTTACTGTTTATCAAGTTTAAATCGTATTCGTAATATCCCTTCTTCCTGATCCCATGAAATAATTTTAAATATTCCTATTTCCGAGGTACGTTGCGCATGGATACCACTACATGGGCAAACATCATAATCACCAATACGAATTATACGCACATGCTCACCGGCATCATCCGGTAACCGCTCGAGTGAAACTATTTTTGACGCTTCATCGCGGTTATAGACTTCTGCTGTAACCGGTAAATCTTTTTGGATAATTTCGTTGACAAGAGCTTCTATATGTTCAATGTCTGCCTGAGATAGTTGTTTCTCAAGTTTGTAATCACATTTCGACTTTTTTCGTTCAATGTGTGCGTTAAAAGCACGCCCGCAGCCAAATAATCGTACCATTGTCTGGTTTAAAATATGTTCCGCTGTGTGCATACATGGGTCGTAATTTTTTGGATTTGCAATGACCGGTGTATTATCTTTCTGCTCCATTCATCTCCTCAAAGAACTATGGAAAATTCCTGAAATTTTTCCAACAAATTCTCAATCGAATGGAAGTGGATAGTCTTCATACCAGCTAATGCCGCACCCTGAACATTTTGTTCCACATCATCGATGAAAACAACTTCCTCGGGCTTTTTCTGTAAATCAGCAAGAACTTTCTCATAGAACTCTTTCTGTGGCTTCAACGCTTTTAACTTGTACGATACATAATGCTTGTGAAGTAAGTGCACTGCAGGTACTTGCTGTAAGCTCTGCAGATAATGAAATTCACTGGTGTTGCTGACAAGTGCTGTAAAGTATTTTGCTGATACTTTTCGTACTATCTCTTCCATTCCATCAACCGGTTTACAGAGAATCGTTGAAAATGCCTTTTCAAGTTCACTTCGGGAAAATTCATTACCCGATAACCGTAACACTTCAGAAAAAAAATCATCCGTTGTTATTAAACCACACTCATACTTTTGTTGAATTGCATGTATTTGTGATGCCAATTCATCAAAACGATTGTGGTTTATTTTTAAAGCACGTGGAAAATTCAATATATCAATATGAACCAGAACATTCCCTAAATCAAAAAGAATAACTTTTACTGTTTCCATACTTTTTGTTCTATCCGTATTTCCTTATCAATCTCTACAATGCTGAATTTACCATCAGCAACTGATCCACAATTTAAAATCAAAGTATTGTTAATACGATCCACACCACTCGCTTCGTGAATATGACCGCATACAACAAGGTTCGGTTGATATTCTTCAATAAAGGATCTTAGTGCCGTGCTGCCAACATGTGCACCAAACCGTACTTTATCTACAGTTGTACCTCGAGGCGGTGTATGCGATAGTATTATTTTCCATTGTGCATTTTCAATAGAACTCCAACCCTTTTTCAGATTTTTAAAAATTTCCTCTTCACCTACTTCATACGGTGTATGCAAAATACTCCACGGAGCCGCCGATACTCCACAAATTCCAATTGAGTTGACAATAACTCCTGTACTGTGAATTCCATATCCAAGTCTTAAGAGTTCCTGATCAATATCTACACTGTCCATGTTACCTGCTACACAGAATACAAATAGACTGTACGTATTGATATCTGCAAAGATGTCACGGATATCTGCAACGGTACCGTGAGTTGTTAAATCACCTGCAATAAGAATCCCATCATATGGCTTTTGTGATTCAAGAATACCGCGAAAACGCTTTACTGAATTATGTATATCACTAAGAGCTAGAAAACGCATATACTATACTTTTTTTTAATAAATATCGTAAGATTTTTTGAGATGACAAAACAGGTAGGTAAAAATCATATTTTACCGCTCTTGAAAAACAGGAGGAGGTAAAGTGGTAGTTGTTTTAACTTGAAAAATTAATGCAATTGTTTGATTAACAAAAGAACAGCAACAGCAAGCCACGTAAATAAAGCCACCGTTACGGGATTGCGAAATATATTAAAAAGCTTTTTGATATTCGTGGCATTCATAACAGTACTGTTTTTCCCGTTATTGCAAATCGTGGTTTGTATTATTTTGTTGTTCATTTAATACCCCCGTTTATTATTTAAGTTTTGTTTATATATACTACTTAGATTTTAATAATGTAGTGTTCTTTATCACGCGCCTCTTTTGGAACTATTAAACTTCCTTTTAATGTTAATATGTTTGATAAAAAAACATGTTCCACAATAAAAGGTATTATATGTTACAAATAAATAAACCTGCACCTGAATTTCAAGAAGATGCTCTCATAAATAATTCAATTAAAAAAATTTCATTGAAAGACTTTAAAGGTAAATGGGTTATACTTTTTTTCTATCCAGGTGATTTTACATTTGTATGCCCGACAGAATTAAGAGAACTCGCAAAATGTTACGAGCTGTTTAAACAGGAAAATGCAGAAATAATATCAGTCTCCGTAGATTCAGTTTTTGTTCATAAGGCATGGAAAAATACATCAGAGACAATTAAAAATATCCCTTTCCCAATGCTTGCCGATCCATCTCACAGAGTATCAAAAGCATACGGAACATTGATCGAAGAAGAAGGCATCTCTCTCCGTGCAACTTTTTTAATAGATCCAAATGGAATTATAAAAGCATTTGAATACCATGATAATAGTATTGGCAGAAGTGTTGATGAAATTCTCAGGAAATTACAAGCTGCCAAATATGTACAAATACATTCCGATCAGGTGTGCCCGATGAACTGGAAACCCGGAAATGAAACATTGAAACCATCTCTGGATTTAGTGGGGAAAATCTAAAGAAGATGGCAATTCTCACGGCGGGCAAAATAAAACCCGCCGTTCTTTTAAAAGAACCATTTAATTACTTTCAGTATCCCTTGTTTCCATGGAACCCTGTGCGAAACTCCGGCTGTCTCACTGAACTTGTTATAGTTTTCAAGATACCATGTATAATTTCGTAATAAAGCATCTCTGTTGGAGTATTTTGGAGTAAAGCCAAGTATCTTTTCAGCTTTTTCAATCGATACAAAAGAGTCTTTGGATACTGTTTCATATATCCATTGATATAACGGAACAAGCTTTAATTTTTCAAGAATACGCAAAATAAAAACAAGTGGTGCTGCTGGTAACGAAATTATTTTCTTACCATTGCCTGCGTAATCAAGTACAGCCTGAAAATCTTTCTTGATTGTTCCAAATTCCTTTGCACCAATATTAAACGTATCATTTACCAGTTGTTCATCAAGCGTTAAAGTAAGGTAAATTGCTGTGCATAAATCTTCTACATCAAGCAACTGATACCTATTATTTCCTTTTCCGAGAATTGGGAAATTGTGACCATCCTTTGCCCATTCATACAGCAAAGAAAAAATTCCCAACCGTTCAGGTCCAATAAACGATTTAGGACGTATAATCGGAATACACATTCCTTTCTTTCTGTATTCAAGACACACTTCTTCTGCCAATATTTTTGCTTTTCCATAGGGACCAACACCTATCAATAAATCATCTTCATAAATTGGGTGATGGTCCGGAACCCCGTATACTGCTGTTGATGAGATGTGCACAACACGTCTTATATTGTTTCTGCAAGCTACATCAAGTATATTCCTTGTTCCATCAACATCTGTAGAAAAAATATCTTTCTCCGGATACAGAGGTAAAGCAGCCGCACAATGAACAACAGAGTCTACACCTTCCATCGCTTGTTCAACAGCAGCTCGATCTCGTATATCTCCCCGATAAAATACAATTTGTTTTTTTTCAGGATAGTCGAACTCTGCAATATCGAGTACAACAACCTTTGCGACACCTCTATTGAGTAGGTATCGCACTAAATTAATTCCAAGAAACCCTGATCCTCCTGTTACCAGTATTTTTTGTGGCATCATTTATTACCCTTTATATTAGTTTTAAACAACTTCATCCACCGACGTGGTTTCCGACGTTTCCAATTTGCATTATGATAGAGGTAACTGAAAATCAATGGAACAACAGTCGTTGCTTCGGCATATACCATTTGTTCAAAGACTGTATCAACTTTTCCCCACGAACTTGCTTCCTTCAGAGTTGAACTTGAACAAGCTCCATCACGTACATCGGCAACTGTAATTTGTATAGCATATTTGTGCATAGGAACATCATACCCCAATACTTCTGCACATACAACTGTATCCTGAACAAAATTTTTCGGTACTCCACCTCCGATCATAAATAACCCAGATGAGCGTGAATTAATTTTTATTTCTGTCAATTCGTAAAAATCTTTTACGGAATCTATACCAACAAACGGCTTTCCTGCTTTTCTCCGCTCATATTGATGTTTGACGAGACCAAATCCTGCGCTTGAATCTGAAAATGCTGGACAAAAGATTGGCACATCATGTTCGTATGCTAACTGAACAAGCGAATCTTTCTTTTTTGCATTCTTCACAAGCCACCGTCCCATTTCACGTATAAATTCACGCGATGAATAATACCCCGGTTCCATTCCATCAGCAATTATTTTTATTGTTTCGTCACATTGTTGCAATTCTTCCTCATCGATAAATGTATCATAAATTCTGTCAATGTAATGGTTCCTTAAAAGTTTATCATCAATGTAAGGCGTACCTTTGTAATGCCTGAAACCTAACGCTTCAAAAAAATCCATATCAACAACCGAAGCTCCTGTTGCAACAACAACATCTATCATATTAGTACGAATCATATCTGCATAAATCTTCATACAACCGGCAGCACTGGTACTTCCAGCGAGTGTCAATACGGTTGTACATCCTTGCTCCTCGATCATCTTCTTCGCAATTTCGGCAGCTCGGGCTGCATCTCTCGAACTGAATGACATTCTTTTCATCGCATCAATAATTGGTGTGGCATCAAACGATGTCGCATCAATATGTTTTATAGTCTCACATAATAATTGCTTCTTTTTCATTGTTATTCCTTATTACTGTTTTTTAATAATACCGTAATTCCGGATGAAGATAACACTGTACGTAATCCTTCACAGCATCCTCCAGATTTGTAAAAGATTTTTTATAACCTGCCCGAAAGAGTTTTGACATATCAGCCTGAGTATAATACTGATAGCTATTTCTGATAGCTTCGGGCATCTCAATATATTCTATTGATGGCTGAAAATTGAGTGAAGTAAAAATAGCATAAGCAAGATCATTCCATGTACGCGCAATACCGGAACCTACATTAAAGATACCTCCTACGACACGATTGGATATAAACCAATACAAAATCTCTACACAATCTTTCACATAAATAAAATCCCGCTTTTGTTCGCCGTTTTTATACTCTGATTTGTATGATTTAAAAAGCTTTAGAGTTTTTGTTGTTAATATTTCTTCATAGGCTTTACACACCAGACTCCGCATCGAACCCTTATGATATTCATTCGGACCAAAAACATTAAAGAATTTAAGACCCACAACCGAAGGGAGTAATCCTTCCGATTTTAGCCATAGATCGAACAGATGTTTTGAATACCCATAGGGATTCAGTGGAAGTAATTTTTCTAGCTCTTTTTCATCATCACAAAAACCATTGCTGCCATCACCATACGTAGCTGCACTGCTCGCATAAAGAAAATAAACATTGTTCTCCAAAGCCCACCGAGCAATTTGTTGAGAGTATCTATAGTTATTATCAATGATACCATCGACATATTTTTCTGTTGTTGATGAATTTGCTCCAAGATGGATAATCGCATCAATTCCAGTCCAGGTCATGTTTTCGAGTAAGGGGATAAAATGCGATTTATGGATATAATCAATAAACTTTTTACCCCTTAGATTTTTCCATTTATCCGATACTCCCATATTATCAACAACGAGAATATCGTTTATCCCAACGGAATTCAATTTCCCTAATAAGCAACTACCTATAAACCCTGCACCACCGGTTAATACAATCATAGTGTCTCCTTTTATTTGTAAAGTATACAGAATAATCTATCTTGCTTCAAGATAAAAGTGCTACATTATTATATTTTGTGCTACTTTTTATTTAATACCATATATAGTATTTTTTCAACATATTTTATTTGTCATTATATATTCAGACATATTATTTACAAAGGAGTGTTATCTATGTCTATGCTCGTACGATTTGGTATATCAATGGAAGAGGATTTACTGAAAGATTTCGATGAACTCATTGCCCAAAAAGGATACACAAACCGATCTGAAGCTATCCGCGATCTAGTACGAGATAAACTTGTTGATGAAAATCTTCAAAATCCTTCAGCCTTTGTCTATGGCGCTCTTGTTATCCTCTATGATCACCATAAGCGTGAACTGGAAAAATCTCTTTCGAATATCCAGCACAATTATTTTGAAAATATTGTTTCAACTGCTCACGTCCACGTCGATCATGACCATTGTCTTGAAGTGATTCTTCTTAAAGGAAAAGCTAAAATCCTTCAGGGTCTTGCAGAAAAAATATTGAGCTTTAAAGGCGTTAAACATGGAAAGCTTACACTTACAACTATTCTTGCCAGTCCACCAGACAAAAAAAATACACATCACCACAAGCATTAAATGCGGTTATCACTCATTTAGAGCTTTTTTGTTCTGAAGTATAAGTAATTATTTTTACCTGCACCAATCTCCGATGGTGCTCCCATTAACATCTTATCTTGTATCTAAGCTTGACTTTCAGAAAAAATGGTGCTACTTTTATAAAAATGGTAGCACATATATTTTACACACAATAGGAGTATACGTATGCGTATAAACTTATTATTATTTTTTGTACTTCTGACCGGACATTTTCTTTTTGCAAAAGAGCCATTAACTGACAGTGACACCTGCAGGGTTTACAAGCTTAATCCCATAACTATTACAGCAACACAAACAGCTCTTCCACGCAATCTTGTTGCACCATCTGTAAGTATTGTAACAAATGACCTTTTAAGTCTTCAACCAGAAAAATCTGTTTTTAGTTTTTTAAGCCGTAGTGTACCAGGTGTTTATGTTACAGAACGTGGGCCCATTGGATTTGGAGTAAATTCACCCGCAGGTCAGACTTTTATTCGTGGAAAGGGCGGAAATCCAAATACACAGGTTCTTACATTAATCGATGGCCGTCCCCAGTTTATGGGGATGATGGGGCATCCCGTTAACGACAGCTATTTATCGGCACACATTGACAGAGTTGAGGTTATCCGTGGTCCAGCCTCTCTCCTTTACGGTACAAATGCTATGGGTGGCGTTATAAACATTATTACAAAACGTAATGTCCAACAAGGTTTAACTAGCTCTGTAACAGCTTCGTATGGCACCTACGATACACGTCATGTAGGTATTACTCTCGGATTTAATCAGGGAGATATATCTACAACACTTTCATATACTAATGCTTTTACCGAGGGACACCGCCCATATTCTGAATATCGCGGTAATAGTGGTTATCTGAAAACATCGTACAACCTCAGTGAACTATATACAATACACGTTGACGGATGCCTTACTCAGATTAATACTTACGATCCAGGTACTATTTCATCACCTTATATTGACAACTGGATGCATATTCGGAGAGGATATATCGGATTATCTATTGACAATGATTACCAAGTCTCAAAAGGCGGTGTACGCGTGCTGTACAATTTTGGCCACCATGAACTTTCACCCTATTACGGTAATAGAAACTGGATATCTGATGACTTTTGTGCGAGCGCCTCTGTATATCAATCTTTTTCTCTTATATCAGAAAATACTATCACAACTGGAATTACCTTCGATCAGTTTGGTGGAAAAGGAAAAAACACAGCAGCTGATTATGGTTACCATTCGGTGTATCAATATGGAATGTACGCCCACCTACAGCAAAGAGTATTGAATTATTTTATTCTCAACGGAGGTCTTCGTTACGATCGTAACGAGATGTTTGGAAATGCGTTTACTCCTCAATTTGGAGTATCCTACTTGTTAACCGAAGGTACAACTGTGCGTGGATTTGTTGGCAAAGGTTTTCGTAGTCCCACAGTGCGTGAACTTTATCTCTTCCCCGCACCTACTCCGACACTGAAGCCAGAAATTTTGTGGAACTATGAAATTGGTATATCGCAGTTGTTTGGAGATTACTTCTGTGCTGAGATTACTGGTTTTGTACAAGAAGGAAGTAATATGATCAAAACAGAAGGAATGTATCCCAACCTTCGACTATCAAATTCCGGTTCATTCGTGCATAGAGGAATAGAAGCAAGTGGTATCTATTATCCATATAAAAATTTTAAAGTTGAAGGGAATTATAGCTTCATTGATGTCGGAAACAATACACGATCTATCCCAAAACATAAAATGTATGCATCAATGGAATATTCTTATGAAATAGTAAGTGCTGTACTTTCTGCTCAGCATGTTGAAACAATTTATGGTTCAGACAATAAACAAAACAAAATGCCAAATTATACTGTTGTTACATTTGACCTTTCTGCCAAACTTTTACCGAATCTCGTAGTTCGTGGAACAATCGATAATCTACTTGATGAAACTTACTATACAATTTTCGGCTATCCGATGCCCGGTAGAACCTTTACTGTTGGTTTAAAAACTACTTTTTAAGGAGTTAACTATGACAATCAAACCAAATTCTTTAACAACATCGTACGTTATAAGCATTACAAATTCATTCATTTTTACAGCATTAGCAATTGCCTTGGGAATTACATTTCCACAACTATTTCATACTATAGGCATAGGTTCAACATTTCTTCCTATGTTTCTTCCTACCGTGCTTCTTGCACCTGTTGTATCCTTACCATTTCTAATTATTGCAACACTAACAACTCCTATATTAAGCACGCTCTTTTTTGGTATGCCACCTATATATATTGCTATGATTTTAATTGCAGAACTTTCATTTGTTGGAAGTTGTATTATTATCCTTCGGAGATACTTACCTCACTGGTTTCTAATTCCTGCAGTACTGATTTCAGAAAGACTCCTTTTATATGTTTTAACATTGCTTATTCCCTCTATCGGAATTTATCCTGAGTCTATTGTAGCTTCTTACCCGGGTGTTCTTATGAATTCAACTATCGGAATATTATTTTGCTATACCTTTTACCGAAAAATTTCATACACATAATCAATGGTACAAACAGAACATATGAACTATTCAGCAATACGACGTCAGTTTTTTGACGCCATTGCTGACCAGTGGAATACAATGCTTTCAGAAGATGATTGTTCTTTTATTAAACATGTACTTTCCTTTGTGCCCTTTCAATATGAAACTGGCAAACGCCTTCTTGATATTGGTTGCGGTACCGGCATCCTCTTCCCTTTTCTTTCCGATTGGGAAGTCGTCGCACTTGACTACTCTCCTCAAATGCTAGTTCGTGCACAACAATTTTCCTTTCCGTGGATTAAAGAATATATCTGCGCAGATGCCCACCATCTCCCATTACCGGATATTTTTTTTGCTCGTGTACTTATGTTTTCTGTATATCCTCACTTTGACAACCCCGAACAGGTAATTCGTGAGACATACAGAGTCCTTAAAAAGAATGGTTGTATCATAATTTTTCATTTGAATAATAGCCAAACAATCAACAGTATTCATAGCCATATAGACGGACCCGTGTCACATGATTTTCTTCCTCCTGCTTCTGAGGTAGCAAAGCTTTTAGTAAAACATGGTTTTCTCATTAAGCATTGTGATGATAGTGAGCGTTTCGTAGTAATTGGGTTAAAAAAATAATTTATTTCTTACTGAAGAAACCGACAATTCTCATTATTTATTGGATACCATTTATTTTCTTTTGACTATCCATGCAATATCTTTTAAATCATTGTTATATTTTCTAAGATAACTCACAGTTTTGATCAGCGAATGCTTTTAGCAATACATAAACAGAAATAAGTAATTATTTACATATGCCTCAGAATTTCATGACTCAGCAGATGAATAACCTTTTCTCCGCCCTGAATTACTTCAGGTGATAGATGTATTCCGTAAGAAGTATTTTTTACCTGAACACCATAAAAAACAAACTCTTCCGGCAGACATTGTATTGTATTTGCAAGCTCGATAGCTTCAAGCAACGAATAGAGATGTGATGATGAAGTAAAACGATGCCGCTGGAGAGGTAACTCATTTCCAGTGATACGAATTACGTCCCCAGGCTTCAAATTTCCGTAGACTGCATCAACTATACAAACGTTATTAAATCCTTCCCACAGACTAAATAATTTCGATGCATCGCCCACCACATACTTAACAACAACATCGGGGATTTTTTTACTTTCTATCTGACGTGCAATCCACAAACCTATTCCATCATCTCCCCGGTATTCATTTCCCACACCAATAACGAGTATGTTTGGTTTTGTCATCCAATAATTTCTGAAGCAGATAAAGAAATTAGAGATGGACGAACAAATCGAAGGAAGTCGGTTACTGTAATTTTAATTGCGTAGAATTGCGTACAAGCAAAGAACATGATGTAATCATATTCTTTCAAAGATGCATCAGCAAAAACGCTGCAACCATATAGATGACCAAAGGGTGGTAAAGTTTTTGGATCACATTCGGAAAGTTTATTATCATAATCTGAATTTGGTAACAGGTCAATTTCATCTGAATGAAGTACTTTGCGAAGAGATGATAATTGTGGTTCGCAGGAGAGGGGAAATACTATCATTATGAGTAACTGTTTTTTTGTAAACAATTTCGACTGAACAAACACTGTTCTGGAATCCATCTCTGAAATATGAAGAGATGGATTTTCGACAATTTCGAATGGAATTGCACTCCTACGAAGGTATGCAATAATATCGTTAAATTTTGCCATACTTCACCTCTTTTGTTATTATTTGTTGAATTCCTTGTAATACTATTGATCATTCTCTCTTGTTAATGTTACAAGGTGAGTAGCACAGGAGATACAAGGATCGTAGTTGCGTACTGCTTGTTCACATTGCCAAAGTAATTTTTGCTGACTTAACTTAAGACGAGGTGGAATAAATTCTCTTAAATCTTGTTCCATTGTTTTGAAGTTTTGTGCTGTCGGCGGTACTATTTTCGCATCTAGAATTATTCCTTTATCATCAAGCCGGTAACGATGATAGAGTATACCGCGAGGTGCCTCTGTACACCCGTATCCAACACCTCCTTTTATCTGATATTCAACTACTGCTTTATCGGGTTCTTCATAGTTCTTACATATCTTAAGAGCTTCTTCGCATGCATAAAGTGTTTCAACAGCTCGCACTATAATGCTCTTAAACGGATTATTCGTACCTTTTGCCAGACCGGCAGCTTTAGATAGTTCTTTTGCAGTTGGAGTCAATTTATCATAATTAAGATTGAAACGAGCAAGAGGTCCGACAAAGTATGCTCCTCGTTCTTTTAATATTGAATGAAGAGCATTGGAATGCGAAACATGTTCTTCCATAAAATGATTATCATAGTCACTAATATCAATATTTAGACCTTTGTTCGATACAAGTCGCCCTTCATTCATAGGATATTCATGTTCATGACGTAATGCAACGTATTCGTAGTCCCTCTCAAAATCGGGAAACGGTAATTTCGAACAAAATTTTACGGATTGAATTGCGGCATCTCTTGCCCATTCAAGATTGCTGATAAGTGAGGATATTTCTTTCTTCGTTGGTATCCGATAAAAACCACCCACACGCACATTGATGGGATGTATCTCACGTCCTCCAACAAGATTGACAATATCATTCCCGATTTTTTTCAGTTTTAACGCTATCTGAACAACAGAACCATGATCCTTTGCCATACGTATCGCATCTTCATAACCAAGAAAATCAGGAGCATGGAGGAAAAAGATATGAAGTACGTGACTTTCAATCCACTCACCACAATATAGTAAACGACGAAGCGTGCGTAATGAATTATTTACCTGTATACCAAATATTTTTTCCATCGCATGCACCGAACTCATCTGATATGCTACAGGACAAATACCACAAATGCGAGCCGTAATATCAGGTGCATCGCTATATGGTCTGCCACGTAAAAATGCTTCGAAAAATCTTGGTGGTTCAAAAATTCTTATCTTTACATCCTTTACCTCATTACCACGTATCGATACGTGGATTCCACCTTCACCCTCAACTCGTGCCAGGTAATCTACTTTTAACGTTTTACTTTTCATGGGCTTCACTCTCTTTTCTAAATGCTTCTGAATAGGCATTGAAGTTCCTAAAGAGATGAACAATATACTCGCTCGTCATTCCTTTGTTTTTTAAATATGAACTAAGAGCCGATGTGTTGGGAGTTTCTTTTGGTCCATAACATCCAAAGCAACCACGTTGATAGGAGGGACACAATGCATTACAACCAGCTTGTGTTACAGGACCCAGACATACTTCTCCACGGGCAACAGCAACACATGTGATAAAGCGACGTTTACACTCAACACATACTGCATAAGTTGGTATATTGGGTTTTCTTCCATTAATAAAAGCATTTAACACTTCAAGTAATTGATATTTATTTATTGGACAACCACGCAACTCATAATCAACAAAAACATGATCGGCTATAGGTGTTGATTTATTAAGTGTATCAATATATTTAGGATTAGCATATACAAGTGATGTAAACTGTTTCACATCTTTGAAATTTCTTAAAGCCTGGATACCGCCTGCTGTAGCACATGCACCTATTGTAATAAGTACTTTCGACTGCCGTCGCACCTGATGAATACGTTCTGCATCGTGTGGAGTTGTTATCGAACCCTCAACTAGCGATATATCGTATGGTCCTTTTTCAATTGCACGTGATGCTTCGGCAAAATTTGCAATATCGACATATTGAACAACGCTTAAGAGCTCATCTTCACAATCCAAGAGAGAAAGCTGACATCCATCGCACGAAGCAAACTTCCATACTGCAAGTTTTGGTTTGCGTATTTTTTTTGTTGCTGCCATCGTTTGCCTCTTATATTATAATTATTATAATTCCCACTTAAATAATAAATCTTTAATCTTTTCGAATGCAAAGACAGGGCCGTCTTTGCAAACAAAATAAGGACCAAACTGACAATGACCGCAATAACCAACCGCACATTTCATATTTCTTTCCAGCGATACATAAATATTTTGAGTGTCTACACCACGCTTTACCAGTTCATTCGCTGTAAAACGCATCATCACTTCAGGGCCACACACAAAAGCTACAGTGTTACGCGGATCAAACGGCGCACGTGGAATTAGGGTTGTCACAACACCTACATTCCCTTTCCATCCAGCCATAGCTCTGTCGACAGTTACATAGACTTCTAAATCGAATCGTGAACGCCAGTTTTCCAATTCTTGTCTGAACAGCACATCAGCAGGTGTTCTTGTTCCATAAAGAAGCACAACTTTTCCAAAACGTTCACGTTCTGCAACAACATCGTAAAGAGCTGGCCTCAAAGGTGCTAATCCAATACCTCCTGCAACAAAAACTACATCCTGACCTACTGCTTTTTCCATAGGCCATGGTTTACCAAATGGACCACGAATACCAATGATATCACCTCTCCGCAATTTATTCATCGCTTTCGTTACAGTACCAACCGCTCGCGTTGTATGAACCAATACTGCCGGATTTAACGGATTACCACTGATGGAAATGGGTATCTCACCAACGCCATAAATGTAAAGCATATTAAATTGGCCTGGTTGAAACTGAAATTCCTGTAAATCACCCGTTGGTTGTAATTCAACGGTAAACGTGTCTTCCGTTTCACGCTTAACTTTTGTAATCTGAAACGGCCAGGGCATCATCGGATTACGCTTGTAATCCACTTTTAGTGTCTGAAGTTTAGGATCTGTTGCCATAGATATCCAAAAGTTGTAATCTGGTTGATTCAAATCGTCGATCTATAATAGGTACAAACCTTTTCATTAGCTCATAACCAAGCGCAGGATCTGTTTCGCATTTTGATCTTAGACATTTCCCATCCAACGCTATCATCCTTGTAAGCTCTATTGCACGTGCATCAAAATGCCAGGTATATGGTGGTATTAACCACGACCATCCCAGAATATCACCTTCCTGAAGTGTCTCAATAATTATTTCTCTTTGACCTGGTACTTTGAGTTCTATTGCAACTTTCCCAGCTCTTATAAGGTAAAACTGATTTGCTTCACCACCCTCTGAAATAATTTTGCTACCTGCATCGTATTTCACATTTGATGCACAACCTACAACCAGATCAAGGTATTCCTTTTGAAGACCCTTAAAAAAGGGATGCTCTTCTAATATACCTTTAAGATCTTCCATAGCTTTAGCCTTTCATAATTCTTATATATTGCTTTCTCGTATTATCTGTACCTCTTCAGTAATATCAATTCCAACAGGACACCATGTTATACAACGGCCACATCCCACGCAACCAAATGTACCAAATTGATCTACCCACGTCGATAATTTATGAACTAACCACTGGCGGTATCTTGCTTTTACACTTGATCGTACCGGACCGCCGTGAATGTATGAAAAATCAAGAGTAAAACACGAATCCCATTTTCTTACCCGATCTGCTGATGCACCCGATAGTTCTGTTACATCTTCTACGGTTGAACAAAAACAAGTTGGACAGACCAATGTACAATTAGCGCAGCTTAAACAACGTTGCGCAACACGTTCCCATTCGGGGTGTTCGATTTGCTGAAAGAGTATTTCTTTTAAATTTTGAGTATTAAGCTTTTTTGTCATTGAAGCAGAAGTTTCATTACATTTTTCGATAGCACGTTGTAATCTTCCGTCCCCTTCTTTTACATACTTAAGTTCTTTTAATATATTAAGACCCCTCTCGCTTCCAGCTTCTAATACAAAATAATGTTGATTTTGTTCAAATATTTCTGTTACTGCTATATCAAAACCCGATTCTGCTTTTGGTCCAGTACCCATCGATGAACAAAAACATGTTCCACCGGCTTTCGTACAATTTACAACAACAGTAAACATTTCTTTTCTTCGCGACTGATAGACGGGATCAACAAATTGCCCTTCAAGAAATACTTTATCCTGAATATTGAGAGCTGCAAGTTCGCATGGTTTTATACCAAAGAAAGCATATCTCTTTTTTTTCTCTGTACTTTCTATCTCACTTTTACCAGATCCTTTCGATGTTTTAACGGTTACAAAAATTTTTTGTACTGGCGGAAATAAAAAGCGCTTTATAGATTGAGGGCCAACAGAAAAATTAAAAATTCTCGGATCATCAGTTTTTTGTAACCGATATGTACCATTACTTTGCTCATCGCTCCAACCAATAGGCAACTGGGTTATTGAATCAACTTCTTCCAAAACAATTGCATTATCTCTTATTGTTGGTGCGATGGTGATATAATTTTTTTCTTTAAGCATTTCGAGGAGGGAATCAAAGTGCTTTCTTTCTAATATATACGCATTCACGTTTCACCTTTACATTTGGTGGTACATTCTGCACTTCTGATCACAAGCTTTTTCTTTTCTGGCGGAAATATTAATATAAAAAGAGTAAAGTTCAACAATCTCTAAGAAAAAAATTAGATCTTTTTTAAGAAGTCATCTCTTCAAATACTGTGCTACATTTTTTTAAAGCAATAAACTCCGATGCACCTAAATCAGGCACACCGGAGTATCCACCACGAAGGAGGTAAGGAGGCTAGGAGGGAATTTATGAGAAAAATATTTTACTATCTATTACACTATAAAAATCTATTATTAAATTTATAGAAAAATTCATGATTTTCAAGTCTCGGAGGACCGAATGGCACTAACTGTAGAGGAAGCGGATGATCTCTTAAATCTTCCTCTGAAATAACAATTTCAACAGATTTCTTTTCTCTATTCCTTATAAACTCAATACTTACCTTCTGCCCATCTTCATATTTTAACAACTCTTTTATTACATCTCTTGCTTCATCGATATGTTTACGGCCAACTTTAATTATTACATCACCCGCATGTATTCCTACTTCTGATGCTACTGATCCTTCCTCAACTTCTTCAACCAATACACCTTCTTTTTCTGGAGCTCCGAAATACTCTGCTAACTGAGGTGTTAAGCTATGAAGTTTCATTCCAAAAATTTTCTTACCTTGTTCGTAAAAATCAAGCATCTGACGATGAACAGGTACTCTCCGTAAATACCTCGGTTGGGATGCTAATATGACATTAAATTTCAATTCTTTCCCTTTTCTCAATACTACAATCTCTACATTTTTACCTGTTGAATAATCTTTTATTGCTTGCGTCAAATCTCTTGCTGTTGCTATATCTTTTTTATCTACGCGTATAATAACATCTCCCCTTTTTATACCAACAGAATCAGCCGGACTTTCCTTTAAAACGTTTACGACATATGCTCCCAGCGCAGACTCATAATCACTTACAACCACACCTAACCAACCTTTTGTTGATTTTTTTTGTGCTGTTAATTGGGATGAAAAAATGACTAAAAAACAGGAAATAAAAAACAAAAGTAAATTTTTCATTGGAATGCCCTTTCTTTTTTATTTATAGACGAAAAGAACATTCACCGAGTTTCAAAAAAAAAGCCCCGCTAATAATGCGGGGCTGACAGAGTCTTATAAATTTTACAACTATTGCAACTCAAAATCACCTGTGTATGACATTGTAACTATTTTACCGTCCGGTCCGATTGTAGCACTAATTCCACTTGTTGTATAAACATTTGATATTGCCGAAAATGTTATTGAAGATTCACCTACACTACTGACTGAATATTGTGCATTTTCGTTTGAAGCCATCTTCTTTGGAATTTTGAAATTGGTGTAAACACCACCACCACCACCCATTGTAGTCGGACGGATTTTATATTGATAGGCATGTGCTGCAAGATTGTTAAGGTCATTAACAATAGCATCCTTATTGGATTGCACACTTTGTGCACTGAATAAGCTTAATCCTACAGCAATTGCAATACCTACGATGATAACACCGAGGATAATGAGAAGAAGTTGTTGTTGTCCCATAGTTCGTCTCCTTATATTTTATTTTTTTATTGTGTTTATTGTTCAAAATCTAAACTAGTTATTTTCAATTTTTATGCCAAAAAACACGTAAGAATTATACCATATTTTTGCATAAAAGCTCAATATCCACGCAGTTAATACTCATTTTTTTCTATACTCGGAAAAAATTTCCGATGCAAAATTTCATGTGTAAAGAATATTTGCTTTACCAATAAAAAATTTTTATACTTTACTAAGGTAAAGTATGAAACATATTACTCAAAAAGATATTAACGAATTGTACTCAGCCATAATGAAGCTCGAAACATTAGAGGAATGCCAAAAGTTTTTTAGAGATTTATTGACAGAAACCGAAATACAGGAAATGACTGAACGTTGGAAAGTAGCCAAATTGTTATCACAAGGTATGTCGTATACAAAAATTGAAGAGCAAACAGGAGTAAGCTCACGAACGATTGCACGTGTTGGCAGATGGTTAAAACAAGGTAAAGGTGGCTATACTCTTCTGCTTCAGAAAACAAAGTCACAATCACAGGATTAATTTTTATGTTAGCATCCAATGGACGAATGAAAATAGCTTTGCAACGCAGCGGGCGATTGACCGACGAATCAATCTCTTTACTTCGTGCGTGTGGTTTAGAATTCGAATTTCAGAAACAAAGTCTTTATTCACCGTGTAAAAATTTTGATCTCGATATTCTGGCTATTAGGGATGATGATATCCCCGAGTATGTTCAGGATGGTGTAGCCGATTTGGGAATCGTTGGCGAAAACATCATCAAAGAACGTGGTGCCAAAGTTACAATTCTTGAAAAGCTTGGCTTTGGTACATGTAAACTGATGATCAGTGTATCACAACGTTCGAAGATAAAAAAGATATCAGATCTCAATGGAATACGAATAGGTACTACATATCCAAACACTTTAAAGGACTTTTTACGTACCAATAAAGTTAAAGCAACAGTAATCAAACTTAGTGGCTCCGTTGAATTAGCTCCGAGTTTAAATGTAGCAGATGCTATCTGCGACCTAGTCTCGACTGGAACAACAGCAAAAATGAATGGTTTACGGCCAATGTGTACCGTATTTGAATCAGAGGCTGTACTTATCGCTAATCCTGATTCACTAAAAGATAAAAAGAAAAAGAAGGAAATCGATCGTCTTCTTATTCGTGTACGTGGTTATTTGGAAGCACGCGGTAAACGATACATTATGCTCAACGCTCCTGTTGATTCTTTAGAAAAGATTAAAACCATATTACCAAGTCTGAAAAGCCCGACAATCGTACCTCTTGCCGACCCCAAGCTTGTAGCGGTGCACTCCGTTATATCAGAAAATGTGTTTTGGGATGTTATGGAACGCCTTAAAGACGCCGGCGCTACAGGAATTATTGTCACACCAATTGAAACAATAATCCAATGAATATTTATTTTGAACAATCACTCACAACTGAAAAAAGAAAGCAACTCCTTCGTCGTCCAGCAGATCTTGAACAATCTGTTTTACCACTTGTGCAACAAGTATGCAATGATATAAAAGTCAAAGGGGATGATGCACTCCGAGAATACACCAGAAAATTCGACAAAAATGTACCTGCCTCTTTTCGTATTAGTGAGAACGAAATAGAAAATGCTTTTAATGCTGTTAGTAAGGACTTTCTGAATGCAGTCAAGCAAGCTGCAGCAAACATCCGATCCTTCCATTCCTTACAATTACGACAAAATCAATCTATTGAAACACAAAATGGTGTTCGTTGCTGGAGAAAGATTATTCCTCTGAGTACTGTTGGTCTTTACATCCCGGCAGGTTCTGCCCCTTTACCTTCAACCGTACTCATGCTTGGAATACCGGCACAAATTGCTGGATGTAAACGAATTATCATCGTTTCTCCTCCAAACAATAACGGCTCTGTTGATCAACATGTTTTAGCAGCAGCTCATTTCATCGGTATTCATGAGATCTATTGCATCGGTGGAGCACAGGCTATTGCCGCAATGGCATACGGTACAATTACGATTCCAAAAGTTGATAAAATTTTCGGACCCGGCAATAAATATGTAGCAGCAGCAAAACATATTGTGTCAACAGATCCCGAAGGAGCTGCTATCGATATGATAGCAGGACCTTCCGAAGTACTTATTATTGCAGACGAAACTGCTAATCCTGTAGTTGTTGCATGGGATTGTATTTCTCAAGCAGAACATGATCCAGACTCACAGGCTGTTGTTGTTACACCGTCAAAAGAACTTGCATATAATGTTCAAAAATCAATATCAGATTTTATTACAACTATTCCACGAAATACAATCATAGAAAAATCCATTGAAAAAAGTTTTTCATTAGTTACAGAATCAATCGAAAGGGCGATACATTTTTCTAACGACTATGCACCTGAACATCTGATTATCAATACAAAAAATGCAGAAGAAATAGCGCAGTACATTCAACATGCCGGTTCTGTTTTCGTTGGGCCTTTTTCACCAGTTACAGCCGGCGATTACGCATCTGGTACTAATCATACCCTGCCAACAAGCGGTACAGCCCGTTGGTTCAGTGGTTTAACAGTAGAAAGTTTTCAAAAAACCATAACGTTTCAGCAACTAACACAAAAGGGATTACAACAACTTGCTCCGGTACTTCACACCTTAGCAGAAACCGAAGGACTTATAGCGCATAAAAAGGCTGTAGATTGCCGGTTATAAAAAAGAGAAACCCATGAATATCGATTCCTTAGTACGAAATAATATCCGAAACCTCAAACCATACCATTCTGCACGACAGGACTATCTAAGCGGAGTATTACTTGACGCCAATGAGAATGCTTTCGGTAGTACCTTACAGTTCGAAGATATCGAATTAAATCGTTATCCAGATCCTTTTCAGCATCAACTTCGTGTCAAACTTGCAAATTATAATAATGTAAACCCAGAATCAGTTTTTGTCGGAGTCGGATCTGATGAGGTTATTGATGTGCTCATACGTATTTTCTGCGAACCTCAAAAAGACAGTGTACTTTTACTCGAACCGACCTACGGTATGTATCGGGTCAGCGCATCTATCCAAAATGCTTTTATTACCTCTTGTCTTCTAACAAACGATTTCCAGATCGATGTAACCCGTGTAAAGGCAAGTGTAACTGAAAACACTAAACTAATTTTCTGTTGTTCTCCCAACAATCCGACTGCTAACCTACTTCGTGCTGAAGATATATTACAATTATGCTCTCTCAATTCAATCGTTATTGTCGATGAGGCATACATAGATTTTGCCCGTTCGACTTCAATGGCTCAATATATATCATCACACCCGAATCTTGTTATTATGCGCACACTCTCTAAAGCATGGGGACTTGCCGGAATACGTTTAGGCTACTGTATTGCCACACAACGTATTATTGAATATATGATGAAAGTAAAATGGCCCTATAACATTAATGCCCTAACAAGTAAAGCTGCATTAAAAGCATTAAACAATATAGAAATAAAAAATACGATTGTTGAAAAAATACTTGAAGAACGTAATTGGTTAATAAATGAATTATCTCATTTACCATTGGTTAATACTGTATATCCGTCCGATGCAAATTTTATATTAATACGCACGGAAAACGCTAACAAAATATATAAAACACTGGCAGAGCATAATATTATCATCCGAAATCGTAGCAGTGAACCATTACTCGATAATTGTTTAAGAATTACCGTCGGAACTCACGCGGAAAACGAATTGCTTATTAAAACGTGGAAGGAACTATTTCGATGAACATTATTTTTCTCGATCGTGATGGCACCTTAATCGTTGAACCGCCCGACGAACAGATTGACACACTGGAAAAACTTGAATTTATTCCAGGTGTTATCCGTGGTTTACGATTATTATTAAATGCCGGTTATCAGTTAGTAATGGTTAGCAATCAGGATTATCTTGGTACCGAACGATACCCGCAACAAGCATTCGAAAAAGTTCAAAGTAAAATATTAAAGCTCTTCGAAGGTGAACAGATTCATTTTTCTCATATTTTTATTTGTCCCCATAGTAAACAAGATAATTGCAATTGCAGAAAACCAAAACTGGGGTTAATTGAATCTTTTCTTAAAGAAAATCCAATTAATCTTTCCCAATCGTATGTTATTGGCGACAGAGAAACTGACGTTGAATTTGCCCGCAATATCGGATGCAAGGCAATACGACTGACAAATGATATTCATTCAACAGCAGACTTTTGTACTACAAATTTTCTCGAAGCATGTCAGTATATTGTTCGTCATCAGCGATCGGCCACAATCAAAAGAATAACAAACGAAACAACTATCAAAATATCCATCACTCTCGACGGAAATGGATCTGCAAATGTTTCTACGGGCATCGGTTTTTTTGATCACATGTTATGCCAGCTGATAAAACATTCATCTATTGACGCAACAATCCAAGTAATTGGAGACCTTAACGTAGACGAACACCATACAATTGAAGATACCGGCATAGCATTGGGCAGTGCAATCCGAACTGCTTTGGGTACAAAACAAGGAATACAACGTTTTGGATTTTCTGCACCCATCGATGAAGCACTAGCTCAAGTTTCTATTGATCTGAGTGGTCGTGCCTATTGCAAATGGAAAGCTACGTTTAAACGTGAATATATAGGTGATTTTCCAACGGAACTATTTGAAGATTTCTTCAAAGCATTCTCAGATGGATTGCGTGCAACAATCCATATTTCTGTCGAAGGGCGTAATGAACATCACAAAGCAGAAGCAATTTTCAAAGCAACAGCTCAGGCATTGAAGCAAGCAATTCATCGTTCGTTGTGCGACGATGCAAATATTCCATCAACGAAAGGATTGTTAGAGTAAATAATGGTTGGAATTATTGATTACGAAGCAGGCAATATCCGTTCTGTAGAAAATGCACTAAAGACATTGGGAATAAAGTATATTGTTTCAAATAAACAAGAAGAGCTTTCGGATGCCGATAAAATAATTCTTCCCGGTGTTGGAGAAGCGCGAAGTGCAATGAACTCACTTGAACAAGTAAATCTTATCAATTGGCTAAAAAGTCTTTCTAAACCTTTTCTCGGTATTTGCCTCGGTATGCAAATACTGTATGATTTTTCAACAGAACGCAATACACAGTGCCTTGGTATACTGCGAGGGAAAATTGAGAATTTTAATACAGAAAATCGCAAACTTAAAGTACCACACATGGGGTGGAATAATGTTGAAATAATAAAAGATTCACCGTTATTCCACAATATTCGCACAAACAACTATTTTTATTTTGTACACTCTTTCTTTGCACCAATTACGAATGAAACAATTGGTGTTACAGAATACGGAATTCGGTTTGCTTCGGTTGTACAACATAAAAATTTCTATGGAGTTCAATTCCATCCTGAAAAATCATCAAAAACAGGTTTACAATTATTAAAAAATTTTGTTGAGCTATGTTAATTCTTCCTGCAATTGATATTTATGAAGGCAAGTGTATCCGGTTACGTCAGGGAAACTATGATTTCCAAACACTGTATTCCGATTCACCGTACAGTGTCGCACAGTCATTTGCCGATGTGGGCTTCACTAATCTCCATGTTGTTGATCTCGAAGGTGCTAAAGAAAAAAAAATAGTGAATTGGAAAACCATAGAAGCTATTGCTTCAATTTCATCTCTCTCTGTTGAAGTTGGCGGAGGTATTCGCACACGCAGCGATATTGAACAATTGTTAAACATCGGTGTACAGCGTGTTATTATTGGTAGTATTGCAGTACATCAACCAAACCTTGTATCTGAATGGATAAATCATTTTGGTAATGATAAAATTGTCATTGGTATTGATGTAAAAGACGAAAAAGTAGCAATACACGGATGGAAGGAACAAACCAATTATTCTGCTGATGAATTTATTACTTTGATGAAATCTCGTGGTGCAAAAGTATTTATATGCACCGATATATCTCGTGATGGAATGTTGCAAGGTCCAAACATTTCTTTTTATAAACACCTTTTACAACACAATCCGGATTGCATATTTATTGCCTCTGGCGGAGTAACAACTCTTGATGATGTTATAGAATTAAAAAATATTCAAATACATGGAGTAATTATCGGTAAAGCTCTCTATGAAGGAACCATCAAAATCAACGAACTTGCGAGTTACAGACAATAAAAGCGCAATAAGAATATGTTAACAAAACGTATTATTCCCTGTCTTGATGTTAAGAATGGTCGAACTGTTAAAGGGACAAACTTTTTAAATCTGCGGGATGCCGGTGATCCTGTTGAACTTGGTGCACGCTATTCCGAAGAAGGTGCCGATGAATTAGTTTTCTTAGATATTAGTGCTACACTCGAAGAACGCTCAACCTTTCTGCAGATGGTTGAACGTGTTGCCGAAGCTATACAGATACCTTTTACTGTTGGCGGCGGAATCCGCACTGTTGATGACATTGTTCGAGCACTTGATGCAGGCGCCGATAAGGTTTCATTAAACTCTGCAGCCCTTGCACGACCCGAACTCGTCAACGAAGCAAGTAAACGCGTCGGTTCACAGTCTGTTGTTGTCGCAATCGATGTGAAAAGAAGTAACATCAACTGGACAGTATGGACAAAAGCAGGAACCGAACCAACTGGTCGGGACGCGCTTATGTGGGCAAAAGAAGTAGTGGATCGTGGTGCCGGCGAATTATTGGTTACATCAATGGATCGCGATGGTACTACATCTGGATACGATACAGAATTACTGAAAGCATTGTCTGATGTTGTAAATGTTCCTGTTATTGCATCTGGCGGAGCCGGAACAATGGAACATGCACGCGATGCTATTCTTCAAGGTCACGCCGATGCAGTATTGGCTGCCAGTATTTTTCATTATCGTAAAATTACGATAAAAGAACTTAAACAATTTTTACAATCACAAGGAATTCCGGTGAGATTATGAATTACAATATTTCCATAGAATCAATTAATTTTGACAAACTTAATGGAATTATACCCGTCGTTGTTCAGGATATCGATACACTACAGGTAGTTATGGTCGGATTCATGAATAAAGAAGCTCTTCAGAAAACACTTGAATCAAACCGTGTTACATTCTGGAGCCGTTCCAAGCAAAAGTTATGGGAAAAGGGAGAAACATCTGGTCACTTTTTAGATGTTGTTTCTGTTTTAACCGATTGTGACAACGATGCCCTTCTTATTATGGCACGTACTAACGGACCAGTTTGTCATACAGGGAATCATTCTTGTTTTGGAGATAAAATACAACATTTTAGTGGTGGTCAAATTCTTGATAAGCTTGAAAAGATTATTGAATACCGCAAAGCTACAATGCCAGAGCAATCTTACACAGCAAAACTTTTTTCAGATGGTATAAATCGTATTTCACAAAAAGTTGGTGAAGAAGCTATCGAAATAATTATTGAAGCATTAAATAACAATAAAAAAAGAATTATCGAAGAAAGTGCAGACTTACTGTATCATCTCATAGTGCTTTTATGTGACCGTAACATCAGCCTCACTGAAGTTGGGAATGAATTACAACAACGAATGAAATAAACTACTGCAAAACAGAAATGAACTCATGACCAACATTTTTTAATATTTCCATTACTTTCTCAAGCACTTCTGCTCTGAAGAAAATATAGATAGTATTAAAGGTATTGAAGACTACAATATTGATGTTATTCAATACCAATGGGTGAACCACATATAAATAGACTTGGCTTTCTTCAAAACCAACTCTATCAACAATCCTAATTCCTCTGAATCCCAGCTCTTCCTGTACATTGTTTGGTGCCATAAACTCAGGACTCATAACAACTAATTCTTCATCTGTGCGTACTATAAAACAGTATTCACCTTTCAGGAATACAGATGGAATTTCTGCAAATTGTGGGAACTTACTAAAACAAAATTTTTCTTCTAACAACTCCAGTTTATACTTATTGTTCATTCTCTAACTCCCCTCATTGTTAAATTCAAAAAGTTTAAATAATATAAACTTTATTTAACTTTCTACGCAAAGATACAATCTTTCATTATATCTTGCAAGGATATTTATCAAAAAACAAACTCTCTTCGATGATTCAAACGATTTGGATATTCTACGAATTATTGCTTATTTTTTAATATATAATGTTCAAGTTAAACCAATTATACATGGATCGTTATGGGTAGAATTTTTGAAAAACGCAAATATAAAATGTTTGCCCGATTCGCAAAAATGTCTCGTGCATTTACAAGAATCGGGCGAGAAATAGAAATTGCAGTGAAAATGGGAGGGCCCGATCCAAAAGGAAATCCTCGGCTGCGAATAGCTATTCAGAATGCAAAAAGTGTCAATATGCCCAAAGATCGGGTCGAAGCTGCAATTAAGCGAGCCTCCCAAAAAGATACAACTGGATACCAGGAAATAATTTACGAAGGCATAGCTCCTCACGGAATTGCCGTAATAGTAGAATGTGCTACAGATAATCCTACTAGAACTGTAGCCAATATACGCCATATTTTTTCGAAACATGGTGGTAACCTCGGTTCTACTGGTTCAGTGTCATTTATGTTTGAACGTAAAGGCTTAATTCGAATTGCTTCTGCAGGTATACAGAATATCGACGATTTTGAACTCGAGCTTATCGATCATGGTCTCGATGATTTAACACAAGAAGGTGAAGAACTTCATATCTATACTTCTTTCCAGGATTATGGAAGAATGCAAAAATTCCTTGAAGAAAAAGGAATTGAGGTAAAAAGTGCTGAGTTACAATTTATTCCAAGCACAACAAAAGAATTACCTCCTGAACAAGCTAAAGAAGTTCTTGAATTTATCGATAAACTCGAAGATGATGATGACGTTCAATCAGTATTTCATAATATGGCATAAAAAAAGGGACGCTCTTTATAAGCGTCCCCTGCTCCACCTCTAAACTTTCGTTATGTTGGATATCCCCACTGTATCCTCACATAACTAAACCATACCAAGATGATAAATTATTATGCCGTTTGGTAGAGTAGTCACCTCACAGAATACTATCCTTAAATACTTATTTTTATAAGTAGAACTACTTATTTGGTAGTGTTTTGCAAATTTTTCAGATATCCGACTTATTCTCTAACGCAAATTTCAGTAATGCATGACTTCCGTGAATATCCAGTTTATTACATATATTAAGTCTATGATTTTCTATAGTTCTGTGACTTACATTGAGAATTTGAGCAATTTCTTTACTTGTTTTATTTTCAGCAATGAGTTTTAAAATTTTTCTCTCCGTAGGTGTCAAATCATCCAGCTGAGGTTTTTTCTTTAAAAGGTTCCTTGCTCTGTCGCTTCGTGTAATAAGTAATGAAGATATATTCGGGCTTAAAAAATATTTTCCCTTTGAAACAGTTTTTATACAATTCACAATATCTTCTACTGTATTTTCTTTTAACACATATCCTTTTACTCCACGATCCATTGCTTCGTTAAACATGTCCTCATCTTTATACATTGTCAAAAAAACTACTTCGACCGGCAATCGTGCTTTCTGAACTTTTGATGCCACTTCAAGACCCGACAGTACAGGCATTTCGATATCTAGTACTGCTACATCAGGCTTCATTAATTCAATCTGTCGAAATGCTTCAAGTCCATCACCTGCTTCGGCGACAATGAGCATTGCTTTATCATTCTCAATAGCTTGCCGTAACCCTTTACGGAATATTGGATGATCGTCTGCTATAAGTACTTTGATTTTTCTATCCATAATTCTTTTTTATAATGGTATTTCAATGGTTATAGATGTACCATTATGGAGTTCTGATTTTATAGAAAATGTTCCTCCTAGCAACTGTACTCTCTCCTGTATATGCGATAATCCCAATCCTCTTAGTTTTGCATCTGTCGTTTGGAATTCGTTATAATCAAATCCAATCCCATTATCATGAATTGAAATTAGTATTTTTTGTTTCTCTTCATTGTAAAAAATTTTGACTTCACAGTCTTTCGCATTCGAATGTTTTACAACATTTTTTAATGCTTCCTGAAGTATTCTATATAAATGAATACCATATTCTTTCGGTATTTTTGCATCATCAATTTTTATGTTAGCTTTAATTTTTATCCCTGTATTGCGAAATGATTTTGATACTAATGATTCAAGCGATTTAACAATTCCTAACCTGTCGATCTGATAAGGTCGTAACTCATAAGATAATTCACGAATATGTTCAATTGCTTTGCTTACTGTATCTGATATTTCTTCAAGCTGCTGTACCATCCCTGCTTTCTTTTTTTCCTGTAATCCCAGTATTGCCCTGTTTTTAATTATAAGCAAATCCTGACCGATACTATCATGGAGATCTTCTGCAATTTTCTTTCTTTCATGTTCAACAGAATCCAAAAAGCGAAGAGAGTATGCACGCTTTTCTTCTTCTTTTTGTTGTTGCAATCTTTTCCTTCTGCTTACCATAACCGTTGCTACCACGAGAACAAAGAATGCAAGTATTGCGAAAAACTCTCCCCTTTGCCAGAATGGAGGTTTTATAATAATTGATAAAGTATCCGACTTAACATAGGTATCTGTCGATTCAGAAAAACCTCTGATATATAACCGGTATTTCTTCGGAGGAAGTGTAGTTAAAAGTATAGATCGTTGATTTGCTATAGAAATCCACTCATCACTAAATCCATCAAGTTTATATTCAAAAAAGATGTGGTGAGGATGCCGACGATTAATTGCGGTAAAAAATACTTCTATGGATTGTACATCGTTTTCCAACTCAAGTGTAGTACCTGTATAATGATATCTGTTAACAAGTACCTTTTCGATAAAGATATTTGAGACAGTGACTTTTTTTTGCATAAACAGAGTTGGATTAAGTATTGCAAGTCCTTTTATTGTAGGTATTAATATATCTCCGTTTCTTGTTTTCCAAATAGATGGTTGAAACCCTCCGTTTGTTTCACTACTTAATAAACCATCCTCTGTACCATAGACATAAGAGTACACTCTTTTTTGTTTCCCTTCACAGAAATCGATCAAATCTCTAATACGTACTCTGTAGATACCACGATTACATGTCATCCATAGGTTGCCATAATTGTCTTCAGCTATTGCAGATACAATATTATCAAATAAACCATCATTAATGGAAATATTTTGAAATTCTGAATCCTTATATCGTAACAAGCCTCCACCATATGTGCCAATCCACAAATTGCCTTTCGAATCACGAAAAACACAGCGAATATAGTTTGATGTTAATCCATCGCTGAGTGTATAATTTTTAAAGGTTCCACCTTTTAAATGTGATAAGCCACCAAGAGTGCCGATCCATAAAGAACCATCAACATCTTCAAATACTGTTCTTACACTATTATTGACAAGTCCATTCTCTTCTGTAAAGTAATAAAAAAAACCATTTTCATATTTATGAAGACCACCCCCATCTGTCCCAATCCACATTGATGCTTTGTCTTTCGATTGCATGAGGACAACTACTACATCATTTCGAAGTCCACTTCTGGAGTTGATCTTCTGAATTCCTTGTTCTGAATAAATATAAATACCCTGCCCATACGTGCCAATCCAGATTCTTTGTCTTGCATCTTCCGCTAATGACCAAATACAACCAGCAGCAATCTCATTGAGCTCTGGTAGAGTTTTTATCCCTCCTTCCTTTGTTATAATATTAACGCCACCACAATTTGTGCCAATCCAAATATTTCCCTTTGAATCCTCAAGAACAGGTTCAATAATATCATTACTCAACCCATCTTCTTTTGAGACAATTCTGAATAAAGGATCTGTAATACGAATTAATCCATTACCATCAGTACCAAACCATCGGTTTCCTTCTTTGTCAAAAAAAACAGAGCGAATACGAAAAGTTTTTTCATTATCGGGTAAGCTAATTTGATTGAATGGAGATGTAACTAAATCACTCTTAGCATAGAATAACCCTCCTTGTTCAGCCCATAACCAATATACTCCTGACGTATCCTGAACAATTTCTTTATACATTCTTTTTATCAAAAATGATTTTTCCCACGCATTTTCTCTACCTTCACTAAATGTCGATCCAACAATCGACCTATCTAACCGAAACCACAATGTATTAGAATTGTCGGAGCATAAAAATAACGAAGATGGATTTGAACTGAATTGTCTGAAATTACCATCAGCATCTTCATAAAACACGCCTACTGCAGTATTAACCCACAAGCGGTGGGCGCTATCTTCCTTTATAGAATATATCCATGGCATTGAATCAGAAGATGGTAATGGAATCTGAATAATAGTATCATTATCAAATCTATTAATACCTCGACGCGTACCACACCAAATTCTTTTCCTGCTATCTTCGAAAACATTTAATACTACATTATCAGATAATCCATTATCTGTGTTAAATGTTTTAAGTTTACCATTGACATAAGAACTCAATCCCTCTCCCTCTGTACCTATCCATAAAATGTCAGAAGAAGAATAACAAAGGCTAAGGATTCTTTTAGTTCTAATTTGCTTTTCTAATTCAGTAACAATTGTGAAACGTACCCCATCAAAGCGAACTATTCCACCAAATGTTGCAATCCATAAATAACCCGAAGAATCTTCTACAATTGAATTGACTGAATTTTGTGGTAAACCATCTTCTATTGTCCATACTTTAACAATATATCTATCTTTTGAATACAACGGTGAAGAAAAAAATAACAAAATAATTATTGTAAGCAGTGAATGGAAAAATTTCATGCAATTTTCCTTTTTAATATTCTATCTTATTGTACAAGAAATTGAATGTACAATCAAGAAAGTCGCTATAATCAGTCCTGTTTTTCTGTTACAACCCGTATGTAGAGTAACATTAAAAACGAAGCAAGGCAACCAATAGAAAACAATACATACCAAATACCTACCGGAGTGTGAAACACCTCAACGAGAATCTCGTAAAGCCACGTACCAAAAACACCTCCTATTGCATAAGCTATTGCAACCGGAATAAACGCAAAACCTTGATACATTCCTATTTGATCAGGAGGAGCTATAGCAGCGATGTATTCATAATATCGTGGCGCCTGAATCATTTCACCAAGCGAAAACACTACAATAGCCACAATAATTGAAGCAATAGAAGAAAATAGTGCAGGCAATAACCACCCGCAGGCTGCTAACATAAAACCTGTAACAATAGCTCGTTGTGGTGTAAATGTTTTTGTTACTTTGGTAATAAATAACTGAAATGCAATAATCGCCCATGCCCCTGCCGACGCAATTAATTCAAATGGAGCATCTTTATCCATAAAGTCTTTAATATAAAAAGGAATGATGATAAAGATTTGCCAAAACATTAGCCAAAAAAGTGAAAAAATTAAAAGGAGTAAAAGAAATTTTCTGTTTTTAAGAACGTAAACTAATTGCCTAAGCTTTACTATAACCGACACTGATTCTGCTTTTACTACTACATCCTGATAAAAAAAGTAGGTGACAACTGCCATCCCGATACAACTAATAGAAGAAACCAAATATACATACTCAATACCGACATTACTACGGACAACAAAGGCGATAAATGGACCCAGTGCTGCTCCGATATTAACAAGCCAATAGTAAATTGCATACCCCATCGATTTGGAACTTTCTGTAGTAGTAAAAGCTACAGTTCCCAACACAGCTGGTTTAATAAAACTGCCTCCAACAGTGGTTACAAGTATCCATAAGACGAGAAAATAGAATAAAGTATCATTTGAATAAAATGTATGGAAAGTATGAATTCCTGTTGAACCAATTAAAAAATAACCGCCTCCTAATAATAGAAATGCTAACATAAAGGCTTTACGAAAGCCAAGCAAATCTGCAACGGTTCCGCCAATGATGGGCAAGGCATAGAGTAATCCCCCAAAGAGAGATTGTAATTTACCTGCATCACTAATCGGAAGAAGCAAATGATCGCGCAAATAAATACTGAACACCGCATTTTGCCCATAATATGCAAGCCGTTCTATTAACTCCATTCCGTTAGCAACCCAAAATGATCGATGAAACTGTAAGTTTTTTCCCATGTTACACTTTTCTAAACATTGTTTACATTATAATTTTGCAAATAATATTGGAATCTATGAAAATTTTTGTAGGTAAAAAATTTTTAGATTTAATTCGAGGATTAAAATGAGGGATGTTTTTTGCGATCCCGGCGCGACTCGAACGCGCGACCCACAGCTTAGAAGGCTGTTGCTCTATCCAACTGAGCTACGGGACCGTTGTTATAAAGAAAATAAAAAATATTTTTTGAAAAGAAAAACACCCGATCCATGTAACTTCCAGGACACAGAGAGGTCACTAACCATCAGGGAGATGGCTGATGTCAATAAAACCGCAATGATATTGCATATCAAGTATATTCTTAAAGATTTTTTAGAAGTTTATCAAAAGCATTTCGTACTTCTTCAACAGTTATCAACTCCATACACAAAAAGTGCTTTCGAGGACATTTCTGTTTTCCAATGTGAGTACATGGCCGGCAATCTAATTCTTTCTTCTCTACAATAATAAAATCTGTTTTATATGGATAAAAACCAAACTCTTTTACAGTAGAACCAAATATTGCTACAATCTTTTTTTTCAAAGCAGCAGCAATATGCATTAATCCTGAATCGTTTGTTACAACAACAGAGCAACTACTCATCAATGCAGCACTTTCAAGAATTGTTAACTCACCGGCATATGAATAAGCTTTTACTTTATGAAGCCTATCATTAATACAACTAGCAATCATTTTACATAATTCTCTATCTTTTACATCACCTAAAATAAGGATTGTTACATTATATTGTTTCACTAGTATTTCTCCCAGGTCAATAAAACGTTCTGCGGGCCATTGCTTTGTCTTATGTTTCGAGGAAGGACAAAAAGCAATTGTAAAACACTCATTACAACTGTGGCGTAATTTTTTTTGTAAATTTTCAAAAACACTGGAATGAATATGTAACTCCAATCCAAGATCGTCGTGCTGTAAAGAGTATTGATATGCTATATTAAAATACTTTTCAGGAACCGATAGTATTTTTTTGTATAAATTCCATTTAAAATGAACTAGTAAAAATCTTTTAATGCAATTTTTCCTTACAACATGTATTTTACTTGCTATACGAAATCGGATTAGACGGCTTCTTAAATTATTATGAAGGTCAAAGACAACATTATAATTGGCTTTTTGTAACTCTTTTCTTAATTCAATTAAACCTGACAAACCTTTTGAAGTATCTAAAAGGTAGAGTTTAGTTAGATGTGGACTATATTTAAGAATATCAGCATATTCCTTCCTTACTATAAAATCAATATTTGCCTGAGGAAAATGTTTTTTTAGTAACCTTAGAAATTCTGTTGTAAGTACTACATCGCCTAATGAACTTAATCGGATAATTAATATTCTTTTAATTGCTTGCATTACAATATCTCCGTTTCTGTAATTTACGAAATTATATTGACTTACGGTTATTAATTCTTTATTTTAATTATACAATTTTGGTTTATTCAAAGCATTTTGAGAAAGAGTTGTATGGCAAAAGTAAAGTACGTTACCTTTGAGTGTTCGCATTGTCACAAACATACGAAACTCGAAATTCTTGGTTCTTCCAATGGAACACAACGTGCTGATGGAAAAATCTGGTATCGATGTACACGGTGTAAGCATAGTTTTCTTCTGCATCCCGAAACAATAGAAAAGGCAAAGAACGAATTAAAAGCTGCAATTGATAGAGAAAAATGCACTGTGTACCGCAATGATGCTACTTATACCATTGGTCAGGCAATTTACCACAGTGAATGGGATGATGTTGGCAGGGTTATTAAAAAAGAAAAAACCAGTAGCGGCATTCAGACAATTGTTGTTGCTTTTGAAAAATTAGGAGAAAAGCGGTTAATAGAAAACATGGCTGTTGATATTAGCGAAGAAACATCGATTATATAGTATTTCAATATTTTATTTTTAAAAATAAGGAGGTGATTTCTTGGTCGGTATTATAATCGGCGAAAATGAGCCAATTGATCGCGCTATAAAACGTTTTAAGAAAAAATATGAACGCTCAGGCATTTTAAAAGAAGTAAAAAAGCGTTCATTTTACGTTAAGCCTTCTGTTAAAAAGCGTATGAAACTAGCAAAGGCAATCAGAAGAGCTCAACGTGCAATGCAAGAAGAAATGTAATTATTGTTTCAATGGAAAGAAGGGGTGCAGCAACATACATCCCTTCTTTTTTTTCTATACAATTCTTATTTAATAATTAATGCCTTCAAAGTTTTATTATATAATACTTCATTGTTATCGCTCAATACCCGAAATCGTATAAAGTAAATACCACTCGAATAATTCATACCATCAATATCTAATAGATATTCTCCTTTAACCATACGTTGTTCATGCAATGTTTTAATTTTTCTTCCCAATACATCGTATAGTTCTGCAATTACACATCCATCACGGTGTATAGAATATTTTATTTTTGTTGATGCATTAAATGGATTTGGGTAGTTTTGAGTCACATTAAATTCCTCTACATTATTTTGTATAACTTTTACGATATTACCTTCTGTTGACGTTACTTCGATATCGATGAATAAATTACCTTCCTGTATTAAAAACCATTGTCCTTCAGCAAAGATATACGAGTTGAAATTAGTTGTAACATTATCTCTCCATATCTTTAATGTATCAGACTCTTTATCTAACGAAATAACTAAGTAATAACTTTTTCCTGCTTCAACATTCAAACCTATTCCAGTCAATAAAATATAATTCATTGTTGCCGGATAAAGTTTTGCTAACGGATAATTAATTGATGTAGCTATTCTTGATTGAGGATTAAAAAGATCGGAAAATATCTCGCAAGTAATATTTCCAGTTCCAACTATTGAATGATCTGCGCTTGGGGCAACGCCAAGATAACATCCTGTTACAATCCCATCCTTTGTAGTTGTAAAACGAATACAGATTTTTTTATCTCCAGTTAGCAATACTGATGATGCTCGGTCTTTAGAATGATAGTTAATAACAGTTCTGTGAATTTCTGTCTGATTAGAACCTAACAACTTTGCAACAGAATTTGCAATATCTATTTTCCCATATCCCCACTGAGGATTAGGCAAATTTGTTGCATACATATCACTCCGTGACGATAACGATAGAATATTCTTTATGTCAGCATCCGTAAGATTTGGCTGTATTCCAAGTAGAACTGCAGTTGAACCCGCAACTATTGGCGTAGCCTGACTTGTACCGACATCTATCTTATAATGGCTGTTTGGATGAAGACGGTATGTTGATACATTTGATTTTGACGAAACTGCAGCAGTTACACCCTGTCCTGGAGCAGTTATTTCGGGTTTTATTCTTTCGTCACGTGTCGGACCTCTTCCGCTGAAATTCGACAATTCACCTGTTTTATCAGTTGTATAATCATATGAATACATCTGACCGTCGATACTTGGCCAAAACCATTTTGTGACATAACTTCCAACAGTAATTGCTTTTTTTGCCGTACCAGGCATGGAAACGGTTTTATTATTATCACCGTCGCTTACGAGTGCTAAATAAGGAATATCTCTTGCACCTGCTCTTACAGTAATCCAGCCATCGTATTGAATAGGTTCAATTTGAGATGTAGTTACTGTTAGTTTCCATATTCCTGTTTTCGGAGGCACAACAGATGTTGCTGCAACATGTAGTTCTATACATCGATGATTATTCTCAACCGATATATAGTTGAATAAGTAAATAAATCCATCGGATGTATCTAATGCCTGCCCATTTTCATCTTTTCTAGAAGTATACTTTATTTGAGAAGGTGATTCTATAGTTGCAACAAGCGCACTATTACCACCGACAGTTACATCACCCTGTAACCAGAGCATAAAATTGAAAAAATGATGCATTGAATCACTTGAAGGTATATACGGCGGTTGTTCAAGTAATATCGTAACGGGATTCATTTTCGATAAAATACCGCTTGTGTGGATATTAAATTTTGCATCGTTTCCTGCTGCAATACATACAATACGTCCTGGTCCAGAAAAATTATCTACAGCAATTTCATAGGGTAGAGTACCATCGTGTGCTCCATACTGGCCACCAATACTCCAATTGACCACAACTGATTTCCCTAATTGTTGTGCTTTTTGATTAACATATGTTAATGCATCGATCATTGCTGCCTCATCAAACGATGATTCTCCCCCTTTAATTACAATCAAGTCTGCATTTGGTGCAACACCAACAAACTTTTTATTAGATGCATTTCCATTACCAGCAGCAATACTCATCACATGAGTGCCATGTCCGTTGTAATCAAAACTTCGAACATAGCCTGTTGGTGTACCATCAAGCTCATCATTGATATGTTCCTGTGTATATTCTACTCCGTAATTAAAACCGGCAGGAGATTGTTCATTGTCTAATGGTGTTAGTGTTTGATCCCAGAGGAAAAGTATTCTGCTTTGTGTTGTATCATCCTTTCTAAAATCAAGATGTTTCCAATCTATTCCGGTATCATAAACAACTATAATAACACCATCGCCTTTATACGGAGTGTTATTTAGAAATGCAGAATGAAGTAATGGTACACCTATTTCGGGAAGGCTTACATCGGTATAAAGATAGTTTTGCGTAGCTGGACTAATGTATACAACTGTACTGTCATCAACGAGTGTACCCAACTGTTCTTTTTTTATCCTTGCTGTAGAAAATAATGGCAAAATAGTGTTCAGATGTATTCCTTTGCGCTTTATTGAAGAGGGATTCAAAGTATAAATTATTACACTTAGCGTACCGTCGTTTCCTGTTGTACTTTTGTTTAAAGACAAACAACTTTTACTTTTGTAGAGAATTGTTCTAAAAGATGGGTGAAGTTTGCCTGTTCCATCCTGAGCTTTTATAAGCAATGAACTACATACCAAAAATATAACAAAGAGAGTTATATTAGTGATTTTTTTCATTAACACTTTGCTCATAATTGAGAGCACCTCTCTGTATGGACAATACATGTGGTGATCGTGCTAACCTTACAATTTGTCCAACATCTGCCCACACAACATAGTAAGGACTATTCTCTGAAGTTACCTCAATATTTAACTCTCTGAATAGAATCGAATCGTTACTCAATACAATAAGATGATATAGTGTCTTGCCTTCTTCATTGATTTTTGATCGTATTGACTTTTGTTTGGTGGGATTATCGGTTAGGAGTTGCCTAACATTTAAATCACATTTTGAAAGTTCCGATTCAGAAAGATTGTTTTGATAACATGAAAGGGAAAGTAAAAGAGATATAATTAATACTACTTTTACTTTCCCTCTTACTGAATTCATATTCCACATTACTTGAGGTATAACAACTTCTTTGTTTGCACACCGTAAGATGATTGTAAACTATAAATATATACACCAGAAGGCAAGTTATCTGGCGTCCAATAGATCGTATTTTCTTTTGGACTAAATCCTTCATACACTTTCATAACCTCACGACCCAACAAATCATAAATCTTAAGTGTAACATAATCATCTTTTGGTAACACATAATGGAACGATGTACCAGGATTAAAGGGGTTTGGATAATTCTGACTTAACTGGAACGATGCTGGTTGTATTTCAACTGCAGGTGTTTTGAGTGTCGGGTTGCTTACATAAGCTCTGATGAGATATGTATAGACTGAATCACCATTATCATCTGACGTAATATAATACCAGTTACTACTGCTATTCAAATATGTGTAACTAGTAATAACAGATGGTAACGGAGACTCTGTGACCATCACACGTGGAGTTGTACTGGCATTGCCACTAACTATAAATGCTACTGCAAAAGGTGCAGAGGCATCAATATTGTATGAGCGCAAATCAATAGATGCCCAATTCGGCCATGGTACCGGATATGGTACTGATGGAGTTTGTGTTTCTGATGCTGTTATAGGAAAAGCAAGTTTTTGTCCAAGTGGAGTAGGACGCAAAGAACCTGTATATCTCCAAACACCACCTGTAATAGTACCAGCTCTTCGTAATGCAACTCGGATAGAATCTAACTTCATACCAGAGATCCCCTGAAACCACACGCAGACGGTATCCATTTCATTTAGCGGTAAAAAACCGGTCGGTTCAGTAATATCGTATTTCAATTCAAGAGCACTAGTACCACCTGTTCCCGACGACTGAAATGTAAAGTTTATCGGAGCTGTAGAAAGATTTGTAACAGCAAACGTAACGGTTGTATAGTTTGTTCCGAAATCATTGAGTGAGAATTGCTGACCATTCTCTACACTTTCAACTAGTACATTTGAATTGCCTATTGCAATCGCCTTTATAGCCAAAGGTGATTCGGAGGATAATTGAAAATTTATGCTTGTGCCATTTGTATAGGTAATATACTTTGTACCGTATGGCATTAACGAAGTTGATGTTGTTTGAACAGTTGGTGTTGTAAACTGATAGTGATCAGAAGGAACGATTGGAATAGTATATTCAAAGCCATATTTTGAGTTATAATCTTTTCTATTAAGCTTTGTAGCAATGACAAAACTTTTCATAACATCTTTAAACTGAATATTGGCGCCAACAGCAGAGAGTGCAGCATTATAACCAGCCTCACCGGATAATGTACTTTTCACTATTTGTCTTGTAATACTATTTCCATATTGTTCAACTAAATATAACGTAAAAATTGCTGCACGTGCATAATCAGGCAAAGGATCTCCCGTTTCATTCCAACTTAAAAAAATGACATCTGTGTTACTATAATAAGCAGAAGGACTTCGTAAACCGTAACCACACAACACTTCAGCTATCTCTGAACATCCTTCGCCAACAAAAGTAATTTCATCTCTATGATAGTTCCAATGTATCATATGTTGAAACTCATGTGCTGTTGTAGCAGCTACAGCTTTTAATCCATTTGTTGTTGTCAAGACAGCCGGATTACAATCAACGTAATATATTTCAGCTTCATTTGAGTGCCTGTTTGTGCCAAGAAAACGTTGCACATCATCATCAAGATATTGGTTTATTGAATAGTAATAACCGGCTACAAAGTTACCTGAACCACTGTAACCATCTTTAATATCCAATACCAGAATTATGATTTTAGGATCATTATCTACATCAGGAGGTTGGCCAAAATAAAGAGTATCTACCTGATAAATACCTTTTGTTGGATTAGCCGGTGTACGTTCTTCAAAAGCAATAAGAAGAGAATCTACAGCTGCTTGTGTAACTTGTGCCGCCCAACTTGCATCTTCAACAAAGATATAACAATTATTCCCTACAGCACGACATGTTGAAGGTACTAAATACTCATAATTGTTACTAGAGCTCATGTCGGTAGCATACCACGATCGTTGATCACCAACGTTAAAACCATACGATTCTCTCTTTTTCAGTGAGGGTTGAACAGGCCGTACTCCTGCATTTTTTAAGATTTCTTTTTCTTTTTCCCATTGCTTTAATAATACATGAGATCCCGGTATCGCATACGATTGTTCATTTTCCTTGATAAATGGTTCCTTTTTCATTACTTCCATTTGACTTGATAAAACAGATGTAAACAAAACAATAATTACCATCGTCTTAGAAATAATCCTTTGATATTTCATCATAGTTCTCCTTACTCTGGGGTGGATTTATAAGTATGTACCTGAAATTTGTAACGAACAGGAGAGGGAATAATCGTTCCTGATACCACGACTGTTCTCCCCTGTAATTTATTCAATGAATTCATAATACTACTATCAGCAGAAATCTCGTAAACAAAACCAGATGAATCATAAAAACATAAAAATGTAAACGGCTCATTACCAGCCTTACTTATTGTAACAACAAGTGTTGTATCCTGACTTGCAGGAAGTTGTGTATTTTTACGAAAGCTACCACCCTGCGTAAAGAATACAACTATTACCATAAAAATTATAAATATTATTACACTTTTCATTCCTTTTTCTTTCTGTTATAAATATTAAAACATATTTTTTACTTATGTTGTGATACCTTTTACACTGATGATGCACTTATTTAATAAAAAGTATAAGAACACATTTAATGAAATGCAATTTTATGAAGAGTCTGAATAACTTTTAATATTTACTTTTGAATATGCGAAGGAATGGAATGAATAAAAGAATAATGCCAATTAATAGAATACACACTCTTTAAATAGTATACACGAATAAATTTTGCTACAGAAGATTACTATATAAGACTTACGAGAATAACTGATCCCAACGACGATTTAATTCATCTTTCGAATGTTTTTTCAAAAATTTATTGTAAAGACTTTCCAAATCATTCTGTGTCAGTGAATCGAAGTCTTCATCATCTTTTTGTCGTTTTACCATCATATCATACTTTTCGCGCTCCTGTGCATTCATTTTTGTTCTGAATCGGGCAAGTTCCTGTACCATTCTTTTTTGTTGTTCAGATGTCATTCCTCACCTCGTAGATAATGACCAATGTTTTAAAAATTTTGCTATTTTTTCTGGGTCGTGACCTTTTTTACTGTAATTTGCCGGAAATTCAAACTCTTCTGTGTTTTGTGAGCAGAGCAAAGAACCATCAAAGTGAAGTATAAAAATATGAGGTACACCTTCTATTTTAGGAAAACGCTTAAAGAGAGATTCGTTTTTATTTTCCTTACCTACAAATATTTTATGAACCACAAAAGAATTATTTAAAAGTTCTAAAAGATTTTTGTTTCCAATAAACAATGAGTCTAACCTGCGACACCAAACACACCAATCACCCCCAACAATAACGAATATTCTCTTTTGCTGTGCTTTGGCGTTTTTCAAAATTTTCTGGAATTCTTCTTCTGCATTAACAGCAGGGTTGTACGATGGATATGTATGATTATTGTTTTGTGCAAATGTTTGTAAGGATAGAAAAACAGAGATGATTAATAAAAACTTTTTCATACAAAACCTTCACTTTAATATTGGAACAACACATTCCTGCACTGGCAAGCCTGTTATGATAGCTTCATATGATTCCGAAATGTAAACATTAATCTCACTTCTTACACCAAAGTGATTTGGGATATAAATGCCAGGTTCAATTGTAAAAATTGTTTTAGGTATAAGATACCTTATGTCGTGGGTTTCATAATTGTCAAGGTGCGTACCATTTCCGTGCACTTCTTCACCCAACGAATGACCTGTTCGATGAGTAAAATATTTTTCATATCCATGTTCTGCAATATACTGTCTGGCTACATCGTCGGCTTTGTAACCTTGTATCAATTCTTTCCTTTGTAATGTTTGCTGAATTGTTTTATATGTAGAATCTCTTGCACCTTTGACAATCTGAAATATTTTTTCATATTCATCAGGGACCAATTCCCCGACAAAAGCTGTCCATGTAATATCTGCATAAACAGAATGAGGTTGATTCTTTTTTGCCCACAAATCAATTAAAAGGAAGTCTCCCTTTTTAATGTCAAGTGACAGTTGGCTGGTTGGTTCATAGTGAGGATTGGCACTATTTGCATTAACGGAACAGTTTGGTTCGCACGATGTTATTAATCCCCTTGTCTGGAATTCATTCATAATAAACTGCTGGACATCGTATTCATTTATTGTGTGATCCTCTGTTATATTTATCCGTATAAACCTGAAAACTTCGTCAACAATGTCTCTCAGATGTTTTGCAGCTTCGGTATGTGATTTATATTGTTCTTCCGATATTGTACTTTCCAATTGTTGCAATAAGATTGCAGATGAAACAATTGTTACTCCTACTTTACGTACAAATTCCAACGTTCCTCCGTCAACCACTGAAACCGATGGTATAGAACAGAATGGAGAGTACTCCATCGCCACTGTTTTATAGTTTTTTAGAACATTCTGAAGAGATTGTTTAAGCGATTGCCAGCTTGAATAGATAACTTTTTCGCCTGGCAATGAATCAAAATTATGTTTCTCTATCGAATGAATAATTTTAGATGGTGTGCCATTTGCTGGTATAAAATAGAAGTAGCGGCGTGTGAACATAATTGTTGGTGGCAATCCAAGTATTTTTGTTGCAAATGGATTACTGTTTCTGAAATTATAAATGAGCCAGCCATCAATGTTGGATTCTTTTAATAATGATTGAACAATTTGTATCGTTTTTGTATCCATCTTCTTCTTTACATAAAAAAAGCCCGATTAAAACGGGCTTATGATTTTATTTTTTCTGATCGAGCGGTAGTTTGTCTTTATTAATAATATTAATCGATTTCCGACGAGTTGTTTGTCGCTTACGGAGGTATTTTTGTTCAACGGGATATTGCTCTACAACCGGATCTTCAACGTCGGGATAGGTATACACTTCATATTTGTAATTTCTTAAAATAATATCTTTACCGTTTCTTCCAATTACATATTGTGGTAAGAGAGGTATTTTACCACCACCACCGGGTGCATCAATAACAAAATAAGGTACTGCTAATCCTGACGTATGTCCACGTAATTTATCCATAATTTCCAGACCAACTCTTACAGGTGTACGAAAATGATTTGTTCCTTTTGTTAGATCAGCCTGATAAATATAATATGGTTTAACGCGCATTTTTAATAATTTCCGGTGCAACTCCAACATAACATCAGGATCATCATTTACACCTTTCATTAATACAGCCTGATTCCCTAATGGAATACCGGCATCTGCAAGCATTGCACAGGCACGTTCTGCTTCGGTGGTACATTCCCATGGATGATTAAAATGTGTGTTGATATATATGGGATGATATTTTTTTAACATCCGGCACAATTTAGGTGTTATACGCTGCGGCAATACACAAGGCATTTTTGTACCTATGCGGATAATTTCGACGTGTGGAATTTCCCTTATTCCCGAAAGAACTTTCTCTAATGCAAAATCTGTTACCATCAAAGGATCACCACCAGAAATAATGACATCACGTATTTCGGGGTGGTTTCTGATATACTCAAGACCTTCGTTGATGAAGCGTGCATTAATTTTTGTCGAATCACTAACCTTCCGTTTGCGTGTGCAGAAACGGCAATACATAGAACATTGACTAGTAATAAGAAACAATACGCGATCGGGATAACGGTGAGTAATACTTGGCACAGGACTATCTCCATCTTCGTTCAATGGATCTTCCGGCGCGTTTTCATCCTGCAACTCTATTGCATCAGGAATGCATTGCCTCCAAATAGGATCACCAGGATACCTGATCAGACTAAGATAATAGGGATTAATCCGTATATGGAAAAATTTATTGAGTTTCTCTGCTGTTTCTTTATCAAAGCCGAAGCGATCCACCAAATCTTTTGCACTATCAATGCTTTGTCGCAACATCTCTTGCCACAGTTCCATAGCTGGAATATTCCTCCTATAAGTATTTTGTATATACTATCAAATCGTCACCAGTTGCGTAATAATTTGGTATTCGTGCTGCTTGTTGATAGTGATGACGAAGATAGAATTGCCTTGTTCTTTCGTACTTTGGAAGAGACGATGTCTCTACCATAATAAGCGTACCTCCTTCATTACGAACAAATGTCTCACAATGTTCTAACAATTTGTGACCAATTCCTGTTCTATGATGTACCGGATGTACCGCTATCCAGTATAGGTCGAATGTTGATTTCGTAAGTGGAGTGTGACCAACACAGTAGTATCCGAGAATTGTATTGTGAGAATTCTCTGCAACGTAGATGATATAATCTTTTTGTTCAGGATTGTTTGCAGCTATTTCGAGTAACTCCCTTGCTACATTTACTTCATCATCTCGAAATACTTTCGTTGCTTTTACGATATTCACAATTGCTTCCAGATCTCTTGATTCAAATTTCCGGATGTGCATATTATTTATTCGTTCGTTTCAATGCATTCTGAACAATTGCATCCATAACATCTTCATATGTCATACCGATCTCTTTTGCAGATCGTATATAGCCGGCATCAATAGAAATATCCGGATTGGGATTAACTTCTAATACATACGGTTTAAGATTTTTGTCCAATCGTATATCAACTCGTGCATAATCTCTTACTTCCATTATTTTATAGGCATCGAGTGCAATTTGTTTTATTTCCTTTTCTATTTCATCAGGTAGTTCAGCTGGACATTTTCCGATAGTACCTTTATACTCGGGTGATCCTTCTAACCATTTTGCATTGTAAGTAACAATTGGTGGGTAACCTTCCGGTAAGCCAGAAAAATCTATTTCTGAAAGAGGTAAAACTACAGGCGGATCGTTCCCTAAAATTGCCACATTGATCTCACGGCCATCTATATATTCTTCAACAAGTGCTGGTTGCTTCAATTCTTCAGTAACTTTTTTAACTTTCTGGATCAAACTGTTTATATTATTAACCACAGAATCATTTTCAATACCAGCGCTTGCATCTTCTTTAAGTGGTTTGACAATGATCGGGAGAAGTAATCGAAGGTTGTCTTTATTTATTTCTTTTTCACTATTGAAAACCTGATGTCTTGCAGTTGGAATAGCATGATATGCGAGTATTTCTTTTGTTTGTACCTTATTTAAACATGTTCCTAATGTAATTGGCGTACTTCCTGTGTATGGAATATTTAAAAGTTCAAATATACCAGCTACATGCATCTCGTGAATCGACTGTCCCAGAAGCGACTCGCATAAATTAAATATAATTGTGGGTTTTTCTTCTTCTAAGAATTCTATTAACCGTTTTACATTGCTATTAATATTAAATGTCTTTGTTCTATAACCTTTAGCGCGTAAAGCTTCTTCTATTTGCAATCGTGCTTCTAATACACCAACTTCAGATAAATCAATATAACCACCAGATGATACATACGAGTTTGATACTAACGAACCATATTCCTTCGAATAGGGTGTAAATGACATTGCAGTTATATTTTCTGTAACAACCGGCTCATTGAAAACGACTGCTATTTTGACATTTTTTCTATCTATTTCCATAACCCGTAACGCATTATAGCATAATCTAATACAGAATTAATCATTTCATTATACGTAAATCCTGCCGTTCTGGCAGCCAAGGGAAAACAGGAATGGGCTTCGGGATCTGGTAATATACCGGGTAACGGATTCAGTTCAAGAATATTAGGAACCCCATTTTTGTCTAAGCGAACATCGATCCTACACCAGTCACGACATCGGAGAATTTCGTAACTTTTTCGACAAAGCTGTTCAATACTTTGCTTTAGAGTTGCATCAATTATTGCAGGACACTCATGAACATCTATGGGATGATCTGTGGTATCCCAGATCCATTTCGCTTCGTACGAATAAATGTGGTGAACATTTTCTGGCAAAGAATCGAATTTAATTTCAATGATAGGTAATATACGGATATTTGGAGCATTGCCCAAAATAGCAACTGTAAATTCTCTTCCCGTTAGATACTCTTCAAGCAGTGCTGGTTGATTATACTCAGTCAGAATTCTTTCACACTCCAATTCAAGCTCCTGTGTTGTATAGACCACTGATGAGTTAAAAATACCTTTACTCGAACCTTCGTAGAGTGGTTTTACAATCAATGGAAAACTCAACGGCTGAATTGTTACTTCTTCCAAGGAAGAAATAACAACGAACTTAGGTGTCGGTACATTGTGATAAGAAAGTATTTCTTTTGTACGAGCTTTATCAAGACAGATTGCTAGTGTTAACGGATCTGAACCAGTATATGGTATCCGTAGCATTTCGAGCATTGCAGGAATCTGAGCTTCACGAGATACACCCGCATATCCTTCTGCTATATTAAAGACAATATCTGGTTTCATCTGAAGGAACTGAAGGTAGGCTAATTCATTCGCTTCGATGAGAGTAACATTGTGGCGCTCTTCAAGAGCTTCCTTCACTGCATGAATGGTTTCTTCTGTATCCCACTCTGCGTATGTATCTGCTTTCGTCTTTTTATTGTGCGCTGCTTTTGTTACTGTATTCACATTTGCATCTGCGCACTCATCATTCTCTTCTTTTTTCATATTATAGACGAGAGCAACATTCAATTGCTGTAGCAAGCAGTCAATTCAACCTTTCTTCTGTTGAATGATTTTTCGTCGTATCAATGAACAACATCGTTTTTCAAAATATTTTCTTTTACTAATATAATCCTTTATACATTCTTGTCAAGTTTTTTGAGTTGTTTATCTTTATTTTTCCAAAATATTTTTTATTGATCACAACAAAATGGTATTTTTTTTCAACTCAACAGGAATAATTACTGTGATGAAAAAATATTTTTTTGTTTCAGCTTTTTATGTTCTATGTTGAAATCTTAATTAAGAAAAGAAAGAGAGGGAATGACATGTAGTCTTCCCTCTTTAGATAATTAATGTTTGATTTCCAGAATTTTGTATTGAAGTGTACCGGCAGGCACTTTGATAGAAACAACATCTCCAACTTTCTTTCCCATTAATCCTTTTCCAATCGGAGATGTAATTGATATTTTATTTTTTTCGAAATCTGATTCCTCAGGATCTACCAAACGATACTCAATAACTTCTTTTGTGCGCAAATCTTCGACTTTGACAAGTGATAGGATATAAACTTTATCGTTTTGTAATGATGATGGATCAATTATTTGTGCACGTGCGAGTGTCTCTTCAAGTTTTGCAATTCGTAACTCGAGATGTTGTTGAGCTTCTTTTGCAGCATCGTATTCTGCGTTTTCACTTAAGTCCCCGTAACTTCGTGCTTCAGCAATTTTTTGTGCTATTTCAGCACGTCCTACTGTTTTTAGTTCTTTTAGTTCATTCTCAAGCTCAACAAGCCTTTCTCGTGTCAGATATACTTTTCCGTTCGTCATAGCAATTACCTCGTTACTTCTTCGATGTCCCTTTAATGTATATTCAAGGGGTTAGTAAAAACAAAAGCCATCATTCGTTTTCTGAATGGTGGCTGAATAATGTTACTAAGTGCAAAGTATAAGAAAATAAATTTTTTATCAAGAAAAAAAATTACTGGACGGATGTTTTCTTCTCATTGTCAATGAGAATCAGATGTCCGAGCTTATCACGTTTTACTTCAAGATATCGTTCATTGTACTGATTTGGTGAAATTTCAATCGGAACACGTTCGACAATTTCTAATCCATATCCGGTTAAGCCAATAATTTTCTTTGGATTATTCGTTATCAATCTCATTTTCCGCACACCGAGAGCACGGAGAATTTGAGCCCCGATTCCATAGTCACGAAGATCGGCACGAAAACCAAGCTTTTCATTTGCTTCAACTGTATCAAAACCCTGATCCTGAAGATGATACGCGCGTAATTTATTGAGCAATCCGATGCCACGACCTTCCTGACGCATATAGAGTATAACACCCCTGCCTTCCGTTTCGATCATTTTCATTGCTGTTACGAGTTGCGAATTACAATCACATCGTAGAGAACCGAAGACATCACCGGTCAGACATTCGGAGTGTACTCTAACAAGTACCGGTTCTCCATCATCAATTTTCCCTTTTACCAATGCAAGGTGTTCTTTATTGTCATTAATACTCTTATATGCACATAATCTGAATGTTCCGTATTTTGAAGGCAGATTGGTTTCAACAACTTTTTGTACTAGTGTTTCTCTGTGCATGCGGTATTCGATGAGATCTCGTACAGTTATAAGCTTAAGATTATATTTTTTTGCAAGTTGCTGTAGTTTTGGTAACCGCGCCATCGAACCATCATCATCGAGTATTTCACACAGCACAGCGGCAGGATATAATCCTGCAAGTTTACAGAGATCCACTGCAGCTTCGGTATGTCCTGCACGTCGCAATACACCTCCTTCGATAGCACGTAGCGGGAAAATATGACCAGGACGTGCGAAATCTTCAGCTTTTACATTTGGATCTGTTAAAGCTTTTACAGTCGCAGCCCGATCTGCTGCAGATACACCGGTTGTTGTTCCATGGATATAATCAATTGATACTGTGAACGGTGTTTCGTGAAGAGACGTATTTGCATCGACCATTAAATGAAGGCGTAATTGATCTGAACGTTCCGAGGTAATAGGTGCACAAACAACACCTCTTCCTTCTTTTAAGAAAAAATTAATCGCTTCAGGTGTTACCTTTTCGGCAGCGAGAATGAAGTCTCCTTCATTCTCGCGATCCTCGTCATCCACGACAATTAAAATTTTTCCCTGCCGAAAATCTTCTATTGCCTCTTCTATTGTGTTAAACTGTCTTTCTTGTTTTGTCATTACTTATTTTCTGTTTCTGTTAGTACTACCGAAATTGAATTTTTATCAACTTTAATTTTAACATTGTCTGCTATTTTCACATATACAGTATGCTCATCAATACCTTCTATTGTACCGTATATACCACCAGATGTAACAACTCTGTCTCCTTTTTTCATATTCTGCAACATTTTCATTCGTTCTTTCTGACGCTTTTGCTGAGGACGAATGATCATGAAGTAAAATATGAGAATAATTGAACCAAAAAGTATCAGATTTGCCATTAAGCTTGGGCCACCGGTATTACCGTTTGCTGGTTGAGCCATCAATAAAAATAAAAGATGTGTCACGTTGAACTCCTTTCATTTGTTATTATTTCATTTTCTTCAGTTATTGATTTTAATATTGTTTTTTTCCAATCATAAAACCGACGTTCAAGTATTGCACGCCGTGCTTCACGTACAAGATACAGAAAGAATGTCAAATTATGAATGCTTGCCAACTGAAGTCCGAAAACTTCTTTTAGTAAAAATAAATGCCGTATATATGCTCTTGTATAATTACGACATGCATAACAGGGACAGTGTTCCTGAAGTGGTGTAAAATCGTATTTATATTTTGCATTTTTAATATTTATTACACCTTTATCTGTAAAAATCATTCCATTTCTACCGTTTCTGGTGGGAATAACACAATCGAACATGTCTATGCCGCGTGCAATGGCTTCGATAATATTCTCAGGTAATCCAACACCCATAAGGTAGCGTGGCTTTTGTTGTGGTAGCAATGGTTCCGTCACTTCAAGTATGCTATACATCTCTTCTGTTGGTTCACCGACCGCTAATCCACCTATTGCATATCCATCAAAGTTCAGCTTTACTAATTCTTTTGCACTGTGTTGTCTGATTTCCGGAAATACACTTCCCTGTACAATTCCGAAGAGTGCTTGTGTATAGCCGTATTTGTGAGGTTGTTTATTGAAAGCATCTGCACTTCGCTTTGCCCATTCTATTGTTAACTCATTTGACTTTTTTGCATACTCGAATTCGCAAGGGTATGGTGTACATTCATCCAGTACCATCATAATATCTGAACCGAGTGAACGTTGGATTCCTATAACATTTTCAGGTGTGAAGAAATGGTATGAACCATCAAGATGCGATTGAAAACGTACACCTTCTGAAGTTATTTCCCGTAAATCGGAAAGACTGAAAACCTGAAATCCTCCGCTATCGGTAAGAATTGGTTTCTTCCAATTCATAAAACGATGTAAGCCACCAGCTTGTTCAATAACATCCATGCCCGGTCGCAGGTAAAGATGATATGTATTTCCGAGTATAATTTGTGCTCCCATTTCTTCCAGTTCGCGTTGTTCAACGGCTTTTACTGTTGCACGTGTACCGACTGGCATAAAAATTGGCGTTTCAATATCGCCATGTTCTGTTTTCAATACTCCGGCACGGGCTTTTCCATCAGTGGCAATAAGTTCGAAAATCATAAAACCTTAATTATGTTATATATTATTTGATACTGCTTTGGATGATGCGCTGACAGAATAAACTTTTCGCGACCGCAAATAGGCTATGCAAACATAAAGAAGAGCACCAAAAGAATCTGCTGTCCAATCATAAATATCATACGACCTTCCAACTACATAAAGCTGATGAACCTCATCGAGATATCCGTAAACAGCTGTCAGTAACAATGCTGCTATATAAGAATATTTACGTAGGAATGGAAATTTATTTTGATGATTCAATGCCCTGTGAGTAAGCCAGCAAAAGATATAGTACATAATCGCATGTACAACTTTATCAATACCAAATTCAGTGTCAATAATGTGTGGCAACGTAGGTATTGATGAGGCAATAAAGATAGCAAGAGCCCAAACGATAATTGGTAACTGGTATTTAACAAAATTATTCACCGTATGTTCCTTTTTCAATTGATCGTAGTGTTCTAGGTAAAAAATCTAATATATCAGTTGCTAGAAGACTTTTTTCTCCAAGTGATTCAGATGCTTCATCGCCGGCAGCGCCGTGAAGATAAACACCACACCACGCTGCTTCGAATGAAGGCATTCCCTGAGCCCATAAACCAGCTATAATACCTGCAAGTATATCTCCCGATCCAACCGTAGCCATTCCAGGATTACCCGTTGAATTTATTACGACTGATCCATCGAAAAATGCTGTTACAGTGGGCACTCCTTTTAATACAAGAGTCAGTTTATTATTCTTCGCAAATTCTTGTGCTCTATTAATTCTTTGGATTTCGATCTCTTTTGTAGACAAGCCGGTTAATCGTGAAAATTCACCGACATGAGGCGTCATTATACATTCACTCAGCAGCTTTAGTTTCTTTATATCTACAGAAGCAACTGCATTTAATCCATCTGCATCGATGAGTATTTTACCTTTATAGTTGTTTAATAAAATATTAACAAAACGAATTGTTTCTGCATGCAGTCCAAGACCTGGACCAAGAACAACAACATCTGCCCAAGAAAGTTTTTCTTTTATAGTATTGAATGCATTGGAATGAATAGTACCTTTTTCAGTTTCTTCAACAGGGTGCACCATTACCTCTGTTAATTTTTTTGCAAGAATCGGATAGACCGATTCTGGAGTAAAGAGCAACACTGCACCTGCTCCGATTCTCAGAGCAGCTAATGAGCTCATTGCTGCCGCGCCTGTTAAACCTTTCGAGCCACCTATAACAAGCACTTTACCAACACTATATTTGTGAGCAAATATAGTTCGCTTTGGTAAAGAGTTCTTTACATCCTGCTTTTCGACAAGTGAGTAATTCAATTCCGGTAAACGGGAGATGCTATGAGGTATTCCGATATCAACGATGTAAATATTCCCCGAGTTTATTCGACCATCGTTGCACAGTAATCCTGTTTTTAAACAGCCTAACGTTACAGTTGTTGTTGCTTTTACAGATGGAGACGAAGCAACGCCAGTTGTTCCATTTATACCACTCGGAATATCAACCGATACCACCGGTACATTCTGTTCATTAATCCACTCTATTACTTTTGCATACATTCCTGATACTTTACCTGTAAAGCCAGTACCGAATATTGCATCCACAATTACATCTGCTTTTTCCAGTGTCTGTAAGTTCTTAGATGTCCCACGTATTATTTCTATATGTTTACAGAACTTTTTCGAAAGAGTAGACAGTATTAAATAATTTGTTGCTGCGTCACCTTTATATTCTTCAGGTGGCTGGAGTAGTATTACTGATATTTTCCTACATAGTTGTGCAAGCAGTCGTGCAATAGCTAGTCCATCACCTCCATTATTGCCTTTGCCACAAAACACTACAACATGCTTGGTATTTAGTGGCGAATGCTCCTGACGAATAGATTCAACCACACCTGTTGCAGCATGTTCCATTAACAACAGCCCTGGTACTTTTGCCTTAGTAATTGTTAACTCATCACAATAACGCATTTGATCGGTTGTAACAACACGTAACATTTTATAACCTTAAAAAACAGAAATTAAACTATTAAGAATTAACGAAGGGAATATACCTGTCGCAAGTACGAGAATAGTTGTTATGCTTAGTATTGCAAAAGTAAGGATTGTTGGTTTCTCTGTGACTGATTGTTCCCCTTCACGGAAGTACATTAACACAACAATACGTAAGTAGTAGTATGCTGAGATTACACTAGTGATAACACCGACAACAGCAAGCCATACCATATTCGCTTTTACTGCTGCAAGAAAAACAGAGTATTTGCCAAAAAAGCCGGCAAATGGAGGAACACCTGCAAAGGCAAACATAAATGCAGCCATTACTGCAGCAATATACGGTTGGCAAACACTAAAACCGTTATAAGAATCAAGTGAAAGCGTTGATTCACTGGTATTTTCGTTCCATGCAATAACAGCAAAGACTCCTATTGTCATCATTGCATAGATAATGGAATAGTACATTGCTCCAACTGCGCCTTCACGATTCATTGCAGCAATACCAGTAAGAATATATCCGACATGTGCTATACTTGAGTATGCCATCATTCTTTTGATATTTTTTTGAGCAATAGCAAGAATATTTCCTATAATCATTGACAATGCCGAAATAATTGCCATTGCATCGCCGATATTTTTTGAGTAACCAAATATTTTCAATGTCAGCAATGCAAACAAAGCAAATACAGCTACTTTTACACCTGCTGCCATAAAGCCGGTAACCGGTGTTGGCGCTCCTTCATATGCATCGGGTGCCCACATATGAAAAGGTACTGCAGCTAATTTGAATAGAATACCTACGATGAGCAACGTGCACCCGGTCAGGAACAGGGGCTTCGTTATAATTGCAGAAGCAATACGCTCAAGTTGTGTGATAGTTGTGGTACCGGTTGCTCCATAGATCAAAGCAATCCCAAACAAAAGGAAACCGGTAGAAAAAGCACCAAGTAAAAAATATTTTAAAGCTGCTTCTATAGAACGTTCGTTTGTTCTAAATAATCCTGATAAAGCGTAGAGCGGAACAGATAACAATTCAATAGCAAGAAAGACAATAATAAGGTCATTCGCATAACTCAGAAGCATCATACCCTGAACAGCAAACAACAGCAATGAATAAAATTCTCCTCTGTTGTACTGAAATTTTGGGTAGTACTGAACCGACAATGCAACAGCAAAAATACCAATAAAAGCAATTACAATCGAAATATAATTTCCGAAAGAGCCAACATAGAGCATCCCATAAAGAATTTCACGGTTTTGAGGTACTGTTGCCAGAGCTGTAATAACTGAAACGATTAATCCGGCTACAGTAATTATAGCCGAAATTACCTGTAAAGTAGATTTTCTGGCTTCTACTACAAGTACAATTAGAGAAGTAAGAACAACGGTGATAAAAGGTATAATCTGTTGTAAATCGTTTATAAGTGTGTCCATACTACTTTCTCATGTTGAGCATATTCATTATTTAGAACAACAACCAAATAAAAACTATTCCACAAAAACATAATAAAATAGATATAATAATATACGAAATACTTTTACGATTACTATCAGGGTCAAAAGCTGGTAATTTTGCAGTTGGTCTATTTATATATGCTTGCAACTGTAAAGGATTTTTTGAGTAATCTGCAATAACATTTGTGCTTTTTTGTAAAAACAACTCGACATTTGTAAAAAAAGTGTTCAGAGATAAAACGAATATTTTAATAATGAATTTTTTGGGTTTTCTATAGAACCAGTCTGTATCTAGCGATATTGTCGGTGAGCCTGCTAACAATTTTCTTACAATCCAAAATCCTATAAATGTAGCGGTTAAAATCTGAACTGCTTCCAATAAATGAGGAAGTGTAAAAGGATCATATGTGACATCAAATGGCAAATACTGGTATAATAAATTTGGTGCAACACCAAAGAGTAAACATGAAAACGATAGAAGCGCCATTCCAATATACATATTTATCGGCAATTGTTGTAAAATAGTTGCTTTCTCTTTACCGTACCATGTGTAGTATGGTAACTTCAAACCTACAGATAAAAAAGTACCTACAGAAGCAAGATGAAGCAAGAGAACAACCACATCAAGATGATTATATCCTGCTGCACTTATGATCATCGATTTGCTTATAAAACCATTAAACAAAGGAAAGCCGGAAATTGAAAAAGCTCCGATCATATAAAAGAGCAATGCATATTTAAATGAACGAACAAGCCCTCCGAGTTCCGTTAAGGTAGTTTTTCCGGTTGCATAAACAACACTACCAGCTCCCATAAATAACAAAGCTTTATAGAGGATATGACTAAAAGCATGAGCTGTTGTACCATTAAGTGCAACTTCGGTGCCAATTCCAACACCAGTAACCATATAGCCAACCTGACTAACAATATGATATGCTAAAATCTCACGAATATTATTCGCAAATACTGCATAAATAACTCCATACAGTGTCATAGCAACACCTGCATAAAGCAAAATATCCCATCCAGGAAATAACCGTACTAATACATATACTGCTGTTTTTGTAGTTAGTGCACTGAGGAATATAGCACCTGTTATAGATGCTTTTGGGTAAGCATCCGGCAACCATGCGTGAAGTGGCGGAATAGCTGCATTAATAGCAACCCCAATGAGAATAAACCACGACGACAGATGGTGAGTAGTTAATATGTTTGTGATAGAGATACTTTTAAACTCATGTACATACAACAAAATACCAGCCAGTAATATTGTACCACCAAAGAGATGTACAAAGAAATAACGGAAAGCTGCTTTATGTGAATCGGGCATTGTACCAGCTAGAACAAGATAAGTTGATGCAAGAGCCATAAGCTCCCAACACAATAACAATGTGATAAAATCTTTTGTAAAAACAACACCCAGTGCTGCACCGGCATAAAGGAGAACAGCAATCTGTTCAAAGACATTCTTATTGTGGAACGCATAAATTGTTCCGGCTAATGTTATAAAAGCAAAAATAAATCCAAAAATTCTGCTAAGTCGATCAACATATAATACATCGAGCCGAAAGCTCATTAACGAAATAGAAGCAACAGCGCTATCGGGCAACAGAACAACAACTACTAACGTAATAGCAGTAATGAGCACCACAAAAAGTGATCGGAAATTTTTGTGAACGAATGGCACCGTAAATGCACCAACAAGCATAATTAAAAACGGTGGTATTACAAAACTATTCATTGTAGTAATTCTCCTTTTTCAGAATAAATAGTTTTGCAATAAATTTTATTGCAGTCAACAACAACGCACCACCCCACCCAAGTAGTATGTAAAAGCCTGGTATAGAATTCCACCAATGCTCATAGTGTGGGAAAATAATCTCCATCATTACTGTTACCAACAACCCTATGGCTATTGAAATCCAATAAATCTTTTTCATTCTTAAAGAACTCCAAAAACAGAAGCAACTACTATTTTTGCAATTTCAAAAATATTAACAAACATATTCGGGAATATCCCTAACAACACCGATAAAATTGCTGTAATAAGCAATGGAATTACCATAAAATATGATGCTTCTTTGTAACTTGTATAGTGAGAGTTTTTCAAAAAGAATGCACGATATATGACAGGGATAAAATAACCGGCATTCAACAAACCACTTAAAAGAAATACAGCAATAAGAACTGGATTGTGCGATTCCAATGCACCACTTGTTAAATACCACTTACTAAGAAAACCGTTTATAGGTGGAATACCTACCAACCCTAAAGCAGTGAGGGTAAATGCAGCTGATGTAAGCGGCATTGCTGTTGCGATTCCATTGATATCTTCAAGTTCTTCTACATGATGTGCAACATAAAATGCACCGGCGCAAAAGAACAGCGTAATTTTAAGTGTAGCGTGGTTAAGTAAATGAAGTAACGCTCCCTGAAACGATGCTGGTGTTAACAATGCTGCCCCAAGTACAATGTAGGAGAGGTGTCCAATAGTTGAATACGCCAGTAAGCGTTTAAGATTTGTTTGGGCAAATGCTAATAATGATGCTATAATGATAGTCGCAGACGAAAAAAATAGTAGTATAACATCAAGCCCATAGTTCTGCATCACCGATGGACCAAAAATAAAACCAACAATTCTAATAACACCAAAAACACCGGATTTTACTACTGCTACTGCATGGAGCAATGCGCTTACGGGGGTTGGTGCAACCATTGCTGTTGGCAACCAGCTATGAAGAGGCATAATTGCTGCTTTAACTCCAACACCTAATATAAACAGTAAAAATAACGTTCTGATTTCTGTGTCACCCAGAACTGCATTACCAATAGCACCACCGGCAACAAAATCTAAAGTACCGGTCTTTGTATATAACCATGCCGTCGCGGCTATTAATACAACACCTGCACTTAACGTATAGAGCAAATATTTCCTTCCACCAGAAACTGCTTCAGACGTTTCTTTATGAATTACTAACGGATATGTTGCAATCGTTAATATTTCGTAAAACAAGAGAAATGTTAAAAGATTAGCGGAAAAAGCAATTCCTATTGTCGCAGATAAACAAATTGCAAAAGATGCAAAGTAACGTGTTTGCTTATGTTCATTTAATTCTCTTTCGTAACCAATAGAATAGAACGATGTTAATATCCACAGAAACGATGCTACAAGAGCAAAAAATACTCCAGCTGCATCAGCCTTTAATGTTAGAGAAATACCCGGCGAGAGATCTACAAGCGTAACTATAGCAACTTTGTTATCAAACAATGCCGGCAACAACGATAACACTAAAAGAAATTTTAAGACAGCTGCTAGTATTGTCCATGTTTCCCTTATATTTGGGTGTTTATTGCTTAACAATATTAATGGAACAGCCACAAGAGACACAGCAACTGCATAAAACGGAGTATATGTTGTATAGTATTCCATTATCAATTATTAAAATATTTTGGAAGTAATTGGCATCAATACATGTTCAACGATTACAACATTCAACAATCCGAGCAAAAGAACAAAAGAAGCAAGCACCAGAGTTGGAATTAACATTCCAAATGGTACCTCGGCCTTTTGCGGTTGCTCAGTTTCCGTTGTATTACTTTTACCTTTATATAAATACATCGCCTCTATAACTCTAAAAAAGTACACAGCATTCAATAAACTACTTATTAGTATAACGGCGACAAAAATCCAGTGCGAAGCTTCGATTCCACCTAACACGAGGTACCACTTACTAAAGAAGCCGGCAGTAGGTGGTATTCCAATCATTGATAGTGCTGCAACAACGAAAGCAGCACTGGTCCACGGCATTCTCTTTCGAACACTCTGATTTAACAGAGAGATTGTGGAATTTCCTGTCTTAAATTGCAAATTACCTGAAACAAGAAAGAGTGTAGCTTTCATAACACCATGATTGAGAATATGAAGCAAAGCACCGATTAAGCCATAGCTATTTCCCAAACTTAAACCTAGCCCAACGTAAGCAATTTGTGCAATACTGCTGTATGCAAGCATTCGTTTTAAATCATTTTGAGCAATAGCTAATACAGAACCGTAGAGTATTCCAATAGCAGATAACCATGCAATGACATCCATTATATGAAGTTGCGAGCTTATAACATTTTTATCGAACACATAAAAAAGAAGACGAATAAGTGCATACGCAGAAACTTTAGTGCCAAGAGGTGCCATTAAAGCGGTACCAGTTGATGGTGCATATGTATAAGCATCGGGTAACCAACCGTGCATCGGAAATAATGCCATTTTGAATGCAAAACCTACCACCATCATTACTATTGCTACTACATATGCAAAGTTGTGTGGAGATAATAACAATATATTCCTCACATCAATCATATTTAGCGAACCAGTAAGAAGGAACAAATAGCCAAGCCCAAGTAAATAAAAAGTTGCACCTATGGTTCCTACAAGCAGATACCGGAAAGCAGCAATTGGTGCTTTTGGTTGACCGACTGCAACAAGAGCATACCCTGAGAGAGCTGTAATCTCGAGAAAAACATATAAGTTAAACAAATCGCCAGTAACAACAATACCAGAAAGCCCCCCTAAAAACAATGCACTTACACCATAAAACGGCACTACTTTATCAGGTAATTCGAATAAAACCGATTGATGTGAATGAAAAAGTACGAAAAGACTAATTCCACTTATAAAAACCAGCATAAACGAAGAGAGTTCATCAAGAACATATTCAATACCAATTGGGGGCGCCCAACCTCCAAGAGTATAGCGCATTGTACCTTCAGATAGGACAACTGCAAGACCTGTTGAAGAGAATGCACAAGCAGTAATAGCTCCTAACATTAAAATCGGATATGCGATATGCTTTTTCCATGTTCCAAACAGTACGACAAAAAAAGCAGTAATCAGATATGTTAATGGAATAAGTAAAGGTAAATTTGATCGAATCATTTCATCCGTTCCAGCAATTCTTTTTCATCCAAGGTCCGATAACGTCGATAAATAAGAATTAATAATGCAAAAGCAACACCGGTCGTTGCTACACTAACAACAATTGCTGTAAGCATTAATGTGTGTGGCAATGGGTTGGCATACAATGCAGGATTGAAAACATTGGTAGCCTTATCGATAATTGGAATTGTTGCATTATACTTCGAACCTGACATAACATAAAACATTATTACTGAGGATTGCATGATATTCATTGCTATAAGCTTTTTCATATAGTTCGATTTAACAATCATCCCATATAAACCAATTAGAAACAAAGTAATTGTAAACCAGTATGAATAATGTCCTACGATAAAATCAATCATTTGGTTGTTCCTCAACTAAATCATCAAAAATTGACACTAACGTCGCCATTACACAAATTGCAACACCTATTTCTACAAAAAGAATACCCATTGCTCGTATCTCTGCGTCTGACATTCCTGGCAATGGTAAAAATTTATAATCTAAATAATAGCCACCATATAAAAGAGTAATTATTCCAACAAATGCATAAATAAAGACACCCGCAGCACTAAGTCTACTTCCCCATTTTCGTTTAAATTGCAATTGGCCAGCTTTTTCACCGGAAGCAAGACGCATTAAAATAATACTCGCAGCAAGCATTGCTCCACCTTGAAAACCTCCACCAGGACTATAATGGCCATGAAACAACACATAAAGAGAAAATAATTGTAAAAAGGGTGTAATCAGTCGACTTGTTAACAGTACTATCGGGCTTTCAAAACTACGCTTCACCTTGTTTCCTCCTTAGCAATAAGAAACACACAAGTCCAGCTGTAAACACAACTGTTGTTTCACCGAGTGTATCATACCCCCTGTAATCGGCTAACACAACAGTGACAATATTTGGTGTATGAGCATCATTCATTGCATTTTTTATATAATAATTCGAAGCTGCAATACTGCCAGCAATGCTTGTATCTCTGTTGGTTGGTGCCAAAAGATCAGCTCTCTGTGGCAAGCCACTTGATGCACCAATCATTAAAGCTCCTACGAGTATAATCAAAATCAACGATAGGGTTTTCAATCGTTGCTCCTCCGTGTTGTTTGATGTACGGCGAGAATCAAAAATACTGTTGTTATACCGGCTCCTACAGCAGCTTCGGTAAACCCAACATCAATAGCTCCGACAACAATGTATAATAGTGCGCTGGCAAAACTAAAAACACTTAAGACAACCACTGCAACAAGAAGATCTTTTGCTCGCAAAGCAATCAAAGCAGTGGCAACCAAAAAAACAAATAATACAATTTCAAGTTCCCAGTACATTAATTACTTCTCCTCCCCTTCCTGAGAACCAGCTTGTTTTGATCCATTAGTGTTTTTAAACCATGGTTTTAGCCCTGCCTTGAAAGCAGCACGAGTAAGAGCATGCGAAGCAACAGGATTCGCGATTGCAACAAACACAAAAGCTAATAATAATTTTGCGCTGTTTAATGTAAGACCTTCATACAATGCTAGTCCTACCATCATTAACATTATACCTAATGTATCCGTTTTACTGCTTGCATGAGTACGGGTATAAAAATCGGGAAAACGCAATAACCCAATGCTGCCAATAAACATAAAAAAGGCACCAGAGAAGATAAAACCAAAAGAAATAATTTGCGAAAGCTCAATCATACTCTTTCCTCTCAAGTGAGAAATATTTTGCAATTGCAATTGTACCAATGAAATTAAGTATCGCATACGTTAAAGCAATGTCGATGAACATATCGACACGATTAAAAACAAAACCGACAACACATATTATAACTATTGTCTTTGAGCCAATCGTACCAACTCCAAGTAATCGATCAAATAACGTAGGTCCTTTTACTACTCTGATAAAAGGGATACTGATGATAACAGTAAGTACTATTGCTATGTATATAAACACTTGTTCCATTTTTTTATTGCTGATTGTGGTCTCTTATTACCTTGATATCTGTTATGACATTAACTGGTTTGGGTTTTAAAAACAGTTGTCTTACTTTTGATGGCATTTCTCCATCTACGATACCTGCAAACGATTCATCAAGCAATGCATGTACTGTAAACTGATCGTTATCAATTTCGACGGTTACAGTACCTGGTGTTAAGGTAATAGAATTACCCAGAATAACTTTAGCACCTTCATTTGGTAAATTCACTTTAAATTTCACAATCGCCGGATTTATTGGTAATCGTGGATGAAGAACAACATATGCCACCTGCAACGAAGCCACAACTATTTGCCACAGCAACCATAAAAGATATAATACAAATTTCCCGTAGCGAATTCGTTCCCATTCCGGTATATCATATGTATAAAATTGTATTCGATTGATCTTGTAGTTTAATACATTAACAACAAGAACAGAAAACACACCAAGACTCACATGAAAAAGATCAAAATAACCGCTTAAAATCAACCACATTCCGAAAAGGAACAAACTTTGTACTGCTATTGCCTTCCACGATCTTCGTCGTGTCATTAAAAACTGTGTTGACGAATCCTTCATACTATCTGTAAGTTATTTTTGAAAAAGCCCGAAAAAGATTTTTTCGTTTTTAATTCCAGATTTTACGTTCTGTACCGTCTGAACAAGTACGGTTGTTGTTTGAGCCGGTATTTTCAGAAAAGTTTTCGGATAAACACCGATCCATACAACAAAAAGAACAATGCATGACAGTACTGCTATTTCACGTGCGTTGATATCTTTTACTGCTCCGTTTTTCAGATGCAATGGACCAAAGAAAACACGTTGCACCATCCACAACATATAAACAGCAGCAAGAATAACCCCTGTTGCAGCAGCTATTGCATAAATACGATTATTAATAATATTCGATGTAAATGCACCTAACAAAATAAGAAACTCTCCTACAAACCCATTCAGCCCCGGTAACCCAATTGACGAGAATGTAATAATTAAAAAGAGCGTTGAATATACCGGAACAATTCTAGCATAGCCTCCATATTCACTAATTATTCTTGTATGTGTACGATCGTACATCATTCCAACCAGCAAAAAGAGAGCACCGGTCGAAAGACCATGATTAACCATTTGAAGTATTGCACCTTGAATACCTTCTTCTGTCATCGAAAAAATACCCAACATAACAAAACCAAGATGCGATACAGATGAATACGCCACAAGCTTTTTAATATCTGTTTGAACCATTGCCACCAGCGCGCCATAAACAATACCAACAACTGCAAGAAGTGAAAGCATCGGAACAAATGCAATTGATGCTTCGGGAAACAGTGGTAAATTGAATCGTAAAAAACCATATGTACCCATTTTTAACAATACACCTGCAAGAATAACACTACCGGCAGTTGGTGCCTCTACATGTGCATCGGGCAACCATGTATGGAATGGCCAAACAGGTACTTTAATTGCAAAACTGATTCCAAACGCTATGAATAACCATACCTGAGTTTGGAATGGCAACAACGGCGAAAAGCGATACCATTCCAGCAGATCCATAGTAAAGCTTTTATTAGCCATTGCCCCTACTGTACTCCCCATAACGATTAATGCTACAAGCATTAATAAACTGCCAAAGAGAGTATAAAGAAAAAATTTTACAGCTGCGTAAACACGATTTTCGCCACCCCATATTCCGATAATAAAATACATCGGTATAAGCATAGCTTCCCAAAAAATGTAGAATAAAAACACATCGAGGGAAGCAAAAACACCAAGCATACCTGTTTCAAGAATTAGCAACATCAGAATATAAATTTTTACTCTGTGCTCTATGGAATTCCAGGTTCCGAGAAGCGCCAATGGTGTTAAAAATGTTGTCAGAAGAATAAGTAACAATGCAAGCCCATCGATACCTACAAAATAATGAATACCAAGCTGGGGTATCCAGGCAACTTTCTGAACAAACTGAAACTGCACTCCCGTAACTTCAAAATTCCATGCAAGTATTAATGAAACAGCAAAAGTAACACTCATTCCAATGAGTGCGATATTTTTGATTGCACGATTACTTTTCAGAAATAAAATAATTAACGCAACTACCAACGGTAAAAAAATTGTAATGTCCAGTAAATTCATCTTATTTTTCCTTTACCGAAACACAATCCAGGTTAAGAGGAACAAAAGCCCGGCAACAAAAATGACTGCGTAAAATTGAACAACACCTGTTTGCACTTTTCTAAACCGATCAGCTATAATTCGTATCAGAGCAACGGTACCATTGACAGCTCCATCTATCCAGCGGACATCTGTTTGTTTCCATAACAATTTCTCAGAAAACACTAACAGTGGTCGCACAATTAATTTTTCATACAATTCATCGACATAGTATTTGTTCAGCAAAAGAGTATGAATGCGAGTATACTTTTTGATAACCGACTCTGCAAGCTCCGGCTTCAAAAGGAAATACTTTTTTGCTGCGAGAATAGCGATAAGTGCAATAGCTACCGAAAGTGCCATCAAACCAAGTTCTAAAGCAAAAGAACCGTTCTCAACCGATAGTAATTTCAAACGGGCTGGTTCAAACACCGGTGCAAGCCAGCTATTAATAAGACTTGCATGTGGAATTCCCACAAACCCACCGACGGTTGATAAAACAGCCAATACTACCAACGGAATTGTCATTGTTCGTGGAGCTTCGTGAGGATGAAGCTTTGTTGTGTTAAAACGCGGTGAACCCTCAAACGTCAAAATAAGTAGTCTGGCCATGTAGAGAGCTGTTAATGCCGAACCGAGCATACCCAAAAGCCACAGTATTACAGAACCATGATCAGAACTGATAACATTCCATAGAATTTCATCTTTACTGAAGAAACCAGCAAACGGTGGAATTCCTGCAATTGCAAGTGTACCAACGACAAATGTAAAGTATGTAACAGGTAAATATTTTTTTAAACCTCCCATATTCTGGATATTTTGTTCCTCATGCATTGCATGAATTACAGCACCGGAACCTAAGAACAGAAGTGCTTTGAAAAAGGCGTGAGTCATAACGTGGAAAATACCCGCATCAAAAGCAGCAACTCCCATAGCTGCAAACATATAACCCAACTGACTGATAGTAGAATATGCAAGTACTTTCTTAATATCGTTTTGTACTAATCCAATAGTTGCGGCAAAAATTGCGGTCACCATTCCAACAATCGCAACAATCTGGAGAGCAAGAGGAGCCAGCGCATAGAGAATAGCGCAGCGTGCTATCATATACACACCAGCTGTTACCATTGTAGCAGCATGAATCAGTGCACTGACCGGAGTAGGTCCAGCCATTGCATCGGGCAACCAAACATAGAGTGGAATCTGAGCAGATTTTCCGGTAGCACCTACAAACAACAATAGACAAATCCAAAATACTGTTTCATGACCAACAGGTAACAATGAAGCGGCATTAAAAACCGTCGAAAAATTCAAACTCCCAAAGAGTGTAAAAATAAACAACATTCCGAGAATAAAACCAAAATCACCAATACGATTTACAATAAACGCTTTTTTAGCAGCATCGCCGGTAAAAGACTTTTCGTACCAGAACCCGATGAGAAGATACGAGCACAAGCCAACCCCTTCCCATCCCAGAAACATCAGTAAAAAATTATCTGCTAACACGAGATTCAACATTGCAAAAATAAAGAGGTTAAGGTATGCAAAGTATCTCCAATACCCCTTATCACCATGCATGTAGCCGATGGAATAAATGTGAATGAGCAGACCTACACCTGTTACAACCAGTATCATAACAATTGAAAGAGGATCGAACAGGTATGCAATTGAAACATCGAATGACGAAAGTGTAAAAGCCGAAATCCACTGAAAGAGCGTTACTGTTATTATGCGGTCAGAAACGCTTCTTCCAAGCATATCAATAAAAATGATAATAGCTGAAACAAACGAAACAGCAATAGTAGCACTACCACTTATTCCGATAATTTTTTCATTTTTAATCCTGCTTCCAAAAATACCAAGAAAAAGAAAGCCCGCAAGGGGAAACAGAACAATGAGGATTGCAAGTATTGATTCAATTGTTGACATATTTAGTATTCAACTGATACAATTACCATTTCAATAAATTCACATCATCAAGATTTATTGTCATCCTTTTACGGTATAATGCAATAATAATTGCAAGCCCGATAGCTGCTTCGGCTGCAGCAACAGCAATGACAAAGAAAACAAAAATCTGTCCGCCAACATCACCAAAGTGTGATGAAAATGTTACAAAAACCAGATTCACTGCATTGAGCATAATTTCAATTGACATAAAAACAATAATCGCATTGCGTCTCGTTATTACTCCAATAACGCCTATTATAAACAAAACACTGCTGACAATGAGGTAATTTTCCGAGGCAATCATCTTTTGTTACTCCAGTTTCTTTTTACCCAACAAAATTGCTCCAACAATTGCTGCTGTCAACAACAACGATGTTATTTCAAAAGGGAAAAGGTACGTGGTAAAGAGCACTTTACCGACCGATTCTACAGTACCCACAGCCTCGGCAATAGCAATACTTGATGGAGGTGATGGATGTGAAAGAAATATATAAATCAATTCCATTACCAGAGCAAATCCTAACACTACAGGCACAATTTTCTTCCAGTTCATAGCTTCGCGAAGGCTTTCTTTTGAACTCAAATTTAACAACATAATCACAAACACAAACAATACCATAATGGCACCTGCATACACCAAAATCTGGATGAATGCAATAAACTGAGCCCGTAAAACAAGATACAGACCAGCAAGGAAAAAGAAATTTGCAATTAGGCAGAGAGCTGATACAACAGGATTACGACGCGTAACAACCATTATCGCCGAAATAATTGCACCGGCACTTAGTATTGAAAATAACCAGCGTTCTATCATGCATTTTCCTTCTTTACTAATCAGTTTGTCGCAACCACATAAACATTTCTTTTACCGTCGGCCGTTTTCCGTAGGAGAGTATTGCCATACGGAAAATCTTTCCTGCTATCCACATCATCACCATTGTTGATGCTATTAACAACAAAATTGTCAAAATAATTTCCCACAGCGGTGGAGTCTGTATAGCAATTCTCATGACCATTACCGGTGGCGTAAAAAGTGGAATATAACTCAACACCTGAATTATCGGTGAATTTGGGTTCTGCATTATCACCATCAAAAAACTTATTGGTATAACCAATAAGAGACCTACATATGTATTTACCTGCTGAGCTTCTTGTTCTGTGGTTACAGGTGAACCGGCAGTTACAAGTATAGCTGCATAAAAAATATAACCTAAAATTGCGTATAATAGAATAAGAAAAAGAAAATCTATTTGAAAGGTTGCAACATTTGTTTTTAATGAAATACCAACACCAAACGCACCGTAAATAAACATTTGCAATATTCCCAAACCACTCAAACCAACAATTTTTCCGATCATCAGATCCTGTGCAGAACACGAAGAAAGCAATACTTCCATTACTTTGTTCGATTTTTCTTCCAACAAACTTCTTACCAGTAACTGACCTGATGTTAATACCATAAAAATTATCATTAAAATACCAACGTATGCAAGAATGAAGGTTTCGTGGAAACTCGACTCTTCTTCTTTCCCTTCCTTTATTACTTTTAAGGTATTAAAAGAAACTTTTGTTTTAAGTTTGTTATAGATGCTGATATCGAGACCAAGCTCTTCGAGTTGATGCTCAAGAATAATCTTTTCAAAAGTTCTTAAGAAACGCTCCTGAATTTTAATATTAGCAATATTTTTTGCACGGTATTCCAATTGCCCTGTTGCATAAAAATCACTTGGTATGTAAAAATATCCTTCAATCTCTTCATTGATTACTAGCTCGTTTGCTTCAGCTTTTAACAAATCGTCAGAATGATAACCACGTATTTCTCTTAACAAATAGTTCGGTTGACCATTTTGAAGCTTATATTGTTCATTCAATTGCTGCTGAAGGATACTAGCTACTTTACGGGTTTTATCAATAATTCCGATAACAACAACCTCTTCATCTTCTTTCAGACTAAATAAAGTAGGCAGAAAAGCTAAAGCAAGTATTATAACCGGCAAGATCACCAGTGAAATAATAAAAGCCTTTGATTTGATTTTTTCTAAAAATTCCCACCGAGCAACTATCAACCACTTCACATTGACACCTTTTCAATTTTTTCGGTATCCGACTGAATAACATGCAAGAAAATTGTATGAAGGGAAGGTTCAACCATTTCGAATCTTTTTATTTTTAAGTGATCAACAATGTCTTTCAGAAAGAAATTCGATTGTGTTATATCGTTCAATTCTACCTCAGCATAGTTATGATAAACATCTGCTTTCCTTACAAGAGGATGTGACAGCATGAACTCTGCATGTCCTTCGTATTCTATCCGTATTGTATTCGTACCAAAATTTCTCTTTACCTCTGTTAGTGAACCGTGTAATACTTCCCTCCCTTTTTTCAGAATAAGTAAAGAATCACAGATTTTTTCGACCTGTTCCATCTGATGAGCCGAAAAAATGATAGCCATATTTTTTTGGCGTAACTCAAGTATTATATCTTTTAGCAATTGCTGGTTAATCGGATCAAGTCCTGAAAACGGTTCATCCAGGACAATAAGCTGAGGATTATGAAGGAAAGCAATTATCAACTGGATTTTTTGTTGATTTCCTTTCGAAAACTCTTCTACTTTGCGATGTGCATCTTGTTGCAAACCAAATCGTTCGAGCCAGTAAAAAATGCGCTTATGGGCTTCGTTTCCTCTTATTCCTTTTAAACCAGCAAAGTACAGTATAACATCGATGACTCTGCTTTTTCTGTACAACCCTCTTTCTTCAGGTAAATACCCAAATCGATTCCATTGTTCCGGTGTAAAAGGTTTGCCGTCATACAAAATCAACCCTTTATCTGGTTTTATAATTTGAAGAATCATTCGAATTGTAGTGGTTTTACCAGCACCATTAGGCCCCAAAAGTCCAAATATCTGTCCACGCTGCACTTCAAAAGAAACATTATCAACTGCAACTATTCCGTCAAATTCTTTACGTAGTTCCTTTACTTTTAACATTCTAATGACCTTTTATGGAGTGAGCCGGTAAATCATACGGGGAAAAGGTATCGTCTCCCGCACATGTTCAAGTCCGCATATCCACGACACGGTTCTTTCTATTCCTAATCCAAAACCTGAATGAGGAACAGATCCATAACGACGGAGATCGAGATACCACTCGAAGGCCTCCTGAGGTAAATTATGTTCCTTAATTCTCGAAAGAAGAACATCCAGATCATCTTCTCTCTGACTTCCCCCAATTATTTCTCCATAACCTTCCGGAGCAAGTACATCAACAGCAAGTGCAAGGTGTGGCTTTTCGGGATCTCGTTTCATATAAAAAGCTTTAACTGCTGCCGGATAGTGATGCACCAATACTGGTCTATCGAATTGTTCAGAAATTACAGTTTCGTCTGTACCACCAAAATCATTTCCATATTCAAAAGGGATATTATTTTTCTTCAATATTTCAACTGCTTCATCATATGTGATGCGTGGAAACGGTTTCCGTACATTCTGAAGTTTTGTTGTATCGCGTTCTATTGTTTTAAGCTCGCGTTCGCAGTCTTTGAGTACCGTTTGAACAATATATTCCAAAAATTCTTCGGCCAAATCCATATTGTCATAAAGATCGTTGAAAGCGACTTCGGGTTCTACCATCCAGAACTCTGTAAGATGACGACGGGTTTTGGATTTTTCGGCTCTGAAAGTCGGACCAAAACAATAAATTTTTCCAAATGCCATAGCAGCAGCTTCGCCATAGAGCTGTCCTGATTGTGTCAGGTACGCTTTTCCGAGATCAAAATATTCTGTTTCGAAAAGAGTTGTTGTTCCTTCACACGCTGCTGGTGTCAATATCGGTGAATCGACTAATGTAAAACCACGACCATCAAAAAAGTCACGGATCGCTTTTATAATCCGGTGACGTACTCTGAGAATTGCATGTTGACGGAGCGAACGTATCCACAGATGACGCCGATCGGCAAGAAATTCTACACCATGCTCTTTGGGTGTAATCGGATAATCGTGCGCGATCTGATAAATTTTTGGTATATCTGTTATTTCAAGCTCTACACCTCCTGGAGCTCTTTCATCTCTACGTACTTTCCCTTTTACTGAAAGGGAGCTTTCCTGTGTCAACGTATCGAATAATTCGAACACCGAATCCGGAATGTTATTCTTAACCATTACACACTGAACAATACCCGTTCCGTCTCTAAGAATTAAAAAGCGTATTTTCCCGCTTGAACGTTTATTATACAGCCAGCCATACAATTGAACTTCTTCTCCAACATGCTGCAGTAGATTTTCGATATATATGCGAGCCACAATATCACCTTTATATTATTAACATTGAAAAAATATAGTGAACAAATAAGAGAGGTTCAAACAGAACAGAGGAAAGTAATACTTGTATAACCTTCTTTAATCTTGTAATACAAATGCGTGTAGATTTTTAGCCTTTTCCTACATACTACTCAATTTGCTTCTGCCTAATATGCTTAATACAAGAAATAATGAAAAAAACATATCGTATTCATTTTTTATCGAACCGTCAAAAGAATAAGCCGATAACATGTACTTTCTGACTTTACCAACGCAATTCTTGCGAATACATCAATTATTATCTAAATTTTGTTGTGATGAATAAACATATTAACATTTTTATTATTCTTGCATTACTTACCTTACCCCTTCGTGCTCAGGATACAAAGGAAAATGCCGATTTCAAACTTGCGGTGAGTCTTTATAACGATAAGCTTTACGATCTTGCACATGAACAATTCCGCGCATTTATTAATCAATACCCTACTTCAGCACAAAGTATCGAGGCCCGTTTTTACCTTGGCTTAACTCAACTGAATCTGAAAAAATATGACGAAGCTCGTTCAACATTCCAAAACTTTGCACTGTCGTATTCAGAACACCCAAAAGCTCCTGAAGCATGGTACAAAGTAGCTGAATCATTTCTTTTAATGGAGAAGAAGCAGGAAGCTGCACTTGCTTTTGAGCGTGTAAAAACATTTCATCCGAAAAATAAACTTGCACCTCAATCCCTTTTAAGAGCAGCAGAAATCTATGAGCAGATTAACGACAGAGAAAACTTAAAACGAACACTTTTGACACTTATACAGGAATATTCAACAAACGAAACCCTACCTGCCCGATTAAAGCTCTCTGATATTTATGTTGAAGAAGGAAAACCAGAACAAGCCATTCAGGAAGCACGAGTTGTCTGGGGTGCATCTGCATCGGCACAGTTAAAAGCACAATCTCTTCTCGTACTTAGCAAAGCATTCAGAGCTTTAGGATACTATACCGATGCATTAAAATCACTTACCGAAATTATAACGAAGTATCCGACTACAGAAATTTCATATCAGGCACAATATGAAATAGGAACCGTCTATAAATCGTACGGCAATATCGATGCTGCAAGAACAAGTTGGGAAAAGCTCATGAACAATCAACAGGTTCCCGCTGTATTACGCCAGAATGCTGCAATCGATATTGGTTACACCTACGCTGCACAGCAAAATTTCAAAAAAGCATTTTCGTTTTTCCGTATTGCCGGTGAACTTAACGGTCCACGAAAAAAACAGGCTGCAATTGTTGCTGGTATTAGTGCCGAACTGAGCGCCGATTCCACTAATGCAGCTACATGGTATTTACATGCCTACCGCGACAGTTCGTACTATCCTAATCGTTTTGAAGAAGCCGTTGTCGCTTATAAAGCAGCGCGTTTTTCAAAACGTTATACCGATGCAATCCGATTTCTACGTTTATTAATCGATAATTTCCCAACAGAGCCTATTTTACCATCTCTTGTTTTCGACGGAGCACGTTTTGCACTCTTTATATTGCAGGAACCTACAACTACAATAGAATTATGCGATTGGATAGTACGCACCAGTCTCCAATCAGAATATATTGATGATGCAGAGATGCTTATAGGAAAAGCCTATCAGCAAGCCGGAAATTCTGAAGCAGCAATAAACACGTACAAGAACTTTTTAAAAAAATATCCATCAAGCGAATTGTATGAAGAAGCTGAATATCTGATTTGGTACATCGAAACTTTTGAACAGAAAAGTAAAACATCGGGCATAGAAAAACTGGCTTCACTGATTGGTGATGTTGTTGCCCAACGTCCATCATACGAAATAGCAGTAAAAGTTGGTGAACTTTTTTTCAGCGATTTACGTAATTACCCCAAAGCTATTGAGCAATTCCAGACAACTCTCACACTTCCTTCTCTCCCTGACACTTTAAAACAACAATTGTTATTCCAACTTGCACGTTCTTATGAATTTCTAGGACGAAAAGACAATACTTCACATAACAGAACCTATTTGCTGAAGGCTGCAGCATTATACGACAGTCTTTTGCAACTGTATCCCGAAAGTCGCTATGCGGAAGATGCATGGTTTTATTCTTTTTCTTGCAAAACACAAACAACAACCGATTCTGAATCATTACTAAAGCTTGAAAACGAATTGTCTCAACGTTCTCCAAAAACAAAACATCGCAATACTGCATACTACTTGTTAGGAAAAGCACTCTACAATGCTCAACTCTATATTGAAGCACTGAATATTTTTAAAACCTTGATCGATCAAGCTCCAGCAGCCGATGTATCTATACTTGCAAATTTCCACAGGGCAGAAATATTCAATCAGATTGATAAAAAAGATTCAGCCAAAATTTTATACGAACAATTTGCAGACAATCATCCATTCAATCGCTATACTGCACAAGCATTAAAACGCGCAATCGAGTTAAATATCGAATCGAAGAATTCTACAAAAGCTTTAGTATATAACAATACTCTGACAGAACAGTTTTTTTATACAATTCCTTCAACTCTTGGTCTGCTTCAGGAAATCACAATTACACTCTCAACACAACAGTATCAGAAAGTTCTAACTCAAGCAAGGAAACTAAAGCAACAGCTTTCGGGAAACATCTTTTCTTACTTTACAGGAATACAAACTGTTGCAGGCAGCATTTACAATTGCGCTGTAGCATACGATTCACTGAAGATGTTTAAAGAAGCAGAGCTATGGTACTGCGAATATATTCAGTATGAGCAAACCTCAGCAACAGCACTCTCCACATATAAAAAACTGGCATCGTTTGCTGCGAACAAAAGAGATTATGATCGCACATCCTTCTATATTCAACAAACAAGTGCTTTAGCCGGTTCGGTTACTACTCAACCATCAAATCTTGTTTATGAAACAGCTCTGATGTTCTTTAATGCTGGTAAATACAATCTAGCTTTTAATCAGTTTCAGCAACTACAAAAGCAAAACTTATCAGAAACTATTCAACGGAATGTAGATCTTTATATTGCTTTAACAAATTTTCGGCTTGATCGACTAGATGATGCAAATCGATATGCTGCCGAGTATATAAAAAAATATCCGAAAGATAACGAAGGTGCAGCACTTTTTGAATTTGAACGTGGTTCTTATTTTTTGAGGAAAGGAAAGTACCCCGTAGCAAGTCAATACTTCAATACAGTTGTTAAAAAGTTTTCAAAAACATCCGTTGTACCGGAAGCGATGTACTGGAGTGGCCGTGTGTATGAACTCGAAGGGAAAACCCAACAGGCTGTAGCAGTGTATGACTCAATTTTAAAATTCCACCCAACAGCACCGATTATACCAAAAACACGATTAAGTTTAGGAAACGCGTTCTTTGCACTGGAGCAATGGTCTGATGCTATGCAACACTACAAAATAGTAGTTGAAACAGAAAGCGAAAATTCCGAGCTTCTACCAATTGCAATGAATAATCTAATCATTACATACAAAGAAGCCGGAATGTATGATGCTGCCCTTGATCTGGTACGAAAATACATTGACCGTTTTCCGACCGATTCAACTATTATCGACAAAAAAATTGATATCGGATTGCTTTATCAAAAACTGGGTTATTACGATCAAGCTATTATACACCTGCAAAGTTTAATAGTACCTGGTAACAACGACCTCGAAGCCGAACTCCGTTACTATATTGCAGAATGCTATTACTTAAAAGGGAATTATCAGCAAGCAGTGCTTGAATTTCTGAAAGTCCCATATCTTGTCTCCAAAGTTGGCAAAATTGATTGGGTTGCAACTTCCTACTATATGGCTGGACAATCATATGAAAAGCTCAACAAACCCGATCAGGCAATTCAAATGTACCGACAAATAATAGATCGGCGCGAATCCGATTCGCAATTTAAAATTGCTGCGCAAAAAGAAATCGATCGTGTTAAAACAATTATGGGAATTCAATAGCTGTGGGGTACATTTTTGAAAATGAAATTGAATCAATCATCAATGGAATAAGCACAAAAACCATTGGCGAAGAAGATGAAATTACTTTAAAGAAAATTCTCAAAGCAAGTATTCCATCATCAATAAAAGCATATATACGTTCAGAAATCGAAAAAATTTTGGCAGAGGAACGCAAAAAGGAAATCCGTTCTAAAAAATTACCTTACGGTATCCCAGAAATTGTCAGTCTTCAACATCAAATTGACAAACTCCTTGTGCTTCACTATCAAATTACAAGAGAAGAGTTTGAAAGTTTTCTCGACGAAGCTGTCCACTTTCAATTCAATTATTTATGCAGACCACGTTGGACATTGATTAATTTTATTTTTGGACAAGCACACCTACAACCGGCATCGACTATCTTATCAAAACTATCCTACTGTGTTGATTATTCATACTTTCCGAAAGCGTTGAAACGATATATTCTCTATCATGGGCTTACTGAGCTGAACTATGAGCTTTTTCGTGACCTAATAGAAAAAATTGATAAGGAAGTTGTTAACCAATACCAACCATACGAACTTTCTTTGATGCTGAAGCCAATATTTTCGTTCCTCCAAACAACTCTTCCTCAGCAAGATGGAGAACTAACAATACCAATCAACGCTGCAATTGTCTTTTTCGAAGATAAAAAACTTGAACTCATTAAAGAACGACTGGAAATTGAACGAGATATAAAGGCTACTACTCAGGTTACTTTTGAAGATCTTAATATGATTATTCATTCTATCAACAATAATGATAGTGAAATAACCTCCCTGCCCGAAGAATCACAAAAAACATTTCCAGAAGAAACTATAAATTCATCAGTTACCGAAAATTTAGTTACTGAACCGTATTCAACAAAGAACACCGAAACATTCCATTCGCTCGAAACCAATTCGGTAATTGAAACGCACAGTATTACAGATGACCAAACAATGACTACAGAAAAAACGAATCTTTCTGCACAAACAGAGACAGCAGAAAAAAATTATGTTTCATTATTAGATACCTTTCCGCAAAATATTCGGAACCGAATAATTAAAAAACTTTTTAACAAAGACGAAGCTGAGTTTATTATTACAATCAGAGAAATCGATAAAATTCAAACGTGGGAAGATGTAGCACTATACCTCGATGCTCTTTTCCTCTCAAAACATATCGATCCTTTTTCAGAAGAAGCAATATTGTTTACAGATACTTTATACGAATTATACCATCCTCGAAATAATTATTCATAAATAGAACCCTATGCAGTTTATTGATGAAGTTAAAATTGTTGTAAAAGCCGGCAACGGTGGTAACGGTTGTGTCAATTTCCGTCACGAAAAATATGAACCCAAAGGCGGCCCTGATGGCGGTAACGGCGGAGATGGTGGCAATGTTATTCTGAAAGCAACACGACATTTAAATACTCTTCTCGATTTTAAATACAAAAAGCATTTTAAAGCAGAAAACGGTGAAGCTGGTAGAGGAAAAAAACAGGATGGGAAAAGTGGTTCCGATTTTATCATCAATGTACCAGTTGGCACAGTTGTGAGAAATGCCAAGAACAGAAGAATTCTTGCAGATCTGACTTTTGACGGTCAGGAAGTATGTATCGCAAAAGGAGGTAAAGGTGGCCGTGGAAATGCTGAGTTTGCTACACCAACAAATCAGGCACCACGTTACGCAGAACCAGGAACAAAAGGAGAAGAACTGGAATTAATTCTGGAATTGAAACTTTTAGCTGATGTCGGACTTGTTGGATTCCCTAATGCAGGAAAATCGACTCTCATTTCTGTTATTTCTGCTGCAAAACCTAAAATTGCCGATTATCCTTTTACAACACTTACACCAAATCTTGGTGTTGTACGATATGCCGAATCCAAAAGTTTTGTAGTAGCCGATATTCCTGGTTTAATTGAAGGCGCACATGTAGGTAAAGGACTTGGTATTCAATTCCTCCGTCATATCGAACGCACAAAAATACTCGTTTTTCTTATCGAATCGTTCTCCCCTGATCCAATAAATGATTTTAGCATCTTGATCAACGAATTAAAACAATACAAATCCAACTTGGTGAGAAAAAAGAAAATTGTTGCGCTGACAAAAACAGATACACTACAGAAAGAAGAAAAAGAAAAGTTAAAAAAATTAAAATTCGGTCGTAGGATACCAGTTATTCCAATATCTTCAGTCAGTGGAGAAGGTTTACAGGAATTACTTGACAAAATCTGGCTAACTCTTCTGCCAGAAACATAGGAACTTAAAATACTATTCCTATTGTTTTATTGAAAAAAACACTTGTATGAAAATTACACGTCGTAAAGCATTACAATTTTTAGGATTATCAGCCATTGCTCCGGCAACACTTTTAGCATCTCCAAATGAGCACACACATCGCCGGTCGCGTTTCGAAATGATTTTTGCAGCACCTCCTATGCAACAACCTCATCACAAGCCTCTGCCACACACATGGCCTAACGATACCCTAACTATGGCTTGGTTAGGACATTCAACAATACTTATAAATTTTTTCGGCACAATTATTTTAACAGACCCAATCCTAACAAATAAAATTGGAATTGAATTGTTCGGATTGCTGAAAATCGGACCTCAGCGATTAGTAGCTTCACCTTTGCAATACAACGAAATACCACGACCACACATTATACTTCTCTCTCATGCACATATGGACCACCTTGATCTCGAAACATTACGCATGTTTCCAAAAGATATACACTATATAACAGCCAAACATACATCGGACGTTTTGGAAAATTTGTCACTTCAGTATGTAACCGAACTTGACTGGAACGAATCTATAGAATCAAATGGTGTATTTATAGAAGCATTACGTGTAAAACACTTTGGCTGGAGATATCCATGGGAAGAAGACCGTTCGCGTGGAAATTGGTACGGTAGAAGCTTTAATGCATATATACTGAAAAAAAATAATATCACCCTTCTCATTGGTGGTGATACTGCATATCATGAATACTTCAAAACCGTTGCAGATCGGATAGGCAAAGTAACTTGTGCCCTAATGCCCATAGGTGCTTACAATCCATGGATTCGTAACCACTGTACACCAGAACAAGCCGTCATAATGGCTGAACATCTCAACGCACAGTATTTTTTCCCGATGCATTGGGCAACATTCATACAAAGTGATGAACCAACTAATGAACCAATCGAACGTTTACTCAAAGTACTATCTTCATCGTCTATGTCTTTGGGATGGAAAGAACATGGTGAAACATGGACCCTACCTAAACATATAGCGACAATGTCCTTGACTGATGAAGAAAAAGATAGTATATTAGTTAACGCATTAGATAGCAAAAAATAACACCGCGGGGTGGAGCAATTGGTAGCTCGTCGGGCTCATAACCCGAAGGTTGTAGGTTCAAGTCCTACCCCCGCTACAAAACCATAAAGCCCCGCTATATGCGGGGTTTTTACTTTTTATATCAATTATGCATTAAATGCCATAAAAATTATTAAAGACAACCAATAAAGTCTTTACACTTTTTGAGCAAAAAGTAACCTATGGTGTCCATTATAGTTATGTTACAGTCTGGATAATTAAGCGAATTTTTCTTTTCAACACCTCCCCTTATTTGGATAACTTCTTTAGAAACATCCCACAACTACATAGCAAAAATCCGATGTTTTTTATTTCCTGAATACTTTGCTTTGTGTAGTCACGTTTATCCCGTTTATATCAACCCCTATAAAATTATTCATATCAAATAGGTATCATGTTTTGTTTTTATAAAATTGCAATATTGCATATGCAAGCACTTTCAAATATATTGCACTACACAAATCGGAGGACAAAATACGTGATGAAAACTCTCACAGAAAAAAGTAATTTTATGGGTTTAGAAAAGCTCTATTCAACATTCGAAACCGCCCGTGTTGCAGTGTTGCCCATACCACTTTCTGAAAACGGAAAAGAATCGGATGCACCAGAAGCTATTCTAAAAGCATCGAGACATCTTCCTCCATTTGATGAAGAAACTAAACGTGAACTTCACAAAGATTTAGGAATAGCAACTATCGCTCCTCTGATATTCGAAAAAAAATCTCTCCAAAGTTCAATTGAATATATTTATACAGCTACTTATGAATTACTTCAGAAACAAAAGTTTCTTGCTATTATTGGTGGATCTCACATTATAGCATCAGCCGCAATAGCAGCACATGCAAAATATTACCCAAGACTTTCCGTACTTCATTTTAGTGCACGCTCAGACCTTCAGAAAACTGAAAAAATTAATCCCTACACCCAAAATTCAACAATGAGACGTGTACTTGAATACCTCTAGCCAGCACACCTAATCCAAGTTGGTATACGATATCAAACAAGAGAAGAAGCAGATTTTATCCGCGATCAGAATATACCCGTCTTTTATGCGCACAACATTCGTCGTGGTGATTATAATAAAGTACTTAAATTGTGGGACGATTATGTTGTAAACCATCTAACCGAATATGTTTATATCGATATCGACCTCAGCGTTTTCGATCCTGCATTAATGCCTGCTGTTGAGTCTCCCCAACCATTTGGTTTGCTATGGGATCATATAATACAATGTATTAAAAAAGTTGCCCGTAAAAATACTATTGTTGGTTTCAATATAGTTGAATTACAACCAATTAAAGGTTTACTGTATCCCGACATTTTTGCAGCTAAACTTATAACAAAAATTATTAATTTCGCTTTATAGTATCAGCATTATACCAAGGATTCATTATGGAGTTTGAAAAACTCAGTCGTGTTTCAGTACCAGCTCTAGACGAGATTTTAGGAATTCCCTTTAAAGTGCTTGATGATGGATTTGTGAGAGTTATCGATTACATGGGCTCTGACGAATCAATTGTTCAGGCAGCACGTGTTTCGTACGGTAAAGGAACAAAAAAATTACACGAAGATGAAATGTTGATTCGTTATTTACTTCGACATCATCACACAACACCTTTTGAAATGTGTGAAATAAAACTTCATCTTCGGGTACCTATGGACTGTTGGAGACAATGGATCCGGCACCGTACTGCAAGTGTTAACGAGTATTCAACCCGCTACTCTATAGCAATTGATGCTGCTCAAAAAACAAATCCAAATGAGTGGCGACTTCAGGCAACTTCAAACAGACAAGGAAGTGAAGGATATATTGATATCGAAACAGGTAAAAGGCTTTCAGAGCGTGAGCAGGAACTCCAAACGCTTGCACGTACAGTGTATAACGAACGACTTGAAGCTGGTGTTGCCCGAGAACAAGCACGGAAAGATTTGCCATTGAGTACCTACACCGAGGCATACTGGAAAATCGATCTTCATAACCTCCTTCATTTTCTTGCTCTTCGAATGGAAGAGCATGCTCAGTATGAAATACGAAGTTATGCTACTACCATCGGAAACGAAATTGTACGCCGTTGGTGTCCAACAACCTGGCAGGCTTTTCAGGATTATACATTCAATGCTATAGAACTCTCAAAATTCGAAATCGAACTTATTGCCAAACTTCAGCAAGGCGATCGCGAAGGCGCATTCGATCTTGCTCGACGGTATGGCATTGTACCCCCTGCTGGTGAACAACTAAAAAAGAATCTCGAGCGTGACGAAATAACTGCCAAGCTAAAACGACTTGGCATAACTCCTCCATGGTAATGATATGAAGCTGGCTATTATAGCAGCTCTTGCTCACAATAGAGTAATTGGGAACAAAGGAACAATACCATGGCACTACCCTGAGGATTTGCGCAGATTTTATGAGCTAACCCGTGGCCATACTGTCATTATGGGTCGACGCACTTTTGAATCCCTTGCCTGCAAACCTCTGCCCGAACGAAGAAATATTATCATCACATCAAAAATTTTCAGGGATATTGAAACATATCCCTCTTTACAGGATGCACTAAAAAATGTAATCAATGAACACCACGTTTTTATCATTGGTGGTAGCATACTTTTTGAAGAGGCACTTCCTCTTGTAGACGAACTCTATTTAACACTTATTAATGATTATTATGATGGTGATACCTATTTCCCAGAATACGAAAACTATATAGCACGTAATTTTATCCTTATAAGTAAAAAATCTCATCCACCGCTAGAGTTTATTTACTACCAACGTCAACAGTAATTTCATTTTTTGAATCTTCTTTCTGTATCAAAGCATCACAAAAATAAAAAAGGAGATTACTAATGAAATGTAATATGGGTTATGCGGACCGCATTATTCGCACACTTATTGCAGCTACAATACTCGTTCTCTACTTAACTGGTGTGTTAGATGGTGTTTTCGGTATAGTTTTACTTGTGTTGGCATTGGTTTTTCTGATAACAAGCATCATCGGATTTTGTCCATTGTACATGCCATTAAAGTTAAATACAAACAAAAAGAAATTAACCGGAGAATAATCTACAACTTCAAAGCTAAGTTGCCTTTTTTGCTGTTATGAAAAAATCAAAAAAGCATTCAGATTGCCGGCACATTCTTCGCGAGCTCTGTTCGGAGTATGACGGGTCGTTAAAATCAATTTGTAAATCTGCTATTGAACATTTGGATCATTGTGAAGAATGTGCCGAATTTCTAATTAGTCTTAAAAGAATGATTTACTATTACAAAAAACTCCCCACACCTCATCTTTCTAAAAAAAGCAAAAAAGATCTTCACTTAAAATTTCACCTCCTTTTTCAACAAAAACACTTTTTTCAAAAATAATAACGCAACAACCCATATTTACATTCTGATATCTTCTTAGTATTATCGATAAAGTAATTATTAACAGTAACGGAGTATTTATGGATGATGCCTTATTAATTGCAAGACTTCAGTTTGCCTTTACAATAACATATCACTATCTGTTTCCTCAGTTAACGATGGGATTAGCATTACTTATCGTCATTTTTAAAGCTCTTGCGATATGGAAAAAAAGCGATCATTACAACAAAACTGCATTGTTTTGGGGAAAAATATTCGGCATTAGTTTCGCAATGGGTGTTATAACTGGCATTCCAATGGAATTTCAGTTTGGCACCAATTGGGCAAAGTTCTCTGCTTTTGCAGGCGGGGTTATTGGTCAGACACTGGCTCTTGAAGGTATGTATGCCTTTTTCCTTGAATCAACATTCCTTGGTATTTTCCTATGGGGCGAAAAACGTTTCGGTCAAACTGTACATTTTATTAGTGCAATTATGATTTTTCTTGGAACGTGGCTATCAGGCTATTTCATCGTTGCAACAAATGCCTGGATGCAGCATCCCGTTGCATATGAAGTTGCAACCGATGGTTCTGTTCATATAACCAGCTTTTTCGGTTTGCTCTTTAATCCATGGATTATATGGCAATATACACACACAATGTTCGCTTCTGTTGTCACAGCTTCGTTTGTGGTTTCAGCTGTCGGTGCTTATTATTTGCTTTCTGGAAAAGAACCTGAATATGGTAAAATATTCATTCGTACAGGTATGATTGCTGCGACAATATCATCGTTGTTGGTAGCTACCCCTACAGGTCACAACCAGGTGAAGGCTGTTCACAAGCATAAACCTGTACAATTCGCTGCTATGGAAGGTGTTTTTGAAACAAAGCAAGGAGCCGAATTTAATATTTTTGGCATACCAGATATTGAGAAAATGAAAATTGAGAATAAGATTGCTGTTCCTTACCTATTGAGTATACTGACACACAACGATCCCAAAGGTGAAATAAAGGGATTAAAAGATTTTCCACATGAACTCTGGCCAACTAATATCGAGTTGTTGTTCTATAGTTACCATGTAATGATTTTATTAGGTGTATTGTTTGTGCTGGTTACTATACTCTCCCTTTTTTATCTATGGAAAAAAATTCTTTACAATCAGCGTTGGCTACTCTGGATACTTATGTTTTCGTTTCCACTTCCATACCTTGCAAACACGGCAGGATGGATGACTGCCGAACTGGGTCGTCAACCATGGCTTGTTTACGGATTGATGCTTACTCAAGACGGTATTTCACCCCTTGTAAAAGCTGGCACAAGTTTATTTACTTTCATCGGATTTCTTTTCCTTTATCTTCTCTTTGGAATTCTTTATTTAATTCTTTTATTAAAGAAAATAAATAATGGTGTCGAACCAAAATCAGATAGTGCACATTAAAATCCAATAGTGGTGACAATATGGAAACTTTATGGTTTATTCTCCTTTCTTTTATGCTGACAATGTATGTTATTCTTGATGGCTTTGATATTGGTGCAGGTATACTTCATCTCTTTATTACCAAAAATGATAACGAACGAAGAACTATCATAAACGCCATCGGCCCATATTGGGACGGAAACGAAGTATGGCTTATAGCAGCTGGCGGAATACTCTATTTCGCTTTTCCTCTCCTCTACGCTTCTGCTTTCAGCGGTTTTTATCTTCCCCTAATTATGGTGCTATGGTTGCTCATGTTCCGTGCACTTGGTATTGAATTCAGGCATCAGTTCCAACATCCGATGTGGAAATCGGTATGGGATGTAGCATTTGGAATTGCAAGTATTTTACTTGCAGTATTTTTCGGAGCAGCACTTGGAAATATTCTCCGAGGTGTCCCTTTAAACGAAGAAGGCTTTTTCTTTGAACCTCTCTGGAATACTTTTACCGTTGTACCTGAATCAGGTATTCTCGATTGGTTTACAATTTCATTTGGCTTACTTGCTTTAGCAACTTTAACTGTACACGGCGCAAACTTTATCGCACTAAAAACAGAAGGTATACTGCACGAACGCGCACGTACGTTTGCCGCAAAAGGTTGGCTTATCATTACACTGCTTTCTGTATTCGTTATTTTTTCACTACTAGCAATCCGCCCCAACTTTTTCGATAATTTTTCAAAGTATATGTGGGGGTGGATATTTCCTGTTATTATTTTCTTATCTTTTTTAACCAGTGTATATTACAATAAAATGGGTAATGACAAAGTGGCATTTATCGCATCATCTCTGTTTATTGCCGGCACCTTAGGAGCAACCGCTTTTTGTATGTATCCGGTTATACTCCCTGCATCTACAAATCCAGAATGGAACCTGACCATTTACAATACAGCTGCATCGAAGTATGGATTAAGTATTGGTTTGTTGTGGTGGCTTATTGGTATTGTTTTAGTAATTGGTTACTTTGTTTATGTGTATCGTTCATTTAAAGGTAAAGTACGAATATCAAATGATAGTAGTGGATACTAAGCATCGATTTTTATTTTATTGCATCTAAATGAGTAAAGAATAATTGAACAAAACACTGTGACAATTTCTCTGCTAAGCGAAAAAGATTACGAAAAAGTAAAAAACAGGTTGCAACAGATTTCTTATCCTGTAAAGTTATTGTTTTTTTCAAATCACAACGAATGTGAGCATTGTAAAATAACCCGAAACTTTCTCCATACGTTGCTTGAACTTGCAAACAGTAATCTTGATGTTGAGTTTTACGATATACTGACAGATGCAGAAAAAGCAGCTGAGCATAAAGTTGAACACACACCAACAATTCTTGTTTTTGGTTCTGAACAATATGGCATTCGATTTACAGGTGTACCTGGCGGTTTTGAAATGATTTCGTTTTTACATGCTCTTGAACTTGTTGGAAAAAAACAATGTTCCCTGTCCGATGAAACACTGAAAAAAATATCTATCATCTCAAAACCAATTGATATAAAAATTTTCATAACACCATCGTGTCCATATTGCCCGACTACAGTAAGTCTTGCTCATGAACTTGCCTTTGTTAATAAAAACATATCTGCAGATATGGTGGAATCGACCGAATTTCCGGAATACACAAAAAAGTTCGGGGTGCAGGCTGTTCCTCATATTACTGTAAACAACATTAAATCATTCGAAGGGAATTTACCTGAAGCTTTATTTGTTGAACAAATAGTGGATGCTTACAACCAACTCTATAAATACTAAAAGAGTAATACTATGGACAAGCAAATATATTTAAAACAAGTGCAAGGAAATACTTTAATAGCAAAAGCAAGTAGTAACCATTGGGTGGTGCTCGATGCAAAAAAAGAGAGTGGCGGAAGTGAAGCTGCAACCACACCAAAAGAACTTCTCCTCATTGCATTAGCAGGTTGCACATCGATGGATGTTATAGCAATATTAAAGAAAAAAAGAGCAGACCTGGTTGATTACGAATGTATCGTAACAGGAAAAGAAGCAGACGAACACCCTAAAAAATTTACATCCATACACATTGAATACATTCTTTACGGTAATTTAAAACCAGATGACGTTGAACGTGCTATTGAACTGTCCCGAACAAAGTACTGTTCGGTTTCAGCACAACTCGAAGCGGGTGCTACCATAACACATTCATACACTATTAAAAACCCCTCTGATTGTATAGCACAATAGTAACGTTTCAGGGGGAGATAATTAAGATCTCCCCCACCGTTGTTAATTCCCCACACCAGTTAAACGCTTCTCTGACAAGAGAGTTAGAATGATTTTTGTTTTGTTAAATCATTTAAAGGAAAGATATTCGTTGGAATGCCTGATTCTGAGCGTTCTTTTAAAGTATCGTTCCGTAAATCTTTTTGTGTTGTTGGTGATATATTTTTTAATGATTCAGAAATTTTCCGGTGATTATCAGACAATTGAGCAATTCGCTCTGCAAGAATCTTTATATCAGAAAGTGTTAACATAAGTCACCCTCCTTTATAAAATGTTTAACCTCCCGCTTTTAGTAATGTGTTACAGAACGTGTTGTACGCTGTGGTAAAACTGTTGTCTGTCTTTTTGAAGTAGTTACTGCACGCGCCCGTAATTCTTTTTCTGATTCTGTACCTAATTTAAATGTTCCTACCAATTCTCGCAACTGTTCTGTCAGCCTGTTCAGATCTTCTGCAGAACGGGCTATTTGCTGTATACCGCTGGCTGTCTGTTGAGTAACTGTACTGATTGCTTCAATGTTTTTACTAATCTGTTCACTTGCACTGGATTGTTGTTCACTTGCAGCGGCAATCTGATTAACCATATCGGTCACCTGCTGACTGATCTGTACAATTTTTACCAGTGCAATACCCGCTTTATCTGCCAATGCTATACCTTCATCCACTTTCTGCGTACCTTCTGCCATTGATACAACAGCACCTTTTGTTTCGTTTTGGATTTGCCGTATCATTGTTGCAATTTCTTTTGTAGCTTTTGTAGTTCGTTCTGCCAGTTTCCGTACTTCGTCTGCAACAACTGCAAATCCTCTGCCCTGCTCACCGGCACGTGCAGCTTCAATTGCAGCATTAAGTGCCAATAAATTGGTTTGATCTGCAATATCATCGATAACACTGATTATTTCACCAATCTGGTCACTTGCTTTACCCAATGCTTGAACTGTTTCTGCAGATCGCTTTACGACGTCCGCAATTCGTTTCATACCTTCTATTGTTTCTTTTACAATCTGCCCACCTTCTTCAGCGGTATCTTTTGCTTTTCGGGCTGTTTCGGCTGTTTGTAAAGCATTCTTGGAGTTTTCAACAATAGTTTTTGTCATTTCTTCTACTGCGCTGGCTACCTCTCCAGCCTGGCTGGTTTGCTCCTGAGCTCCTGCAGACATTTGCTCTGTGCTCGAGCTGATTTCTGTTGTTGCGCCTGCTATTGTAGCAGAAGAAACTGTTACTTCTTCCAAGACATTACGTAGCTTAATAATCATAGCATTCACATTCTCTGCCATTTCCCCGATCTCATCTTTAGTTGTAACTTCCACAGATTGTGTAAAATCTCCTTCTGAAACATTTCTAATAACTTTTACTGTTTCATTAATTGGCTGTAAAATCATTTTATTAATTTTAATTGTAGTATATATTGAGACTACCAAAACAATTCCAAAGATAATGAGAATATTAAATTCTGTTGAATTAATCCCCTCTGTAGTAGTAAAATATTTCTGTTTTGCGTTATCTCTTTGATTTTCGGCTAATTCATTTAATTCCTTATGAATAGCTGAATATTTCTCATCTATTGTTGATAATGCCATTGTCGCTGCATTTAAATCATATTCAGCCAAATCAATGATTGTTTGAGCATTTTTTTTGAGTTCATTTCCCACATCGATAAGTTTCTGATATCTTCCTTTATATAGTTGCGCTGATGCTTCAAGCTGAGCAAGTTGTCTTAAGGCTTCGTCAATTTTCTTGAATGTAGAATTTGTGAGTTCATTAATTTTGGCTTTATCATATTTAGATCGATTCCAGATAATAATTTTGTTTAATCCTGATGACGCTTCAGAAAAATCCATCAAAATATCATAAACATCCAAAGCCCTTGTCATTCTTCTTTCATATAACTCAGTGACCGCTTCACTACTTTTACTTAATGAAACAATACTGATTATTATAACAATAGCAGTTCCACCTATCAGTATCAGCGGAACGACAAAAAGTTTTTGTGACAATTTCAGCCTTTGCATCAGCATAAGCATAGCTTTTCTCCTTTTAATAGTATACAATCACATGCACATAATACCGTGCATCGTAATCAACAAAACCACCACCAACCTTCCGGAGAGTTTTGCTTTGAGCAATAGTACCCTGATAATCCAGTGCGAATGTTATTTTTGGATTCGGTTTGTAAGTTATCCCAGCAATTATAAAATCGTATGCATCTTTATCAACCAAAGTGTTTGGATCATTTCTATCATATCTCCATACAAATGAGAAGGGAGCTGACACTTCCCAGGGGGATTTTATTTCTCCAAACACACTAACTAATGCTCCGTTTTGAGTTGTATCAGGATGCGAAGGTGCATCTGTTTTGTAAGCATAAATTACACCCAGTGAAACAATATCATATACGTAGTAACTCATAATTCCGTAACGATTTTTTGGTAATCCTGAATATCTTCGACCATTTTCATAACCTTTATATCCAAACCCAGCAACCATCAGTGGCTTTAACACCGGATCCTTAACAAACGGATATAATACAAATCGCGCACCAATATCTTTATATTTATCTGCTTCAAAATTTGTAAATCCTCTTCCGTTAACAAGGGTTGCAGAAACTTCTCCATAACCAGATGGAAGTTTATATGTACCAAAAATTCCAAAATCACCGGTTGTAAGGAATGAATAACGATCGGTAGGAGTCTGAGCAATTCCACGATATTTCCAGCCTAACTCTTCAACAGTATAAAATAAACCCGGAATCATACCGAAACGGAACTGCCAGTTATCGATATTGTGTTCCAGAAAAATAAAACGCATACGCGTACCCAATCCTTTGTAGTAGGTATTAGTATCGGAGCCCCTATATAAGTCAGTCGTAATTTGCGTTGCCCACGAATCACTGAGCGATACGCGTACAGTAAGAAACGACCGTTCCATATCAAACTTGTTGGCATCTTTCCCATTTGTACCAAATGTGCTATAACTATAAGCACCAAAGATTTGACCAGAAATACTAACCTGTTTCTTTGCTTTTTCCAGTTTTTCTACTTTTTCCTTCAATTGTTGGATATCGGTAGTGTCTATCGTTTGAGCTGCGACAAATCCAGTAAAAACAATAAATGCACTAATAAGAAAACCGCTTTTCATATTAATCATAGTAAATCCTTTCAATTGTTGTGGTTTTTACTTTTTATAAGCTCCACAGCCAATAATAACATCATCTACACGTTCGATGTATGCTGTTTTGCTCTCTATCTCTTTAGTAACAGGATTTGTCCATTTATAGTTCTGCCAACCAGAACCTTTTGTTTTAGCAATTTCGATTCTTTCTTTTACAAAGGCTTTACCATCAGCATCTTTAAGATCTGAAAGATCTTTCCCAATCATTTTTGGATTTCCGCCATGAGCCACGCATTTTCCTTGTAAATCGTATACAAAAATATAAAGGTCACCATCAACAAATCTACCATTAACATCACTAAATGCTTCAAAAGCTTTTGTTTTACCGTTTACCTTCAAATATTCAATTGCTTTTTTCACCATTTGTTTTGCCTCATCGGGAGTGCCTCTTTTGCCCTGTCCAAAAGATAAAGAAGAACATAATGATGCAATCATTATAGCAACTAATATTTTTTTCATAAAAACCTCCTTTATATAATTTGAAATAGATAGTTCACTTTTTTACTCACAAATATCATACCATATAATTTTTTTTTCTTTTATATTAGATTTCCTATGCATAATGATCAGATTAAAGATTATGTATGTAAAAATATGTTCTACTGAATAATATTATTCATTTATTCAAAATCTATTTTAATTATTAAATTTGAATGCTTTTTTCAAAAGCCTTCCGTATTTTGCCACTAAAAAAAGGTGATAAATGGTTAATGAACTTTCTAATCAACCCCAGCATTCTGCAGCATTTAAACGCAGACGTTTCTTTAATTGGTTTCCACTAGGGCTAACATATGCCTTTCTTTATATGGCACGTTACAATTTAACAGTGAGTAAAAACGCACTAGGGTCACTAATGACCAAAGAAGATTTCGGTATTATATTTGCTGTTGGAACATGGATATATGCTTTTTCTTTTCTCATTAATGGTCCCCTTACTGACAAAATAGGTGGTAAACGTGCTATGCTTATAGGCGCCTGTGGTGCATCATTAATGAATATAGTAATGGGAGTAATCGTTTATGGAATTCTTGCACTAAATTGGTCAATAAATTTAACTATTTCTTTTAGTATTGCATATGGATTGAATATGTATTTTCAAAGTTATGGTGCTGTAGCTATTGTAAAAGTAAATTCAGCATGGTTTCATGTGCGTGAACGTGGCACTTTTGGAGGAATTTTTGGTATCCTCATTTCACTCGGGTTGTATTTTGCATTCGACTGGAGTCAATATATCGTAAACCTTACCGAATCTTTAAATCCGCAACAACCACAATACTGGTTGGTTTTTTTCATCCCTGCAGGAATTCTGTTATTCTGGACAATTTTTGATTTCTTTATTTTAAAAGACTATCCCCGGCAAGCCGGTTTTGAGGATTTTGATACCGGCGATGCTTCATCGGGTGAGACCGAAGAAACTATCGGTATCAAAGAGGTACTTGTACGAATCTTTACTAATCCCATCATTATTACGGTAGGATTAATCGAATTTTGCACTGGAGTTTTACGCAATGGAGTTATGCATTGGTTCCCGATCTATGCAAAAGAACAGTTGACTCTTGCACCTTTACTCAAAGCAGAGTGGAATTTCTGGCTCAATAACTGGGGTCTGATTTTAGCATTAGCAGGAGCCGGTGGTGGTATGCTCGCCGGATGGATGTCCGATGCATTATTTGGCTCACGTCGTGCTCCTGTAGCAGGTATTCTTTATACCGGCCTTTTGTTAGCAACCATTGGTATGACATTTACTTTAGGAAGTAATCCATTGCTTTTAGGTATATTTGCCTCAACAGTTTCTGTTTTTGTAATAGGTACTCACGGTATGTTGAGCGGTACTGCCACAATGGATTTTGGTGGAAAACGCGCAGCTGCAACAGCTGTCGGGCTTATCGATGGCCTTGTATATTTAGGCACTGGTGTTCAGTCACTTGCATTAGGATATATAACAACATGGAATTGGTTTTATTGGCCAATCTTTTTAATGCCTTTTGCTATTATCGGGATTCTTTTGACAATTCGGATTTGGCATGCAATTCCACGTGGTAAAAAGAGTCATTAAAAAATATAAAGGCGATACATATTTGTATCACCTTACTAACTTATGATTTTCAATTATTTCTTTTTCTGATATAGCGACCACAAACGTGAAGTAACTTTTTCAAGTTCTTCCCCAATTAAAACAGGATCCAGTGTTTTTTCTGGCATATTATCAAATACAGCATAAGGAATTGCATAGTTCCTTATATGAATGAATTCGGGATCTTTATTCTCTATTTCTTCCCAATCATTCTTTTTATAATAGAACTCCATTTTATCATCCGGTAAAGAATGGAATAGTACCGAATCTTCTTCTCCTTTCCGTGCCCGACGTCGGTTTTTCCGCACGGATTCCTCGTATGTTACTTTAATATACATTAACACTGCTCTTTCAAGTATCTCATCTGAAAAGAATGATAATGCATTCTGAATGGCGTTTTCTCCACCGCGTGCAAATTCTATAATAGTTGTAATTCGTTCGTGGTATGTCGGATCTTTTGTTATCTTCTTTTTATAATCAAGTGATAACCGTTTAATGTATAGATCCCAGATATACTCCTCCTTAAACCAATACTTTTCATCAGTCCATACACGTGGTTTATTCATCTGAGACATTAAATCGTCAAGCTCAAAAGTTTCCCATACATACAAAAAGTCATCAAGTTCTTCAAAATTTGCAATGTTAAATCGTTCCAAGCGTACAATCGGATCACATTTCTTCAAATAATCGATAACCTCTGACTTCCCAGCAGCTGGTCTACCGGTTATAATAAGAATAGGAAAATGTTTCATACTTCACTCCTGTTTTTAATTTAGTCTTTAACTTGCTTAATTCTGTTTTCCACTTTTGAATCAATAGATTTCAGCTTAAGAATTTTTTGCTCAACAACCGAAAGTACTGTTATATCTGTCAGTTTGTAATCTGATATTTCCATTCCAAGATAACGTTGCGATTCGCCAATAAAATAATCGCTGGCTGCAACTGTATATTGAGCATTTTCAACCAGCGGTTTACCGTTAACAAGAAATTTTTTGAATTCAATTGCTGATCCTTTTTTGATGTATTCAACAATTAACCCTGATGTTTGAATTGCTGGTTTTTCTTTTATGTAGTACTCAAGGATTTGCTTGAGTTGTTTACCGGTGAGTGTAAAAATACCGAGTACATTTCTGAATGGTAGGACTTCAAAGAGTTTTCTTTTCGAAATGTTTCCTGCAGGCACATCTTGACGAATTCCGTGATCGTTCATAAAAGCAACATCGGCATTAGCAGCCTCACGTTGAGCATCAGTAATAAAATTACCTATATTACTTTCTCCTCGTGCTCTTATCCATGGATTTTTCAATACACCGAGTATATGCGAGAAATCTTCTTCAATTTTTTGATGAATTGAGTCGATAAAGTTCCCAAGTTCCGTCGTGGGTCGTTTAGAGTGTATCCAAAGTGGAATTAACTTCCCTTCATAATTTGCGATTTTACCATTTTCAATTACGAGCTTCAATTGACCAAGATATTCACAATTACTACCTGCCTGTGCAATGATTGTGTTATTGACTTTTTTCGGTTTTTGAAGACGAGTATGTGAATGACCACCTATAATTACATCTATCTCAGGAACCGAAACAGCAAGAACAGAATCATCTTCAACTCCCTGATGAGTAATTGCAATAAGAATATCCACTTCTCTTTTAAGACTGTTCACAATTCTCTGAGCAGTTTCAATAGGTGGTAACAGCTTTATATTTCGGCTACTATTTTTATTTACCAACCCATAAAACTCTTTCGACATCAATCCTATAACACCTATTCGTAAATCACCACGTTTTATGATAATATATTCTCTATTATTTATCGGAAAAAGATCACTACTATCTTTGATGTTTGCAGATAGTGTCGGAAATTTTGTAATTGCTGTTATTTTTTTCAGATTATTTACAGAAATATCAAATTCATGATTCCCAACAGTCCACGCATCATACCCTAACATGTTCATCATATGGAATAGTGCACCGCCTTCAGCTCCGTCATACACATACTCTGTAATAGGATTACCTGTCATAACATCTCCGGCATCAAACAACATAGTATTCTTATATACAGATCGTATGCTATCAATAACAAATTGTAGCTCCTTAAAGCCACCAATCATTGGTTTAGGATTTTGCTTTATCCAAAAAGCTTCACGTGGTATAAAACTGGCATGTATATCATTTGTATGCAATATAACCAGCGTTTGAGATTGAGCCCATATAAAAACGGGTATGATAACAAGCATAATTACTGTTTTTATAAATCGTTTATTCATTGCACCTTTTCTCCTCTAATATTGTAAAAAAACTCCATGAAACGTGAACAAAGATAGCGATATTTCAAAAATTTCAAAATCAATAAATGATAAAATTCTGATTAATTTACTCACAAGCAGTAATCTCAAAAAATTACATTGAACAAAAAACCCCGACATACGAAGTATGTCGGGGCCAGGGAGGCTAAGAGGGCGCCTACCATTTTGAGGCAGGAGGGAGGTAGGCGCAATCTATTTATTTAACGATACGATGTTCATAAAAGTTTCTGAATAATCTACTCGATATTTTCATTTTACCATTAAAGAAATAACTCCTTCATATCACAGTCGTTGGCGAATTGATATAATATACCTTAATTATAAGACCATATTTCAAGAAAACAAAAAATGTTGTAGCTAGCATAAACCGTTACACTCTGTTATAGCGCCCTAATCACAAAATCTATTTTCGACACATTTTTTTGAACTTAAATATCGTTTTGAATATATTATGTAAAATATGAAAAGTATAAATTCAGAAAGATATTCACTTCGTCAATATCAGAGTTTATCAGCTTACTTACAGGAAGCGCGGGAGGAAGAGCGCAAATCGATTGCACGTGAAATTCACGACGAGCTTGGACAGGTTCTAACATCTATCAAACTTCATCTATCATTACTTCCCGAAGAAATAAAAACAGATGTTGTTGCTGCGCTCGACCGTACTATGCAAATTCAAAAACAAGTCGATTCGGCAATTACTACAGTGAAAAACATTATTACAAAACTACGTCCTGGTTTGCTTGACGATTTGGGACTTATTGCCGCAATTGAATGGCAAGCAAACGAATTCCAACATCAGTCTGGTATTGTATGCGATGTGCACCTCCCTGCTGATGAGTACTATATACCGCCCGAGCTTTCGACTTTAATATTTCGGATCCTTCAGGAAGCTCTCACCAATATTCTTAGGCACTCTAAGGCAACACGAGTAAATATTGATTTTCGTGTCTCATCGACAACACTTGAGCTTTTAGTTCGTGATAATGGCCGTGGTATAACAGATGAAGAAATTAACCATCCGCAATCTTTTGGTATTATTGGAATGAAAGAAAGAGTTCAATCATTTAACGGCACCTTAATGATACATGGTATACCACAAAAAGGTACAGTAGTACACGTTACTATTCCCTATCAAATGGAGCTTACCAAATGATCAACATTTTTATTATCGATGATCATTTATTGTTTCGTGAAGGCTTGAAACAAATATTGGCGAAGCATTCCGATATGCGAGTAGTTTGCGAGGCCGGAAGTAGTCAGGAAGCGATTGAAAAACTTCACAGTTCGTCACCGGATGTGATATTACTCGATATTACATTGCCCGGCAGAAGCGGTCCGGAACTTTTGCAGGCTATAAAAAAGTTTTTACCTCACGTTGCTATACTCGTTTTAAGTATGCATCCGGAAGATCAATATGCTGTTCGATTGATTAAGGCAGGGGCATCAGGATATGTTACGAAAGAGAGTGCTTCAGATGAATTAATTTCTGCTATCCGTAAGGTTGCTCATGGCGGTCGGTATATTAGCTCAAAACTCGCTGAAGAAATGGCTGTAGCAATCGATGACAATACACCCAAATTACCGCATCAGTTACTTTCGAATCGTGAATACCAGGTGATGAGAATGCTCGCTTCCGGTAAATCGTTAAAAGAAATTGCAGATGAACTTATGATCAGCGAAAAGACAGTAACTACTTATCGTGCCCGTATTCTTGAAAAAATGAATCTGAAAAACAACGTTGAACTCACTATCTACGCAATTTCAAACCGACTCTTACCGTGGTATTTTTCGGTAAGGAATCAAAATCAGTCGCAACAGGAGTGACTGTTTTTATACCCATCCACGTAGCTTACAGGCTTGTGCAACCCGAGCAACTGCAACTACCATTGCAGCCAACCTTGGATGTACTTTCTTCTCTTTCATTGCTTCAAGCATTGTTGCATACGCTTTGCAGACTTTTTCTTCGAGCAATTTATGAACCGTTGTCTCGTCCCAAAAGAAAAGACTTTTATCCTGAACCATCTCAAAATACGAAACCGTAACTCCGCCGGCACTTGCCAATATATCGGGGATTACATGAATACCACGACGGAAAAGGACAATATCGGCATCTGGAGTTGTGGGACCATTTGCTAATTCACAAATAATTTTTGCTTTTATTTTTTCTACATTGTTATTGTTAATAGCATTTTCTAATGCTGCCGGATAGAGTATATCTACATCGAGTTCAAGTACGGAATCGCGTGGAATTGGTTGTGCATTCGGAAAACCGACAACACTTCCGGTTTTGAGTTTGAATGTTACCAGTTCATCGGGATCAAGTCCATCGCTATTATAAATTCCACCTTTTGAGTCACAAATAGCTACAAGTTTACCGCCTCCCAATATTTGGGCATGGAGTAACGCAGCGCGTTGACCTGCATTTCCAAATCCCTGTATTGCAAAAGTACCGCAGGGATTTACTGAAAATTCCTTACATGCTTCTCTTACAGCAATTATACCACCTCGTGCTGTAGCATCTCTGCGTCCTTCAGTTCCACCAATTTGTAATGGTTTATCGGTAAAGACTCCTGGCTGTTGGTGTTGCAGGAGTGTTTCATATTCATCCATCATCCATGCCATTGTTTGAGGATTTGTATATACATCAGGAGCCGGCACATCTTTATCGATTCCCAGAAACTGAAAACATGCGCGTACATATGCTCGTGCAATACTTTCCAATTCTCTCTCCGACATCGTTCGGGGGTTGCAAACAACTCCTCCTTTTCCACCACCAAGAGGTATATCCATCATTGCTGTTTTCCACGTCATCCACCCTGCAAGTGCACGAATTGTATCGACGGTTTCGTCCGGATGAAATCTGATTCCTCCCTTTGCTGGTCCGCGGGCAGTGTTATACTGAATACGATAGCCATGGAACACCTTATACTCACCATTATCCATTCTGACAGGCATTGTAAATTTTAATTCTTTCTGAGGCCAGAGGAGTAATTGTGTTGTAGCATCATCAAGCTTTAATATTTTTGATGCTTCTAATATTTGTTGTTGCAGTACTTCAAATGAATTATATGATACCATTAGATTTCCTCCTGTTCATCTTCCGATGTAAGGTCCCGGTGTACATCATGAGGTGGTTCTTCTTCTGTGCGATCAATTACAATCCGATACCAGCAATTTCTACACATCAAAGATCGGTCTACACTTAGCAACACCTGTTGCCACAGAGTGAGCTTTGCTCCGCAGTGAGGACACTGTTCTATCTTCAATTGTTCGTTACCCATGAAGTGACTCCGGTTTAAGTATAATTCCTCGCTTTTGTTGCCCGTTAATCCTTATATCCAGTGGTTTTTCGAGTCGATAATGTTTTATGTATTTCAGAGAATTATATGGCGCTTGCTGTAACAGCCATTCCCAATCAAAAAATCCCTGCTTCTTTATTTCATTTACAGTAAAATATCCGACCTGAAACGATGTAATATTCTGGAAGAAATGTGTTGCCTGCGATGGAGTTACTGCCATATCTTTAAAACCGGTTTCAATTATAGCTTTTGCGCCGCAAATATCTTCCCATGTAACCGGTATTCCAAGCCATGGATCCAGCGATCCCAGACGACCGATAGCCACAAGCAAATAAAATCTTTTTTCATCCAACAACAATGAATTCAATTGTGATATTTCTTTTGCAATCAATTGAGTTTTGGATCTCTCGAATAATTCATAATCGACTGCAATAATATCATAGACATCCATAATACGACCGTGACCAAGTACTTCATCGCTTTCACAGAGAAGTACATCCCGATTTTTAATTCTGACGTTCAGTTCCTCTAATTCACGGCGTATAACAAGTGGTCGTAATTGCACTAGTGCGAACTCAATTGTTGGTTTAGGAGAAAAAGATAAGTTTGCTGCAAATTCTATCTCTACAGGAGTACCAATTCCCCATTCTCCCATTTCAAGAAGTAATTCTATCGTTTCTGCAAATGGTAGTGATATTTGCTGAAACAGTGGGGCAAACGTTATTATCCTAAAGCCATCCCGACTTGTGCCCGGATATATAGCATTGTTTTGCGGTACGAATGTCGAAGCGACATAGTGTAGAACACCATCTTCCTCAGCTGTTTTTAGAGTATATTTTTGAACCAGTGGCTCACGGAAGAGCATACTTGTATCCTGATTGCTTTCAAGTTTTAATGCAAAAAATTCCCGTTGGGCTGTATCAAGCGTTTCTTTAACAGAATAAAACTGCACTATATCGTTCGGATATTTTGGACAAAAACGAACGGTGTTGCCACCTCCGACAACCCATTTTCCCAAACCAAGAGCAATTGAGGCAATGCCATCTTCAGATTTTTTATCTGGTGGTGGATAAAAATTATATGATTTAGCTACTCCCGATATATCCGGATAATATCTATCACCATATTTCTTCCCAACAAGGCATTGTATAACGACGGCCATCTTTTCATCTGTCGGTGAGTACGATGCAACACGTAAATAATTCTTTGCACGCTGATAAAATGTAGACGCATAAACAAGTTTGATACAGTTTATAAGTTGCCTTAAGCGTACATTTATATCGGGGTGACTGTTGGGAATCATATAAGTTTCGTATACACCAGCAAACGGGTGATACTGTGAATCCTCAAGCATACTTGAAGAGCGCACAGCAAGTGGTGTGTGTACTATTTCCAGAAATGCCTTAAGATCTTCTGCTGCTTCTGGCGGAAAGTAATCTGCTTTGACAAACTGTTTTGCTATCTCTTCATCGTTGTTGCAGTTAAGAGCAAAATCTAACAATACATTTCGTTCAATAAACTCATCAAAAATTGCAGTACCCAGTACTACTGCCGGAGGTATAAAAATTTTCACGTTCTCATATCGGTTGTGTACACCATAGTCGGTAATGAGCATATCAACAAAACCAAGTCCACGGGCTTTTCCACCGAGGGAGCCAAAACCAATTCGTGCAAAATTTGTAACAGAACCGAAGGTATCTTTTGAAAACGTTGCTATGATTCCACGCTGACACAAGTGCCGGTAATGATAAAGAGTTTTGATGAGATCCTGCCTGAGTCCTTCGATGGTAGGAAAGTCTGTGACCTTTCTGGGACGTATTTTATCGGCAAGCCAAAATTCCGTGCGTGCTTTTAACCATGCAGAGAAATGGTTGCGCTCGGCATGATATCGTATACTTTCGTCCGGGACATCTTTCAGCAATTCTTCCAGACTACGCATATCAGATGCACGGGCTATTTCTGTGCCATCAGGCATTTGAAAAACAAAATCACCAAAACGAAACTGGTATTCTAAAAATTTTCGGAGGTCGTTAAGAAAATTTGGAGAATGTTTTGCGATAAAAGAAACATTTAACCGTTCGACATATCTTTTATTTTCTGAAACATTTGAGAGTAATAGAATTGGTAGATCGAAACGTTCTTTTCTTACAGCTCTTGTTAGAAAAATACCGGCTTTCGGATCCTGTACTCCATTTCGTGGAAAATCAACATCCGAAATTATTCCAAGTAAATAATGTTTATATCGTTCATAGTAGTACCATGCTTCTTCGTATGAATTACAAAGCAAAATTTTTGGACTGGCTCTCATTTGAAGAAATTTGTGCCCAAGATCTATTCCTTCGGCAGCAAGCCTCTGTGATTGTTTGATAAATTCCGTATAAAGTATTGGCAGAAAGGACGAGTAATATTTAATATTATCTTCAATAACAATAAGCGATTGAACACCGACTGATTTTGTATCGTGTTCGACATTGAGCTTATCTTCCAGAACTTTTATGATCGAAAGAATAATTTTAAAATCCCCTTGCCATATAAATATTTTTTCGAAAACAGAAGTATTATGAGTACGAAGGAAGTAATGGAGTTCTCTATTATCGTGCATTAAAAGTACAACAGGAATATTCAAACCCGATTCTTGCACCATTCGTGCAAATTCATCTGCATCCATATCATCAATATGAAGCGTAGTAATAATAAGGTCGAAACGCCGTTCATTCTTAGCAACGTATAGTGCTTCTTTTCCACTTGAAACACAAATAAGTTCTGGTGTCTGTCCGAGATTTATTCCTTCGTGCTCAGAACGTGTAAGCTCATAGAGCCTGCCGTCTTCTTCAAAGAGATAAAGATCGTATAAGCTCGATACAAGAAGTACGTTTGTTATTCGGATTCGTTTTGGGTTTTGAAAGCCGTAGAAGAGATTTCCGTATCCCTGTTCACGGGTGGTATGAATAAGAGGTGATTGTATAATTCTTGACTGAGGATTCGCCATTGTACCACTCCGCACATATAGAGGGGCGGTTGTATCTTGCAGCAACCGCCCATTTCAAAGTAATTATGGTTTTAATTATACAATACCCTGGTCCATCATGGCATCCGCGACCTTCAGGAAACCACCGATGTTTGCTCCATTGACATAGTTCCCCGGTGTACCAAATCGTTCAGCGATCGTTACACAAGTATAATGAATGCTCTTCATAATTTGACGCAGACGATTATCGACTTCTTCACGTGTCCAGGGCAGCCGCATACTGTTTTGTGTCATCTCGAGTCCGGATGTTGCAACGCCACCTGCATTTGCTGCTTTACCCGGTGCATAGAGTATTTTTGCATCGAGGAATACTTTTACACCCTCGAGTGTTGTAGGCATATTTGCACCTTCTGCAACACAGTAAACGCCATTACGTACAAGATTCTGAGCATCAACTTCGTTGATTTCGTTTTGTGTAGCACAGGGGAATGCACAATCGGCTTTATGATTCCACAAGGGATTATAATTTAACTTTGGATCGACAGGTGTATATACTGCATTTTTATAAACTTGTGCATACTCTGCAATACGTCCACGGCGTACATTTTTCAATTCCATTACAAATGCAAGTTTCTTTGCATCAATACCTTCTTCATCATAAATATAACCATTTGAATCCGAAAGTGTTACAACTTTTCCACCAAGTTCATTAATTTTTTCGACTGTATATTGTGCAACATTACCACTTCCTGATACCAGACATACTTTTCCTTCAAATGTTTGTCCTCTGGTAGCAAGCATTTCGGCTGCAAAATAGACAAGTCCGTAGCCGGTTGCTTCGGGCCGAATGAGGGATCCTCCCCAATTGAGTCCTTTACCGGTTAAAACACCAGTAAATTCATTGCGAAGTTTTTTATACTGACCAAACATATATCCTATTTCACGGGCACCAACTCCAATATCACCCGCCGGTACATCAGTATCAGGGCCAACGTGTCTGAATAACTCGCTCATAAAAGCCTGACAGAAACGCATTATACTTAAATCACTTTTCCCTTTCGGATCGAAATCGGAACCACCCTTTCCACCACCCATTGGTAATGTTGTTAAACTGTTTTTGAAAACCTGTTCGAATGCAAGAAACTTGAGAATACCAAGATTCACAGACGGATGAAAACGTAAACCTCCTTTATAAGGACCAATTGCACTATTCATTTGAACACGATAACCACGATTGATATGTATTTCACCCTTGTCGTCTACCCATGGTACACGAAACATTATAACACGTTCCGGCTCGATGATTCGTTCCAGAATTTTTGCAGCACGATACTCCGGATGACGATCTAAAACTAACGATAACGATTCTGCAACTTCCTGCACTGCCTGATGAAATTCGGGTTCGGCAGGATTTTTTGCCTTTACTTCAGCAATCAGATCTTTTACATATTGCGACATAATAACCTCCGTTATTGGTTACACATTATTATATGTTCGACAAACATTTTATTTACACTTAAGTTCTATAAAGCTTCGTTTTTTTTGTAGAAGCAAAAATCTGATTTCATTGTAGGATTTTCCCTACAACAATTACAAGATTTTGGGAACTTGATTTGTCGGAGTCTATGTTATATATTAAAAAGTAATTGATGTTGAATTTTTGAGGAAATAAATTTCAAACAACCACAAATGAAATAAGCCTCTTATCAAGAAAGGCTGAGGGAACAGGCCCGAGGAAGCCTTAGCAACCGGTTCCACAAATGGTGGAATGCTGGTGCTAAATCCTGCCCACGACTGTTATGTCGCGGGAAAGATAAGAGAAGATGCTCTAAGCCTCTTCAAAATCTTCCCGTAGAGGCTTTTTCATTTTATAATCAACAACCAATAAACTATAACTATAAAAGGAGCATCTATGTCCCCACAAAAACAGCAATACAAATTCGAAACACTTCAGATTCATGCAGGCCAGAAACCAGATCCGGTTACAGGTTCCCGTGCTGTACCTATTTACCAAACGACCTCATATGTTTTTAACGATGCAGACCACGCTGCTCGTCTCTTTAACCTTGAGGAATTTGGTAATATATATACACGTATAATGAACCCAACCGTTGGAGCTTTTGAAGAACGTATGGCGGCTCTCGAAGGCGGAGTTGCCGCGCTTGCAACAGCATCGGGTCATGCTGCACAATTTCTTACTATTACTACTATTGCTCAAGCAGGTGATAATATCGTTTCTTCAAGCAGACTTTACGGTGGCACATACAATCAATTCAAAGTTACCTTTAAACGCTTAGGAATTGATGTAAAACTTGTAGATAGCAATAACCCAAATGATTTTGAGAAAGTAATAGACAACAATACAAAAGCTTTATTTGTAGAAACCATTGGCAATCCTCGTCTCGATGTACCGGATTTCGAGGGATTAGCCACTATTGCTCATAAACATGGAATTCCCTTAATAGTGGATAATACGTTTGGAATGGGTGGTTATATTTGCCAACCTATTCAATTTGGTGCAGATATAGTTGTTCATTCTGCAACGAAATGGATCGGAGGACATGGTACATCAATTGGTGGTGTTATTATTGATAGTGGAAAATTTCCATGGAACAACGGCCGATTCCCTCTTTTTACTGAACCAAGTCCGGGTTATCATGGATTGAAATTCTGGGATGTTTTCGGTGCAAACAGTCAGTTTGGTAATATTGCATTTATCATACGCGCCCGTGTTGAACAGCAACGCGATATCGGAGCTTCGCTTTCACCTTTCAATGCATTTCTTTTCCTTCAGGGACTCGAAACTCTTTCGCTTCGAGCCGAACGACATTGTCAAAACGCACTTGCTTTTGCTCAATGGTTGGAACAATCACCGAAAGTAGAATGGGTAACGTATCCTGGACTTCCATCGCATAGTTCATACTCAAATGCTCAGAAATATTTCCGTCAGGGATTGTATGGTGGCATCGTAACTTTCGGAATAAAAGGTGGCTACGAGGCCGGCAAGAAACTTATCAATAGTCTCAAACTTACCAGCTTACTTGCAAACGTTGGAGATGCCAAAACACTTGTTATTCATCCAGCATCAACAACTCACCAGCAATTAAGTGTTGAAGAACAACGATCAGCCGGTGTTACACCAGAACTCATACGTGTTTCTGTAGGCATAGAACACATTGACGATATAATTGCTGATTTTGAAGAAGCAATTAAATTACTCTGAAACTTATAACAAGTTGGGGTAATGTTTTCAGATGTTACCCCAACAACAATAAAAAGGAAAAAACCATGAGTGTCGTTTTACCAAAACAACATCACGCAAGGCAATCACTTGAAAAAAGAGGAGTGATCTGTATTTCCGATGAAGATGCACAGCGTGCCGATATTCGTCCACTACGCATAGGAATCCTGAACATTATGCCTAAAGGTGAAACCTACGAACCTTACCTGCTTTTTCCACTGAGTAGAACAATTATACAAATAGAACCGGTATGGTTACGACTCCATACCCACAAATACAAAACAACAGATAAGAATCACCTTGAACTTCATTATGAATTTTTTGAAGATGCTATAAAAACAGCACCACTCGATGGTTTAATTGTTACAGGTGCTCCGGTAGAAGAAATGGAATACGAAAAGGTGACATACTGGAAAGAAATAACCGAAATTCTTACCTATGCCCGTCATAACATTTACTCAACGGTTGGTATATGCTGGGGTGGACTTGCACTTGCTAAAATACTTGGTATTGAAAAAGTGATGTATCCATACAAAGTTTTCGGAGTGTTTGAAACTATTAATCTCGATCGTACACATCCTATTACTGGTGAAATGGATGATATATTTCTGTGTCCTCAAAGCAGACACTCCGGTATTTCAGATAGTGTAATGGAAGAAGAGGCAAAGAAAGGAACAGTGCATTTACTTGCTTATTCAAAAGACGGCGGTGGCTATACAATCTTCGAAAGCACCGACAGACGTTACCTGATGCATCTTGGTCATCCTGAATACGAAGCTCAGCGTCTTGTAGAGGAATATAAACGAGATATGGCATTGGGAAGAAAAGATGTACTTCCGCCAGCGAATTTCGACATTGAAAAACCTGTGAACCGCTGGCGAAGTCACGGATTGGAGTTTTTCTCCCAATGGGTACGATTTATTTACGAACCAACGAGTATACCAAAAACTTAAAGATCATTTGATATAATCGTTTGGAATATCAGCCCATTTCTATTTCAACAACGTGAACATCAGAATCATCAAAAAGTGGAATTAGGGTATTATGGATAACTTTGCCATCTACTTTAATTGCAGAAACTCCTTTTTCTACACCTTTTTGATTCCTTACATGGATTCTATAAACCGACTTTCTATATTTACGGGTAACAGTAAATTCTTTCCACGATGCAGGAATACACGGGTCGATTACCAGACCGTTATATGAAGGCCTGATTCCTAAAATATATTGCGATATAACTACAAATGACCATGCTGCAGTACCAGTAAGCCATGAATTTTTTCCTTCACCACTTGTCGGAGCATCACGTCCTGCAGTCATTTGACTGTAGACATACGGTTCAGCACGGTATATATCTATTTGCTGTTCTTTTGTTGGCGGACAAATGCTTTTATAGTATTCCATTGCCTGAGTACCATTACCTAACAGTGTTTCGGCAATTTGTATCCAGGTATTGTTATGAGTAAAAATCCCTGCATTCTCTTTATATCCCGGCGGATACGAACTGACTTCCCCCAGATGTACATAGTATTTTGAATATGCCGGTTGTTGTAGAATTATTCCATTGGGTGTTGCAAGATGCTTTTTAACACTTTCAAGAGCTTTGCGAGCATATCCGTTTTCTAATCCTATTCCCCCTAGTATGCACCATCCCTGACTTTCAATAAATATTTTTCCTTCTTCATTTTCTTTCGATCCGATTTTATTTCCAAAGGCATCGTATGCCCGTACAAACCACTCACCGTCCCAACCATGTTCATAAACAACGTTCTTCATTTCATCATAACATTGACGGTAATATTGTGCTTGTTGTTGATTTCCAAGATATTCGAATAACTCTGCCATTTCGATGCAGGCTCTGCAAAATAGACCTGCAATCATCACCGATTCAGCAACTCTGTCATTTTCAATATGACCTGCAAGCTGAAAACTTTCGCCAGGCGTTGTCGAAAAGCAATTAAGATTTAAACAATCATTCCAGTCTGCATGACCAATAAGTGGCAACCCATGCGGACCACGATTATTTAAAGTGTATTGAAGTGATAAGTTCAGATGATCCATCAATGTAGCTTCGCTATCAGGCTTATCCGCAAAGCCTGTGCGTTCGTTCAAAATTCCGATATCACCTGTTTCTTTTATGTAAGCGCATGTCGAAAGAATTAACCACAGAGGATCATCATTGAATCCGCCTCCGATTTCTGAATTTCCTTTTTTAGTTAACGGTTGATATTGATGGAAACAGGTACCATCGGACAATTGTGTTGACGACAAATCAAGAATACGCTGACGTGCCCGATCCGGAATCATATGTACAAAGCCAAGAATATCCTGATTACTGTCGCGGAAGCCCATTCCCCGTCCAATCCCTGATTCATACAATGACGCAGAACGAGACATATTAAAGGTTACCATACACTGATACTGATTCCAGATATTCACCATCCTGTTAACTATTTCATCAGGAGTTTGAACAGTATATTTTGAAAGCAATTCGCTCCAGTATGACTGATAATTCTCAAATGCCTTATTTGCCTGTTCAACAGACAAATAATGATCTTTGACAAAATAGTATTCATCTTTTCTTATGCTACCATCTTCCATAAATTTTTGATAGTTATCATTTTCAGCATAACCAACTACAAAACACAATTGCTTAGTCTCACCAGGGTGAAGTGTTATATCGAGCTGATGAACACCGATAGGCAACCAACCATATGCAATGCTATTCCTGCATTTTCCCTCAACAACTGCCTGTGGCTTGTCAAGACCATAATGAACACCAACAAAAGCATCGCGGCTGGTATCAAAGCCCGTTACCTGTTCACTACAGGCAAAATAACCGTAATGATTGCGTCGTTCCCGATATTCCGTTTTATGAAATATTACACCGTTTTCTACTTCTACCTGACCTGTTGAATAATTCCTTTGAAAATTCGTCATATCATCGTACGCTTCCCACAAACACCACTCTATAAAACTCCATAGTCGGATAGTTTTTGCTTTATCGGATTTATTCTGCAATGTTACGACCCATTGCTCGTGACGTGCTTTTAATGGAATAAAATACAGAATGGAAACAGCAAGGTTGTTCTTTATCCCTGTTATACAGGTATAACCCACACCATGTCGACATTCATACAAATCCAATGGCACTTGCATAGGTTTCCACATTGGATTCCAGATTGTATCACCATCCTTGATGTAAAAATATCGTCCGTTACTATCCATTGGAAGATTATTATACCGATACCGCAGAAGTCGAAGTTTCCGTGCATCTTTATAAAAACAATATCCACCGGCGGTATTCGAAATAATTCCATAAAAATCTTCCGTACCCAGATAATTAATCCATGGCAGTGGTGTATCGGGTCTGGTAATAACATATTCTTTACGTATGTCATCAAAAAAACCGTAACTCATTGTTATTCCCTTCATTATAGTGTGATATAAAGAATAAGAGGTCTACTTTAATACGTTTTCGTAATGCATTATAACATTATCTGTCCATTCCTCTAGTTGTCTGTTAAGTATTTGCCTCGCTGGATTTGCTTCGAACCATGAAATAGTCTGTTGAATTCCGATTTTAAATGGAATTGTTGCAACATATTCTGGTACAAATCTTTTTATTTTTGAATTATCAAAAATAACACTTGTGGCTTTATCCCCAAGAAGAGGTCCTGCAAGGGTGGGATCAAAATGAACAAGTGTTTCAGATGCTATATGAATTATTTGCGCTTTGCAATCTATGGCGTTTGCAATTGCTTCATAAATTTGATTCCATGTCAGAATTTCGTCTGAGGTGATATGAAAGGATTCACCAATTGCCTGTTGATGTCCAAGTAACCCCACAAAACCTTTTGCAAAATCGCGAGAATGCGTTACAGTCCATAGTGTTGTTCCATCACCATGTACGATTATTTTTTTCCCTTGTTTCATTCGATGAATAGTATTGTATTCGTTACCGTTACCGATAGCAACAGGTATTATCGTATCATAGGTATGAGATGGTCGCACAATAGTAATCGGGAAATTTTCTTCCCTGTACAATTTATTTAATAGCAACTCACATGATATTTTGTTTTGTGAATATTCCCAGTAAGGATTACAGAGCGGTGTCGATTCTGTAACAACCGGTGAACACAATGGTTTTTGATAGATCGAAGCAGAGCTTATAAAAATATATTGTTTAGTCTTACCTTTAAAAAGTTCGTAATCCCGAAGAATATCTTCTTCCCGAAAAGCAATCCAGTTAACTACAACATCCCAGAAATGATCTTTTAATATTCGATGAAGTTCATTTATATTCTGAATATCACAAGTCAATGTACGTGCACCCTCAATAGTTCTCTGACGAGATCCTCTGTTGAGTAAATAGAGATCTACTCCCCTCTTTATGGCAAGTTCACTTACTGCTGTACTAATGTTTCCCGTGCCACCGATAAAAAGTACCTTCATTTACATTTTCCTTTCACAAATTTTTTGGTAGTCATATAGACGTAACTTTTTTGCAAAGCATCAAAAATATCTCCGTCATATTCATCAAATTCTACAATAGCTTCGAATGTATGATTCTTTAGCACATCAAAGACAGCTGGTATATTCACTCTTCCTTCTCCGAGCACTGTTTGCATAAACATTGCATCACCTTTCTGAGCATGACCATCCTTTACATGAAGGAGCGCTATGCGTGGAGCAAATTGCTGAACAACCTCTACAACGTTCATACCCGCAACTGCAGTCCAATATATATCAATTTCAAAAAGTACTTGTTGTGAAAGATGCTGAAGGAGATAAATAAATGGAATAAAACCATTATGTGGTTCAAATTCATACCAGTGATTGTGAAGTGCAAAACGTATATCATAATTAGACAATCTTTCTGCAGCCGCATTATAATGCTCAACTGTATGAGCCATCATCGCTTCGTTCGAGTATTTATCTCCTTCCGGCCAGCCGGCATAGACAACCATATTACAATCATATATATCACAGAATCGCAAAACATCTTCAATAGATGTTCTGCCCATCGGATAATCGACATGGATACCAACGACTCTGAGATCGAGTTGTTTCAGGTATCGTGCTACTTCCTTGGGTTCTAATCCTGGCGGTAATGGAAATAATTCTACACCTGTATAACCGATCGAAGCAATAGCCGAGAGAGTCGATTTATAATTTTTCTCGAGCTGGCGACGAACAGAATACAACTGAACCGATACGTCTGCCAACTCAGATGTTGATTCAGTATCCTCCTTTATGTTGAAAGCTATTGTAGTCATAGCCGCACTCAACATTTTTAAAAATTTACGTCTGTTAATATCCAAAGTACCTTTCAACACTACTGCTCTCTCTGAGTGTTACGTTCCAATAACACTTTTTTAAAGAATACGCCAGAGCTGGTAAGCTTCATTGTTTTCCAAGAGTCTAAAAGACGTGGGTACCAATCAGGATCTAAAATCCATGCAGTCCAACTAATGTGAAGTGAATCGAAGTATGCAATAATCCGGTTTGCATAATCTTCATTATCACTATAGCCATGATCACCTGAAATTAAGCCGAACTCTGTGGCGAATATCGGATATTTTTCACGTGCAAAACCAAATACTTCGTCCCATTTTGGTTCGTATGGGGGAGTGCGTTTATGCGGATACGGATGCGTAACGTACGCTATACCATTTGCTTGAACAGGTTCGATACGAAGCGGTGTTAAATCATATCCCCAATCAAAACCGGCAACAAGCGGAATTGGTTCTTCATCGTATGCTCGTATCAATGAAATAATATTTTCATTAATCTGCTTCCATTCACTCCAGCTCATTCTTCCCAATTTTCCGGAATATGTTGTCGGTTCATTAAAAAGTTCATAGAATGCAACCGTGTTATTACCCTGGAAATAGATAGCGATAATACGCCAGAATTCATATGTTTCTTTCTTTGTTGTGTTGTACATCGGGTCCTGAAACAACTCCATGCCCAGGTTTCCAATTGAATGCCAATCAATAATAACATACAACTCAAGTTCAGTGCACCATTCAACTGCCTGATGAAGAAGGTTGAGATATTTTTCTGGTGTACGTACCCTCCACGCTATCGGATGAACAGGAATCCGCACAATATTTGCACCGCACGATTTTACAAACTCAAAAAGTTGTTTATTCCATTGACCATCCTGGTCAAGCTTATCAGGATCAGCCACTGCAAGTCCACGGAAAATAATTGTATCTCCCGTCGGAAGAACAAATGAATTTCCTTTTACAGATATGAGTGGAAGTTTTTTAGGATTAGTAAACTGGCCGGGTTTGTAGGGATCTACTGTTACAGTCCAATCAACAACATTAGATGACCTGATTTTTTTTTGCTGTGAATAGACGCTTGTAGTAAACATTAGTAATATACATAACACAATGGTGTAAATATTTTTCATGCATTTCCCTTTCACTTTTTCGATAAAAAGAGTTGCAACCCTTTATAGAGAGTTGGTTCCCATACCGTTTGATGATTTTTACCAGTATCGATTGCATAATAAAAAGTAAAATTCTGATAGTTATGTTTCTCAAGGGAATCAACTAATCGCAGAAAAGGGTTGTAGAATCTTACAGTATCTTCTTTTGACCCGACTGTTAAATATAAACTTACGGGTAATTCTTTTGTAAGCTGAAACAACTCATATTCATAATTGAAGAGATTTTTTCCGACAGGTCCAATTGCAGTTGTTTCGAGAACGGCCGGACTTGCAGCCACATAGTAAGAAAATATTTTACCTGTTGAAAAGGGATACTGAAACAAAACGTAGAGAGTAAAATATCCACCAAATGAAGATCCCCAAAGTAATCGTTCGGATGTAATTCTGAAATGTTGATGGAGATACGGGAGTACTTCTTCAATTATAAACCGATGAAACCGGTCCGGTTGTCTTATAAAATCACGTACACGTATTTGTTTAACCTTATATCCCTGCGGATAACTGATGCCTGCAACAACGACTTCTTTAATACCCATAGAATCACTCATACCGTGAATCGGAAGATGTTGCGGTCTTCTCCAGTTACCATCGGTAAGCAATACCAAGGGATAAAAGACTGTCGTATCGACATAATATGTTTTTGGAAGTGAAACATCGATAACAAAAGTATCCTGGACACTTCTTGAGTAAAACCGGAAACTTTGAATAACTGGTTGAGTAATTTTATTTTGCTCAGCTGGTTTCTTATCACAACAAACAAACACGATTGACAGAATCAGAACAGCAACACCGATACTATATTTCATATTATTATTGTTTAAGTAAACGTATTAATACAACATCGTGTACATCAACATCTGTTTTAAACGGCTGTGTTGTTGTACCGACATTTTTCTTTGCCCATAAATCTCTAACAATATACACATTATTTTTTGTATCTAACGTTGAATGAGATATATCATCAGCAATCCAATGTTCATTCCAATTAAAAGACAAAGACCGTTTGATTTCTCCGCGATTTAAAAAGCACACAGCCCAATCACCGTTTTTTAATGGTTTAATCCAGATTTCAACCCCCTGATAGTTATCACAAAACCGGAATCCCTGAACACCTAACGAATCCTGATTGATTGCAATTACTTCTTTGTTCAATAGAATTTCTCGTGTTTCTTTTGTCATTGAACGAATGTCATTACCTGCCATAAGAGGAGCAGCCATCATACACCAGAGTGTAAAGTGCGATCGATCTTCTGCAACACTCATTCCTCTTCCTACCTGCAACATATCGGGATCATTCCAATGCCCTGGTCCGGCATACTGGCGGATCCCTTTACGCATATCAACTATTTTCATCACACCCCATGAAGACCATGAGCCATGATTAATTTCACAATCAAAACAGTTTGCAATATCACCTGTTATGCGCCAAAGATGACCAACATTTTTTGCCCATTCCCAAGGCCTTGTATCGCCCCATTCACAGATACTGAAAACAATCGGTCTGCCTGCATTGTACAATGCATCACGCATTGTGGTGTATGCACCGATAGAATTTAAACCTTCTGTATTACACCAGTCATATTTAAGATAATCAACACCCCATTTGGCATAAGTATATGCATCCTGATATTCATACCCACGGCTTCCGGGTCTTCCGCCACAAGTCTTATTACCTGCGCAAGAATAAATTCCAAACTTTAAACCTTTTGAATGCACATAATCGGCAAGAGCTTTCATTCCAGAGGGGAATCGATTCGGATCGGGTTGAATAAAACCCAGACTGTCACGTTCACCCTGCCAGCAATCATCTATAACCAGATAAACATACCCTGCATCACGCATTCCTGTTGATACTAATGCATCGGCTGTTTCACGAATAAGCTTTTCGTCAACATTACACCCAAAATGATTCCAACTATTCCAACCCATTGGCGGTGTTAATGCCAGTCCTTCAAATTTCTGGGCATTCCCAAAACTTGGGAATAATAGTGTAACCAATAACAAACAAATTGTTGATATATATTTCATAGTAATATCTTATTAAAATGATAAAATTTTTATTAATTAGAATGATATTGACATCTATATTACTTGACTTTTTTCATACAATTTTAACCATTTTCTTAAAATTTTGATTTTTTCAAGATAAAAAGTGCAATTCCTATGCCAATAAAAAAGCCCCCTTTATTAACCAGGGGGCCGATAATATTAAATTAATTCGTATTCTTATTTTACATCCGAACGTAACCTGTAGTGATAAGCACGATTACTGAGCCGTATAGTAAATTTAGAATTTTGAAGCAAATTAATCATTTCAGCACCAGCAAAAATAACCGGACCATAGCCATGAGATGCTTTAGCAGAAGTAGGACGGTGATAATAATATACAATATCATTAGCAAAGGTTGTTCCCCAGCATGTACCTTCTACTTCACCATTTGCTGTTACTTTTGTAACAAGCGCATTCCATCCCGCCTGTGCAACCGGTCCGTAAGAATAGTCAATCCACCCTTTATTAATTGCTTTTGCTATTGAAAACACAAACATAGCAGTACTCGAGGTTTCTTCAAAACTATCGAAGCGATCAAGTAAGTTATGCCAGAAGCCATTTTTACCCTGATGTTCTGCGATACCCTGGACATGTTCTCGTAAAAGCTTTATTATTTCTAAACGACCATCATAATTTTCAGGCAATACTTCAAGAAGTTCAACCATTGCCATCATTACCCATCCATTAGCCCGTGCCCAGTAAAAATTCGGATCATTTTCGCAATGAACATTGTATCCGTGGTCGAAGAGTTTTTTATCCGGTCTCCATAAATATTTTTTGAATTGTAACACCTGGTGGACAGCGTCGTCATAGTATTTTGACTCTCCACTATATTTCCCCATCCATGCAAGAAATGGAATACACATATAAGCATCGTCAGCCCATACAGACTGAGCTTGGGGCCTCTGGCGTGCAAGTGTTCTGTCAGCAAGACGAAATTGCTTGTTTGAAATATAATCTGCAATGTGATGAATAAGAGGAATTAGTCTTTTATCCTTGTTTACAAAATATAGCTTAATTAAAGCAGCGCCCATAGCACCACAATCATCAAGCGAACGTGTATGAAGAATAGGTTCATACGCATTTTTTTGTTCACCATACAGAGAATCCAAACTTTTGAAATACGGTAACCAATCAAGTATAAATGAAATACTCCGCTTAGGATATTGCCGGTACATTGTGTCTCCTATTGCTTCTGCCATTGATAACATTGCAGCATAGGTAACTCCGCTTGTATAGCCCCATAAGGAAATAACATCATTACCACTTCTGTCGAAATCGGCTGTTTTAATAATCTCCTTTTGACTTTTTATTTCTCTACCCGTTGCTTTATCAATTACTTTTGTATGTTGTTCTTTGTCAAAGTAATTGTATATACGATTTATTACTTCTGTAATACTTTCGGGAGAAGGTAGCACATATGGAATCGTATATTGTCCAGCGCCAGGATCTTGAGCTGTCTGTTGTGCAGTACAGCTAAGAGAATAAAAAAGATTAAAAAAAACTACGAGCATAAATACAAATGTTTTGTGCATAGTTTACTCTCCTTAATTTAACAATATGTTTTATCATCAACACGATGTAGACTACTGTTTTCACTTAAAATACTTACTGTAACAATTGCAAACGTAAAGACCGTTGTTCCTTTTTCCAAATGTCCGCCAAAAGCTCCATGTTTACTAGAAAACGTGCAACAGACATTTAATTTCCTATCTACAATGTAACCATTCATAGTGAGTATACCTGCAGGGCCGTTTTCATTTTTTAAAACAAATTTTTTGTCGGAAAAGAACTGTTACAGACAACATGGTAACTATAGCTTATTACGAACCAACACCTGATAATATCACAGCATTTCTGACATTATGTTCACAAACCCACTGCTGAAGTCCTGTAAGGAAATCTGTCGATATTTTAATCGTACAACAACAACCGAGGTAAATTGTGTATCAATTCCATACACAGTCGAAACGGTGTTGGTGTTAGGCTTTAAATCATCTATTTTTGTGGAATGCTGTATAAACTCTCTTGTTTCCTGAGAATACAGGAAATAAAAAGAGCATACAAGACCAATGAAAATCTTCATTGGAATAGCCTTACATTGTAATATCAATTGAACAATACTGCTCTCTTTACACGCGCTTAAAAAGAACTTCAGAAAAAATGTACAAATAAACCATCACGGAGTTTTGGTTCAAACCACGTTGATTTCGGAGGCATTATCTTCCCTGCATCTGCAATACTCATTAATTCTTCCATCGATGTAGGATACATGCTGAAAGCTAGAGTCATTTCACCGGAATCAACACGTCGTTCCAATTCTCCGAGCCCGCGAATACCACCGACAAAATCTATTCTCTTGTCTGTACGGGGATCTTTAATTCCCAATATTGGGTCGAGTACATAGTTTTGTAAAACAGACACATCGAGACGTTCAATAGGATCTGCGATATTTCGATACTGATCGACAAGTGTTAAAACATACCATTGTTTGTCGAGGTACAATCCCATTTCTCCTTTTCGGGATGGTTTTACCTGATGTGAAGAAGGAGTTATTGTAGAAACATTTTTTAGTTTTTCTAAAAATTCATCCTTCGATAATCCATTCAAATCTTTTACAAGACGATTGTAATCTAATATTTTTAATTGCGAAGCAGGAAAATATACAGCAAGGAAATAATTATACTCCTCTTTACCGGTATGTTGCGGATTCTTCTGTGCTTCCTCTTCAGCGACAGTAACAGCGGCCGCAGATCTATGATGACCATCTGCAATATACAGTTCTGGTATTTCATTTTTAAAGATCATTGTTATTTTTTCAATAATGGCCGGCTCCTTGATAACCCAGCACTGATGTCGCACACCATCAGCTGCGACATGATCATTTTCCGGTGGAGAAAGGACTATCATTTGAACTAAAGAGTTTATTTCTGCATTATCGCGATAAGCCAGGAAAATAGGGCCGGAATGTGAACGTGTAACCCGAATATGTTCGCACCTGTCTTCTTCTTTATCTTTTCGTGTCAGCTCATGTTTTTTAATAATATTTTTCCGGTATTCTTCAGCTGAGGCACATCCAACCAGACCGTATTGGGTTCGTCCCTCCATTGTTTGGGCATAAACATAAAGATATGGAGCCGGATCAGATACTAAAATTCCGTCGTTAATAAGCTTTTGTAAATTTTCTTTTGCTTTCTGATATACACGCTGATCATTGAGAGGAATCGACGGGTCAAGATCAACTTCTGGTTTTCCAATATGAAGAAATGAGAGAGGATGGCCTTTTACTTCCTCTCTCGCTTCATCTGAACTCAATACATCGTACGGCTTCGCAGCAACTTCTGCTGCATACTCGGGTTTTGGTCGATAAGCCTGGAACGGTCTGATTGTAGACATTGAACACCTTCTATGCTTGCATTTCGTTAAAAGTTTTATTGATCTTCAGTGCAATTTCTACACCGATACGTTCCTGAGCTTCTTCAGTTGAACCACCAATGTGAGGTGACACACTTACCCGTGGATGTTGGATAAGGGCTTTTTGTGCATCGGTTGGAGGCTCATTGACAAACACATCTAAACCTGCACCGGCGACTTTTCCGCTATTGAGAGCATCGAGCAACGCTTCTTCATCGACTACTCCACCACGTGCGCAATTAATAATGATAACACCATCTTTCATCATTTCAAATTCTTTTCTGCCAATAACAGGTCCCACTTTTTTATCATAAGGAAGATGGAGAGAAATAAAGTCTGATTCCCGTAACAGTTTATCTTTTGTTGTTATCTCAACAAAAAAGTCCATCGGCGTAAAAGGAGGATCGTATGCCAGTACATGCATACCAAAAGCAAGTGCACGCCGTGCAACTTCTTTTCCAATATTTCCTAATCCAAGTATGCCGAGATTCTTTTTATATAGCTCAATACCTTTGCTAAACTCTTTTTTAGGCCATTTTCCTTGTCGCATTTCCATTGTGCTGACGTGGAGAAATCGTGATACAGCAAGCATGTGGCCAATTGCTAACTCTGCGACAGAAATTGCAGAAGCGCCCGGCGTATTTAAGACGGTAATTCCTTTAGCTTGTGCAGTTGCAACATCAATATTATCAACACCAACACCACCACGTGCAATTATCTTTAAATTTTTTCCAGCTTCAATAACTTCTTTAGTTACCTTAGTCGCAGAACGTACCAAAATACAATCATACTCCCCGATTTTCTGAAGAAGTTCTTCGGGTTTCAATGTTAAAAGATCAACCTGATGTCCTGCATCAGTCAGAATTTTGATCCCTTCTTTTGACATTCCATCTGTCACGAGAATTTTCATACACTTTCTCCTTATTTTATTTTTACATTTGAATATATTTCTTTTCTATAATTTAGTATTGAGCCCTCTATAATGGACTACAATAAACAAAAATTTTATAACCCTCAACTGGCAAACAGTTAGAAAATAGAAAAATTTTATATAGAAAAGTATTAAAAATATTGGTATGTTTGAAAAGAGTCTATAAGCAAAGGAAACAAACCAATTTATAAATAAATAAAAGGAGTAACGTGTATGCCACGTGCACATAATTTTTTCCCGGGACCAGCAATACTACCTGTTTCTGTGTTAGAAGCAACCCGAGATGCAGTAATGGAATTTGCGAATATGGGTGTATCTATCATGGAAGTCAGCCATAGAGATAAAGCGTTCGAGAAAGTTCTAACAGAAGCCCAGAATGATGCATTAAGTTTAATGGGATTATCGCCAGACGAATATGCTGTACTTTTTCTTGGCGGTGGTGCATCGCTACAGTTTGCAATGGTGCCATTGAATTTCCTAAACAAAAGAGCTGACTATGTAAACACTGGTGAATGGTCCAGCAAAGCAATAAAAGAAGCTAAAAGTGTTGGTGAAGTTGTTGAAGTTGCATCTTCAAAAGAGAGCAAATTTACATATATACCCAAAAACATAACATACTCACCAGATGCAGATTACGTTCATATTACTACAAACAATACTATTTATGGTACACAGTGGAAAACAGATCCCGACACCGGTAACATTCCGCTTGTAGCCGACATGTCATCCGATATCCTTGGCATTCAAAGAGACTTTAAGAAATATAGCCTTATTTATGCAGGTGCACAAAAAAATATCGGTCCCGCTGGTGTTGCAATGGTTGTTATTAAAAAATCATTTGCAGAAAAAGCTAAACAAAATATACCGACCATTTTAAAATACAAATCGCACATCGATGCAGGTTCACTCTACAATACACCTCCTGTAACAAATGTTTTTGTTGTCAATAAAACTTTGAAGTGGATTATCGAACAAGGCGGTGTTGCTGAAGTACAAAAGCAGAATGAGAAGAAAGCAAAAATGATTTATGATGTTATTGATGCACATCCTGAATTCTACAAAGGCACCGTAACTCAAAAAGAAGACCGATCATTAATGAATATAACCTTTGTACTTCCTACTCCTGAACTTGAAGAAAAATTTGTTGCAGAAGCAAAGTCAAAGAAAATGCTCGGACTTAAAGGACATCGCAGCGTGGGTGGAATGCGTGCATCCATTTACAATGCATGCCCGATCGAATCAGTGGAACTTTTAACTTCATTTATGGAAGACTTTTATAAAGCAAACAAATAACTAATAAGTTAAAGGGGGCATTTTTAAATGCCCCTTTTTAATTGGAACCAAATGCTGTTTCTCAACGTTAAAAAATATACCAATGAAACGGCTTATAACTATATTAACTTTATTATTTGTACTTTCTTTTTCCGGAAGTGGGATTTCTCTCGTCTTCCACTTTTGCCACAATTTGGTTACCTCCCTTGAAATCTATCCTTTTTCTTTTAATGAACGTTCGTGTGAGTGCGGTCCAGAAAATGAAGATGCAGAAAACTGTTGTTCTACTAAAATAATTACTCTTCTGGTTACAGATAGTATCATTAAATCATCAAATATTTTTTTAAACATAAGTGAGCATAATAGTTTCTCTGAATTTATAACAAATTTCCTCTCTCATCTATCTTGTAGTTTAATAACCACTCCTTATTCTGCTTTTTTTAAATTTTTAAAAATACCTGTTTTTATATTTATCCATCTCATACTGGTATAGACATCTCTCCCACTTTTAAACATACATACAAGTTTACTTGGTAAACTGTAACAAACTATTTTTTTATTATATTATGTGTA
>FWPV01000507.1_pt1 | contig 122123 bp, 119 predicted proteins | sample 2228371 | NCBI WGS metagenome assembly FWPV01 (sample SAMEA103939776, study PRJEB20133) | metagenome | reverse complement strand
GTATTTATTCTTTGCAAAAGACCATACCAGCAGCCCCGCCAATGAACTTATAATCGCATACTTGACAATTAACATATCAGGAGTATAATATTATTGTTAGGGGTTAAAATATAAAAAGGAGGTATTATGAGATGGATCGGTTTGGTACTCTTTGCACCGGTTTTTGTCTTCGCTGCCCATTGCTTTATCTGGGATTATCCAGAACCTGATAGCATTTATGATTCAGAAGCAGGAACCACAATAGATGATACCTACTGGTTGAGACAGGCACTGACTGCCCTGGGACATACTTATGTGATGAACACTACACTTCCTTCTGATATTACACCATATGCTGTGATTTTCGCAATGTGCGGCTGGTACGATTGCTGAAGTGATTGTATACTTGCTCCGGGTGAGCAACAAATTCTGGTGAATGTAATGAATGCAGGAAAGGGGTTGTATATTGAAAACCCTGACCTCGGTTATGCACATAGTGGAACCACACTCTATCAAATGCTTGGCGCCACTTATCTTGGAGATGGCAATTCCTATACAACGGGTAATGTTCAATCAGTTACCGGACAATCTGGAACCTTTGTTGCAGGAATGAACTACAACTATATGTACCAGCAACCACCAGACAATTATGTGGATTATATAGGGTCTAATGGAGGTACGCTTCTGTTTAAATCGCAGGACAATTATGGCAGGGTAATTTGTTATGGTGGGACTTCCAATTCATATCGTTCAATCTACTCAACATTCAATCTGGGTGCCCTGCGCAATGGTGCAAATACAAAGCTACAACTCGTGCAAAAATACATGGAGTATTTGTTACAGACAACTGTTGCCGAAGAACAGGAGGAGAAAACCCTGCCAAGTATTTCTCTTTATCCCAATCCTGCGCCGGGGAATGTGCGGTGTAATCTTTCTGTGAACAGAAGAGAACATATTACCATCAAAATCTTTGATGTTACCGGTAGAATTGTGCGTGATATTGTTAATACAGAAGTCGGTGCTGGTACACATGAATTTTGCTGGGATCGCTGCGACAATAACAGAAAGCATGTCAGCAGTGGAACATATTTGTTCGTTATTGAAATCGGTGACAGGACTCTGACCAGGACAGTCTCAATAATTGAATAGCACTGGGTTCACAGATTAAGCCCCTTGTTTGCTCAAGGGGCTTTTTATTTATCCAGAATAATCTTTTCGCAGGCAGGCTGCCAGGCAGGATTGACAATACACAGGAAGATGAGGTCGGCTTTTGAAGTATTTTCAATGTACTGGATTGAGTTTGGTGGAATGTATATTGTATCACCGGCACTTACCTTTCTTTTCTTTCGGTCAATGTGCATTAAGCCTTTGCCTTTGATGATAAAATAGACTTCAGTATATTTCAGGCAGTGCCTTAGGGTTTTTTTGTGGGGTCTTACCCGGGCATAGGCAAGGCTATAGCATAACTTGAGTCTTTCTTTCCGTGGATTGAGGATTTCTCTTAACTCTGAGCTGTCACCAGCAATGAACTTCGGGCATTGTTTAAGTCTTTTTATTTTCATGGTCAAGTTTATCAAAAAATGCGTATGAATCAAGAACATATTTATGTATTGAAAACATTGACAAGGAAGGATTTTTAAATACAATTTAATATGATATTTTTCGTGCTGTTCTGTCAGTTAAATACCTATCAACAGACGGAAAATATCGTCTTAACAAATATCCCTCAAGCTGAGATTGACAGCAAGGAGGATGAGGCATTTGATAACTATGAGCGTTTGATCAATCATTATGCGAGACTTTATAACATTGACCCTTTTCTTGTGAAACTGATAATTCAGAAAGAGTCACAATTCAATCCCCGGGCAGTTTCCCGTAGTGGCGCAATGGGTTTAATGCAGTTGATGCCTGAAACAGCAAGAAGACTGGGAGTGAAAAAACCGTTTGACCCAGCGCAGAATATTGAGGGAGGAGTAAGATTTTTACGTGAATTATTCATCATGTTTGATGGTGACCTTGAATTAACACTTGCTGCATACCATGCAGGTCCTGGTATTGTCAAAAGATTGAACAGGGTACCGTCTATACCTGAAACAATTGCGTATGTAGATTATATTCTCTCAAGGTATGGTGGATACACACCCAAGCCTGTTTATTTTGTGCTCACAGAAAGTGGTGTGCCACTGTTGACAAACCGGCCCAAATAGCGCCAGAACTTTAGCACCGGAATAGAATCATTGCCGCGGTGCGGGTATTTCAACTGTTCAATATCAAATGTTCATATTTTGTCATTCTATCGTCAAAATCCGACCTTTGCCCTTTCCAGTATTTCCAGTAATTTCCAGAGCGAACATTCCCCTGCTCTTTCCAGGGGGCATTTCCAGCCGGCATTTACATGTTTTGCCGGACACAATCGGGGTTTTGCAGAATCACCAAAAGGACAAAGATAATATTCAGTGCGTCTCTCTTCACTCATAAAAACCTCCTCTTAGTCGTTACCTTTTTGATTATTGAGATTTGCCACGAAATATTCTCCGCGCTTGATTGACAAATCACAAAAATCTTATTTCATCAAGCGTGTTTGCCAGACCATCAAATGATAGACAGAGCAATGGAAAATCTGGATAATCATCTTTGATTGCTTTGTAAATCGTCGTTACAATATTTCCTGGCATACAGGTGAATGGCAGGACATTAATAACGCCCGAATATTTTTTTCTGATAAATTCAATAGTCTTACCGATACTCAGTATTGCTTCACCTTCAAATGATGGATGCAGATATTTTTTCGCCTCACTAATGATGGCAGTGATATGTGGTTCAGGTGGCTGTTCCAGGAGTCTGAAGATATACGCTTGGCGCCATCGCATATAGCGGTCAAAGATTTTTGTGAAAATTGCCCTGCGGTGCTGCCCAAACCACGGGCAGTTTTTAATACGGGTGTAATTCGTGTAGAAGAACCACTCACCAATTGAAGGTAGACTTACTTCACAATCCATTGCTTCAAGTTTTCTTTCCAGATAACCGTTGCTGAATTTTTGTGAGCGGATATAAATCTCTCCTACAATGCCAATTCTTGGTTTTTGTCGCCAGGTTCTTGTAATCCTTTGAAACTGTTTGTTCGCCATCCTGAGAACCGGAATAATACTCTTTCCCTGCTCAATGTTTCGGCACAGTGCAGCCAAAGTTTCATTGTATATTTCATCGGTTTCTCCTTTTTTCAGTTCATAGGGTCTTAACATACGAGATTTTGCCTCAAGCGCATCCACTGCACAGATGCCATCCCAGGTTTGAAAAAGAAATTTTATACCCATTGGTCCAAGGTCGTCAAACAAACTCGGGCCCTGATTCGGAGCATATATTGGTACTTCGTTCAAGCCCGATTTGTCAAGAATTAATCGATGGAGTTTGTAATATTGACCAAATCTGCATGGTCCTGACCCCTGTGCCATAAGAAAAGATGCCCGCTGTGCGTTGAAGTCTGAGGAATTAATCTTCTTCAACATATCACCCGAGGTGATTATTGCAGGAAGACATTCTCGACCGCTTGTATACTGTCTGCCAAGCAGGATAGAATTTTCATCTGGAGGTTCAAGAACCCGGGCATTAATACCCGAAGATTTCATTGCACTGCACAGGACCTTTGCACCGTCACACATATAAGGGATATAGATGGTTCGTTCCTTCACCAGAGCAGTTTTTGATTCTATTTTCTTGCTCTGAGGTTGATGTATGGTTTTTCTTACGCTATCAGCAAATGCCTCAAGCCTTGTGACAAAGCCAGCGTCTCCCGAGTGTTCGTCAAATTCCAGCACGAGGGTTGGTTTTCCACCAAGTTTTTCCCTGAAAAAACTTATAAGGAATGAATCCGGTCCACATGCAAAATTTGATATGTAAATTGGATAGAGATTTTTTGAGTTTATGATTGGTTTTATTGCACTCAGGATCTTCTGTCCATAATGCCAGTACATGTTACTGAAATCATCCCGAATATATTCCGGGTCAAGCTGGACAAAATCAAGAGGCAATGGCAATATGCCAAGTTCACGAATCTTATGCATCAATCGCATATTCAATCCTTCATCATATCCATTGTAGGGTCGGGAGCAAATCAGAAATATCAATCCATCAAAACCATTGATTTTCTCAACAGCATCCTGTTTGAGAATTTTCTGTATCTGGTGCTGGTATTCAATGCCACTGTTTATGGCTTGCCTGACTTCTTTTTCGGTTTTGCCGAACTTTCGAGCAAAGTCAAAGAGTGCACTGCTGATTGCCTTGATACCTCTTTCAAAATAGAGCACTGGCGAGTGAATTCTGATTCTGTCACGAAATATTGCCTGTGCCTGATAAGGAAATGATTGCACATAGGGGCATACAAAGCTTCTGCTGAAGCATTTACTACACGGTTCCATTGAGATAACACTGGGAATAAAGAATTCATCAATGCCTTTGTTTCTTAGCATTTCTATATGCCCGAGAGCAGTTTTTACTGGAAGGCATGTGTCTGCCACTGCGAGTTCACTGCCCGCTTCAATGGTTTTGCGGTTCGTTACTTCGGAGACTACTGGTTCAAACCCGAGTTCTACCAGGAATCTGTAGAAAAATGGAAAAAGGTCATAGAAGATAAGAGCGCGTGGTACTCCGATTTTGATACCTTTAGCATTTTCAGTTTTGAAAAAGAGTTCATTGTGCAATTTGAACAGATCGGGAATACTATTATTTGCAGAGCGTTCGCGCTCTTCGTATCTTTCGCACCGACCACCATAGAATAGTGGTTTCTCTCCTTCAAACACAATCCGATTTATTTCGCATTCATTGCTGCAATGTTTGCAGACAAACGAATCAGACCGGTACGATTTTTTGTTCAGGTCAAAACCCTTGAATTTTGTTTTGGTAATGTTGCTGTCACGGACGAGTAAGGCAATACCTATAGCACCGGTAACATCATGATTCGGTGGAACCGTGATTTTTTTCTTTAATACTTCTTCAAAAGCAGATATTACTGCTTTGTTGGCTGCTACTCCACCCTGAAAAAGAATATGGTCACCTATTTTTTTATTTCCGACTACCCGATTCAGGTAATTGAAGACTGTTGAATATCCAAGCCCGGCAAGCAGGTTTTCTCGTTCAGCAAGATTACGCTGATGGTGGATTACTTCAGAACCGATGAATACTGTGCAACGTTCACCGAGATTTATTGGCGATTTTGCTTCAAGAGCCAGATCACCAAATTCTTCAAGTTTTACTCCGAGTATCTGGGTTTGTTCTTCAAGAAAAGAACCGGTTCCTGCCGCACAAACTTTGTTCATTTCAAAATCAACTATGGTTTTGTTTTCAATGCTGATGTATTTTGAGTCCTGACCACCGATTTCAAATATTGTGTCAACAAAGGGATCGATTTCAATGGCTGCCCTTGCCTGTGCAGAAATTTCATTTTTTATCAAATCAGCACCAACAAGTTCACCAATCAGGTGTCTGCCTGAACCCGTTGTTCCCACGCCGATGATTTCCATATTATCGCCAATTTCAGTATTCAGTTCTGCAAGCCCCTGGATTACCACATCAACAGGTCTGCCTTTTGTCCAGAGGTATCTCCGACAAAGAACCGTGCCCTGTTCATCAATCAATACAAGATTGGTGGAAATTGAGCCAACATCTATACCCAGATATGCCTTTGTCTTTTTCACTGGTGGTTTATACAGAATGCTTGGGCGCCATTTCTTTCTACCATCAAGTGGTGGCAATCGATGGATTTGCTCAGGCTGTGAGAGCCATTTCTCAAAATCCTCTGTCCCTTTGAATGTAGTGTGCCAGCCTGATTCACGGGCATGCAGTACTGCTCCAATCGCGGGAATAATCCTGTAATGTTTTGGAACAATGAGGCATTCTTCTTTTATATCCAATACATTGAGCAGGGCAGATACCATTCCTGTATTACCTGCTACTCCACCAATGAATGCGACAGGAGTTGTTAATGACCTGCCTTTAATTATGGCGCTCTTGAAATTTCTTGCCAGGGCATAGCAGAGTCCGGCAATGAGATCTTCAGTTGGTGTGCCAATCTGCTGAAGGTGAATCATATCACTCTTTGCAAACACCGAGCATCTGCCGGCGATACGGGCAGGTTTTTTTGATTTCAGTGCGATATCTCCAAGTTTTTCAGTTGGAATACCAAGTCTTTGTGCCTGCTGGTCAAGAAAAATACCAGCGCCTGCAGCGCAGAGTGTGTTTGCAGAAAAATCACGAAGTCCCTTGTCGATTGTGATGAATTTTGAATTGATTCCACCTATCTCAATTACTGCTCGCACATCACTGTTGAAAAACAGCATACCTTTGATAATCGCATCTACTTCGTTGATTCGGGTAGCACCCAGGTTATCAACCACAGCCTGGGCAACATTGCCGGTAATGGCAATTCTTTCAGGGTTTGAGCATTCTTTGAGAATTTTCAACAGAAGGACATAAGGGCTGCCATGATGCAGGATATATTCAGTCCTGACAAGTTCGTTACCAGAAAGTTCGACAACCTTGATACTGACCGAACCGATGTCTATACCGTATTCATGCATTTATGGTGCGTAATAGATACCCACACAGAAACTAAAATCATAACTGGATTCAGTACGATTCTGTGTATCAGAATCGTCTGCAGTAAGGTTAAGGTTGAATGCAAATTCCGGCGTGAGCCACAGTTTAGTTAGTTTTATGTCGGTTCCGAGTGCCAGGGAAAATACGAGGTCATTTTCCAGATTATCTATGCTGCTTTTGAGAGAACCAATATATGCAGTTCCACTTAGCTGAAAATTGCCCGCAAGTCCAGCACTTAAATAGGGCGAAACCACAGGCACCATTCCGGCTTTTAATTGAAATAAGACAGGTAAGAACATATTGTTGTAGTTTGCTCTGGTTTCAATATTAATGATTGTTCGGTTAAATGATGTTGTTTTGAAAACCGGTGCAAATCTGATACCAATGACCTGATTGAAATCAATACCCATGCCCAGACCAATCTGAAAACCTGTTCCTGTCAGTGCCCCTGCATTATCGTCAGGATCAAGGGTGCTGTAATTAAATCCTGTTTGCAAACCAAAATATCCACTAACAGGATTGCCTGGTTGACCCCATAGTAAGGTTCCAATAACCAACAAAATTATGGCGATATTTTTCATGGTTTCCTCTTATTCCTCATTCTCAAGGTTGATTTTGAATTCTACCTGTTTGTAGTCGGATGGAATTTTGAAAAGGTTTTCATCCAGGTCACGAACCAGTAGTTCCTGAACAGTGTATTCAGTTGTACTTTCTGAATTGACTTTGCCCCGGGCATCACTTGTTTTGCTCGTTGTGATTGATTTCAAAACAAATCCCATATTGCCATAGACTTCTGCTTCTTTGCTGATTAGTGAATCAAGAGTTGCGATACCGGTTGACAATGTTTTTTTGTAAAAATTTGAAGAGATTTCATCAATATGTTTTGCGGTACACCATAATTCCTTTGATTCTTCAATATGTGATTTCACCTTCATAATCATAATCTTGGTCTCCATGTCATAGGCTGTATTGATTTTGAGGTGCATACAATTAATACCCAGGATGTCTTCATTCTCCAGTTTTTGCATTTCAACTTTGGGATTTGAGATTGTCAGTTTTATGAATTTGCCCATGGCACTCGTGAATTTTGAAAGTGAATCTATGTTAATAACAAAATAAACCTTTTCTTCGGGATCAACAATATACACATCATTATTCTGTGGGTAGTAAAGCCAGTACATACCTTTTTTTGTTAGCTGGTTCTTATCGTCCGTAACTTCTGTGTATTCTTCGCGCATCATACCTTTCTGGGCATAACCCTTGATAATGGTTTTTGATTCCTTATCTTTAGTTTTTGTTATAATCTGTGTCTGCCACTCAATGCCCGCATTCAAAATCACCGGGGATAAAAAAAACAGCACACAGAAGGTACGCAAGAGTCTTTTCATTTTACCTCCTCTTTATTGTTGTTGAGACTACCGCGCTGGTTCTGCATCATCATCATTATTCTTTGCACTTTGCAAAAATCCGTCATCAGGCAATGATAATCAATTCTGAAGAAAAATCAAGTAGTTGGTGTTTTTTTATAGTTTTACCAATTTTCTCTGAAGTTGCCCGTTGCCGATTCTTATTACCAAAAAATATATGCCAGGCGGAACATAATCATTAAAATTATTTTTTCCGTTCCAGACCGAGGTGTGACTACCTGCATTTTGCTGCTGATCAAGAATGCACCTGACCACTTGTCCTGTTTCGTCATAAACCGTAATATTTACCCTGCCAGGTTTTTTGAGTAGATAGTGAACAGTTGTTCTGTCGCGGAAAGGATTTGGAGACACAGCAGTAACTTTGATGGGTGTCTTTTCGTTTTCTTCCGAGCCCACCAATTCCTGTCCAGCAGAAAAAATAAAAAGTGGCAGGTCAGTTGCTGGTATACCCAGGGCATTGATTATTGCAGTTCTTTCACTTGAAGAAAAATTTGCAGTAAAATAACCCTGAAGATTAGTTGATGTTGTTTGCAAAAGGGCATTGGCTGCAGCAAATCCGGCTTCAAGAAGCTGATACCTGCTTGCAGTTGTTGCACAATAGACAAAATAATTCGGGGCAGTTTGCGGTAATCGGGATATTGCATTTCTCAGCTGGGGTCTTTTGTCTCCATCAGTTACTCTTTCAATGCGATGGTCGCGGGTATTTGGTTGTCCTGAAGAATCGCGAATGTGATATCTTTCCACACCTGCAGACCGGACAATATATATCCTGCCTGTGAGATAGTAATTTGCAACTGCTGATGGTGCAGTAAGCCCTGCCCTGCCATTTGAGGTATTATGAGGGGTATTACCATAAGATGCCCAGGCAATCTGGGAAAGCTGGCTAAGCGTCAATTCTGTGTCAGCAAATAGATTTCCATATTTCAGGTTTCCAAGTGCATTTTCCAACAATACTGCGCCATTTGTGTTGGGGTCGGGCAGACTTCCATTTGATGAATGGGCAACACACTGGGATGTGATGCCGCTAACAGAACCCATCAAACCATAGACATTCACCATTTGTATGGTAAGCGACGGGTTCCAGGTATTCTGGGCATTGGTGCGTGCACTTTCTTTTGGAATACAAACAGGTTGATTTGTTGTGGATGTCCAGAATGATATTGCAGCGAGAAGTGCATACTGGATGGATGTTCCAGCATCTTCGGCAATATCACTTGCTATACCCACCTCAAATGCAGCATTTGATTCAGATTTATGATTGCCAGAAAGATGCACAATGATATCGTGGAGATTAGGGTCATACCGGTAGACATTATCAGCGCGGGCAACATATATGATTCTATTTGTTCCGACAAGTGGTGCACGGGATGCTGCCCAGAGAATATTTGCGAGGATCTGGTCAGAAAGACTGCTTGTATATCCGCTGTGATAGGAAAGCCGGCTATTCATTACAATTTCAGATGAAAATGTGTTTATCTGTGGAGGTGGAAGATAGCGTGTGCCTTTTAAGAATTCTGTCAAATGATTGCGCAACGGGTTCTGCAATAAAGCACCAAAGCCACCCGCGACAAGAACCTTTAAGAATTCTCTTCTTTCCATAAAAGCCTCCTGAAATGTTCAGGAGTATTATAACAAAAAAACCAGTGATGTCTATATTTAATTTTTTCTTCCTGAAAAAGGCGGTGAATATTTTTCAGGAATTAGAATATTGTAAATAATTAAGTGCCCATTTCCCAGGAAGCAAGATAACGCCTTTGCTCAGGTGTGAGTTTATCAATCTTTATACCCATTGACTTCAATTTCAGACGGGCGATTTCCTGGTCAATATCCAGTGGTAATGAATACACGAGGTTTTCAAGTTTTGGATTGTTAAGAATATATTCTACAGCAAGTGCCTGATTTGCGAAGGACATATCCATTACCATTGCGGGATGGCCTTCAGCAGCAGCGAGATTTACAAGTCTGCCTTCAGCAAGTAGGTAAATCCTCCGGTTATTTTTCAATGTATACTCCTCACAGAAATTTCTGAGCATCCTTCTTTTGCGCGAAATCTTTCTGAGCGCTTCCTTATCTATCTCCACATCAAAATGTCCTGAGTTGCCGATTATTGCACCGTCTTTCATTCTTAACATGTGTTCTTTTCTGATAACATTTATGTCACCGGTAACAGTAATAAAGACATCACCAATCTTTGCTGCTTCTGACATTGTCATTACCTGATAGCCATCCATTCTTGCCTCAAGTGCCTTGACCGGATCAACTTCTGTAACGATAACATTTGCACCGCAGCCCCGGGCACGCAGTGCGAGACCTCTCCCACACCAGCCATAGCCAGCAACGACGAAGTTACAACCACTGATCAATATGTTTGTTGCCCTGAGTATACCATCAATTGTTGATTGTCCCGTACCGTAACGATTGTCAAAAAGATGTTTGGTTAGTGAATCATTAACTGCAATTACAGGAAACCTCAATACCCTATCCTGTGCCATTTGTTTCAGCCTGATTACGCCAGTTGTTGTCTCTTCAGTTCCACCGAGAATTCCGGTCAGCTTTCTTTTATGAACAGTTGAAATCAAATCTGCACCATCGTCAATAAGAATTTCTGGTTTGTTCTTTATGACCCGGTTCATATTATCATAGTATTCTTTGCGTGATTCACCTTTTGTAGCGTAGACACTTATTCCTTGTTCAACAAGTGCTGCAGCAACATCGTCCTGGGTTGATAGAGGATTTGAGGCTGTAAGATATACCTTTGCACCACCTGCCTTTAAGGTGGTGACAAGATTTGCTGTTTCAGTTGTAACATGAAGACAGCATCCAATTCTTCGGTTCTTCAATGGTTTTTCTCTAACAAATCGTTCACGGATAAGTCTTAATACGGGCATTTTTGTTTCTGCCCACTCAATTCTCTTATTACCTTCCGGTGATAATCTGAGGTCTTTGATATTGTAATCCATTTATCTTTCCTTTCATTATAACATTGTTGGATTGATTATTCAGCCACGGAATTAATCACATCCCTGCTTCTCTCTTTATTGCTTCTGCCATATCACAGATTTCCCAGCTAAATCCTTCTTCTTCTCTACCAAAATGTCCGTAGCATGCAGTCTTTTTGAAAACCGGGCGGCGCAGATTCAGTTTATCTATGATCCCTTGTGGTGTGAAGTCAAACAATTTTTTTAGTATTTTTACGATTTGCTCTTCTTGGATTTTTGCAGTGCCAAAAGAGTCCACATTGACAGCAACAGGTTCAGCAACACCAATCGCATAAGCAAGAGAAACCTCAACCTTGTCGCAGAGACCTGATGCAACAAGATTTTTGGCAACATATCGTGCCATATATGACGCTGAACGGTCAACTTTTGTTGGATCTTTGCCTGAGAAACAGCCACCACCATGATGACCAACGCCACCATAGGTATCAACCATGATTTTTCTTCCAGTAACACCTGTATCTCCCTGTGGTCCACCGATCACAAATCTTCCCGTGGGGTTTATCAATATCTTTGTCCGGTCGTCTATCAATGATTCAGGAATAACCATCTTAACAACATATTTCTTCAAATCTTCATGCAGTTTTTCATTCTTGATATCAGGGTGGTGTTGTGCAGATAGAATGACTGTATCAATGCGTATGGGTTTCCCATTATCATATTCCACAGTAACCTGCGATTTTCCATCAGGCCTCAGATAACTTAAGATATTTGTCTTTCGCACTTCAGTGAGACGGCGCACAAGCTTGTGAGCAAGCATAATAGGCATCGGCATTAATTCTTTTGTTTCTCTGGAAGCATAGCCAAACATAATACCCTGGTCACCTGCACCACCAATATTCACACCCATGGCAATGTCACTTGATTGCTCCTGAATGGCAGTCACTATTGCGCAGGTATAAGCGTCAATCCCCATATCCGTATCAGTATAGCCGATTTCCACCAGCAGGTCTCTTATCAGTTCGGGTATTTCAACATAGCAATTCGTTGTTATTTCTCCAGCTACAAAAAGTAATCCTCTTGTGGTAAGAACTTCACAGGCAACCCGACCAAAAGGATCTTTTTCAAGTATTGCATCCAGGATCGCATCTGCAGACTGATCACAAATCTTATCTGGATGTCCTTCGGTAACAGATTCAGAAGTGATAAAATATCGTGCCATTTGCCTCCCTTCTAATTACCTCATCTTATCATTTTAAAATAACATGACAATAGCAGATTATAGATATTTTCCATCAAAAATCAAGACTCTTTATTCCTGTGTTTTCGGTTATTTTCCAAAAATGCGGTCTGACCCTTACAGGATTTTCAATACAGATTATATCGCCTGGGTTGATAAATTCAAAATCTTTATTAGGCATACTTTCATTACGGTTTAATCTCATAAGTTCTACAATGCCGGCATTCGTACAGACAAGGCATCGCTTTCTTCCCTTTTCTTTGTGCAGTCGGCTGACCACACAGTAGCATGGAACACTTTTCGGTACACAATCCTGTTTACATACAACAAGATGGCTAAACTTCAGGTATTCAATTTTTCGATAGAGACGAGCATTTATTTCTTGTAGATAAGCCGGTGGTATCCATTTTATGCTCTGATGACACCATTCATTCTTTCGCCGCAGGAGCGGACATGGATAGTTGTCCAGACACGGTAAAAGGATTTTGTAATTGTTACTTATGATTTTGTCATGCAGTGACATCAACCTTCGTGTTGCGTTCTTCAGTGCGGGTTCTATGATGACCAAAACTCCGCTATTGCTGGTTAATGATAAAATATTCATAAATGCATCAACCGGAATCGCATCCGATTGGAAAATTTCAATAAGGGCATTTGATATGATTATAAGATCATACCTTGCGCTGGTTTGTTCAATAAATGATGCTACTGAGCGGTTGATAAGTTGCATATCAATATTATGGTATTTATTGTCGAGATAGTCGTAAATCTTCCTGCATCGTTTATTGAAAGCATTTGAAACATCTATACCTGTCAGGTTAAAATGGGAATCTGGTTTTACCTGGTTTAAGGCATAGAAAAGGCCAAACATACCCGCACCTTCTGCGCAACCGAGATCAAGGATTCTGATTTTGTCTTCAGAAGTCAGCCCCTTAAAAAGATTGGTCAATCGGTTGCCCAGAAGATATGCCTTCATGAAATTGATAGGAAAATTAAGGGCAAAATATGCATCAGCATATCTGGATTCTGAAGCAAGGGAACGAGCAAAGTCATCAGAGAGCGTTACCATCTGTCTTCTTACATCATCTATGCGTTTTTCATATATCAGAGGCTCTTTATTTAGAATATTTAACTCAAGGCAAATTATTCTTTCTATTTCTTCTGGTAGTCTCAGCATCTCAGGGTTCTTATTGCGTATGAAGAAAACATCAGAAGATACATTTCTACGGGCATACGATATCTTATCAGACCAACATGAGTGGCAATATAAAGGGCAGAGACAGAAATCATATATGCCATTATCAGAAGGATGGGTTTGCGGTCTTTAATGGCAAACAGGACTCCGAATAGCCCTAAAATCAGCATCGGGGTATAAAAGAGGACGAGTAACATTCGGTATTTTATCATATCACTTGAAGAATATTCATGGGATGGAGCAAACCACCAGTAATAATAAAATTTTTTGAATAACAGGCTAACAAATTTTCTCGGATTATGTCTGATAAATTCAGAGGTTCTGGTCAGAAAGTAGTCTGCTCTTTTGATTTCCGATAGTTGCGCAAGGCTATCCTGAATATCTGGCGTCAGGGTTTGGGTCATAAGCACATAGGCTTCATTTTCCATTGATTCAATTTTGTAGTAATCTGTACCTGTTGCATTCGGGTTATTACCGATCCAGAGATTAATGCTAAACTGAGTTGTAATGGGAACGATTCTCTTGTGGATAGTGTAGTTTCTGATAGTCCATGGGATCAAAATGATTATGGATACAACAATCACCAGGCACATCCTGAAAAAAGTGATTTTTTTGGTACCCAAAGACCACATAATAATAATGGGATAGAGGACAAATACTGCCGGATCGCAGAGTACTGCAAAGCCAATAGCAAATCCGCAAAGAAGATAGTGCAAGAAATTCTTCTCAGTACAGTTAATCAGCAGATAGACAGCCAGTGATATCAGAAAGAGTAAGATTGTGGTCGGAACCAGTTTCGTTACATAATAGATCAAAGGAGGGTACATACCCATTAACCAGCAGGTAATCTCTGCCACCTTTTTGTCAAAAACAATTCGTGCGGTTTTGGACACAAAGTATATGGTCATTGTGGAGATTACTGCTTGCAGTATTTGAATGAACAAAAAGACCAGAGGAGTTGTTCCAAAGTGATAGAATAGCGAAAGAAAAAATGGATAGACAGGAGCATGACTGGAGGTTGGTATGGGGTTCTGTTCGCTGAGATATGACCTGCTGAATCCCTTGCCGGCTACTAAATTTCTTGCGATTTCACCATATTCATAATCACGCGGCTGATAATAATTGGCGACAATCAGGATAAATAACAGTCTGATACCAAAAAACAGGAAGTATTTTTTCAGGGTTACTTTAGAACGGTCTTTATGAACTTCGCCAGTCTTGACTTGTATCGGGCAGCAGTGTTCTTCTTTATGATTCCATCCTGCACTGATTTGTCAATTATCGCCTGAACCTGCGGATACATTTTTAGCGCAGCTTCTTTGGTCTTGAGCTTTTTTATTTTCTTTATTGCTGCCTTCAAAGCCTTTCTCTTTTTCTGATTTTCCAGATAACGCCTTTTTGACTTACGAATATTCTTGAGAACCGTTTTTGACCTTTTTTTCGTTGGCATGGAAGATTATATATAAAAACATTTGAAAGTCAAGTGCTAATTGCGAAATACATACATCTTTGCGCATGCTAAAACCAAATTCCAAAATCCAAACACCAAATTCCAGGGAAATCCCAAATTAGAAAGCTTGAACAAACAAAATAAACTAAATAGACCAAAGAAACTAAATAGACTAAAAAGACAGATTATACTGGTTGCTATGCCGTATAACCATAAACCAATAACGAATAACGATACGAGCTGCGAAGACGAATAACGATAAACAAATCCCAACAAATTTTTTCTTACCATTGACCATGCCTTTTGACCGTACTGGCTGCTATGCCCAACAACTATTAACCGACCCCAATTCTTTCATTTAGCATTGTAGCGGTTTGATTTATCTTTAATGTAACTCAACCCCTCAGGGTTGACCCATCAAGGCTAAAGCCTTGAGTTACGATTTTAGTGAGCAGGAGTAGGGAATTTATTCCCGTGAAAATATAACTCTGATATCCTGGTATCCTGATCTTCTGATACTCTGGTTTTGTGCGAAATCCCGGGAGTATTCTGGAATTGGATTCCTGATTCCCGGGAATATTCTGGAATTGGATTCCTGCTTTCGCAGGAATGACACAAGCAGTTGTAGGGACCGTCCGCCAGACGGAGTGGCGGGGAAACGGAATATCGGACTTGCAGTATTGCTGCGCTTGCTAAGGGCAAAACCAAAAAGACTAAATAGACTAAAGAAACCAGACAAACCAAAGAAACCAAACAAACCAAAAAATGTAGGGCAAGTCTTCAGGCTTGCAAGGCTAAAGCCTTGCCCTACGATGGCTTTTCTGCGCGCTAAACCTGCCCTGATGTCAAATCACGGGTCGCACCGCTACAAATTCATGTGGTTTGTATATGTCCAAAGGCGCCTATCTTAACAATACCAATTTTGCGGTTGCTTTTAATGACCCCATTTCAAACACAGCATAATACACACCAGCGGGCAACTGGCGATTCTTTTCATCCCTGCCATCCCAGGTGATTTCATAATAACCTGCCTGCCTTTCACCTGACCACAAAACCTTTACGCACTGTCCCAGCACATTATAGACCTTTAATGAATATATGCCGTACTTACCCGCCTGAAGTCCGATTCTTACCTGATTACGAAATGGATTGGGTATAATGCTCACAATACCCGCTGGCACCAGTGGTCCAATCATCCTTTCTTCACCTGAACTCTGCACTATCCCCAACCAGAAACAGACATTCTTTTCCGGGACAGATATTGAATAACTGGTTCTATCAGGCGTTAATACTGCAACTTTTTCTTTGAGATTATTTATTTCCTGATAAAGATTAAAGCCTGTAATATCACCACCAGTAATATCCCAGTAGAGATTGACATATTCACCCAGTTCCCGATAACCAGAAAAGTCATTTACCTGCACCGGGCAGGGCTGGCCATGATATGGTCCATAATGGTCAAATTTACCATTATTACCATAAGCCCTGACCCAGTAATAATAGGTCTGTGAAAACTCAACTGCAGTATCAATGATTGTATAATAAGGGGGTTGTTTGGGATTGAAGGTTTGTAATTGAAACCAGCCTGAGGTATCAGCGGTATTGTTTTTGAGGATTTGATAATGACTGGTGTTTTGTTCAAACTTGCCGTGCCATTTGATAATCACATAGCAGTCACCACCTCGGCAGGTGATTGAGTCGGGTAAACCTGCTTCAGTAATCTTTGCCACCCGCACCCAGCCATAAACATCAGGATAAGGCACAATCGGCGGGTAGTCAGTGGCGAAGATGATTTCATTTATTCCATCACCATTTACATCGCCGACATTGCTGGTATTCCAACCAGTGTGATATTCCCATCCCACTGTGCCGATGTATTCAAGGTCAGGAACACTGTCTGCATTTGGTCCACCATAAAATACCATAATCTTACCTACACCATAATTGCCAATTGGATATGTTTGATCTGCAACCACAATATCATCATAACCATCGTTATTCATATCACCCATACAATCAAGGCTACCACAGGCTTGATCGTCCAGTCCCCAATCTGGTATAGTATCAATAGTTGGTCCACCATAAAAAATATATACTCCTCTGGGACCATGTGGAAAAAAGCCATAATTGCTCACCAATATGTCATTATAACCATCGCCGTTGAAGTCACCAGCATTAGAAACATGTTCACCAAAACATTGCAGGAAATCATTGCCATAGATAAACCAGTCAGGGATGGTATCCATTGGCTCTCCTCCAAAGAATATATATGCTTTGCCTGCGGCTGCTTCGCGTTCCATATTATTCGGTGCACCGACAATGATATCTTCATACCCATCTCCATTGACATCACCAAGATTGTCAATGGTAAAGCCGAGTTGCTCATATCGTGCCGGGAATGGCGCCCAGTAATTGCCACCGGTAATTATGACATCAGGAATTGTATCAATAATCGGTCCACCAAAATAAATATAGACCCGACCCCGAACCTGGTCATACCAGTTCCAGGTAGGAGTATAATTAGAACTGCCGATAACAATATCCTTGTAGCCGTCGCCGTTCACATCTGCACCACAAACCGCACTCGCAAAACCGCCACCAATCCAATCAGGAGCAGCCGGTATTTTATTACCTTTGAGTATCAGTTCTGGAATTGTATCCAAAGTAGGACTGCCAGAGTAGATGTAAACCTTACCACCAAAGGCAATTTCACCCCAGGGTGTGGTATCAGTGATAGCATGCCCAGCAACAATTGCAAAATCATCGTAACCATCGCCATTAACATCACCAAGACCACCCATAAAACTACCAAAACAATCATTTCCTATTTCCTCAGATTCAATGCGGTGTTCAAAGATTATATCAGGCTGTGTTGATAAAAAACTCTTACCTAAATAGAGGAAAACCTGGTTAGCAACCGTAGTATCCGGACAATAATATGAGTGCATCTTATTCACTAAGTAATCGGCATATCCATCTTTATTAATATCTCCGATGCCAGTACAAAATAGGCCGTATATAAAAACCGTTTGCGAGTCTACGGGAAATTCCATCTTCTCCCAGATTGTTTGAAATCGTGTGGCAAGGCAAAAAGAGAAAATGAAAATTAGCAGCAGCCTCTTCATAATAATTACACACCTGCCACTGCGGTTAACCTCTGCAAGAGAATTTACTATCTAATGGATAACAGTATTCTGTATAGTCTTACAGGTTCAATGCTGCCAGTATGGGCGTCACCACGATAAGCAAAACTTCCATTCTGAAGATAATGCAAACCGATATAGGGGATTGTGTCAGCAAGGTTGTTTAAATGATTGATAATTCTTACCCTGCCAAGATTTACAGTATCACTGCATACTGGACATATTTCAAAACCGTAAGCAGGTTCTTCAATTATGTATGGTGCGTAGTCAATTGAATCATGTGGCAGAGTGCTTATTCTTTCATCATAATAAGTTTTTAGCCAGTTGCACACCATCAGGAATGCCGTCGCCATCTGTATCATGATTATGGGGATCAAAATTAAAGTAATATTCAACACTGTCAGTGAGATAATCATTATCTTTATCATTTGCGATAGGGAGTAAATGTGAATCAGATTTTGAACCAATACAGCCAGCAAGTGCCACAATCATAAATATAATAAAAGGCCTCATTACAACCTCCTATTTTGTGGGGACAATTTTCCCCTGTGTTCTGAAGTTTTTTGTAGAAATGCGATAGAAGTAAACACCGCTTGCTCCCCCAAATGAACTTAGTGAAACAGGTTTTATATATTTGTTTGCCTTTTGGCCTGTATCCCAGGTCTGTTTTTCTTACAAGTCTTCCAATCGAATCGTATAATTCAAATGTTGCCATACCACCTGTCGGTAATTCGTAAACAATATTTGCTTTCCCACTGAAAGTCATATACATGTAATTAGCGAGACCATTTTCTGAAAAGTCTGGTAGAGCAGATTTTGAGTAATAGATTTCGCCGCTGTTATGTACGGAATCTATTTCGCGGGCACTGTATATAACAAACGCTGTATCGTTATCATCTATGAGGATTTTCCAACCAAGCCCGTGGTCCATTACATCTGCGGTGGTGAATTTCGTGTTAATAAAAAATTTGGTCATTACATTACTCCAGCTCCAAATTACACACCCCATTCCAACTTGGTTGACTGCTATGCGAGGATAACGTCCCAATCCATTTTGAATTACCTGCGGTTGTGCCCAATCATCGCCATCAGAAAAACTGAACCAACATGAGTAATCGGGTCCACCCAGCCCAGTGACACCAATTTCTTCCCATGCTACATAAATATAACCTCGACCATCAACAGCAATTTTGGGACAACAGGCATCGCCTAGAGGAAAGTTGGTGATATTCTTTTCATCAGACCAATCCATGCCATTAAGCTTCTTGTAATATATATCGCAATGGGATACTAATGTTCCGCTCGTAGAATCATTAATCACCTGTTGCCAAACTATGTGAAGCTGTTGTTGCCTATCTATCGTAATATCCGGATTCATTGCACCAGGTAAACAATTCAACCTTATTTGCGAAGACCATTTATTATTTTTATAGCAGCGATAATAGACATTTGTATATGTCCGGGAACCGAAATTTTGGTCCCAGACAACATGGACTTTGCCAGTTGTGTCGGCAACTGCACTGATGTCGCCAGCAGCACCTTGCGTATCCTTTGATATGGTGTCTGGGTATGACCATGAATTTCCAGACTTCATTCGCCAGATAACATACGCCTGCGCATCGTTTATCCATTCTAACCATAAAATGTGTATGTTATCGTATCGATCAAGACAATTTGAGGGACGCCAGACTCTGCATAGCTATCACTAACATTTATTGGGGTTGTGAAAGTATCACCATTTTGCATTGTGTAAAAGATGTCAGGGTAACCATAAGGCATACCGTAGCATTCCGCCCAAGCAAAGTGGAGACGATGGGAACTATCAATTGTGAAGGCAGGGTGTCCCGAACCAAACTGACCACCAGGCGGGGTATTTGAGACATTTACCCTCTCTGTCCATTGATAGATAAGCAATGTTAGGATTACGAGCATACACGACTCCGTGGAGCCGGGGAATAGAACCCCGGCTCCACTATTCTTTTATTAATGGCTAACAACAATCTTTTCCACATCAGCAAATCCATCATTGCTCAGTAGCACGAAATAAACACCCGCTTCAAGATCTGAGGTATCCAATTGGAAGTGATGAGCACCAGCAGGCTTGTAGGTTTTGGCAATTTCTTTAATTTTTTTCCCTTGAATATCATAGACAGCAATTTCGAATCGTCCCGGAGAGATGGTTGAGACTGTGATGATGCCATTTCTCTTGATTGGATTGCGATCTATGGCTATAGAGTTAGCCTTTCGTACATTTTCTTCATGCGCTACCTGATGGCCACCGTTCTGCGGAATGGGCGGATTTACATAGCCGGTCGTAATTTCAATGGAGGAGAACGGACTGGCATTCAGTTCAAGGTCATACGCATATATCTGGTAGGTCTATTTTGTGTACGAACGGACATTCCAATCCCAGAAATTTGTTTGCACAGGTAAAGTGTCAATGTCTCTTGTAAAAGGTGGAGTTCGTCTTACGCGATAATATTTGACAGCGGTTTCATTGTCTATTGACGGATTCCAATCAAGGAAGATACCATTTCTATTTGTGTAACCTGTTAGATTCGGCGGCTGTGTTGGCGGTATATAATCGAGATAAGTGGTATAGCTCAAGTTACCGGTATCGCTTAGTTGTGTTGTTTCCAGCGAATACTGGGAGTCGTGGTTTCTGACATAATCAAATGCTTCATACATTGAGATGCCATTATCATTATTCACATCTGCATCAACAACCGGCGGATTATTGTATGGGTAGATAGCGCATCCTCTTATCGCGTTCATTATGTGAAAATTAAACTCACCATGGTGATTACCCAGCTCATTTTCTGGAAGGGGAGAGTTGTTCCGTGATACATCATCGGCACGCCAGGCATACTGCGTTTCCGATCATGCAGTAACGATAATATTCTTGCTGCTTGCCAAATCATCGATAAATCCACCGCTGAAACACTGTTGCATCCAGAAGATGCGTTTACCAGCATTTATTTGGCTAACCTGAGAGGCAAAATTATCATCTCTCATCGTTCCATTCATCAAACATAAATAAGAATGCGTTCCATCTGTGGCACCGTGGTCAAAAGTCCAGCAAAATAGTTCTTCATTTTCATTCATCGGATGAGGAATATATTGGGATTGATTGCCATTTTTTAGCCATGTGAACATATTGGCTACATCTGAATAGTAAGCAGCATAGTCAGTTACACGAGTGACGCCGTTCCATGATGCCTTGTACCGATTTGATGCTTGGGGGTAATCCATACCATTGCCATATAGAACTTTGATTTGTCCCCCTGGATTACTTGAATTATCTTGCATTCCTGTTTTGGTATAATGAATTTCCCACATAAGATAAGTGTCATTCCAGAATTCATCGTATGTGGCGCGAACACCACCATTATACGATCCAGCAGTAGATGGTAGAGCTCCCGAGATTAGCACGGCATAATCAATTATCTCGGTTGCCTCCTGACCCTGCCCATTTAGTATCAATAGAAGGAAATGAAGCAAGAAGAAACAACCCAATCATTGTAATGTTTTTTCCTTTCACTTTTTCCTCCATTTTAATCCCTGTATTATAAACAGGGATGAGACATTCAGTGCGATGCACCCTCCTTAACATCGGGTCAGGATCGCACCGCTACAAATCATAATCAGAAGAACCTCATCCTCACTTTTCCTCCCCTTATTAGAGAGAAAGAAGAATAAAGGGTGCTGACATTTTATTTTTCTGCTCCGATGTCAGTCGGAGCAAACTCAAACAAATCGGACAAACTCCGCATAAAAGAAACCTTCAGGATTTCTAAGATAAGATAAGACATACTCAATCCTATAAAAAATTATACTCCCAAATCTCATACAGTCAAGGGTGCGACTTCAGGCTTACGCCTGTGGGACCATTATACCGTTTTCACAAATAGTATATACACAATTTGCAAAAAGTCAAGTGGTCGATTTTTGAATTGCTTTTAAAGCGCCGCGCTGAGACGGCTTGACTTTTCTGGGATTGTTATTATACTTGAGTTAATGGCAGATGGTAAACCCTGTCTGGTATTACTTGAAGAACAGATCCTGCTCAAGATTTTTGAGATTGCAGAAAAGAGAGAGTATATTATCGGCCGTGCTGATACCTGTGATTTTGTTGTTGATGGCAAAGAAGTTTCTCGAAAGCATGCACGGGTGTTTTACGACGGTGATATACCCATGATTGAGGACCTAAAGAGTACCAATGGAACTTTTGTAAACGGTAAAAGGGTGGAATGTGTTGCGTTGAAACACGGTGATGAAATCAATATTGGTGATTATACAATCGTCTTTGACAATGGCAGTGGTATTAAAGGTATTTATGTAGAGACCCAGGCCGATTCTGCAGGGAATGAAACCCAGCGTTTGGTAAGAGAATACAGAAATCTTGCGGAAAAAATAAGAGAAAGGGAAATTGCCCTTGATTTGAAAAGGTATCACGAAAGAGTTATTAAAGATAGGAAGAAGTTGAGGTATCTTGCGAATCGTGATCGGCTCACAGGCCTCTATAACCGTAGGTATTTTGATAAGATTTTTGAACAGAGATTTAGAGAAGCACATCTAAAAAACTATCCCCTGTGTTTACTTTTTGTTGATATTGATCATTTCAAAAAAGTAAATGATACATTTGGTCATGAAAAAGGTGATGAGGTATTAAGGGGCGTGGCGCAAATCATACATGCACTTTGTCGCAAGGAAGATATTGTTGCCAGATATGGTGGCGAAGAGTTCGTGCTATTGTTTTGTGGGATGGATAGTGAGAATGGTGCGCAGGTTGCAGAGACTATCCGCCGGATTGTTGAAGAAAAATCAACGGCAGTTGTTGGTTTCAGAATCACCATAAGTATTGGTGTTTCAGTGGATAATGGTAGATTAGCAGACCCCAGAGATTTCTTAAAGAGTGCGGATACCGCACTATATACTGCAAAATCACAGGGTCGTAACCGCGTGGTGATAGCGGATGATTAAGAATTCAACGATTGGTAATTACAAGATTCTTAAAGCCATTGGCAAGGGTGGCATGGCACATATCTACACTGCAGTGCAGGGTTCTCTCGACCGTATTGTGGTAATAAAACAGTTGATGAAAAATCTTGATGGTGAAGCACAGGCACGGTTTAAGCGAGAAGCCAAATTGTGTGCAAATCTCAACCACAGGAATATTGTTGAAATCTATGATTATTTTCGTGAAGGTGGTGAACAGTTTTTGGTTATGGAATACATTGATGGGTATAGTCTTGCAGATATTATTGAGAAGCAAGCACCGCTTGAGCCCCTGCTCGCTGCAGGTATTGCGCGTGAAGTATGTCAGGCACTTGTCTGTGCCCACAAAAATGGCATTATTCATCGTGATATCAAACCAAAGAACATATTGATTTCAAAAGAGGGTGTTGTTAAATTAACAGATTTTGGCGTGGCACGGGATATTGAAGCGCCGGATTTAACAACCACCGGTGCAATTATTGGTACTCCTTTTTACATGTCACCTGAACAGGCTGGAGGTGGTAAGGCTGGCTTTCAATCAGACATCTTTTCACTGGGGGTTGTTCTTTATGAAATGGTCACCGGCAAAAAGCCATTTGTTGCTGAAGAGAATCAGGGTATTATAGCAAAAATCTGTCGCGGTCAATACCGGTCACCGTTCTGGCTTGATCCACATCATAGCTGGCGCTTGAGCAGAATCATTAATAAAGCAATGAAGAGGAATCCAGGTAGCCGTTTCAAATCAGCAGAGGAAATGCTAAGGGCATTGAATAGGTTTCTGGGCTGGAAAGGTCAGGCATTGATTGAAGATAACATAAGAGGAATCATCAAAAAGATTGAACTTCAAAAGGATGTTACAACAGTTGTAAAAGAAAAGAAAAAAAGAAAGAAAAAGCAAAAGCCAAGTATTGGTTTACACATTTTGATAGTTATTCTATTGATTTTGATTATTATGCTGTTTCTCACTTACTTTTACCTGCTGATTAAGTAGGTTATTTCAGATACACGACCCGATAGCAATTATTATTGGTGGTCTTCAAATAATACACTCCTGAACTTATGTTTTTGGCTGGATACCAGGCACCTGGAACATTGATTTCTGCAATTTTTTCTCCCGTGACTTTGAATACTTGAACTTTGCATTTTTCTCCAGTTATCCTGCAAAAACTACTGAATGGATTCGGCGATACTTTTATTTCAGGACATGTTGAAATGAATCTCATAACTTCATAGACCGGAACACCTCCATAACGCACTTCAACCGAATCCATTGTTGGATGATGATAGATTGAGTCACCGTAGCAGTAATGATAATTCCAGGCAGTTGTATCATTATGTAGGTATCTTTCAAAGTAGGCGGTCATATGCCGGCGGGCAATTCTCAATTGTTCAGCCCTGGTAATTGTTGCAGTACCACCATTTTCCCAGGAATACGAATAATCCATAAAATAGCCGTGATTTGCACCGTGCACAACCGCAAATGTTCCTGGTGCGGGTGCTTCTGCCCAGTAGGCGGTCCGGACATCATTCCAGGGTGCAATATTGTCAACTGAACCGGTAATTATCAATTTTGGTGTGATAATATGTTGTGAATGAGTGGCAGGTGTTGTCTGTGGACTTGCCATTGATACTACTGCCTTTAATGTGTCTGATAACCTGAATGTATCAGCAGCAAGAAGCGCCAGACCTCCACCCATACTGTGCCCGGTAAATCCCCATTTGAACCTTGCAAGTTTATTGTAGAAGATATCCGTGCTTACTGTGTCACGACTCGCAGTCCATCGCGCTGCATCAACCAATGAATGTGCTCGGGTATAGTGTTCGGGTGTGGGAAATGGGTTGGAGATTGTTGGCAATACTACTATATATCCCCATGAAGCAAGATGCTGGGCATAACTATAGTATCGGTCAATACCCATTTGAAACCCATGACCAAAGATAATAATCGGACAGGGAGCTGCTGCAGGATTAACCTGGTTACCTGATGAAGGATAATAGATACGTGAATTGTTCATTGTCTCATAATAACCTGGTATGTTTTCAGTTCTGTAGGAAACAGTCGGAAAAGGGCCCACAGTATCGTAATCAGGATACTGGGCATAGACAAAGGTCTGGATTGTCATTGAAAAGATAGCAAGGGCTAATAATACTTTCATCGATTGCCTTTCAATATTCAACGAGTGAATATACTTCATAATCTTTTAATTTACTTGAACCTGATAGATAAGTCAGATTTGCTACAAAAGCACATGCAACGACATTTCCACCAAGAGATTCAACGAGTTTGCATGCAGCCAGCATTGTACCGCCGGTTGCCAGGACATCATCAAAAATCAGTACCCTTTCACCTTTGCTAATGCTATCTTTGTGGATTTCTATTATATTTTTTCCGTATTCAAGGTCATATTCCATTTTTACAGTTTCTGCCGGTAATTTGCCCAATTTCCTGACCGGCACAATACCACAACCAAGATTATAGGCAATTGCTCCACCAAATATATATCCCCGTGCTTCAATTGAGACGACCTTATCTATCTTAGCATTTTTGTATTTGTTCACAACACTATCTATAACATATTTGAAAGCCGCTGATTCTTTTATCAAAGTCGTAATATCCCTGAACATAACGCCTTTTTGTGGAAAATCAGGAACATCCCTGATAAATTTCTTAAGGTCCATTAAAACCTCCTGCCACATTATATGTATTTTAGAACCACTGTCAATTGAATATTCATTCAGATACTATGTTGTAGCAATAAATGTTCTATTGCTGGTAGATATGTCTCCAATTGACTATTCAGAAGTGTATCAGCTGCCTATCCGATTCAGCAAATTACATTAAAACAATCAGATTTAGTAGAATATAGACTCCGAGGAACACATAGAAACATATTCTGTCAAGTAGTATTGAAGACGCTTCTTCGCCACCTGAAAAAAGTCTTAAGGAAATAATAGATTCGCCAATAGTCAGGAAAATGAAAAATATTGCGATAATATGGAGTCTGTCGGTTAGCGTTATGATATGTGTATCAGGCTAAAAAGAGGCAATCACTACTTCACTTGCAACTGCAGCAAACAGTGCACCAGCACCCAATCCGAATCTTGGATCCAGATCTGTTGGTTTTATGAATAAGGCAAACAGCGCAACGAGTGCTGCAATAAATACCGTAAAGAACAGTTTGAAAAAGTAGCCATATCCTGGTCTCACAATGTTCATTGAGAAGATGAACCGCGAATAGACTGATTCATTGTTGGTTGGCAAAGAGATATCACCATAATTGGTTTTGTAAACGCGAGCACAGACTGTCGCATTGGTTGAACCAATATTCCAGCCAGGTACTTTGACCTGCGGGTCAACGCCGCTATTTTCTGTGTCAGGAAGATATATTAATTTTGATTCTTCATTCTCATTATCTTCTATTTCTATGGTAAGGGTGTGGTTATCCAGTGGAAATCTTGAAATGTCCCAGAACTTTTTTATTGTTGCAAAAACCCGACATACTGCATAATTGAAGCCCTTTATCGTATCCTGATAAATGCCTTCTTTCGACTCAATATGCCCATTTACTACCTCAAAACTTTCCAGAGGTTTTAATCCAGGGTTTTCCCAGCGAAACCAGACATAAAAGTCAGCAGTGAATTGATTATCTTTGAGGTTCATGCTCGTAATTTGATTGAGATAGATACCCGCATATACTTGCTCCTGTTTTTCTTGTGTGTATCCAGGGTGTATCAAAAATAGAAAACCGATGATAATCAATGTCATTTTCCAGGCAGGCATTAATCCTCCCGTCTTTTGAATTCTTCAATCAAAATTTCATCCAGACGGTCGGCGTGGTAACTTACGCGATTCTCTATTGCCTTAAGTTCTTCAAAATCAAGACCTTTAAGTTCACGGTTCTCGGCAATGTACACCCAATGGTCCCGGACAAAGAACTTGATTCCCATGAGTTGATAATTAATTTCCAGTAATTTACGATAAAAGGGCAAAAGATTTCTGGATGGTAAAAGCATGATCGGACAGGATATTTCAATGTAGTCAACATTGTCTAATTTGAAAATTTCAGTATATATAAGAGCAGTTCCACGGTATGCTGACCAGAGTGTTTTGGGTCGATGACGGCATTTTTCAGGGTCAAGACCAAAACTTGCCAGAAGGTCATTGACCATTTTTTCGTAGCAGGCAATGTCTACCTCATCTTTTTGTGCTGGCTGCTTTTTACTGAACATTTTACCTCCTAAAATTTGGAGCCACAGTTTTTACAGAAATTCGCTGAGGCGTCGTTGGAAGTTTTGCATTTCGGGCAGACCTTCATAGCGACTTTGACACCCTGAGCCTGTTCTACTTCGATTTGTTGTTCCGGTTCTTTTTTCTTTTCAGACTTCTGGGCGCCGCAATTCTTACAGTATTCTGCTTTTGGTGTTTTGATGAATTGTTCGCTCAGAAAACCGCAAATCGGACAATAATACATGGATGCCAGGCGGTCATGGACATTGCAGAGATAGATGAAGGTTTCCTTGATCGCATTAATCGGTATGGCAAAACTCATATTGTCTGCTTCACCAACAACCCAGGTGTTTATCCCGATTGCTTCACCCTTTGTATTAACTAATGGTCCGCCGCTGTTGCCCGGATTTATCGGGACATCGGTCTGGATATAATTGATACCTTTTACAGTTCTCTTCCTGCATGCGATAATGCCTTTTGAGACAGTAAAATCATAACCATATGGATGGCCAATTGCTAATACGGGCTCGCCTTCTTTGACTGTGTTACTATCGGCAAGAGGGATGGGAGTCGAATTGTTGATATTGGCAAGGCAGAATGCAAAATCAACATCGTTATCTGCATACACAACAGTTGCATCAGTCTCCTGGTTGTTGTAAAGTCTTATTGTGATAAAGGAATTTAATCCAACAGTGTGTTTGTTCGTTATGAACAAGCCTTTTTCATTGACGAAAAAACCACTACCCCTGCCCTGATTTGGTAGTTTTATTACGACCATTGAATCTTTTACTCTGTCGACGACTGAAGCAATATCATCCATATAACCCCCATTGATTTGCTGAAAATTAGTTTGTGCGACTAAACTACTTTAATATTTGATGCTGAAGTTTTTGTAGCCGGTATCTTTTTCTGAAAAATTAATATCAATCCCGGTCACTCTTGAGGCACGGGGTCCGATTTTGAGTTCTTCAATGAAATCATTCAATATTCCTTTTTCTGCCTCAGCGACCACAAGGACATTTCCATCAGGCAGGTTCTGAACATACCCTGTAACACCATATTCTCTTGCTTTCTCAATTGTGAAAAATCTGTAGCCAACGCCCTGAACCAGACCATGGACAATTATTTCAGCATGCATAAAATTAAATTTTCTGACTACATACCAAGACTGAAGTCATAATGAATCACGAATCAATTCAAAAGCTTTTGAGACTGCTTCTCTTGCTGTTCTCACCCGGATGATCGGTATGTTGATTTTCCAGGTATTAATGCCTATGACCGGAGTATTGAACATAAGACAGTAAGCAATTTCAGACAATGTTCCATACTTACCATCAATGGCAATGGCACAGTCACAGGTACGGGCAATAATAATATTACGTGCCTGATTCATACCAGTAACAATGGGGATATCAACATATTCATTGGCAGTTCGCTTATCTGTTCCTGGCAGAATGCCAATAACAACACCGCCAGAAGACTTCGCACCCTTTGAGGCATATTCCATAACACCGCCAAGTCCACCGGTTATGAGTATTGCACCTCTCTCTGCTATCAATCTACCAACTTCTTCAGCGGTCTTGAGATTTTTTTGATTTGTTTCAGCACCACCAATTACTGCAATAATCTTCTTTCTCATTCCCTGTTCCTCGTTACTATTTCCTGAGTTCTGTTTTCTCATGACACTACACACAAAAATCGGGAGCGGCGGATTTGAACCGCCAATCTCTTGGTCCCGAACCAAGCGCCTTAACCGTTAGGCCAGCTCCCGGGTTTCTTAACTGTTCTATTCCCATTATTTTTCAGATTTTTCCTGCCAGCCTTCTTTGCCAAGGAGTGGTACAAATGTACACTCAAATAATTCTTTGCGCAGAATTGAACCCCTGTGTTTTTTTATTACATTCAGGGTTTGAAAATACTCACCACCGAGGGGAATAACCATTCGTCCTTTATCTGTAAGTTGATTCACCAGTTGCCTGGGCAATTCAGGTGCTCCAGCAGTTACGATAATAGCATCATATGGCGCAAAATCCTGCCAGCCAAGACTTCCATCGCCTACAAGGAAGTTTATGTTTTTGAAACCGAGTTCTGAGAGAATTTTTCTTGCACGGAAACTCAGCTCAGAAATTCTCTCTATTGTATATACCCTGGCACTGAGCAATGCAAGTATTGCTGATTGATATCCGGAACCAGTCCCTATTTCAAGCACAGATTCATTACCCTTCAACTCAAGCAGTTCAGTCATTGCTGCCACCATGTATGGCTGTGAAATGGTTTGTCCAAAACCGATTGGTAATGGATAATCATTGTAAGCCTGGTGATAGTATGTTTTTTCCACAAACATATGCCGCGGCACTTTGAGCATAGCGTCAATAACTCGTGGGTCTTTGACTCCACGGGCAATAATCTGTTCGTTAACCATTCGTTCTCTTTCCACATGCCAGGCATTGGTTTCAAGCACACTAATAGGATACAGAAAATAGAGGAAAAGTCAAGGTTTGCTTATTAAATGAAAGCAATCTCGCAGGATAGCAATAATTCGCTCAGTTTTTAATGACCAGTGCTATTGACAGACGATATTCTCTTTACTATAATCAACAATGATAGACTATCTGCTAATCGTCATGTTTACTGTAAATTTTGACTACATACCATTGAGAGCACAAATTGGATATTCAAACCAATATATGACTGTTGCACATTTTTCAGCAAGTCTTTTTGGTTTTTCTAATGATTTTTTGTATCTGGGCGTATCGCTATACGGACAGGAAAATGTTTTCCATGAATATCGTAATGGCAAGGTAAAGCACGATGGATTTGGATGGGATGACTCAACTGATTTTATAGTTCGCTATCGAAATTTCTTTTCAAATTTCATATTCTACTTTGAGGTGAAACCATTGAGGTCTGTTCCGCTATTTCTGAAAGCAGAAGGTTCGTTCTGGGCTGATGAGAGAGTTGATACATGGGTAGAATCTGAGATTATCTCCCGGGATCCATACAGGTTTTATGATTACTATGTATGCGAATTGCATCCTTCAGGATACAACAAACTGTCAATTGGTATTATGCCTATCAAAATATATAATGAAGAACTCTTTATTGAACTGGGCACGCTAAATGTTGTGTATCCGGGGTTTACTGTAAAAGAAATCAAGACATCCTTGAATCAATATTTCATATCTGCGGGAATGAATTATTTGCATAAGAAGTCAGGTGACAGACTTTGCTGGGAAATTCCTCTATCTGCAGGGATAGATGTAACAGCCATTGGCCCTTTTGCACTTCGCAGAATTTGGAATGAGGCATACATGAAGGAATGGCAGATGCTCACAATTGGCTTGCTTTCAGCAGTTTCAGGCGCTGGTTGCGGATATATGCAACATTATGTTAAAGAACAATGGGTAAAACCCGGTGACCAGTTCTGGAAAAAGATCTTGAAAAAAGGAGTTGTGGGAGTGGCGGCAGGGACATTATATGAATTTGCGATGATTGGTGGTTATATGTGTGTGAGCAGAGATTGGCCACACAATGGTGATTACATGGCGCGGGATTTCGGATATCTATTTATGATCAAGGCAGGATGTCTGGGACATTTATTAACGAGTGTCGTATTTTAATATACACCTCAAACAATTTGACCAATGGGAGTTCTGCCACTGATACTTTGAATGCAGACATTTCTTATTGAACCAGGTGGAATGCAACTTTCTACAATAACATCCTTATTCCCTCTTGTTTTCCCTCTTGTGCCATTCTCTGCCATCTCCTCAAATAATACTTCATAAGTTTTGCCAACCATTTCTTTTGTTTTCTTTATAATAATTTGATTCTGGACCTGAATCAACACAGAAAGCCTATTCTTTATGCATTCTTCAGGAAGTGAAGGGTATTTGCTTGCTGTGGTACCGGGACGGATAGAATAGCGGTACATATAAGCATCGTCAAATTCCAGTTCCTTGACCAGTTCAATCGTTTCTTGAAATTCTTCTTCTGTTTCTGTTGGAAAACCAACAATGATGTCAGTGGTGATGGTGGCAAGAGGAAATTCGTTTCTGATCGCCCTTATTGTTTCAACATATTTTTCTTTCGTGTATTTACGATTCATCAGTGTCAGGATTCTGTTGTTTGCGGATTGCAGAGGTAAATGAAACCATTCACAGATGTTTTTGTTCTTTTTGATTACCTCAATGATCTCACCGGTAAAATCCTTGGGATGGGAGGTTAAAAATCTTAATCTGTAAACACCTGTATTTTGTGCTACAATTTGCAGAAGTTGAGGAAATGTTATGCCATTATAATGATACTCATTTACATTCTGCCCGAGCAGGGTAATGTCTTTTACACCATTTCTGACGAGCGTCTTTACCTCGTCAACAATGTCTGAGACAGGTCGTGACCTTATTCCTCCTCTGACATAAGGAACAATACAGTATGAGCAGTAGTTATTACAACCACGGGTGATTGATACAAAATCTGAGACCTTCTGCGTTGTTCGGCATATTCCTTCATAGAGTTCTCTGCCAACATCTATGTCAATCACTTTTGTTCTGTTTTTTAGAATCACTTTGAGATATTCGGGTATTTTGCGATAAGAATCAGGTCCCAATATCAAATCAATGAACGGATGTTTCCTCACGAGTTCTGAAGAAAGCCGTCGTGCCATGCATCCCACAACACCGAGCACAAGTCCTTTTTCAGCGCGCCATTTTTTGAGTGTGGAAATATGACCGGATGCTCTCTGCTCAGCGTGCTCACGAACTGAGCAGGTATTGATAAAGATGATATCCGCTTCATCAACAGTTTCTGCTTTTATGAATTTTTCGCTTTCCAATATCTGCTGGATTATGTCTGAATCATTTTTGTTCATCTGGCAGCCGAAGGTTTTGATAAAGAATTTATACATTTTTCAAATTACTGTACCAAAGGTTTCTTTTTCTGTCGCATGTGTTATTCTGACCTTATGAAGTTCTCTCTCCTGGTATTCTCCATCAAGACTTACGCGGATATAATTGTCGGTTAGACCACGAATTGTGTTCTTCTTTTTTTCAATTATTACCTCCAGGGTTTTATTAATCAGCGTATTTCGGAATTCATAGTTCTTACGCATGATCAATTTCTTAAGTGCCCATAGCCGTTCTTTTTTCTTGTTTATTGGTACTGTGTCACCAAGTTTGTAAGCCGGTGTAATCTGTCTTGGCGAATAGGTGAAGATATGAAGATGGGTGAGGGGAGAAGAACTCACCAGATTCAAGGTGTTTTCAAACTCATTATCAGTCTCGCCGGGAAACCCGACAATAATATCGGCACCTATTGCGACATCATTGAAGTTTTTTATGATTAGGTCAAAGATCTCAAAAATCTGTTTACTGGTATATCGCCTGCCCATCTTTGATAGTATTCTATTATCACCGCTCTGTACAGGAATGTGAAAATGTCGGCACAGGGGGATACGCTTTAGTGCTATAATCAAATCGGCTGTGACAAATTGTGGTTCTAAGGAAGATAGCCTGATTCTTGGTAGATTGTTCATTTCTGAAAGTGAGTTACATAGTTTGACAAGGGAGGTATTGATGTCTAAGCCATAAAGTCCGATATTAGCACCAACCAGGACGATTTCCCGATAATTCTGGCTGGTCGCCCAGATAATCTCCTGCTTAATTTTCTCAATGGATTTGCTTGTTATTTTTGTGCGCAAACGCGAGACAACACAAAAAGTGCAGGCCTGGTTACAGCCATCTTCAATCTTCAAGAAATATCTTGATTTATTGGGAGCAGGAAGGATGTTCTCTATCAGAGCATTTCTTGCAGATATATTAATAATAGTCGCATTCCCAAAAAGTTCAGGACGATGCTGAGCCAGGCAACCGGTAACAATGAGTTTGTGAGCAGGGAATAATCTCTTAGCCTGCCGGAACTTTTTCAGAGATTTTATTTCTGCTTCATGAGTAACGCAGCAGGTGTTTACAATTACCGCATTTTCAAGTTGATATTTTGCTGCAAGGCAGTGCCCTTCATACTGATTCAGTTTGCAACCAATATTGTATAGAAATGCCAAATTATGGTACTGAAGATTATTCTTTATCTTTTATCATGTCTTTCTTGTGAATACCGAGAATATCGCCGAGTGTAATTTTTTCCGGGGCAGTCTTGATTTCTTCTTTTTTGGGCACGGGTTTGCTGGTTGTTTTTTCTGCCAGAATTATTCGGCGCAGTTTTGTCTTATATTTCTTAACCACAAGTTCAAGTTCCTCATCTATTTTGTAAAGGTCTTTCAGTTTTTTCCCTTTCCGATCAAGATACTTTGAAGGAATAAATTCTTCAAAATTGCCTTCTAACATCACCCTCAAACCTCTGGGCAGGATATCACTTACTCTACCTGTTATCTCAGAATTTTCCGGGTATTTTTCCATCAACTTGACGAATGGATCTTCCTGAAGATGTTTGATGCTCAGGGAGATTTTTCTGTTTTTGCGATCGATTGAACGAATTACAGCATCAATCTTTTGTCCTTTTTTAAAGTAATCTGAAGCCTTTTTCACCTTCTTGTCCCAGAAAAAGTCATTGACATGGATTAGACCATCAATGCCATCAGGGAGTCTGACAAATACACCGAAATCTTTAAGATTAGTGATTTTTACGCTGACCTTCTGCCCGATCTGATATTTCTCATCAACGACTGACCATGGATCAGGCTGGGTTTGTTTCATACCAAGGTAGATCTTTCGTTCGTCCTTGTCAACAGAAAGAACCACTGCTTCCACAATTTCGCCGACCTTCAACAATTGATTGGGGTCTTTTACATCTTTAGACCAGGTCATATCCGATATATGGACAAAGCCCTGGACATCTTTTTCAATCTCAACAAACGTACCATAATCAACAATATTTACTACCTTGCCTTTGATAACAGTGCCTGAAGGATATTTTTTCTCAATTTCTTCCCAGGGATGAGGGGTCAGTTGTTTCAAACCAATAGAAATCCTGCCTGTTGTTTTATCCATAGCCAGGATTTTGACCTTAATCTTTTCGTTTAACTTGACTGCTTCGCCAGGGTGGGTTAGTTTTGTCCAGGACATATCACTTATATGAAGAAGGGCATCAACGCCACCAATATCAATGAATGCACCATAATCAGTAATGTTTCGTACTGTTCCCTCAATTATGTCATTGACCTTCATCTTGCTGAATATCTTCTTTCTGAACTCTTCCTGCTCTGCTTCTGCGGCAAGTTTTCTTGAGACAACGATATTCTTTCTTAGCATATTGATTTTGACAATCTTTACCCCAATTTTCTGTCCGATAAGTGAATCAGGATTTACCTGGGGTTTGAAATCAATCTGGGAGCTTGGTAGAAACGCATCCACTCCAATGAGATCAACAGTAAAACCTCCCTTGATGCGCTTACGGATAATTGCCTGGGCAATTTCGCCATTTTCATAAAGCCGTTTAATTTTATCCCAGGCAAGCTGGAAATCTGCCTTCTTTTTTGAGATTACGGGAAAACCCTCGCGGTTTTCAAATGCCTCAAGAAAAACATAAATCTCTCTGCCTTCAACTGCTTCTTCTGGATCAGAGAATTCTTCAATAGGCAAAAATCCTTCTGCTTTTAGACCAAGATTAAGTAATACACCATTTTTGGTGCGCTTAATAATCGTCGCCTTTACTATGTCACCTTCTTTATGAGTAACATAGCTTTCTTCAAGCAATCTATGCATTTCTTCATTAGAATGACCATTAATCATTATGAATAAAACCTCCTTCGGAGTGGTTTTGCCACTCCAGCCTAATTATATCCTATTTTAGCCCTTTGTCAATCCATCAATTGATTCCACAACTCCACATACTATTTACTTTTTGCATTTTCTGATTATAATCGTTCTCAAAAGGGGGTATTGTGAAGCAGACCTGGATTCTTGCACTATTATTGATATTGGTTGGTTGTGCTGGGCATAAAGAAAAAGTGGTTGAACAAAAGGTAACAAAACAAATACCATACATGTATATTACTGTAAAGGATTTTGGTACGATTGTGATAAGGCTTTTTCCTGAAGAAGCGCCAAAGAATGTGAAAAACATTATCAATTTGACAAATAAGGGATTCTATAATGGTCTGAAATTTCATCGCGTAATCAAAGATTTTGTTATTCAGGGTGGGTGTCCGGTTGGTGATGGAACTGGTGATCCAGGGTATGAACTTGAAGATGAGATTGCACCAAACCTGAAACACCTTAAAGGAACAGTTGCAATGGCGAACCGTGGTCCGAATACGAATGGCTCTCAATTCTATATATGCCTGGAACCGTTACCCAGACTTGATGGTCATTATACCATTATTGGCGAGGTTATTGAGGGTTTTGATGTTGTTGATAGAATTGGAAATGTTCCGACATCAGGACCACCAATGGACAGGCCTTTGGTTGATGTTATTATGGAAAAGGTCTGGATAGAAGAAAAGTAAAAGTTTCTCATACTGATTTATCTGGTAATACGCTTCAGTTAAGGTATTCCAGCAATGAAAATATGCCTTGTTTCTGACCCATATTACCCATATCCTTCTGGTGTTTCAGAATACACACACTACCTTGCAAAATATCTGCGCCGATTTGGCCATCAGGTAATGATTCTTACAACCCATTACCAGAATGAAATGCCTGAAAAAGATGTGATCCGTGTTGGCAGGGTTTTTTACATACCAATGAACAAGTCTTTTGCAACCCTTTCAGTGGGTCTGGAAATTCCGCGTCGGGTAAGAGATTTTCTGACAAAGGAACAATTTGATGTTGTCCACACCATGGGTCCTTTTCCGCCGAGCATTTCATTTTTTGCACTACACTATTCAAAGTCACTCAACATCACGACATTCCATTCAACCGGCTTTAAATACCATCGTTTTGGTGCATATGTCTTCAGGAAGTTTTTTCAGAAATATATAGACAAACTTCACGGATTGATCGCAGTTTCAGAAACACCGCGTGATACATTTCTTCCATATATCCCTGGAGAATACAGAATTATTCCCAATGGTGTGGATGTGGAACGATTTCATCCTAAAGTTCCACGAATTGATGAATTAGAGAGACTGGAGAAAAGAAAAATCCTTTATCTGGGAAGGTTGGATCGGCGCAAAGGTTTGATTGAATTATTGAATGCTATGCCTTTGGTGCGTAAAGAAATACCCGATGCTATGTTGATAGTTGTTGGGAGAGGACCGCTGGAAAATGATTGTCGAAAACTTGTAACAGACCTTGATTTGACTGATTCAGTGATATTCAGGGGATATGCGAAACAGGAAGAAATACCTTCTTATTATGCCTCGTGTGAGCTTTATTGTTCTCCAGCGCTTGGTGGCGAATCTTTTGGTATTGTGCTGCTGGAAGCAATGGCAATTGGTAAGCCTGTTATTGCTTCAAAGATTCCTGGATATGACCGGGTAATTATTGACGGATACAATGGATTGTTTATCAATCCCTATGACAGAAATGATGTGGCAGAGAAAATAGTCAGTGTAATGAAAAGTCCAGAATTAAGGAACAGGCTTGTGGCATGTGCAGATGCATTTGTCAAAAAATACACATGGGAGCAGATTGCAAGAAAGATTGAGGCTTTTTATCTGGAAAAACTGGAAGTTTTTAGAAAAAGAAGCCATAAATAGTTTTAAACCTTAAGCAACTTATCGCCGTCAAATAAGACAGAAGGAGGTTTTATGAAATCAGTTGCAAACGGGATATATCTGGTTCTTTTTATGGTGGTGCTGGGTATTGCTCAGGGCATGGGACCCATGGAGCACTGCAAGGATATGGGTGAATGCAAAGAAATGTGCCAGGGCAGGGAAATGTGTTGCCCTGAAATTGATGTCCTGACCCCTGAGCAGAGGACCAAGGTTGAGGATATAAGAACCGAGACAAGAAAGGCGGTAATTCCGATCAGGTCACAGATTGAGCTCAAACAGATTGACCTGCAGGGTGAAATGAAGAGTGACAATCCCAATAAAGATAAGATTATCAAGATTTCAAAAGAGATTCACGAACTCGAGTGGCAGATAAAGAAATTACATCTTGAGGAAAAAATGAAAATCCATTCACTCCTTACCCCGGAGCAGCGTGAAAAATTGAAGATGCATAGACACAGGAAGATGATTAAAGAAATTGAGATAAAGCGCGAACACAGGGATTAATTTCGGTTCATTTTAATGACCTCAACTTTTCCCCCTGCAGGGGGAAAAGTTGAGGGTAATATACTTCTGTTTGTCTCCACCATTGAAGTAAGGGGAAATCTAATATTTGTATGTCTGTACTAAGAATGTAGTTGTGTTGATATCATTATAATCTATTGGTATTCTAAATTATCTATACTCAGGTTTTTGCCTGCCAGATTGAGAAAAAATATGGCCGAACCTCGCTATAGACACATTCTTTGTCAGGAAATTTTTCCAGTAACTGCTGGAATAAGACTTCGTCATTTCTATTCCGTGCAAGGCAGGCAAGAAAGATTTTCTTATTTGTTTTTTGAATGCTGACCGGCAGCAGTTTGTTTTCTGATTCAAAGGGTACCCAGGCTATTGATTTAATATATGGATTAATCAGTTCATATATATCCTTGTTGCAAACAATAATATCTGCATTTTGAGCATATTCATACAGTTTGTGCTGGTAGTATGTTTGTTGCTTCAAAAACTGGTTGTGTTTATAGTGTATACCTGCATTCATAATCACCAGTGGAATTAGAAGATATTTCACGATTCTCTCGACGAAGTCTATTCGGCTCAAAACTTCGGCATAGGGGATAAGCAAGAATGGAATGATCGGTAGCATGTATCTCTGGCCCCGGATTATGTTTTCAAATATCGTTGTGCCTGTATCCAGAAAATATTGTAGCGAAAAGAATACTACAAATAATACTGCTGGTGCAATGAAGATATATCTCTGTTTTAATCTGGTCGCAAATGGTAGTATTAAGAGTGCGGGGTAGAGGATATTGAGGTAAATAAAAAAATGTGTGAATATGACTGGAAAATTTGCCATGGAAAACCCGATCATGTTTTCACTGGCTGGTCCGGTAATGGCACCAAAATAATAAAGGTGATATAGAAATAATGGGATGGTGCCAAGAAAAGAACCGACCAGTAGAAATATTAGATTTTTAAAACCTTTGTTTATTAATAGTACTATCAAGGGCCCGAAAACAATGAGCGCAACAGGATATCTTATCGCAATACCAAATCCAAAGACCAAGCCTGAAAGGAAATTTTTTTCTTTAATAAAGAAGAATAGACCGGTCAAGCAACAAACAGTTGCAGGTAAATCACTCATTACGGTTCTGCTGTACAGAACAAAAGCAGGGTGCATTAGAAACAACAGGGCATAAAATCGTGGCAGGTGAAAATGGGAAAGTATCAATATGAGCATTATGTATCCTGCTGTCATCAGTAAAATGCCCCTTACAAATGACAATTTCCAGTGGATACATGTGAATGGTAAGAGTAATAGACTATTGCCCGGCGCATACCTGGAAATAAGATGGTTGTTAACCATTAGTGACGCTGGTGCTGAAGGTATTTCAGCCTGGTCATAGTAGACCTTTCCGTTCTGGAATGCGTATGCGGTTGAAAGATAGGCAGTTTCGTCAACAATCCCAATGTTCAGTGGATAGAAAAGCAGAAAAAGAAAGATAGATAAGACAATTCCGGTAATCAATACGATATCTTCTTTCAGCATGCATTTAGTATATGCTGTTCAATGTTTAAGTCAAGTAATTGACTTTGTACTGCACTTAGATATAATAACCCAAAAAGGAGTTAAAGAATGGCAATTGTGCTTGATGGCAAGAGTCTGACAATTGAAAAACTTTTGGCGATTGCCCGTAATAATGAAAAGGTGGAACTTGCACCTGATTCCCTTGAAGCGATTAAGAAATGTCGGGCAATGCTTGAGAAAAAATTAAAAGCAAGGGAAATTATGTATGGAACAAATACCGGCATTGGCGAGTTGTCTGAGGTCGTTTTGTCGGATGAACAGGTTGAACAATTTCAACGATATTTGATATACAACCACGCTGCTGGCATTGGTGAACCTGCACCGATTGAATATGTTCGGGCAGCAATGGCAGGCAGGATAAATGTCCATGCCAAGGGAAAATCTGCCTGTCGGCCCGAGATTACCCTGACACTTGTTGAAATGCTCAACAAAGGTGTGACGCCTGTGGTCTGCCAGAAGGGTTCAGTGGGTGCATGCGGAGACCTGGCACCGATGTCCCAGATAGCCTTGCTCATGCTTGGTGAAGGAGAGGCATATTATCAGGGTGAACGGTTACCCGGTAGAGTTGCTATGGAACGGGCAGGTATTCCTATACCCGGACTTAAGGCGCGTGATGGTCTTGCAGTAATTAATGGCTCAAATTTTTTGACTGCAATGAGTGCATTGCATCTTTATGATATTAATCGCTGGTTGAAACAATCTGAGATTGCCTGTGCAATGACCCTTGAGGCATTGATTGCGAATATGAAACCCTACGATGTAAGGGTTCATGAGGCACGTGGTTTTCATGGTGCTATCCGTTCAGCAAGGGCAATCATGAAATGTATTGAAGGCAGTGATTTATTAACCGGAAAATACAAAACCAAAGTGCAGGATGCTTATTCAATGCGTTCTTCACCGCAGGTCATCGGCGCAGCACATGATGCAGTGAGATGGGCAAGAGAACAGGTGGAGATTGAACTCAATGGTGTGGGGGACAATCCGATATTTATGCCCGAGTATGATCTTACCCTTACTGGTGCCAATTTCCAGGGTTCACCAGTATCATTGCCGATGGATATGGTGGGCGCAGCAGTAACAATGGTTTGCGTTCTTTCAGAGCGCAGATTGAATCGATTGACAAATTCCAATCTCAGTGTGGGACTGCCAGCGTTTTTGACAAAAGACCCCGGTATCTTTTCTGGCTTTATGCTCAGCCAGTATGCTGCTGATATGCTCATTGTTGAACAGCGCATACTTTCCATGCCTGCTTCAATACAATCAATACCCGCGGCAGCAGATCAGGAAGATTTTGTGTCAATGGGAATGAATACGGCAATAAAAAACCATCAGATAATTGACAATGCCTACGGAGTGCTCGGTATAGAATTCATGGCTGCAGCCCAGGCATTGGATTTCCGTGAATTCAACCCTGGCAAGGGCGTAAATGTTGCACGGCAGGTTATTAGAAAATATGTTGCCCATCTGGATGAAGACCGGCCATTATATCCAGACCACAATGTAATGAAAGACCTTGTCAAATCCTGTGAGATTCTTGAAGAGGTTGAAAAGGCAGTGGGCAGTCTTGGTTAACTGAATACTTGGGGTGTTATTTATAATAATTTAGCGAGATAGTTCCGTTTTCCAATTTTGCATATGTAAAATTATCAACCCAATCACCGGTGTTGAGATAGTATTTATTATCTTGATAATTCTTGAAAAATGGAATATGGGAATGGGCGAGAATAACAATATCAAAATCCTTCAATTTTTCCCGTGCATATTCTTCAAGCATTTTACTCAGATGTTGACTGCGTGGTTGTTGACGGGATAGATGAGCGATACCCTGTGCAAGAAATACTCCAATGTCAGGGTGGAGAAGGCTGTATAATTTATGATTGATTTTTGAGGTCAATAAATTGTGCCACAATACTGTCCAGAACCGGCGGTCAATTCTATTGCCATGAGAAAGAAATATCTTTTTTCCGTCAAGTTCAATTTCGGCCTGGTTTTGATAAATGCGAAATCCCAGTTTTTTTAGAAAATCGCCAATTAATACTTCGTGGTTACCGAGGATATAGTGTAACCTGACGCCGGATTCGTGCAGATTATAAAATGTTGCAAGAATCTTGAAATAATCTTTGGGCAGGGCAATGTTGTATTCAAACCAGAATTCAAACATATCGCCGAGGATAAATAGATTTTTCAGGGTTGGGGCAATTTCTTTTAAGAAGCGAAGCAGGACTTTTGCGCGGTAACTATCGTCCTTACGAATATGCGCATCACTCAAAAAGATATGCATAATCGTAAATAATTTAATCAGAATTTTGTTGAAGTCAATAATGAAAAGCAAAGAGAAGCTGATGTTGATATTTGCTTCTTGACTGTGTTGTCTGTTGTGATTACACTCTGGTATGAATGGTATTTATGTATATCTTGCGCTCAAAGAGATCAAACCATTATTGGTAAACAGATTTGTTCGTAAAGTTTCAATGAAAGAGCGTCTGGTACAGATTGCATTTGATGATCTATCTTTATTTGTTTCACTTTTCCCCCAGGCACCGGGCTTTTATGTTGGTAGCCCGCTTTCTAATTTTGAAAAACTTGGCTATTTTGATGACCATATTTCTGAAAGTCAGTTTGTAGAGGTCAGACAGTCAAACTACAGACCAGTCGTTGAAATTGATGCAGAAAAGGTAGTATATGGTCAAAAACAAATTCTAACAATCAAACTGCTGTTTTATAAAGACGCACCAAATTTTTGTGTTGAATCTGGTGAATTAAGAAAATGTCTTTTCAGTCGTTATGCAGTAAGGGCAGCAAAGAAGTCTCTGTTTGAAGTGACCCCTGAAGAGTTAGAAAACAGAGAAACTTTGCCAGAAAATTTTGAAGGTATTGATAAATTTCTTGCCCGTGAATTGAATCAGGCAAATTTTGAAAGACTCAAGGCGATTATCAGCGGTGAGTCGTATAAGCCAAAACTCGTTTCGGTCTTCCCAATGAGGATAAGTCTTTTTTCTCAAGAGTATTTCAAAGAATATGACTCGTTGAATGATTTGCTCGCAGATGGTATTCAGAGATTTTTGAGAGAAAAGCAGGAAATTTCTGCTCTAAAGCAGAAGGAAAATCTTATAGCGAAACTTGAAAAGAAATTCCGCGAATTAGTAGCAAAAAAAAGTGATACTGCTGCATTGGAAGCAAACAGAATCGCTGGCGAGTTGATACTTGCTAATATTTCAAAGATTAAGAAGGGGCTGGAAAATGTCATATTATTCAATCCCTATATCCAGCAGAATATTGAGATTAAACTTGACCCGGCGAAAACGCCGCGGGAGAATGCCGAAGTATATTTCAGAAAATATAAAAAATTAAGACACGGTATACCAAAAATTGAAGAACAGATAAGTAAAATCAAGAAGCAGATTGAAGCATTGAAAAGCGGTGCTGAAATACCAATTGATAAACTGCAGGTTCTGCCGGCTGCTCAGAAACAGGAGAAAGTGGCTCAGCCATTCAGAGAGTTTGTATTACAAAGTGGTTCAAAAGTCTATGTCGGAAAAAATGCAAAGTCAAATATGGAACTTACCTTCAGGGTCGCACGTCCTGATGATTATTTCTTCCATGTTCGCGGTTACGAAGGTGCCCACACGATATTAAAACCAGTGTTACAAAAAGGGCAGAATGTGAGGAAGGATGATATTGCAATGGCGGCAGCAATTGCTGCTTATTTTAGTAAGGCAAAGACGCAGAAGAATGTGCCAGTTTCTTATACCCAGCGGAAGTTTCTTAAAAAAAATAAGAAGGGCAAGATTGGTTCGGTAGTACTAATGAAGGAAAAAGTGATATTTGTGGACCCGCGATTACCTTCTGATTCCCAAAATTGATATCAAACCAAAGATTGCAAAAACAATATTGGGGAGCCAGGCAGCAATAAATGGTGGAATAATTCCAGCATAACCATAAGCCCGGCAGGATTGAATGAATCCCCAGTAAACAAATGCCAGTACAATGCTGATACCAAGTCCGATTGCAATACCACCACGGCGCAGGACCATTGAGATTGGCAGACAGAGTGTCAGCAGAATTAGAGTGATCAGGGGGAAAGAAAATCGGTAATTCAGTTCCACATTCTCTTTTGATACATCCTCGCCCGCGCGCAGTCTTTTCTTCAGAAAATTTGAGAGTTCTGTAAAGTTCATTTCTTCAATTGGTTTTGGCGTACGGGAGAAGTCTATTGGTTTTTCCTGCAGTTCGGGCAGGTTGAGGTTTTGATGACGGATAACCTTTTCATTGTCCAGGGTATCAAATTCCCGAACGGTAACATCTGTGAAGTGCCATGAGTCCGTGAATTTTGCATACATTGCATCAATCCGTTTCGTGATGCGTTGTTTTGAGTCTATTTTCCACAGCATAATATTTTTCAATGTAGAATCTTTCGGGTCAAACTGTCTGATATAGTAGAGCCAGTTATTTTCGCCATAATAAAAAAAATTATGCCGTTTTGATTCTGCAGGCATTGGTCTTTTTTCAATCTTTGTGATTCTGTGACGGGTCATTTTTCCCTGTGCCCAGACCATTACTGTTTCTTGAAAGACAAATGTAAACACTGAAATAAAGATGCCCGTGATGAGCATAAGAATGAGCAGGTTATTTATGTCCATACCCTGTGTTTTCAGCGCAAGCAATTCACGGTGTTTTGTCATATTACCAAATACGAAGAAGATTGTAATAATTGCGGCGACAGGAATTAACAGGACAATGTATGATGGAATAAGATAGAGATATAACACGATAATATCGATAAATGAGACATTTCTTGAAAGGTATCTTCCCAGATTGTCAAAGAGGTTGATTATGATATAGATAAAGACAAGTATTAACAGGGCAAACAAGAAGTACCGCAAGAAGTCATTTAAGACATACTGATAAATTTTTTTCATATCAACTTTCGTTTGCGAAATGGTAAGTGTTCATATTCAGCAATGTAAAAGAGAATAAGTCCGGGAACAAGAAGGATAAAATTGGGTAGCCACATTGCCCAGAATGGTGAAAATCCCCTGCGGTCGGCGAATTCTTCGCCCGTAAGTACGAGAATATAATAGGCTGAAAATAGCAATATGCCGAGCAAGAGTCCAGCAATGCCTCCTTTTCTGAAGACATAACCAAGCGGCGCACCCATTATTAAAAATACAAGGCAGGCAAAGGCAAGGGAGAACTTCTTGTTCAATTCAATCATGTACCGTGCGCGGTTTCTTATTTTGCTTTTGATTACTGACATACGCTGTTCAATCTGGAAACTAATGACCTGAGTTTTCTCAATCTCCCCGGCGGTGTATTTGTTTATTGCGGTCATACTGGTTTCATTGATTTCTTTATTTATATGTTTTATTTCGGCAGTGATTTTTTTGATATTTTGTATAAGGTGAAAAAGATTCAATTCATCGTCGCTACGAACATTTCGTTCTTTTCTGACGAATTCAGTACCTGCTGGAATATTGATTGTTTGTTTTGTAAAACGGGTCTTCTGATATGTCGTGTTGTCCACAAGTTGATGCAGTTCACCACCATAGAGAATAAACTGTATAATATCTTCAGCATCAAGTGACTTCAGGGTTCCGGTCGGAGCAGTGATAATCATATTGTTTCTCAGGTCATATATCGTAATATCAAATATTTCTCCGGTTTTTTCAATCTTTTTACCAATATATATTGTATACCCGGGAAATTCATTCGTAAAAATGCCGTCAGGTAGGCGTATGGCTGGCCTTTTCCGGGCAATATCATACATCATGTTTCTCGCGCGATGGTTTGCCTCGGGCAAAAGATAGTTATTAAAAATGACCAAGCCCAGCATAATGCTGATGACAAGCAGTGCTGGCATCTTCATCATTTTGAAAAATGATACACCGCTTGTCTTGAGCGCAAGAATTTCATTGTCATGGCTCAGCCTGCCAAAAGTCATGACAATAGCAATCAATATTGCCATTGGTGTAGTGTAGGAAACAATCAATGGTAGATTGTAAATGAGTATCTGTCCAACAATGGATATTGAAAGTCCTTTTCGAACAAACAGGTCAATCAGTCTGAAGAGTTGATCCATCAGAAGAATAAATGTCAACGCAAAGGTAGAAAAAACAAACGGTGGCAGAAATTCTCTCAAAAAGTAACGTTCCACAATCCGGGTCATTTCAAAAATCCTTTTGATTTAATTACACAGATTGCTCTTACTGTTTGGGTTAACGACGCATTCATTTGAGGGTCAATATTTTCCTCTGGAGAGATAATTCCTGCTGAAACAAGTCTGGAATAAGGTAGAAGAAGATATGAGTTGGCACGGATATGTTTTGAGACATAAATTTGTTCCGGTATTACCGCCGGCAAAAAGCTATCAAGAACTAATATCAGAGTGCCGACCTTAAGAGTGTCATGTTCATAGAACTTACCATCCGGTGATGCATTCATCAGTTTTTTCCCCATAATGTATGAAATCGGGTTCTTCACCTCTGTTTCAGTGATTGCACCGGCAATGATTTCAGCGCATAATCTTCTGGTCAAAAGATAGCGCTGGTCAAATTTTCGGGCTACTGAAAGAGGCATATTCAATATCAACTGATTGACCTTATAGAATAACCCATGCTGGCGATAATAATTGAATAGACTTATATAGATTTGTTCGCTGGGATTTTTTCTTCGTGCAAGTTCTTCAAGTATTTTTATACTTGTTTCAATATCCCCAATTTTGTAGTAACAATTATAAAGATACATTAAGGTGGAATCACCCGAAGGCGATTTCTTGTAGAATTCTGTGAAGTACTTAATGGCTTTGCGGTATTCATTTTTCTGATAATTTTCAACCCCCTTTATATAGGAACTGGATTTTGGAAATAGGGCACACGATAACGCTATTGCCATTAGAATACTGTACTTGGAATCCAATTGCATTAGCAGTATTTTTGGTGTGTGATTGGATTGATTATAAGTCTGTGGCAAAGTGCGTGAAACAGAGCGGGCGACGGGATTTGAACCCGCGACCCTCGGCTTGGGAAGCCGATGCTCCACCGCTGAGCTACACCCGCATTTTCAGTTTCCTGCAACATCTTATAAAATTATATTTAAAAATAACTTCTTGTCAATGCTTGACAGGTAATTATTTTTGAATAATCTTATATCTGGTAAAGGAGGTCGAGATGAGGCGTCTTTTTTTCTGTCTGGTCTTTTCAATATGTTTTGTTGCGGCATCAGGGATGGGGAGGATTCAGGGTAAGGTAATTGATGCATCAAATGGTGATAACCTGATTGGTGTGAATGTTGTGATTGAGAACACCGAGCTTGGAGCTGCCACAGACGAGAATGGTGTCTATGTCATTCCATTTGTACCCGTTGGAACATACGAAATTACCGCATCTTATATTGGCTATAATCCCGTGACAAAGAAAAATATTGCAGTGACAACCAACCAAACAACAAATGTTGATTTTAAACTCTCACCAGGTGCAATTATTCTTGAACCCGTTGTTGTGGTTGAGGAAAAGCCCATTGTGATCAGAACCCAGACGCAGACTACGCACACCACGACTTCCGGTGATATTAAGAGGCTACCGATAAGTGAAATCAACCAGATAATTACCTTGCAAGCCGGTGTTTCAAGCAGCAGTCAGGGTACTCATATAAGGGGTGGCAGAAGTACTGAAATTGCTTATTATGTTGATGGTGTTCTGGCAAAGGCACCACACTATGGAACCCAATCAGTTCAGATAAACAAAGAGGCGGTTGAAGAGATTGGTGTGATCACCGGTGGTTTTGATGCTGAATACGGTGAGGCATTATCTGGTGTTGTTAATATTGTGACCCGCGAAGGCGGCGACAGGACGAGTGGCAATCTTACTTATACAACAGATGAGATTTTTGCCTCTGATAAATTAAACTATGGTTATAATCAGTATGAATTGAGTCTCGGTGGAAGTTTGATGGCAAAATCGCGGCTGCGCTATTTCATTTCTGGTGAATCATACCTTACTGATGCTCACCAGCGGGCAAAATACAAGGTTCCATCACCCAGGTTTGATTATAAAACCCAGGGAAAGATTTCCTACCGATTACCCAATGCCAAAGGAAAAGTAATTATTTCAGGATTTTACCAGCGGGAAATGTATCAATATTACAGTGATATCTGGGGTGATTTGAGCATGATTTATAATCTTGACCGTCGGGCTGCTGAGTTGCGCAAAGGATATCTGGGTAGTGTTACGCTTAACTATATGCCTACATCAAAGTCAATCATTGAAGCGAAGTTTGGTTATACAAAGAATACACGCTTTTATGCGGTCAGGGACCTTGAAGAAGAACAAAGGCAGGGTCGTAAGTGGTATGATGATTTCATTTTTAAGGGAAACCATTTTCCAAGAATCTTTGCAGAAATACCTGACAGTCTTATTCGTGACTACTTGATTGATTCGCTGGCACTGCCTGATATGCCGTATCATTATGTAGAATTTGAGCGTTCTACGGCAAAGAGTCTGAGACGGAATCCATTTGGTGCTACAGGATTTTTCTATACTGTCGGCGATGATAGAATCTGGCGCTATTTTTTCAATCGTGATTACCAGTTCAATCTTGCATTCACTGATGCGATTGGTGAAGTTCACGAGTTCAAGACCGGGGCAAATGTTATTCTGCAGAATGTTGGCTGGTATGATAACAATCTTCCTTTCTATCTGACACCTTTCTGGGATAGGTATAACAAGAATCCTGTGAAGGGCGCATTCTATATTCAGGACCGGATGGATTTTCAGGGTATTATCACCCGCGTTGGTATAAGACTGGATTACTTTGATTCGCAGGCAAGTGGATTGCGCAATCCCTCAGACCTGACAGATTCAACAGTGATTCAGGCGAAACCTAAAACAAGAATTTCACCCAGGCTGGGATTTTCATTACCAATTACTGAACGTTCAAAATTTCGCTTTAACTACGGACATTTCTATCAAACACCAACAGCACACGATCTGTATCGCTCAACTGAACCCGAGGTCGTCTGGTTGTTGCTGAGAAGGTTTAACTCTGTTGTCGGCAATCCCAATTTGACCGTTGAAAAAACAGTCGCATACGAAATGGGATATGAAAATCAATTGTCAGACATTTTTGCTTTCGGTTTTATTGCCTACTACAAAGACATCCATGATTTGATACAGACTCAGAAGATTGATGTGTTGCCATACGCCTACTACCAGGTGAGAAATATGGACTACGGTAATGTGAAGGGCATTGAGTTGACTTTCAAAAAACGAATGAGTGATTACTGGTCTTTTGATGTTTCGTATACCCTCCAGTTTGCAAAAGGAACTGCTTCTTCTGCGTGGCAGAACTATTATAATATCTATCTCAGTGATCCCGATCCCATCACCGGTGAATATCCAATCCCGCGCGTTGACTACTGGCTGGATTTTGATGAACGACACATAGTCAATTCATCACTGGGGTTTGAAATACCTGAGAATTTTTTTATTGTACCGCTGCGTAAGTTAACAACCGATTTTATTTTCTCATACCATTCAGGATTCCCATACACTCCCACTGATACCAAGGGCAATAAACTTGGTGATGACAATTCAGCACGCATGCCTGGATATACGAATATTGATGCCAATATCGCAAAGGGTATTACAATCAGTAAGATGAAGTTTACTGTATTTGCGAATATCTACAATCTCTTTAATACCGAGCAGATTACATCAGTCTATAGCACGACGGGTAAACCAGATGATGATGGGCAGTCAACAACTATAAGTGTCGGGCAGTTCTCATACATTACCCTTACGAGTGCCTATTACTCGCCACAGGCAGACCATAACCATGATGGAATCGCCAATCCCTGGGAGCTGAGAAATGAGTATGTCAGGGCACGACAATATTTTTATAATAATCCTTTTCACTGGAATCCGGGTTTCAGAATGAGGGTTGGTATAAACCTGAGTTTCTGAAATTTGACCGTTGAATAATTTTGTACTCTGAATATAATTGGTCATGAAGATTATCTGTCGCTGCGAGGATATTACTGAAGAGGAAATTGTCCAGAAAATCAGGGAAGGCTATCACACAATGGATGAACTGAAAAGAATTTTGCGTGTTACAATGGGATTGTGTCAGGGTAAGGGATGTAGAAGGCATATTGCAAGAATTCTTTCACGAGAGTTAGGAATTCCTGTGGAAAGAATAAGGCAACCGACTTTTAGACCTCCGACAAAGCCGGTACCAATAAAGGCAACTGCTAAAAAATAGTTTTGCTGATTTAGACAGAGAACTTGATTCAATAGTAGCAGTAATTGTGACAGTTTTAGTCATTGAAGTATTTTATGTCTGAGTCAATCAATGTCATAGACCTGGGCAAAAGAGGCTATAAAGAGGTCTGGGACATTCAGAAAAATTTGCACCAACAAAGGGTCAAGAATGAGATTCCTGATACACTGATCCTTGTAGAACACAATCCTGTTGTAACTATTGGAAAATCGGGTAAGGATACAAATATCAAGGTGCCGATTGACTTTCTGAGGCAAAGGGGCATTGATTTTTATCGCATTGAGCGGGGCGGAGATGTTACTTTTCATGGCCCTGGTCAACTCGTTGGTTACCTGATCTTTGATATCAAGAAGGGGCTTGCCGGTATTAAGCCATTCATCGGAAAGATTGAGGATGCAATAATCAAGACACTCGTTCAATTCAGTATAGATGCGTTTAAGAGAGAAAAGATGATTGGTGTCTGGACCGGAAATGGTAAGATTTGTTCCATTGGTGTTGCGGTTAAGAACTGGGTGAGTTTCCACGGTTTTGCCCTGAATGTGAGCAATGATTTGGAATTTTTTAACCTTATCAATCCCTGCGGCTTCGCTGATATAAAAATGACCTCAATGAATGAGGTCCTCGGCAGAGAAATTTCTGTAAGTGAGGTTAAACAAAAAATTGTGAGAAATTTTGCAGAAGTTTTTGAAAAAAAGGTAGTCTCGTTATTCTGATTTTGTTGACAAGCCTCTTTTTTTGTCTATAATCTTTATGCTATGAACAAAGACAACATCGCAAGAATCAAAAGGCGATATATCAATAATGGTGTGAAATTTGTTGATTTGAAATACTGCACTCTTATCGGTAGTCTTAATCATATCACAATTCCGATTGAGAGATTTGACGAGATACTTGTTGATGGAGTGGGTGTGGATGGGTCGAGTTTGCCCGGGTACAAAGGCGTGCAGAAAGGTGATATGCTGTTGTTCCCTGATTTGAACACGGCTTTTATTGACCCTTTCTTTGAAGAAAAGACAATTTCGTATTTGTGCAGTGTATACCTGCCAGATAAGTTGATACCCTATGAAAGAGATTCCCGAAATATCTGTCAGAAAGCAATCCAGTACCTATGGAAGAAGTTGAGAGTAGAGGCATTTTTTCAACCTGAACTTGAGTTTTATTTTTTTGGCAAATGTATATACAATGAAGGTCCCAACTTTTGTTACTACCAGATTGATAATGACGACGGTCCTGGAGTAGTTGCCTATCCAATAAGGTACAAAGGTGGTTATCATATTGGGCCGCCTGAGGACCGTTCTACTGACTTGCGGAATGAAATGGTCAGTCTGCTCAGCAGCTGCGGGATTAAAGCCAAGTACCACCATCACGAAGTTGGCTCAAGGGGTCAGATGGAGATTGAACTTATTTTAGAACCAATGCTCCGGGCAGCAGATAATCTTTTTCTTGCAAAGTATTTATTGAAATCACTCGCCAAAAAACATAACCGGTGGATTACATTTATGCCAAAACCTTTCTTTGGAGAGCCCGGCAATGGTTTGCATTTACATCAATATCTGGGCAAAAAAGGCAAATCACTATTTTATGACCCTAAGAGCAAATCAAAATTAAGTGAACTCTGTCTTAATTACATTGGTGGTATTCTCAGCCATTCCCGGGCACTTTGCGCATTTACCAACCCGAGTACGAATTCATACAAGAGATTGATCCCGGGGTTTGAGGCACCCACTTATACAGATTTTGCACTTGGTAGCAGGAGTTCGGCAATCCGTGTTCCAGCATATATCAGGAACAAAAATGAACTTGATATTGAGTACCGGATTCCTGACGCAACAAGTAATCCATATCTGGCAATGAGCGCAGTATTACTTGCTGGTATTGATGGTATTGAAAACAAGACCAGAGCTGATAGAAAAGAAAAACTGCCAACAAATTCATACGAAGCGATTAATGCATTGCAAGACGACCATGAGTTTCTTCTCAAGGGTGATGTATTCAATCGCGACTTGATTGAGCGCTGGATTGATGTGAAGACAAAAGAATTTGAAGAAGTCCATCTTAGACCCCATCCTTATGAATTTAATCTTTACCTCGGTACATGAAAGAAATCGTTAATATCGGAATTGTTGGTTGTGGCGCGCATGCCCAAATTGCCCATATTCCTGTTTTCAAAAAAAATAAAGATTGTAATCTTAGAGCAATCTGTGATACTGATGTGCGCAAACTTGATCAGCTGGGTGCAAAATATGCTATCCCCAAAAAGTATCAGGATTTTCAGGAGATGATAGAGGATGAAGAGATAGATGCAATCGTCATTGCAACGCCCAATTATCTCCATACACCAATGACGATTTCTGCGTTAAAATTTGGCAAAGATGTTTTGTGCGAGAATCCGCTGGCGATTAATTCAAAAGAAGCGCAGGAGGTAGTAAGGGTTGCAAAACAGACGAAAAAAAGGGTTGGTGTTGCCCTTACTGGAAGATACAGACCCGATGTTCAAACCTTGAAGAAATTCATTAAGGAAGGTGAATTGGGTGATGTGTATTATATGAAAGCAGGATGGCTGATTGGTACAAAGGAGTGGGTTCTGCCCAGCTGGCGCATGGATATCCTGAAGAGCGGCGGTGGTGCGTTTCTAACAATGGGTACTCAGGTACTCGCAATCAGTTCATACCTTCTTGAAGAAAAAGAACTGGATACTATTTTTGCTTCAGTTCACATTAAGGAACCAGGCTCCAGTGTTGAAGATACTGCAATGTGCGTTATGAATTACCGTGATGGAACACTACTGACTGTTGAGGTTGGTTGGTCATTGCTTTTTGAAAAAGATTTTCTATACTGCAATATTTTTGGTAAGAAAGGCGCAGCACTCTTAAATCCACTCAAAATAAGCAAGGAATTGCATAATGAACTCGTAAATGTTACACCTGCAAATATTCCCAAAAATCTTTATAAGGTTGCCTGCGAACTCCAGACGCAATTCTTTGTTGATGCAATACAAAAAGACAGAAAGCCACCATTCACGGCTGAAGACGGGCTCTTGATTGCCCGTATCACAGATGCATTCTATGAATCTGCGCAAAAGAAAAAACTTGTAAAATTGTCGTAACTACTTGATGAAAAAATTCATTTTGATACTGCTTTCAGCAGTCCTTATGTCGCTTGCGTTCCACCCTGTCGGGCTTCATTTTCTTGCCTGGTTTGGATTAGTCCCTGTATTATTTTTAATCTGTAACGCAAAACTCTCAAAGGTTTTCTTCACCGGATTATTTTTCGGGTTTTTCTTTTCGCTTTTTTCCCTTTTCTGGATTGTCTTCTTGCAGATTGAAACAAATGTCAAAATTTTGATGATGTTTGGTATGGTCTTAATGTTCTTGTATCTCGGACTATTTACCGGTGTTGGTTTTTTGCTTGGCCGAATCATTGGTTTGTGGTCGTTACCATTTATTCTGGCAGGTCTGGAATATCTCAAAGGTCTGGGTGAACTTGGTTTTCCCTGGCTTTCTTTTGGTTATTCCCAGGCACGCTATCCTTTAGTCATTCAGCAGGCTTCAATCTATGGCGTGTATGGTGTTAGTTTCTGGATTGTGCTGATCAATACTGCATTATTCAATTTCTTGAATAAGAGAAATATCAAGAACCTTATACTATTTTGCGCATTTTTTCTGTTACCGATTGCGTTTGGATATTACCGGTTGCACAATGTCCCAAAGAGTTCAGAAAAGATCACAGTCGGTATTGTTCAACCCAATATTGACCCGAACCTGAAATTTACTCCTGCAATGAGGGATGAGACATTTATCCGATTGATACGGTTATCTGAAAGATGTTATGAAGAATCACCTGAAGGAAAACTTGACCTGATTGTCTGGCCTGAAACCGCAACGCCTATTGTTATACGAACACCGGGGATATACCAAAATGCGGTTTTTGATCTGGCAAACCGACTAAATGCCCCGGTTCTCACAGGTACCCCAATCTATGACCGTAATACGCATAGCATGTATAATGGTGCGGTTCTGATAACTCCGCAAAAGGGTATTACCCAGGAGTATAAAAAAATCCATCTGGTGCCATTTGGTGAGCACATACCATTTGATAGATACATTCCATTGTTCAGAAAGATAGACCTTGGTGAAGGTGATTATACACCAGGTAATGATTATACAGTATTTGCTACTGACAGGTTGAAGTTCTCCTGCTTGATATGCTTTGAGTCAATATTTCCGGAGATTTCAAGGAAGTTTGTCAGAAGAGGGGCGAGATTGCTTGCCAATATAACAAATGATGGTTGGTTCGGTAAAATTTCTGGACCGCAACAGCATAATGATATGGCAATTCTACGCACTGTGGAAACTGGTGTGCCACTCGTGCGCAGTGCCAATACCGGAATTTCAATGGTTGTTGACCAGTATGGCAGGGTATTGTCTGAAGCAGAGTTGTTCAAAGAAGATATTATTGTACACACAATTCAAATTTCCTTTTCAAGGACAATCTACCTGCTAATTGGTGATTTGTTCTGGGTTTTGTGTCTGTTTTTGACCCCTTTCTTATTGGCTATCAAGCGTTTTTTCTTGTGAATCCAGCATAGTATCAAAAGAGCAAAAATTGTTTTGACCGTCGCTCCTTTTCTCCGTTGTTCGTCACTCCATTACCCCACTGCCAGAGTGTTGCTTTTACAAAACGCCACTGCGTGGCTGTGACAGAACGCTGCGCTGTAATTGAACGGAACTGCGAGCAGGAATTTATTCCTTGTTTCCAAGATTCCCTCGCCCCTTCGGGGAGAGGGTAGGGGTGAGGGGAGTTTCGTAGGGCAAGGCTTTAGAGGCTGTGTCATAACCCCTGTAGTGGTTGCATTTGCCCGCCCGACGCTTTGTTTGGCGGATTGACCCTACAACTTGCTGGTGTCATTCCTGCGAAAGCAGGAATCCAATTCCTTTTGATCATGTTTGATAAATCAAACCGCTACAACTCTATGAAGTGTTGAATTACAACACAGCCCTACATTTTGTATTGTTCTTGTAATTTGTTTTTCGTTATTCGTTTTCGCAGCCCGTCTATCTGGTTTCTTTAGTTTCTCTGGTCTATCCGGTTTATCTGGTTTTTTTGGTTTCTTTAGTTTATTTGGTTTTGCTTTTAGCAAGCGTAGCGATCCTGCATTTCCTGCGTATTCTGTTTGGTTGTTGGCGTTGGAATTTGATATATGACTGTAGCGGTGTGATTTATCACACAATTTATGTAGGGACAGTTCCTGAAACGAGTTCAGGGCAGGCACTTGTGACTGTCCGCTGTTTTGGAGAGTATAAAGGTCTGACCTGTCAAACATAATCAGATTCGCCTGGCTAAAGCCAGATGCTTAATAAGAAATATTGGAATTAGTTAAACCAGAAACAAAAAGCTGTAGGAGGGGCTTCCAGCCCCGATGCACAAATCTATAGAGAATTCGGATTTTGACGGGATTACAATTCCTATTCCAGAAGAAACATAATTTCTAAAATAACCAGAAAAACCAGAGCGTCGCGGTTAGAAACCGCTCCTACAGAACTGGTCTATGGTTATTGGGTAATGCAGTGCTTCTGCTCTCGTTTTTATCATGCAAGATGTGATGGGGCAAAATACGACATGGCTTTGGTTATTGATTGTCTTGCCACAAAATGTATCTTGACTTTTGTTTAAAATTGTTTAGTATTATGTTATGAAATTGCCCAAGGGCAGACCAATTCTTGAGAATACCCGTCTGGAGTTCATAAATCTGGATAATGTCCTGAGTGCGTCCAAGAGAGAGCGTGCGCATCGCATTTCTGGATATATTTCAATAATCTATCCGGATATGGAGGAGTTAATATTTTTGAGACAGGGAGAACCCTTTAATGCAGCAAGATTGAGCCTCAGAGAACGGACTGTAATTCCAATCAGTGAGGTAATTGAAAAGGCACGCAAGGCAACATCTGGTATCCTTTCTGAATATGCAACTGACGAGATACTGCTCAATATGATTATTACCTCTATTACGGTCCAGCCTGTAAAGACCGGGCTTGATATTAATCGTTTGCAACCAAAGGTGCTGATTGATAAGTTAAAAAGCACAAAATTTGATGGTTTCCTCTGGATTAAATCCGGTCTTGAGGAATCTTTTCTTGCGTTCAGACATGGTGAACTTGTTGGACTTTATGCTGCAGGAAGTGCTGAAAGGAACCAGGATGAAAATGCAATAGCCACCTTCTTGACCAGACCAAATTCTTCAATCTCAGTATACGACCGTATTGAGACAGGCGTGCCAGTTCAAGCAACCCCTGCCCAGGTGGAAATGTTCTGCAAAATTCTATCAGCGCTGGCAAAGGGTTATGCAAAGCCGCTCGGAAATGTGATGGTTTTGAAGACGATATTGATGGCAAAATCAACAGCTCAGAAAGAGTACCCATTTATCAACGAGTTTCGCGTTGATGCTGATTTTACTTTTAAGGCAAAACTTGTCATTGAACCAAAGACGCTTGCCCGCGGGATCGGTCGCTGGCTTGATTTGATTTTTGAATCATGTTCAACACTGCTCGGAAAGGAAAGCGAAGTTATTGCAAAAAAAGTGTTGAACGACTACCGTTTTGCCTTGATGTCCCTGAATTTCTTTGAATACACAAAGATAAAAATTTAATGCCGCTGTACATTGTTGCCACACCCATTGGCAATTTAGAGGATATTACGATCAGGGCGATAAATGTTCTCAAGCAGGTTGATTTGATCGCCTGTGAGGATACACGCCGGACAAAATTACTTCTGGACAAATATGAAATCAAAAAAGAACTTATTTCATACTATGACCGTATAGAGAAAAAAAGAACAGCGGGTTTGATTGCACTTCTAAAACAGGGCAGAAACATTGCTTTGATCTGCAATGCTGGCACGCCACTCATTTCTGACCCAGGGTTTCTTCTGGTGAGACAGGCAATTGCGGAAAAAATTCCCGTATTCTCAATCCCTGGACCTTCAGCTGTTATCACAGCATTGACTGTTGCAGGTATACCAGTAAACCGTTTCATATTTGAGGGTTTTCTTCCCAAAAAGAGTGGTCAAAGGCGCCGAGTGTTTGAATCCCTGAAGGATGAAAAGCGTCCCGTTGTAATCTTTGAATCTCCATACAGAATAGATAAGACCTTAACTGAGATAAAAGAGATTCTTGGAGACAGAATGGTTATTCTCGCACGCGAGTTGACAAAGTATTATGAGGAAATTCTGCGCGGCAGTGCTGAAGAGATTATAAAGATGCTCAAAGTGAAGCGCGGGGAATTCACAATTGTCATTTCAGGTGCCAATGAATAAGATAAAACTACTCGGCAGAAAATTCTTTGTCTATCCGATTGTAAAGGTGTTCGTGAAATTGAAGATTCCACCAAACCTTATTACGATACTGAGCCTTTTCATTGCAGTTGGCGCTTTTTTCGCATACAGGTCCGGAGTTTTCTGGTTGGGTGGTGTTATTCTTTTTTTTAGCAGCATTTTTGATACTTTTGACGGAGAAATTGCGCGGCAGACCAATAGGGTGTCAAAATTTGGAGGGTTTCTGGATTCTACTATTGATCGGGTGAATGAGTTTCTCGTATATCTTGGTCTGTTTGCTTATTATTATCATCGCGTGGATTATGCACTCTTCTGGGTTGTTTTTGCCCTTTTTGGTTCATTGATGGTCAGTTACACAAGGGCAAGGGGTGAGGGATTGGGTATTTCACCCCAGGTGGGGATATTTGAGCGTTTCACAAGACTTTTTTTCTTGATTGCTGGCTCATTTCTTGGCACCAAAATCATGATTTATGTACTTGTCATCATTAGCATTGGTACAGTTCAGACTGCCCTGCATCGTATTCTGTATCTTTTCAGAAACTCAAGGACTTCTTACTCAAAGTAGATGGATGTCAGGAAAGAGCGTGCATTCCTTATTGCTGTAGGTGATACAAAAACAAAGCGCTGGGCATTAATACAATCCCTGGAAGAACTTGCCAGCCTGACACGCACTGCTGGCGGAGAAGTAGTAGAAAGTTTTATTCAGATACGCGATAGATATAACCCGGCTTTTCTGCTGGGAAAAGGGAAGGTGATGGAACTTGGTAAGATCGCAATGGATTTCAATATTGACCTTTTGATCTTTGATGCTGAACTTTCAGGAGCGCAGATCAGAAATATTGAGGCAGTCACTAATATTCGGGTGATTGACAGAACCATGCTTATTCTTGATATTTTTGCCAAACATGCCAGAACAAGAGAGGCAAAACTACAGGTGGAGATGGCACAGCTTGAATATCGGCTACCCAGGCTTGTAGGCAAGGGTATTGAACTTTCACGGCTGGGCGGTGGAATTGGCACGAGAGGACCGGGTGAGAAGAAGTTAGAAGTAGATAGACGGCGTATTAAGGAAAGGATTTCTATCTTAAGAAAAGAATTGGGTAAGATTGAAACATCAAAGCAGGTGCAAAGAAAACAGCGTCGCGATTTTTTTAAAGTTTGTGTAGTCGGCTATACAAATGCAGGGAAATCATCGCTCGTGAATGCCCTGACCAGGGGTAAACTTCTTACTGCTGACTATCTTTTCTCAACACTTGATTCCAATACCTCAGTGCTTTTTTTGCCACCAGGCCACAGGATTCTTATTAGTGATACAGTTGGCTTTCTAAAGAACCTTCCTCACAGTCTGATTGCTTCATTCCACGCTACTCTTGCCGAAGTACTCGAAGCCGACCTTTTGATTCATATCATTGATGCTACGGATATTGATATTGAATCAAAAATCACGACGGTTGAAGATGTCTTGAATGAAATAGGTGCGCACAGCAAACCCAGATTGCTTGTTTTGAACAAACTTGATCGTCTTTTTAAAGACGAAAAAGAAAGGCTTGAGCAAAGGTTTAACGAAGCATTATTTGTCTCTGCGAAAGAAGGGATAGGTATCAGGGAGCTAAAAGAGTATTTAAGTAACTATTTTTTTGGTGGTAATTGATTTTCAAAGCTATTCAAAATTCTTTACAAATTTCATACCCGGGAGTTGTTTTACATACCCTTTCATTTCCAGTTCCAATAGAATTTTCAAAATCTGTGCAGTGGGAAGGGTTGTTTTTTCCTTTAGTTCGTCAAGAAAAATGGGCTCATAAGAGAGTCCTTCCCATACGACTAACTCTTCATCGTTCAAGATAACCTGCTTTATTTCTCGTTCCTTTCTGGTGAATTTGATACCGAGATATTCCAGTACTTCATCTGCAGAGGTAACCGGAATTGCTCCATCTTTTATCAGACGATTGGTGCCGACAGATGTTTTTGAGTAAATATTACCAGGTATTGCATAAATCTCTTTATTCTGCTGAAGCGCCCATTCAACGGTATTCATTACACCGGATTTTTCCTTTGCCTCAATTGCAACGATTGCCCTTGATAAGCCAGCAATAATGCGATTACGTTTGGGAAAATTCTGGGCAAGGGGCGGAGTTTGTATGTTGAATTCAGAAATTACTGCGCCGTGTTTAATGATTTCTGTCATAAGGTCACGGTTTTCGGGTGGATACACAATATCAACGCCACAGCCAAGTACGGCGATGGTTCTACCATTGTTCTTCAATGCACCCCAGTGTGCTGAAGTGTCTATGCCACGCGCCATGCCACTGACAACGCACACTCCCGCTTGCGCAAATACTTTGGAGAATTCTTCGGCAATTGCCTTGCCATAAACAGTCGCTCCCCTTGTTCCAATCACTCCAATTGCCACATTATCCTCAGGTAGAATATTCCCCCGGACAAATAACACCGGGGGAAAATGGTTCATATTTTTCAACCATTCAGGATATTCGTTGCTGTAATACGGAACTATTTTGACTGAGTACTTATCAAGTAATGCACACTTCTTTTCTATGTCCGGGTTTATTTCTAAGGAACAGATCCGGGTTGCCAGTTCGTCTCCGACGACTGGCACAAGTTCATTATGGTGCGCTGTGATGATTGCCTCCGGATTCTTGAATTTTTCCAGCAGGCAATATAGTTTTGTTTCGTTAAGTTTTTCGATAGTGAGTAATACTACGAATGCTTGATTATGGTCGCGCAGTTTCTTAATCACCTTTTTTCAGTTCTGAATATTCGCTCTAATTGTTCTTTTTTCCCGGGCAGACATTCATTCAGAATCAATAGTGTTGATGAATCAAGATGATGCTGGTCATGTATTTCTTTGACTCTGGCAAAAAAGTCATCGCCATTTTTCTCAACCAGTTTTGTCAGTGCTATCCGGGCTTCTTTTATAACGGTGGGGTTATCGTCTTTTAACAGCAGTTTGATTATTGTTTCTGTAGCATCAAGGTCGCCAATTTCACCGAGGGTTCTGCATGCAGCAGCGCGCGTATACCAGAAACCTTTGTTGCAAAGTTTTTTCAGTCGCGGCACGATTTTATTGCCGTAACGACTCAATTCTTTGGTTGCCTGTTCGCGGAGATACCAGGAACAGTCTTCAAGTACCTTTAGAAGAATCTTTATTCGATCTGCTTCAGAAAGGTCATCCAGCCTGCTAAATATTTTCAATTTTTTATCAAAGTTTGATTCTTTAAGGATTTTTAGAAAGGTTTCCTTGTCAGTTTTTATTGAAATTTTCATGTTTTAATCTATTTACAAGTTTTTCTATTCCGATATTTTTCAACGCAGAAATAAAGAAGACTGGTTCTTTTAAAGAAAATTTTGGAGTTTTCTCAACCAGGTCAATTTTGTTAAATATCACAAATCGGGGCTTTTTTAAGAGTTTCTCATCATATTTTCGGAATTCATTAATAAGGGTATTGTACTGAGTCATGGGCTCTGGTGCTGAGATATCAATCAACAGGAGCAGCATTTTTGTCCTCTCTATGTGCTTCAGAAACCTTAATCCCAGCCCTTTTCCAGTGTGTGCGCCTTCAATTATTCCTGGCATATCAGCAATAACAATATTGTGATGATTATCTTTTAATACTCCGAGGTTGGGGTTCAGGGTTGTGAATGGGTAATCCGCAATTTGGGGACGGGCATTGGTTATTGCTTTTAGAAGAGTTGATTTACCAGTGTTGGGGAAACCAACAATGCCAATTTGCGAAATCAATTTCAGGACAATTTTTATTTTACAATCCTCACCAGGAGTACCTTTTTCTGCTATTCTTGGCGATTGGTTTGTGGAAGTTGCAAAATGTTTGTTGCCCCGACCACCTTTACCACCGCTTGCAACCAGAATTTTTTCATTGGCTTCTAATATTTCGCCTATCAGTTTTTCATTTTTGTATATCTCCACACCCAGGGGAACACGGATATACCTGTCTTCACCGCTTTTTCCATCCATACTACTGCCTTTACCATGCATTCCTCTTTCTGCCCGGTAATGGGGATGGAGCTGGAGATCGTAAAGGGTTTGCATCTTCTTATCACCGATTAGATAGATTGAACCGCCATCACCACCGTCCCCACCATCGGGCCCACCTCTGGGTACAAATTTTTCTCTTCTGAATGATATACAGCCATTACCACCATCACCGGCTTTAACAAATATTATCGCCTCATCAACAAATTTCACAAATTATTATAACAAATCTATGGCATGTGTCAATAACGAACAGATAAAAATATGGCTATTGAAAGAGCGAACCGTGGTCAGGTCTGAGATTAAAATGTTCGTAGGCAAGTTTTGTTGCTTCTCTACCCCGGGGTGTCCTTTTAATAAATCCCTCCATTATCAGAAATGGTTCAAATACCTCTTCAATTGTTTGTGCATCCTCACCGACTGCTACTGCGAGGCTATTCAACCCTACAGGGCCACCCTGAAATTTCTCAATTATTGTTCTGATAATTTTCTTGTCCATTTCATCAAGCCCGCGTTTATCAACATCCAGTTTCTGCAGGGCATACTCACAGATTTCCAGGTCGACCATCGCTTTATTTTTTACCTGAGCAAAATCGCGCACCCTTCTGAGCAGTCTGTTTGCAACTCTGGGCGTACCTCTCGCCCTGCGGGCAATTTCCAACCCCGCATCTTTTGAAATTTTTATTTTTAATATTTTTGCCGAACGTCTGATTATCTGTTCAAGGTGTTCAGGTGGATAATAATCAAGCCTGAAGTTTATACCAAATCTGGAGCGCAATGGTGAGGTGAGAAGGCCCGAGCGTGTGGTCGCACCGATTAGTGTAAATTTTTCAAGTTTCAATCTGAGTGTTTGAGCGCCCATACCTTTATCCTGAATAATGTCAAGATGAAAATCTTCAAGCGCAGGATAGAGATATTCCTCAACGAGTTTGTTGATACGATGTACTTCGTCAATGAAAATGATATCGCCGTATTTAAGATTACTGAGTATTCCGGCGAGGTCAAAGGGACGTTCAAGGATAGGACCTGATGTTGGGTAGATGTTGACATCCATTTCCCGGGCAATAATGTGGGCGAGCGTTGTTTTGCCCAGTCCAGGTGGACCGAAGAGCAGGATATGTTCCAGTGGTTCGTTCCTCTTCTTCGCGGCCTGGATAAAGACTTTCAGGTTCTCAATTGTATTCTCCTGCCCAACAAACTCCTCAAGCTTCTTTGGTCTGAGTGTGAGTTCATATATTTCTTCACCCTCAAACTTGTTACCTGATAGAGTTCTATCTAAGGTCATTTATTCTTCAATGCTTGTTTAATAAGTTCTTCAGCCGGTAGATTATTCGGTAGTCCTTTTAATCTTTCAATCGCCTCAGTCCTTGTCAGACCAAGTGAACAGAGGGCGCTTATTGCCTGATTGAATGCCCCGGCTTCTTTCACAAGGTTGAGTTTACCTTTCATTTCAAGGATGATTTTGCTTGCGAGTTTTTTGCCGATGCGTGGAACTGATGAGAGTAAATCAACGTTTTCTTCTTCTATTGCCCTGGCAATGTCATCTGGAGTAAAATTTGACAGAAGAGTCAGTGCTGATTTTGGGCCCAATCCGGGTACCGATATCAATTCATTGAAAGTTTCAAGTTCTGGTTTCTGGAGAAAACCGAAGACCATGATTTCTTCTTCTTTTATCAGACACTTTGTGTATATTGTAATTTCGCAGTTAATCTCTATTTTATTAAAAATATTCAGGGGTGATTGGACAATAAATCCAATACCTGAAACATCAAGAATCAGATATGGTGGTGATTTTTCTATCACCTTTCCGCTAAGGATTCCGATCAAGCAAGCCTCGCTGTTTTCCTTCTGTTTTCAGCCATTTCGTATTTAACAAACCTATTTCTACGATGTGCAGTATAGGCAATTGCCAGCGCGTCAATGGCGTGATTGGAGAGTCGTTTTTTGTTTTTCAAAAGCACCCGTTCAACAAAAAATCGTACCTGCTGTTTTGATGCCCTGCCATTGCCCGTGGTTACAAGTTTTACCTGGGCAGGACTGAATTCAATAAATTTGATCTTTTTGTCTAACAGCAAAAATAGCAGCGCACCCCTTAGCTCAGAGATTTTTATCAAACTTGCTACATTTTTCTGGTAAAAAGCTTTTTCCAGCGAGACCAGGTCAGGTTTGTAGCACTTTATTAATGTCTTAATCTTTTCGCAGATTATTGATATTTTTCTGTAGTAATCTTTCTCTGTGGCTCTGATTGTTCCGCATACAGTTTCTTTACCTTCTGCAATGATACCGTAACCCGTAGCTGAAATCCCCGGATCAAGCCCCAGGATCTTCATTTTTGTGATTTTCTGCTGAAATGCGCAAATAAGCGGTTTTATCTTGGTACAACCAGCGGTATTCAGGCACTTTGGTTTGATAATTTTTCCATTACTTCGTCTGCAATGTCAAAATTGCCATATACATGCTGGACATCATCAAGTTCATCAAGTGCTTCAAATAGTTTTAGAACCTTTTCAGCATCTTTTTCATTCAATGGAACTGTGTTCTGAGGCACTTTAGTAATTTCACTGCTTAACATCTCAATGTTGTTTTTTGTGAATAGTTCCTTTACTTTTGCAAAATTCTCGGGTGGAGTAATAACCTGATAAGTATTTTCTTCTGTTGTTACATCAATAGCCCCGCCATCAAGTGCAAGGCTGATTATTGTATCCTCATCGTATTTTTTAGCATCAATCGTAATAATACCCTTGGTCTGAAATTGCCAAGCAACAGAACCCTGGGTGCCGAGAGATCCGTTGTGTCGTGATAGGATGTGTTTTATCTCGCTCGTTGTCCGATTACGGTTGTCCGTGACTGCTTCAATCAATAGTGCCACACCATTGGGTCCATATCCCTCATAGGTAACTTCTTCAAGTGTCTGGCCATCATCAAGCTGACCTGTTCCTCTTTTGATTGCGCGTTCAATATTATCATTGGGCATGTTGGCTGCCTTGGCTTCATCAATTGCTGTGCGCAATCTTGGATTAGCATTAGGGTCGCCACCACCATGCCTTGCAGCAATCGTTATTTCTCTGATTAATTTTGTAAATATTCTTCCCCGGGCAGCATCAGCACCGGCTTTCTTTCTTTTAATTTTTGCCCATTTAGAATGCCCTGACATATCACACTCCTTTTCTATATTTTCTGCTTATATATATTATAAGCAAAATTCTTCATAAGTCAAGGCGTCGATTCAAATCAAAAATAATCTTACCGAAATGGGGTTGTTTAATCAAAATTCGCTTTTAATAATCTTCTTGAAAAAAATATCAATTAGCTACTCTATCTAAAGATTTTTCGTTTATGGTTTTGATTTTATAGGCAGGGCTGCCAGTATGGTCTTTTGTAAAGATTAAATTCGAAATCCGAAGCACGAAATCCGAATCTGTCAAGTAGAGCGGCGGACGAAGCCGCAAATTCAAAACAAAAAACAAATTAAAGAAACCAGATAAACCAGAGAAACCAAAGAAACCAGATTATACTGGCTGCCATGCCATATAACCATTTTAACGTTTATGGGTGTCGCCGCCCGTATCGTCATTCGGTTGTCGTCATTCGGTAATTTTTCAATAACGATTAAGCAATAACGAATAACGATACGGGCTGCGAAAACGAACAACGATAAACACTGAAGCATACCCTGATGAAAATCAGGGTCCCTACTCCAGAAATTTCTCGGGGATGAGATTCTGAAACAGGCCTGAAATAAATTCAGGCCATGGTTCAGAATGACAGTCCTACGCAAGGCTAACCTGTTCTGAAAGAACCACTGGTTCTTGAAGAAAGCCTTGCCCTACAGTCGGATTCAATGTGGGTAAGACATAATTTTGATGAAAGACGGGCGTATCTAAAACAGTAGTTATTGGAAACTCGGTGGAAGCATTAATCTATTCAAAAACCCGGGTCCCCTCACTTTTATCCTCTCCCCGCTCGGGCGGGGAGAGGGCAGGGGTGAGGGGTGATTTCAATCAATTGTGGATAACTCCACTGGAAATTGGACAATTGCTTGAGATAGGTTTTGATACTCTATTGCTTGACAAGGAGTATTGAATCGCTATGATTAGAGCAAGGAGGTATAATGCTGAAGATATTACCGAAGATTTCTGTTGTTCTCCTCGTGCTGGTTTTTGCTTTTCTTAACTGCGCACCGGGTAATGAGCGCTGGAATCAAACAATTAATCCCGGACACAAAGCAGGTTTCTGGGCGGGTCTATGGCACGGTCTTATCCTTATTATTACATTCGTGGTAAGTTTATTCACAAAAGAGGTTGGCATATACGAGGTAAATAATACGGGCTGGCCATATAATCTGGGTTTTATTCTGGGACTGTGCTTCACAATTGGAGCGCCATGGCGCTGGCGACCGCATAGGCATTAGCGACTGTTAATGAAGAACCTCAGGCTTGCGATTTTTGTTGCAGGCTTTTGTGCATTGGTCGGACAGGCACTGATTATTCGTGAAGGACTTGCTTTTTTTTCCGGAAACGAATTGGTTTCGGGTATTGTGCTGTGTCTCTGGTTGCTATGGACGGGGGTGGGAAGTTTTCTTTTTTCAAAGGTCAAAGTATGGATTGCACCGCAAAAATTCTATGGATTTTTGGTCTTTTTGTTCTGTATTTGCCTGGTGTTTTCTTTGTTATTTTTTAGAATTGCGCCGAAAGTTTTTGGTCTTCCATTTGGTGAGGTAATAAGTGTTGAGAAGATAGTTTTGATTTCGCTCCTTGCTCTTGCACCAGTCTGCCTTATCGCAGGCGCACTGTTTCCAGCTGCTTCAATGATGATTCCTGCCCAGAGTGTTTATCTTATTGAAAGTATTGGTTCTTTTGCTGGAGGAATTCTATTTTCTTTTGTTCTGGTCAGTTTGGTTCCACCTTTCGGCGTTCTATTGATTGTTTGTACTTTCCTACTCTTTGCTGGATTTCTCTGTGTTGGGAAAAAGACTTTGTCAATTCTTTGCTTTGTACTTTTAATTTTGTTATTCAGAATCAATAGTGTCGAATTTTTCTTCAGACAAATTCAGATGCCTGGGCAAAGGCTCATTGGACTCTATGAATCAAAATATGGCACAATCGCTCTTACGAAATCAGAGTCCCAGATAAATTTTTATACAAGTGGTTTTTTTGATTTTTCCTATCCAGATATTTATTCGACAGAAGAAGCTGTGCATTATCCACTTTTGATACACCCGGAACCTGAAAATGTCCTGCTCATCAGTGGCGGACTGGGTGGCGGGATCGAACAAGCATTAAAGCATAAGGTAATCCAGAAATTGGTATATGTTGAATTAGACCCTGAGATTGTTAGGATTAGCAGCCCACACACGAAACTTTCTGCTGAAGAAAAGAGGCTTGATATAGTTCTCAGCGATGGTAGATATTATGTGAAGAACACAGATGCAATGTTTGATTGTATTATTGTTAATAGTCCGGACCCAATAAATGCTCAGCTGAACAGATGCTATACTAAGGAATTCTTTCAGGAGGCTAAAGCAAGGTTAAATGCTGATGGTTTGTTCTGCATAAGGGTAAATGCACCAGCAGATATTTTGAGTCCGGTATACAGTCAGTTTTTGGGAACCATTTACAGGACTTTGAACCAGGTGTTCAAACATATCTACATACTGCCTGCAGCAAAGGCAACTTATATTGCTACTGATAAAGAAATCCAGGAAAAAATACCAGCTATCCTGAGTCGCAATCTTAAATTGAGAGGTCTTGAACTGAATTATGTAAATAGTTCTTATTTTGAACACAATCTTTCAGAACAGAGAATGAGATACTATTCCGAACAGATTTCCAGGGCGCATAGTTATGTCAATCTTGATCTGAAACCTGTATGCTATTATTTTGGTTCAGTATTATGGGGCGGTATTGTATCGGTTCAGTTAAAGAGTATTCTTATGAAATTGTTCAATGTGCATCCGGTTGTCTTTTTTCTACCGCTGATTGTATTGCTGTTTTTCTACCGGCGCAAGTCAATTATTCAACTATCTGTATTCTCGGTTGGTGCAACGAGCATTTCAGTTGAAATAATATTACTGATCATATTTCAGGTTTTTCATGGCTATATATATGCCTGGATAGGTATTATTACAGGATTTTTCATGCTGGGTCTTGCCTGCGGTACTCTGTTTTTTATTAGATTCCTTAATAAGAAAATATTAAATGCAATCTCTGCGTACCGGGTAATTATAAAAATCCAGGTCTCAGTAATGTTGTATTGTGTGATACTTTTGTTACTCTCATTAGTCAGGGCGTATGATTCCCAATTTCTAATTGCAATTCTTCTGTTTATGGCAGGGTTTCTGGGCGGAGTGCATTTTCCATTATCAGTGAAGATTACTGGTGAGAAAAAGGCAGGGCAGATATATGGTATTGATTTATTTGGAGCATGTGCGGGAGTGATAGTCACAAGTCTTGTTTTGATACCGATTCTTGGAATTTCTAATTGCATTTTGCTTTTTGTTGTTCTAAATTTACTTGTTAGCGTCGGATTGGTTGTTTTAAAGAACAAGATGTATTTTGCTGGCCAATGATATTAGAATTGAGTAGCAGGTAAAAATGAGAAAATCATGTGATTTATGAATTGAAGAGAATCAGGAAGTGAGCAAGAAATTTAATAATAGATTGCTTATATGATGGGTGTCAAGAAGCAGGGACTTGAAAAAGTTTTATTAATAAATATAATTCGCTATGAGAACGAGTAGACATAATAGGCGCTATACAACTACCATCCGACACAGCAATATTTTTAGGGTATCAGATGTGGTTGACTATTCGAAGAAATTGTTTTTCAGCACTGGAAGGATCTTCATTTTCAAGGACAATTTTCTCAAATTCGACGCGATTAAGGATGAAAGTATAGATTTAATAGTAACTTCACCACCGTACAATGTTGATATTAAATATGGTACTCACGATGACAGTATGTCATACCAAGACTATCTAAAATTCACAAATGCATATCTCGAAGTTTGCTATCGTCTTGCTAAGGATGACGGAAGATTCTGCTTGAACATTCCTTTAGATAAGAACAAAGGCGGGCAACAGAGTGTTTACGCTGACATAACAGCAATTGCCAAAGCGGTCGGCTGGAAATATCATTCCACGATCATTTGGAATGAGCAAAACATATCCCGCAGGACTGCTTGGGGTTCTTGGCTTTCGGCTCGTGCGCCTTATGTGATTGCGCCGGTTGAGGTGATAATTGTCTTATACAAGAAGCAATGGAAAAAGATCAAGAATGGCGTTTCGGATATAACGAGAAAAGAGTTCCTGGAATGGACCAACGGCGTCTGGAGCTTTGTTGGCGAAAGCAAAAGGCGGGTCGGGCATCCAGCGCCTTTTCCTGTAGAACTGCCAAGACGTTGTATTAAGTTGTTTAGTTACGTTGATGATACAATTCTCGATCCATTTCTCGGTAGCGGCACAACACTAATCAGTTGTGCGCAAACAAATCGCAGAGGTGTTGGTGTTGAAATTGATGCTTCGTACTGTGAATTGGCGAAGAGAAGAATATTGAGAGAAGCCCTCACAGAGCAGTTAGAATTAGAGAGGATGACACTATGAAAGGCAAAAGTAAAACTATTGGTGAACTTGTCCTTGAATATTTCAAAAAACATCCGAGCACAGATTTGGAGCACGGACCCGTAGTAGATTGGGTAGAAACTCAATATCTAAAACTCTATGGCAAGAAGCCCCGGGATACTTGGCGCCAAATTAGAAAGTTTCATCAAGAGGGTATTCTGATAAAAGTAAAGAAGGGAGTCTATAGATATGATCCCATTTTTGTTCGACGAGCAGAAACGCTCGAATTCACTGTTGAACAAAAGAAAGCAATATTTGAAAGAGATAATTACACTTGTGTTGTTTGTGGTAGAGGTCCTAAAGACGGAATAGAGATATGCGCTGATCACATCAAGCCAAAGGACAAAGGTGGTACAAATACTATTGAGAATGGACAGACGTTGTGCATGGAGCATAACAATATGAAGAAAAACTACTCACAGACAGAGGCGGGGAAACGTTACTTTATCAAATTATATGAAAGAGCATTGGCACTTGGTGACGAAAAGATGATTAATTTCTGTAAGCAGATTTTTGATGTATACGATGAAACAAAAACCAACTCACATATACCGCGTCCCAATCATAAGAAAAGGAATTAGGAGGGATTATGGAAACATCTGAAATCTTGAAGAAGGTTGGTATAAAACCTGAGCAGCCTGTGCTATCAATTACTGCTGAAGAAGCATTGGAGAACTTATTAGTTGCAATTAAAGAATACTGTCCCAGTTTGAGCATAGAGAAGATGTCGAAGAAGCATCTCCAAGCTTTGCTGCTTAGCTATGGCAATTCTGTTACGATGTATCATCCTGAAAATTTTCATCAGGAGAGAGCAGCGTTATTAGAAAATTTCGAAGTGTTGAAGCACTACGGACTAAGCGATGAAGACTACGATTCAATAGATTTCTGTTGATAGTCACCGCTAATTTAATTTGTGGAAGAGGGGTCCTACCCTTTATCCTTTCCCTTTAAGAGAGGGGAAGTTGATATTAATGTTTTTGGAAAAAACAAAACTACTACCTATAAAGAGATTGCAATGGTATTGTGCATATCTTCTTATCCGGCAGATTGCGAGGTAAAGAAATTACTATAAACATAAGATTTGAATACCGAACTTAATTTGTCAGTTAGAATCATGCCAAAAAATTATTTTGAAATAAGACCTATTTTTATCTCTCCGGCGTGGTAGGAAGAGCGGACAAGGGGACCGCTTAATACGAATTTTATTCCAATTTCCTCGCCGATTTTTTTGAACTTCTCAAATTCTTCTGGTGTGTAATATCGTTGCACGGGAATATGCTTTTTCGTGGGTTGAAGATATTGACCAATTGTTACAATATCAACGCCTGTATCTTTCAGGTCAAGCAATGTTTCACGGATTTCTTTTTCGGTCTCACCCAAGCCCAACATAAATCCGCTTTTTGTGAGAATCTTTGAATCAATCTCTTTTGCCATTTTCAAGACTTTTAACGACTTTTCGTATCCGCATCTTCTATCCCTGATATATGGTGTTAGTCTTCTAACTGTCTCAAGATTATGACCAAGCACATAAGGTTGGGCATCTATGATTTTTCTCAAAAATTGTTCATTACAATTGAAATCCGGAATTAATACTTCAATCAGTGTATGCGGATTCTTTTTTCTTATTGTTCTGACTGTGCGCGCATATTGTTCACTACCCAGATCCTCAAGGTCGTCGCGGTCTACTGAGGTGATTACAACATAACCCAACCCTAATTTCTTCACAACTTCAGAAACATTTTCAGGTTCGTTGTTATCTAATCTGCCTCCGGGATTTCCCTTTGTAACTGCGCAGAACCTGCACGCACGGGTGCAAGTCTTCCCGAGAATCATGATTGTCGCACTCTTTTTGCTCCAGCATTCACCCATATTAGGACATCTTGCTTCCTGGCATACTGTGGAGAGATTATGGTGCCTGAGTAATTCAAAAACCTGTTTGAATTCATTACCTGAAGGTATCTTAACCTTGAGCCAGTGTGGTTTTTTCAGTAGTTCCTTTTTAGCGTTTGATTCCATTCTGCATAGTATGTTATGCCAAAAATGGCGATTGTCAATAATGTTCTGAAACCATTTCAAACAGTAAGGAAAATAGTTCTTTGTAAGAAGGTCAGAATCAGGTAATATTATTTGTTGACTTTGACTACTTATTATATATAATCATTCGTGACTGATTTGGCAAGAAAAATACTATCAGGCAATGAAGCAGTTGCAAGGGGTGCATGGGAGGCAGGATGTCATTTTGCTGCTGCCTATCCAGGAACACCATCCACAGAAATTCTTGAAAATATTATCAAATATCCTGAAATATATACTGAATGGTCAGTGAATGAAAAGGTAGCGCTTGAAGTCTGTGCTGGTGCATCTTTTGTCGGTGCCAGGGCGATAACTGCAATGAAGCATGTAGGTTTGAATGTTGCTGCAGACCCTATGTTTACATTGGGTTACACTGGAGTTACAGGCGGCTTGGTGATTGTTACCTGTGATGATCCTGGGATGTGGTCTTCACAAAATGAACAGGATAACAGACACTATGCAAGGCACGCAAAGATACCCATGCTTGAGCCTTCAGATTCTAATGAGGCAAAAATTTTCACTAAAATGGCATTTGAATTGTCAGAAAAATTTGATTGTGTGTTCCTCTTGAGATTGACCACACGCATTTCACACTCTTCGGGTATTGTTGAACTGGGGACAAGGCAGGAGATTTCTCTGAAGGGTTATACAAAAGACATTAAGAAAAGGCTGGTTCTTCCTGCGCACGCCCGGATACTACACCAAAAAGTTGAAGAACGATTGAAGAGCCTTGCCCGATATTCTGAAGAATTTCCATATAACAGGATTGAATGGAAAGACAAGGAGATTGGTATAGTAAGTTCAGGTATTGCCTATATGCATGCACGTGATGTTTTTCCTGATGCAAGTTTTTTGAAATTGTCTTTTACTTACCCATTACCTGAGAGGTTGATAAGAAAGTTTGCCCGCGGTGTGAAACGCCTTATTGTTATTGAAGAAGGAGACCCGATTCTGGAACAGGAAATCAGGGCATTGGGAATTGATGTGCTGGGTAAGGAGAAGATTCCTCTTTGTGGTGAGCTTGATCCGACAGTTATCAAAAAAGCTTTTAAGAAACCTGTATATGTTAATGATATTTCTCCACAGGATATTCCAGATAGGCCGCCTGTTCTTTGCCCGGGGTGTCCAGAACGTGGGGTTTTCTATGTTATCAACAAACTCAGGCTTATTGCCACAGGTGATATTGGGTGTTATACACTTGGTGCTTTACCGCCTTTGAATGCTATGGATACCTGTATCTGCATGGGTGCTTCAGTAACAAATGCCCATGGCATGGACAGGGCAGGTGGAGAGCAGATAAGTAAGAAACTTGTTGCGGTTGTTGGAGATTCAACTTTTTTCCATTCAGGTATTACCGGGCTTGTTAACGCAGTGTACAACAAAGGCAACCTGAATCTGATTGTTCTGGACAACTTGACAACTGCTATGACCGGACATCAACCACATCCAGGTACAGGAAAGCTTGCCCGTGGCGAAGAGGGGAAAAGAGTTCTGCCTGAGGATGTAGCCCGTGGTTGCGGTGTAGAATTTGTTAGGGTTGAGGATCCCATGAATTTAAAGGATGTTGAGAATTCAATCAAAGAGGCACTACAATTTCAGGGTGTGAGTGTACTTGTTTTCCGGAGTCCTTGCGTGTTTCTGAAGAAGGCAGAACCTTATTTTGTTGTAGAACTGGATAAATGCAATGGTTGCAGATTATGCCTGCGTCTTGGTTGTCCAGCAATCAGCCTGAAACAGATTGAAAATAGAGATAAACCTATTGCCTATATTGAACCGACATTATGTAATGGTTGCTCTTTGTGTGTTCAGTTGTGCCAGCACAGTGCAATCGTGAGGTCAGGAAAAGATTAGCATGGCAAGAAAATCACATAGTGTTATAGAGAAATCAAATGATACAACGAATGTTATCGTCTGTGGAGTTGGAGGTCAGGGTATTCTGCTTGCTTCAGATATTCTTTGTACCGTTGCTTTTCTAAGTGGTAAGGATGTAAAAAAGAGTGAAATTCATGGTATGGCGCAACGCGGCGGGAGTGTAATTACTCATGTGCGTTTTGGCGACAGGGTGTTTTCGCCTTTGATTGAGGTAGGAAGGGCTGATTTTGTGCTGGCATTTGAAAAACTTGAGGCACTGCGCTATTCCTATTTTTTGAAAAAGGGTGGTTGTGTTATTGCTAATGACCTTGAACTTCCGCCAATGAGTGTCCTTACAGGTGCCAGACCATATCCTGATGATATAAAGGATACATTAAATAAACTCGCCAGAACATATTTTGTACCGGCGCAGCAAATTGCCCTCAACTTGGGCAATGTGCGCGCTGTGAACATTATACTGCTTGGTAGTCTTGCGAGATTTTTGAGTTTTGATGAGGACCTCTGGATTAATGCCATCAAAGAACATATAAAACCAAAATATGTCGAATTGAACATTAAGGCATTTAAGGCTGGATGGAATGCCGGTGTATATTAGTTAGATGTTAATGTAATGGAAGGTAAGTTCTTTTTATGTTTCTGATACCATTGAAAATACTCTGATAGACCTCAGGGTATTCGTTTGATATTTCGCTTAAAAAATCCCGTATTCTTTGTCTTTTTGATAGGTGATAATATGGACATAGATTAGTATTTTCAGGTATGCCAATTGTTCTCCCAATTTTTTGAATTGTCTTTCGGTTGAGGTAATATAGTGGTCTGATAAAATAGAATCTGCCATGAATGACTGATTGAACAGGCACAAATGTTGAAATCTCACCATTATAAATAATATTCAACAGAAATGTTTCAACGACATCCTCCATATGATGGCCAAGGGCAATCTGAAAAGTATTTACTGATTCGGCATACTCCAGAAGTTTGCGACGGCGCTCACGGGCGCAGAAAAAGCATTTTTTCTTTAGTACTTTGATACGAGTGTCTATATTGGTTTTGATAATCTGGCACTCCACATTAATGTCTCTGCAGAATTTTGCTATATTCTGGCTATCCCAGCCAGTAAATCCAGGGTCAACATGGCAGGCATAAATATCCCATTTTTGAGAGTATCTTATATTATATTGACTTAAAAGGTAAAGTAAAACATAACTATCAACACCACCCGAAACCGCAACGACAACACTTGAATTCTTTCCCAGAATACCATAGTGTTTTGTTACACGACGAATTTCAGAGAAAGACCTTTTTATCAGCGGGCTGATTTTTTCCAAAGATTGTTGCTATCTCAGTACAATCAATTGTTTTATCAGTACGCCCTTTCTTGACTCCAGTCGATAGAAATAGACGCCATTTGGCACAAGGATGCCTTTTTCATCATCAGCATGCCATACTACAGTATGCGTACCTTTCTGAAAGTAGCCATTCGCAACAACCTTTACTGGTTTACCAATCAGGTTATAGACAGTCAGTGTTATAAACATTGATTCATTCAGGGTGAACTCAAACTCAGTATAGTTATCCACGGGATTTGGACGATTTTTATACAGCACCATAATTTCATCTTTTTGCCTTGTCGCAGGTGAAAGAATTTTCAAGGTTTTTTCGCTCCGGTTATACAATACCAGACTGTTATCCACTGGATTGATTAGTATCTTTGAACCTGCAGGAATATTTTCGTTGGGGATTTTTCTTTCGTATTCACCATCTGACTTAAGAACCACAATTGAATCTTCTAAAAGGACATAATTTCTACCATCATTTCCAGTACAGAAGTCGTAAATGTATTCAGAAGCACTAAAAACAACACGGTTTCTAAAACCAGCAGGATTTAATATATTACCACCGGTCCAGGCTTGAATCTGGTTATTCGCCAAAGTGTAGACTGTCATTTCAGTCTTTCCAGCTTCTGTGCTCAAATTGATAGTGAATTTTTCAACTGCGGTGTTCAGTGTTCCTGAGATTTCATATCCGTCTGTGAAGACAATTCGATTTCCTTCAGCAACTGCAAAAATACTTCTTTTGTTTTCTTTGATTACCTCAATCTGAGTCGGGTTTATCAAATTTAGTGAAAATGTATGTATTATTCCATCTGAATCAGTAGTAAAGATTTTATTGTTGTTATCAATCACAAATGGTTTGTCTTCGTTATTCAGGGCAAATAATTTTCCACCTTTGTTTTCCATAGAAGTTGTGATATTATGTGTATTGATGTCAACATATAAAAGCGCTGTCTTTGTCAATAACCAAACCTTACCCGAACCACTGACTTTTATGTCATTAACAATTGATTCTTTTGGCAGTTTTAGTTCGTCGCGCGCTTGCCATTCAGCCGATGATAGAATAAAAAGAAAGAATATCACCATTATTTTTTTCATAAACCTCCTTGATGCAATTATTATTCTGTAACTTCGCAGAAATTATGTTTATATGCCCATAATCTTGTTCCATTCTCTATCCCTATTTTACATTATACTGAAAATAATTTTCTTGTCAAGACCCAAATTTGAACAGACTCAGCAATCTAATCGGTTTGTTCTATGCAGGTCTTATGGTTTGAAATCAAAAGGAATCTGGATACTCTGTTCAAAAGGTTCACCATCTTTTGTCGCCGGTTTAAATTCCCATTGTTTTGCGGCAGAAATCGCGGCATCTTCACAGGCAGGATTTCCAAAAGTTGAGTATATTGAGGCTGATTTGACTTTACCGTCGGTTCCAACTAATACCTTGACAATGATTTTTCCGGTTGCACCAATTGCCTTGGCTACTTCAGGATATTTCGGAGTCACCTGTTTTATGGGAACAGGACGAGTAATAACTGAAGGTCTTGGTGGTGTTGTTGGGGGTGGTGGTGTGACCGCAGCAATCGTTGTTTCTTGTGCTGCTGCTGCCTCAATCAGTTTTTCTGGTGTAACAGAAACAGGAGGTTTAGGTGTTGCTGTTTCTACTTTCGGCTCTTCCTTTTTTGTCACTGTCGGAGTGGTTGTTGCTGGAGTGGTGGTAGTTGGTGTTGGAACAGGTGGCGTTATGACAGCAGCAACTGTGACTTTTCTTTCAGCCTCCGGTATCCAGTAGGTATAAGCGCTGGCAAGTTGAAGACCTTCATCTGTACCTTTAATGCGTTTATGATTCGCAGCAATTTCATTCGGGACAATTAGAAAAGTATAGGGTTGATCTTCATAAACAATTCTCTGAAATTCACCCCAGATGTCTTTTGCCTGTTTTCGATTTAGCATTACAGTGCCAATCTCGATGAGTGAATCCACGATATGATTGCGGTAACCAACAAAATTGAACTTCCCCCGACCTGGGTCAGAATGCCAGTAGAGAGTGGGATCTATTTTGTCGCTGACATTCCATCCCATTATATAACCATCATATCTGCGAGACAATAGCGCAGAAATAAAAGAGTTGACATCCATTGTCTGAGCATTTACCTTGATACCAATCTGCCCAAGGTGGTCTGCAATATAGGAGAGAATCTGAGTCCGTTCAGGATTCTCAATATTGGCGATGATTGTCAGGGTAACATCCTTACCATTTTTGTCCAGAATTTTATTGCGATTGCGGTCTTCATAACCTTTCGCCGCAAGTATAGCCTTTGCCTTGTCCACATTATATTCAATCGGCGTCACATTTTCGTTGAATGCCCAGGATGAGTGAGGCAGTGGGCCAAGAGCGATTTTGCCCATGCCAAGAAAAATGTCGTTAAGAATTTGATTGCGGTTGATTGCCATTGTCAATGCACGACGGATTTCTTTGTCTTTTAAAAACTCATTCGTAAGGTTCCAACCAATATAGATATAACTATTGCCAGGTTTTGAAGAGACATTGAAGTTTTGATTCTTTGAAAGTCTTTTTGCATCTGACGGTGTCAGATTCAGTACGAAATCCAGATTACCCTGTTCAAAGTCAGTAATCATTGTTTCCATGTTGTTGTAGTATTTGATTATGATTTCATCAAGTGGCGGTCTGCCACGATAGTATTCATCATTAGCAGTCAGAATCAACCCGGAGCCAGGTATCCATTCCTTTACTTTGTAAGGACCGTTCCCGACGATTTTTGATATGCCGAATTCAGAGCCAGTCTTTTCATATATGTGTTTCGGCACGGGCATAATGTCAGAATCTGTCAGAAGGTTTGCATACACCTGTGAGAAAGTAAACTTTATGGCGTATTTGTCAATTAATTCTGCTTTCTTGATTAAATTGAGTGATGATACAAAGGGGTAATTCGTTGCCGGGTCGAGCATTTTTTCATAAGTATACAGAACATCTTCGGCAGTAACTGGCTCACCATCCCACCATTTAACATCTTTTCTCAGGTAGTATGTTATTGCCCTGAGATCTTCAGAAAATTCCCAGGAAGACGCTAACTCAGGTTTCATCTTTCCAGTATGTGGGTCAATTCGGTGCAGTTTGAGGAAGACCAGGTCAAGAATTTCATTTGAACCAAGAACTGATGGCTGGAGCGGTGAGATTTTACCTGGTAGGTCAGCAGTGCCGATGACCATTTTCCCACCCTTTTCTCCTTTCAGCATTTCTTCTTTTTTTGCACAGCCAATAACCAGTATAAGTATAATTGTTAATATTGATGCAAACTTTTTCATATTACCCCCTTTTTTATGCAAAACCAAGAATTAGGTTTTTGCCCATGTTGCTCTCTCAATAGTAAATACATTATAACTCAAAAATTATTCCTGTCAAGACAGATTTTTATGGCAATACACATTCTCAATATTTTCATAGTTTGTTTCTGAACCATTCAATCACCTTTTTTAAACCATCTTCAATGCCGGTCTTTGGCTCCCACTTGAGAATTGTTCTTGCCCTGGTTATGTCGGGTTTTCTCTTGTGCGGATCATCCTGGGGTAAAGGTTTATATTCAAATGTGCTATTGCTGTTGCACAGTCTTTTTATTATCTTTGCGATTTCAATAATCGTATATTCATCGGGATTTCCGAGATTGACCGGCAGTGAATATTCTGTTTCAGCAAGCCTGGTAATTCCTGAAATAAGGTCATCAATATAACAAAAACTGCGGGTTTGCAATCCATCACCAAAGATTGTCATGGGCTGGTTCTTTAATGCCTGTTCTACAAATGTGGGAATCACTCTGCCATCTCCAGGCCGCATTCTTTCGCCATAGGTGTTGAATATACGCACGACTCCGATACGCAGATTGAATTTGCGGTGATATGCATAAGTAATTGCTTCTGCGAATCTTTTACCTTCGTCATAAACCGAACGAATGCCAATGGGATTTACATTACCCCAGTACTCTTCTACCTGGGGATGAACGCTGGGGTCACCATATATCTCACTGGTGGAGGCAAGAATAAATCTGGCGTTATGTTTTAATGCGAGTTCAAGCATATTGAATGTTCCATAGGATGCGGTCTTCATTGTTTCAATGGGGTATTTCAGATAGTCAAATGGACTGGCAGGAGACGCAAAATGAAGAATGAGGTCAATTCCGCCCTCAATTTTGAAATTGTTACAAACATCCGTCTTGATAAATTTGAATTTTTTATTGCAGAGGTGTTCCCTGATATTTTCTTCTTTGCCGGTGATTAAATTGTCTATGGCAATTACATACGCACCTTTTTTTAGAAAATGGTCAACGAGGTGTGAACCAATGAATCCAGCACCGCCAGTAATCAGTACTTTCATCTTCCAATTCCCGTATATATGAAACCCATTTTTTTCATTTGTTCTGGTTCAAAAACATTTCTGCCGTCCACAAAAACAGGCTGGCGCATAAGATTTCTTATTTTTTCCAGATCAAGTTGTTTGAATTCATCCCATTCAGTAATGAGCATTATTCCGTCAGCATCCTGGGCTACCTCATAGGCATTTTTGCAATACTGAATATCAGGCATTATCTCTTTAGCCCTGTCCATGGCAACCGGATCATAGGCTCTAACAATTGAACCCTGTTTTCTCAGTTCGTTTATGATTGTAATCGAAGGTGCAAACCTCATATCATCTGTATTTGGCTTGAATGATAACCCGAGGATGCCAATTTTCTTGTCTTTTAGATTCCAGAGCAAATTTTCAAGTTTCTTGACGGCACGCATCATTTGTTCTTCATTAATTCTCTCCACTTCTTTCAAGAGCCGGAAATCATATCCGAGTTTTTGGGCAATACCGATAAATGCCCTTAGGTCTTTGGGAAAACAAAAACCGCCAAATCCAACCCCGGCGTTCAAAAACTCTCTACCAATTCTTTTGTCCAGACCTATGCCTTCTGCAACCTTAATAATATCTGCACCGGATTGTTCGCAGATGATTGATAGTGCATTTATAAAAGAGATCTTCATTGATAGAAAGGAATTTGAAGCATGTTTGATCAGTTCGGCGCTTGCCAGGTCAGTAATTATCTTTGGAGCGTCAATTGGTTTGTATAATTCAAGAAGCATGTCCTTAGCCTTCTCAGTTTCCACACCCAGTACTATGCGGTCTGGCTTTAGAAAATCACTGATTGCCGCACCTTCCCTCAGAAATTCAGGATTGGATGCAACATCAAATGGAATTCGGCGTTTGTTAAACCGCTCAATTACGGTTCTTATCCATTTACCAGTCTGAACTGGAACCGTGCTTTTTTCAACCACAATTTTGTAATCATCCATTGATTCACCAATTTCGCTTGCAACTTTCTCAATACTTGACAGATCCGGTTCACCATTTTCCTTCGGTGGTGTTCCTACAGCAATGAATATGAAAAGCGAGTTTTGCACACCTCTGGTTATTGAAGTTGTGAACTCCAATCTTCCTGCGGATACATTCTTTCTGACCATTTCAAGTAGTCCTGGTTCATATATGGGGATTTTACCGCTATTCAGTATATCAATTTTTTCCTGGTCATTGTCAACGCAAATCACATTATGGCCGATTTCTGCAAAACAGGTTCCAGAAACCAAACCAACATATCCTGTTCCGATCATACAAACTTTCATATTCCTCCTTGATTCATATATTCTTTTTTATTATATCCTTTTTTCCGGTAAAAAATAAAGATTATTCCACCAAGCAACGACCATAAAAATACCAGAAAAAATGAGACCAGTGATATGGTCATTGATACTTCGCCGCTCAGTCCTGTACGCTGAAAGAGTAAAACATAAGCATTTTCTCTGACGCCCAGGGCATTCATAGAAATTGGAATCATAGATACTACATTTATGATGGGCAGATAAATGAAAAATGGTATGATAGATACACTGAAATGATTCATACTTCTCAAAACAAGAAATGGAGGAACAGCAAGTAACCCCTGAATAATTATTGATTGGATTATGCACATAATAATTGTATTCCATGCAGAACCGAAATCAGTCATAGTTCTGTGCAGATTATTCACCTTTTCGCCAAGTCGTAATATTCTTATACGCAATAAAAGTGGAGCAAACAGATGATAAACTCTTTCTGAAAAGAGCAAAAATGTTATTAATATCAAGCCAATCAATCCCATGATCATTAGTATTACGAATTCAGTCCTTTTTTGAAAAATATAGAGATAGATTACCGCCCCAAGTCCAAAGACAAATAAACCAATGAAGCCCAGAATTCTATCGGCAAGCACGATTGCAAAGGCATCTGTTTTTCTGCCTTGAGTGGAATAAACAATTCTCATAACATCTCCACCAACTGTAGTTGGTAGAAAGTTGTTGAAGAATGTTGCGATAAAATAAACCATCAGTGAATTCTTAAACGGCATGTTCATTTTCTTATAATCGAGCAGCATCTGCCAGCGCCAGGTAGATACAATAATAAAAAACAAATAGAAAACCAGTGCCAGCAGAAGATAAGAAATCTTCATATTTTTTAAGTGGTCAATAATTCGTCCGGCATCAAGCCTTGTAAGTAATATGATAATCAACGCGATCCCTATTAGAATTCTGAGTATGGGCCAGATGATATTAAATATCTTTTTTTTCAAGGTGGTCAAGAATTGCTCTTATTGATTCACCAATAAGGCCAAGAGAGAAGAAAAGAACACCAGAAACAATAAGCAATATTACAAGATATAATAGTGGTCTGAAGCCGTGCCCGAGTATTCTCAAAATGACTGCAACTATTCCGATGAGAACACCCAGGATTATCTGCGCCATTCCCACAGTACCAAAGTATAGCAGTGGTTTTTGCAGAAAAGTAACCTGGAATTTGACAGCAAGCAAATCAAAAAAACCAATAATTATGCGTGATTTCTTCTGATACTTTGGTTCGCCGTAAAGTCGTGGTTTCAATGCTACCGTCAGTTCCTTAATGACATAACCATATTCATGGGCAAGAGGAACAATGTAGCGATGCCAGTCCCGACGCAGGGGAATTGTCTGCAGGACCTCTCTTCTGAACGCCTTGATAGCATTCATATCATGAACCTTCAGGTTAAATAATTTTCTGCCGCACCAGTTATAGATTGTTGAGACAAATTTCTTTTCGTATTTTCCTTTTTTCCAGCCAGTCGCGACATCCGCATTATGGTTGATTATGAGGTCAACCAGTCTCGGAACATCCTCAATATCAAATTGCATATCCGCATCATAGATGACAAGAATTTCAGCATCGGTTGCTGAAGCACCGGTTATAATTGCCTGGGTTTTTCCCAGATTTCGCTTATGTTTTACAACCTTAAGATAATCTCTTCTGTGTTCTCTCAGAATTTCTTCTGTGTCGTCCGTTGAACCGTCATCAATGAACACCGCTTCATATTCACGATGTGCTTTCATGAAATTATCAAGCAATACTATGAGGTGTGGTATGTTTTCGCATTCATTATATGCCGGAATGAGGATTCCTATCTTCATAGAATCATACTATTATATCCACAGCAGCAAGAATGTCAAATACTTTGTCTTGCGCATTCATGACTATTGACACGGGTTGATTTTTGAGTATGATTATAATTAGGCATATCTATTGTTTGTTGGCGTTAGATTAATAATAGTAATCAAGTTTGTTGTTGATTACTCATTCTTTAATCCCCAATTAAACAGAGAAAGGCTTGAAAGGAGTAATAATGCCTATATATGGTAAGGTGAAGTGGTTTGATAGCCGAAAAGGCTACGGTTTCATTGAGAAAGAAGATGGAACCGGTGATGTCTTTGCCCATTTTCAGGAAATCGTTGGTGAAGGCTACCGCACCCTTTCTGAAGGTGATCGGGTGAAGTTTGAAATCACAAACACGCCTAAAGGTGCAAAAGCCACAAAAATAGAACGTGTTTAGATAACTAACACAATAGGAAGAGCCCCGTACAGGGGCTCTTCTTGTTTACGCAGACCGCCTTTTATTCAGTGGGGAAAATAAAATGTTCCCATGTCAGCCCTTGTGCCATCAGGATCATTTGGTGATGCTGGATCACCCGTATCAATGCAGGGAGAGCCAGATATCAGATGAAAATCTCCGCTGTTTGGATTTACAAACAATGGGTTTGCATCAATACAACCAGTACCGAACCATGGTTCGCCACTGCCATTTTGAATATCAGAATATGTAGCAACAGCATTTGCAACACCTGATATCGCCAGCGCATTAGGATTATCCTGCCAGAAAATATTGTTTCTCATTGTTGTCTGGGCACTGCTCTGTTCAAAATATAGATATGCACCACCACCTTCATCTGCCTGATTACCATAGAAAGTGTTGTTGCCAAATTCTATCTGCCCGCTGTTTGTAGCATAAGAAATGCCACCACCAACATTATTTGCATGATTGTTATGGAAGACATTTCTGGTAAAAACGACTGTGCCCTGGTCTGTAGAAATCAACGCACCGCCACCATTAACATTTGCCTGATTATTGGTGTATGTGTTGCCTGTTATATTCAGGGTTCCAGTCCCATTCCAGATCCATAGACCGCCTCCGTCTTCGCCTGCAGTGTTTGAGGCATAGACATTGCCCGAATAATCCAGGGAACCACTATTAAGGTGTATCATTGTTCCGGCGCCACCAGCATTCACGGTTGTATTTCCTGAAAAATTGTTATTGGTGAAAGTTATGCTACCGCTATCATTAATGCGCACAAAACATCCACCACCATCTAACTGGGCGCGGTTATTGGAGAAAGTGTTATTACTGATGGTCAGACTAACACCTGCTCCTAATAGATAAGCCATGATTCCGCCGCCACCATCAGCTGCTGAATTATTCGTAAAGGTATTTCCTGTCATCGTGATTTCACCACTACCATCAACATAGAGAATACCACCGCCACCATCTTTGGCAGGGACTCCAGGGTGCACACCAGGAACTTCATTCTGTTCAAAGGTGCTGTTTGTCAATACTATGCTTCCGTCTGTTGTGCCGACATTCAAACCACCAGCATCATCAATTGCAGAATTGCCACTGAACAGGCAATGGGACACATGTACAGTTCCTAATGCTGAAATCAGGTGAGCACCACCACCAATTAATCCTGCATAGTTGTTTTCAAACTCACAGGAATCAATGCTAATATCTGCTTCGTCGGTTTCAATTCTGATTCCACCACCATTGCTGTCAGACCGTCCTGCAACAAAACTGATGCCACTTATGTAGATATCTGAATTTGTGCCGATTGTGGTAAAATTCATTATCTGAACTGCCTCCTGACCATTGAGAACAGTGCGTTTCATTCCTGCACCAATAAGATAAAGTGCAAAACCTTCTTCAGAATGATAGGTCAGGGTATTTCCAACATTGAATGTTCCAGATGGGATGCGTATAGTGTCTTCTCTGCTGTTTACTGCTGCAGAGTCCAGTTTATGTTGAATTTCAGTGATTTCCGGTGATTGTTCAGTTTTCTTACTGCAAAAAACAAATGCAAGTAAAATTGTGAAATAACAAATGTTTGCTTGAAAAAAATGCTTTACTGTCATTTGACCTCCAGTCAGGGGAAGAATCGTTTATCAGTACTTCTTACAAATAAAGCCAGGGGAACAAACCATCCCCTGGCTTTAACACTGAATGTTACTACTGAGGACCTTCCCAGCCTGCAATTCGTGCGAGCATCCACCAGACTGCACGGGCTTTCTGCTCACAGCTTTCAAATGTTGTATGACCGCCTTCATCGCCATGGAAGTTCGGGTGTTCCCTGGGAACCGTATTTCCATTGTAATCATAAGTTGCCTGTTCCCACGAGGTTCCATCGTAATACCAGGCATCCAGATCACCAAAATCAAAAAGGGCAAAATGATGATCATTGCAAAACTGGCGGATTTGCTGGTTGCGCAGATGACGATTATAACCATCTGCATCAGTTGCCTGGGCATTACCTGTGAAGAAAACAACGGTGACATTGGGAAATTCGCCTGCAAGTTTTGCAATTGAATCAAGGTATGCCTGGGTTTCCTGCTGTGAGTAGTAATCCAGTTGAGTGCACCAGCACCACATAGAGACATTGATTTGTGGATTATGGTTCAGAACTGCCCTGGTGTTGTTCATACCATCATGGGATTCCCAGTAAAGGTCAGGTGTAATATAGGTTTCATTTTCCTGCCCATCAAATATGCAGAGTGCACCAGTTTCATTGGGCAGTTCGCTATAACCAATTGCTACACTATATGTTGAATTCTCAATTCTTTCCAATCCTATGGTAAGTTGCTCACCATGTGAGGTATGGGCATAGTGAACTTTGAGTTTTGTTTTTACTGAATCAATCCACTCTGCAGGTATCTGGCTAAGGTCAGCGCAGGTGTGATTGAAAATATTTGGACCGGTTATGGTCTGACCATTTCCATTGTTGCCGTTGTCTTCATCTTTTTTGCAGGAAGTAAACAATAGAAAAGGTATACAAACAAGCACTAATAATATTCTGTATGTCTCTACTTTCATTATTGCTCCTTTTCTTTTTATTTTATACTGAGTGACTCCTTGTGTCCTTTTTACCTCCTTTCTTAGTATGGTCAATTATAATAATAGTTTCCCTTTTGTCAATACCCCGATTTAATTTATCAAACGTAATCAAAAAACATTGTTGAAGCAAAGGAGCTGTGTTATAATTCAACATTTCATATAACTGTAACGGTTTGATTCATCAAACACAATTAGATTGTCAAGGCTGAATCCTTGAGTTACAAATTTTTAGCTCTTTGTCGCATCCACCAAACAACGCGTCGGGCAAGTAAATGCGACCGGCACAGGGATATGACACAACCTCAAAAGTCTTGCCCGACAGTCGGATTTGAACTGGGCAATATTTTGTTTTGATGACAGATCTAACTTTATGAAGGTGAATTAGTATTTATCATGATGCTATATTGTGTGTACCTTGACTTTTGTCGAAATTAGAATATATTAAGCAATGCAGACATATATAGAGAATATTGCCAGATACAAGGATAAAGAAGTTGTTATCAAAGGCTGGCTTTATAATAAACGTTCCTCAGGCAAAGTGCGTTTTCTATTGATACGGGATGGCACCGGGATTATACAATCAGTGATAAGTGAAGATGAAGCAAAAAAGGAAGTCTTTGAAGTTGCTGACAAGATCACCCAGGAATCTTCACTGGTAATCAGGGGTTTGGTAAGGGAAGATAAAAGAGCACCGGGCGGATACGAGATCGTAGCTACAGATTTGAAAATTATTCAGCGTGCAGAAGACTATCCGATTACTCCAAAAGAACATTCAGTTGAATTCCTTTTACCGATTCGCCATCTCTGGATTCGTTCAAAAAAACAGCATGCAATATTGAGAATAAGGCACACAGTGATCAAGGCGATAAGAGATTTTCTGGATAATCAGGGATTTATTAATGCTGATACACCAATCCTTACACCTGCTTCTGTTGAGGGCACAACCACATTGTTCCCCGTTGATTATTATGGCGAGGTTGTTTATCTGACACAGAGCGGACAATTATATAATGAAGCAACTGCCGCTGCACTGGGTAAGGTTTATTGTTTTGGCCCAACATTTCGTGCAGAAAAATCAAAGACCAGAAGACATCTTACAGAATTCTGGATGGTTGAGCCGGAGATTGCATATCTTGAACTTGATGGGCTTATGGACCTGGAAGAGGATTTTGTGCTCTATATCTTGGCAAGGGTACTGGAAACGAGAAAAGAGGAATTGAAGGTTCTTGAGCGTGATATTAAGAAGCTTGAAGCAGTAAAAAAGCCTTTTCCAAGGATTAGTTATAAAGAGGCTGTCGAACTTATTCATAAAACCGACAAGGAATTCAGGTATGGTGATGATTTTGGTGCACCACAGGAAACCCTGATCAGCGAGAGTTTTGATCGTCCTGTGATGGTTCATCATTATCCTGCAGAATGTAAGGCATTCTATATGAAACGGGATCCCGATGATGATTCACTATCGCTAAGTGTTGACATGATAGCCCCGGAAGGGTATGGTGAGATAATTGGTGGTGGTCAACGAGAGGACGATTATGATGTGCTCCTGAAACGGATTAGAGAAAACAGATTGCCCGAATCAGCGTATAAATGGTATCTTGATTTGAGAAGATATGGCACATGTCCGCACAGTGGTTTTGGCCTGGGCATTGAGCGAACTGTTGCCTGGATATGCAAAATAACACATGTGAGAGAAACAATACCTTTTCCCAGAATGCTGGAAAAAATCTATCCGTAACAGAAGATGTTGTTTTATCCTGGTATTTTTGACATCGTACTTGATCCTTTTGGCAAAAGGAATATAATATACAAGAGAATTTATATTTAGGGAAGAAAAGACTTAAGTCATGAACAAGAAAGGAGGAAATAGGCAAAAAGAAAGACGATTTAAGGTGAATAACAATAAAAGCAAAGGAGATGATATGAATCTTGAAAAAAGCCTCAAGTATTTTTTGATCGTGTATGCGGTCTTTGGGTTGGTTTCTGCATCAGCACAGATGATTTGCCTGAAGACATATCAGTTTGACCCGAAACAAGGAGAACCTGATCTACCGTTCAATCTCATTGCGCAGGAAGAGGCATCCAACTATTACATAATTCAATGCAAGGGACCAATCCTTAAGCAATGGAAAGCCGAGTTAAAGAATAGCGGTATTCAGATTCTTGGCTATGTTCCTGATTACGCCTATATTGTTAGAATGGACAGTTATCAAAAAGAAGTGCTCAGTAGCAAGTCTTTCATCAACTGGATAGGCTTGTGGCATCCTGCTTACAAAATTCATCCAGAATTGAGAAACAAGGTAGGATTGTTTAAAGTCACAATTTTTGTTTATGATAGCGAGGAGCTTGCAGATATTGTGACAAAGGTCAGTGGGTTAGGTGTAAGTGTCCTGGATGTATCTGATTGCGTCGGTAATCTGATCGTTGCAGAAATCAGCTCAGCACATTTGGATGGTCTCGCAAATATTAAAGGTATCTACTGGATTGAGCCCCGTCCAGAGATTCAGTTGTATAATGATAATACAACTCGTACGGTTCAAACAGGAAGTACCACGAGTGATACCACAATTTGGGCAAAGGGGCTGAAGGGTTCAGGCCAGATACTTGGGACTACAGATTCTGGTATTACGACTGCCCACTGGGCGTTCTATGATGCTTCATATCCTATATCCACCTGGGGAAGTTTTCCGAGTCATAGGAAGATCGTCAATTACAGCCGTGGCGGTAGTTTAGCTGGATTTGGAGATGAATCAGGCAATTACTGGCACGGTACCCATACTGGAGGTACGGTATGTGGTGACGATTCATACAATGGTGGCACTTCTATTTATGATGGCATGGCAAAGCAGTGTAAGTTATCATTTTGTGACATTGGTGTTACAGGTGGTGGCTTGAGCGTATGGTCGAATCTGAATCAGCTCTGGGATACAAGTTTTGCATATGGAGCGCGAGTTGTTTCCAATTCCTGGGGTTCCGGTACTGGTGGTGCTTATGTTGCTTATGATGCCCAGGCAGATCAGTTTATGTGGCGTAGACAAAATACTCTGCTTGTAATATCCGCCGGCAATAGTGGTTCTGGTGCTAATACGACTGGTAGCCCGGGAAATGCCAAGAATGCACTTACTGTAGGTTCTGTGGGTAGGAGCAGTCCAACCACCATCGCATCTTATTCATCCCGTGGACCAACAGATGATAACCGGTACAAACCAACACTTATGGCACCAGGTGGATTAAACACGACTGGCGATCCCGGATTATACTCAGCAAGGGGTAGCACATCAGGTGCAGGCAGTAGTTACTGGCAGATGTCAGGAACGAGTATGGCTTCTCCAGCAGCCTGTGGTGCAGTTGGATTAATAAGAGAATATCTTACTCGCGGGTTTTATCCTACTGGTTCAGAAGTGCCGGGCAATGCGATTCCGAACCCTTCAGCGGCATTGTTAAAGGCGCTTGCCATTGTATCAACTGATCCTAATATCACTGGTTATACTGTCCCCAATTTCAACATTGGTTGGGGCAGAATAGATCTGGATAGTGCTTTGTATTTCACAGGAGACACGAGACGATTACTGCTCCATGATTCGGCTAATGGTGGCCTTAATACAAATGATAGTGTTGTTTACTCCTGGACTGTGAATAGTGCAATTCCCTTGCGAGTAACTCTGTGCTGGACTGATACTGCTGGTAATACATCTGCTACACGTTCTATTGTGAATGACCTGGATTTAAGGGTGGTCAGCCCGTCTGGAACTTCTTATTGGGGTAATTACTATTCTGGCGGTCAATCAGCAACCGGTGGTTCAAGGGATTCAGTTAATGTTGAAGAGAACTTCCGGCTGAATGCACCGGCAACCGGCGTATGGAAAGCCTGGGTCAGAGGAAGAAATGTTCCTACGGGTGCAAATCAGCCCTACGCAATTGTCATTACCGGTAATGTAACAGACCTGGGTGTTGGAATTGCTGAAGAGGTTAATCAATCTGAGATTTCACTGCACAACTCGTCTAAATTATCCAATATTGTCAGGGATAGACTTGATTACACCCTGAACATTACTCGGTCAGGCAGTGTGGAAACAAAAATCTATAATGCCCTCGGTGCTGTCGTTTACACTGATAACAGATACTACAACAAAGGTGAGTATAAGGAGTCAATATCACTTGCTCACATACCTCAGGGTATTTATTTCCTGTTCTTTAACCTTCCGAACGGGGTTCAAAAGCAGAAAGTGATACTGGTAAAATAGCAACAATAATGAGACAGGGGATCCTGGTTGTTTTTCAGTCACAAAGGATCCCCTGAATTCTATATTCAATCAAACTTAAAGAATTCGGGAAATCGGAATTCAAATCCCTCTGGGTAGTATTCTCCTCTTTCTTTATTGATAAGATATTTCCCCCGGTATTGCTTGTTGATTATCTTGTGCAGCATTTCAATGAAAATGTCTATTTCTTGCTTTGTGTTGTATATACCAAAACTAATCCTTACTGCGCCTGGAATTTCTGAGCGGTCTCGATTGATAATCATATTTTCAATTCTCTTTGCTTCTTCAGGTGTTACGCCGAGCAGACATTTTACATAAGGATGGGCGCAGAAACATCCATTTCTGACACCAATACCACCTTCGTAACTCAGTATCGCCGCTACCAGTGCATGATGCATCCCTTTGATATTAAAGGCAATTACACCAAGTCTATTTTTCGCATGTCTGGGGTCTGGGTCTCCATAAATCACGATATCAGGAAGTTCATTTAACCGTTTTAATGCATAAGCAGTAAGTTTTGTTTCATGTTTAATAATCTGCTCAAATCCGATTTTCTGTATCAAATTGATCACTTCAGCGAGCGCGACAACACCAATAATATCAGGCGTCCCAGCCTCCTCACGCTCGGGTAGATCCTTCCAGTAGGCATTCTCCAGGTCAACAATATCAGCCGTGCCTCCACCTACATCATCGGGCGTACCAAATTGAAATGCTGATTTATCACCAATGAGAACTCCAATTCCATAAGGTGCATACATTTTATGGGCAGAGAAAGAGAGATAATCAATATGTTCAGGGTCATGCTTTGGTTTGATATCTATGGGGCGATGAGGCGCCAGTTGTGCAGCATCAACCGCAATCTGCGCCCCTGCTTCATGAACTTTGCGTGCAATTTCGTGAATCGGATTGATATAGCCCGTAACATTTGATGCCCCACTGATAGCAACAAGTTGAATTCTGCCTTTGTATTCCTTAAGCTTCGTAAATAAATCATTCTTGTTTATTGTGCCGTCGGGCTTAAGTTCAACATGAACGACCTGTGCAACCTTGCGCCATGGCAATTCATTGGAGTGATGTTCCATAATGGTTGTCAGGACTATTGGTTTTTCTTTGTTCATTGCCGGGCATTGAAATCGGCTTGAAAGTTTATTTATTGCCTCTGTTGTATTTTTACAGAATATGACACAGCAGTGTTCATCGGCGTGAACAAAATCCGCAATTATCCTTCTTGCTTCTTCAAATACCCATGATGATAACTGGGATTTGAAACCGGTTCCCCGATGAACATTAGAGTACCATTTTAAGAACTCACCGACTTTTTTCTGAACCGGTGCAAGTGCGGGAGTACTTGCAGCATTATCAAAGTTTATGTACCTGCTTTTTGAACCATCAAGCAGGGGTACTTCTTCATTTATTCCGATTACCTGTTTTGCAAGTTTTTTCAAAGTTAATTTATAATTTTTGCCATACATCTTTATCAAGACTCCTGTACTGTATTGCTTCAGCAATATGCTGAACTTTTATATTATTGCTTGACTCAAGGTCAGCAATGGTTCTTGCTACTTTGAGTATTTTGTCGTAGGCGCGGGCAGATAGTCCGAATTTTTCAATAGCGGTTTTCAAAAGATTCTGCGATTCTTCATCAATCTGGCAGAATTTGCGAATATCTTTTGATTCCATGTGAGCATTGCAATAAATTTTCCTCTTCGTATCTTTGAATCGGCTTAGCTGGATAGACCTTGCTTTGTTTACACGCCCTTTTATTTCCTCTGATGATTCACCTGGCTGCGCAGACTTCAGATCATCATACTTCAATGATATCTCCTCAATGTGAAGGTCAATTCTGTCGAGCAGCGGGCCAGAGATTTTTGCCCGATAGTGTTGAATTTGAACTGGTGTGCATCTGCATTCATGATACGGGTCAGTAAAATAACCACAGGGGCATGGGTTCATGGCAGCAGCAAGCATGAATCTTGCCGGATAGGTAAGAGTAACCTTTGCACGGCCAATCGTAACTGAACCATCTTCAAGCGGTTGGCGAAGTACTTCCAGTACATTTTTGTGAAATTCTGGCAGTTCATCAAGGAACAGAACACCATTATGAGCGAGTGAAACTTCACCTGGTTTGGGAACATGACCACCACCGATTATACCTGCGTCAGATATTGTATGATGAGGTGCGCGAAATGGTCGTGTTCCAATCAGTGGTTCCCCTGGCGGCAATATGCCTGCAACCGAGTGAATCTTTGTTGTTTCCAGGGCTTCCTGTAATGTCATTGGTGGTAATATCGTAACAAGTCTTCTTGCAAGCATTGTCTTACCCGTGCCTGGCGGACCGATCATGAGGATATTATGTCCGCCTGCAGCGGCAATTTCCAGTGCCCTTTTTGCATGGTATTGACCTTTTACTTCAGCAAAATCAATAGGATATCTGGAGACCGCTTTGAAAATTTCTTCACGGTTTACTGTCATAGGATTTATCTGAAGTTCCCCATTCAGAAATGCAACAACTTCAATCAGGTTTTCAAATCCATAAACATCTATCCCATCAACAATCGCAGCCTCCCGGGCATTGGAAGCGGGCAGGATCAAACCTTCAATACGGTTTGCTTTGGCTGCAAGTGAAACAGAAATAGCACCCTTGATTGGTCTCAGCGAGCCATCAAGTGATAGTTCACCGAGGATCGCATATCTTGCGAGACTGCTTGTACTGACAGTCTGTGAAGCGGCAAGAATACCCACTGCAATGGGCAGGTCAAAACTTGAGCCTTCCTTTTTGATGTCAGCGGGTGCCAGATTGACTGTAATTTTTTTGGAAGGAAACCTGAAGCCAGCATTCTTGATTGCTGCAAATACACGGTCCTTTGATTCCTTCACGGCATTGTCAGGAAGTCCGACTGTTGTAAACCCGGGTAGCCCTCCAGAAAGGTCGACCTCTACTTCAATGAGATAGCCATCAATGCCGTATGTAGCACAAGATAAAACCCGCGACAGCATACCGCATTATATACAGATATTTTTCCTTGTCAACAAAAATCACAGGTTATTGAATATTGCACGATCAAAATCAAGATGTGAAAGAAAAATCCTTCGCTTTTAGAATTCTTCCGGTAATGGGTCAATAACGAGCTGGATTGTGGTTCTTCGTGCGCGCGAGTAGTTGTTATAACTTGAGAATTCATACTCCCCGGGATCTTTAGCCAGGCCTTTCATAACCGGTTCATTGTGGATATATTCAAGATGTTCTTTCAACTGCTTCATGTTTTCGACAAGTTCAGCATCAAAACTTTGAGACCAGACCGTGCCTTCACGTTTCTTGACTTCATTGTATTTTCGGGCAAAATTGCCTTTGATCAGTTTCATTATTTTTGAAATGGTAAACATTTTGCCAGGTTGAATTATTAAGTAGAAGGAATCAGGCATGATAAGATAGCCATAAATCTTGTAGTTTAACATATAGCGGTGATAACCAATGGAAAGTAGGAGAAAACGAGACCAGTGCGGGTCATTGAAAATCTCTACACAGTCCTTCGTTGTCGTCCAAATGTAGTATATTGCCCCGGGTTTAATCAACCTCTTAGGCATTCGTCCTCCTATTTTAAAATTTGTTCCATTACCTCTCGGTTCAGGTTTTTTACAATCAGGGTTGCAAGATTCAATAAATTTTCGTAATCTTCATAGGAAATAATGCTTGCCGCTGAGTGCACATATCGTGTCGGAACGCCCAAAACAAGACTGGGAACCCCAAAATTATTCAAGTGAATTGCACCAGTATCATAGCCACCGGTAATAGAAGTAAAATGGTATGGGATGTTATTCGTTTCCGCAAGTTCTACTACAAACTCACGAAGACCCTTGTGTGGTATCATAGTACGATCATAAACAAGAATCGCAACACCACCACCAAGTTGTTCTCGGGATTCAGTGTTGTTGCCCGGTGTATCACGACAGATACTGACATCAATTGCAAATCCGAAATCTGGCTGGATCAATGCTGTTGATGTTTTTGCTCCCCTCAAACCAACTTCTTCCTGCACTGTTCCGACCAAGAACACTGTGTTAGGATGTTCTATGGCAGCAGTCTTTTCAAGCAGGTCAGTTAAAATTGAGCAACCCACGCGGTCATCCCATGCCTTGGCAAGCAAGAGGTCTGTATTAGCCATCTGCTCAAAATACCCAACGGGCATGATTGGATCACCTGGTCTGATACCCAGTTTATCAATTACCTGAAATTTCTTTGTTGCTCCAACATCAATGTACATCTGGTCGATTTCAGGCATTTTTTTTCTTTCTTCCGGTGAAAGCTCGTGAATTGGTTTTAGCCCAATAACGCCGGGAATGAGCATGCCCTTGTTATTCTTTATTTTTACTCGCATGCCCGGAAGATTACCATCCCACCAGCCACCAACCGGAAGAAATTTGACAAAACCGTCCTTGGTTATTTCCTTTACCATAAAGCCAATCTCATCCATGTGCGCCGCAAACATGATTCTGGGATGTTCGCTTGTGCCACGCTTTTCTGCAATCAGACTGCCGATTCTATCCCTTGCAACCTTAGCGTGTTTCTCGAATTTCTTTCGTAGAATCTCAACTACTTCATCTTCGTACCCTGAGATACCAAATGCTTCTGCGAGTTCTTTTAGATTATCAAGATGGTTCATAATAATCCCCCTTATACATCCAGATTTTCGACAAATTTTGCATTGTCTTCAATAAATTTTCTTCTTGGTTCGACTTCGTCACCCATCAGAATAGAGAAAAGACGGTCGGCTTCTGCCGCATCCTCCATTGTTATCCTTTTGATTATTCTCTTTTCAGGGTCCATTGTTGTCATCCATAATTGCTCAGGATTCATCTCACCGAGTCCCTTGTATCGTTGAATATCATATTTTTCGTTCGGTCTTTTCTTCAGGAACTTCTGGAGTTCTTCATCTGAATAAAGATACTCTTCTTTTTTGTCATGGCGTATACGATACAGTGGTGGCTGCGCAATATATATGACACCCGCGTCAATTAAATCTTTCATGAATCTGAAGAAAAATGTTAACAAAAGCGTTCTTATGTGTGCGCCATCAACATCAGCATCAGTCATGATGACGATTTTCTTGTAGCGCAATTTTGAAATGTCAAATTCATCTTCACCAATGCCACAGCCAATCGCCGAAATCAAGGTCCGAATTTCTTCATTGCTCAAAATCTTGTTCAATCCGCTTTTTTCAACATTAAGAATCTTTCCCCGTAATGGCAGGACTGCCTGGAATCTTCTATCGCGTCCCTGTTTCGCACTGCCGCCAGCAGAGTCGCCCTCCACAACAAATATCTCGCTTTCGTCAGGATTTTCTGATGAACAATCTGCCAGTTTTCCTGGCAAAAATTCACTATCAATGAGGGATTTTCTTCTGGTGAGTTCTCTTGCCTTGCGCGCAGCCTCACGGGACTTTGCCGCAGTCATAACTTTATTGATGATAATGCCAGCGATTCTGGGATTCTCTTCAAGGAATGCCGACAGTTTTTCATTTACCAGGGACTCAACCGCACCCTTTGCCTCGGGGTTTCCGAGTTTTGTTTTTGTCTGTCCTTCAAATTGCGGTTCTCTTATTTTTACCGAAATGACTGCAGTCAACCCTTCACGAGTATCTTCACCGGTAAAGGCGAAGTCTTCTTTCAACTGGTTATGCTTACGGGCGTACTCGTTCAATGTTCTTGTTAAAGCTGATTTAAATCCGACCAGATGGCTGCCGCCTTCATGAGTATTTATAGTATTGGCAAAGGTAAAGATATTTTCAAGATATGAATCATTGTATTCTAAGGCAACTTCAATTTCAATATTATTAACTGTATCATGTACATAGAATGGTTTATGGAGGCGCTGGCGTCCTGAATCCAGATATTTTACAAGATCAAGTACACCTTCTGAGGAAAAAAATCTTTCTTTGGTATTTGACTTTATATCTTCAAAATCAATCCTCAAACCCTTGTTCAAAAATGCAATTTCTCTCAGGCGTTGGGCAACAATCTCCTTACTGAATTCAACCTTCCTGAATATTTCTTTGTCTGGCTTAAAACGGACTTTTGTTCCCTGTTTTTTAGTTTTTCCTATAACCTTTACTGGTTCCTCAGGTTCACCTTTTTTATATCTTTGAAAGTATATTTTACCTTCACGGTATACTTCAACTTCAAGGAATTCACACAGCGCATTTACTGCTGAGACTCCTACACCGTGCAGACCACCGCTAATCCGGTATACTTTATCGTCAAATTTACCACCTGCATGGAGCATAGTCATGACAACCTCAAGGGCGGATTTTTTCTGCGTGGGGTGAATATCAGTTGGGATTCCCCGTCCATTGTCTTCTACTTCAACAATATCATTATCAACTGTAACACGAATCTGGTCACAATATCCAGCCAGGGCTTCATCAACACTGTTGTCAACGACTTCGAAAATCAAATGGTGCAATCCCCTGATACCAACATCGCCAATATACATTGCAGGCCTGCGGCGGACTGCTTCAAGACCCTTTAATATCTGAATTTGTGATGCATCATATCGTTCTTGCTTTTGATTCTTGTTATTTTCATTAACCATGGCTACTCCTTGGGTGTACCTCCTTTTTTGATTAGAAATTTTATTTCTTTTATGTTTGCGCCAATTTTGTTATATTTTTGAATAATCTTACTTTTCAAAAGAGAAAGTTGTGCCTTCCAGACAGGGTTATCAACTGCGACAAACAAAGCACCATTATTAATATTAATGGGCTGAGCATGCTGGGCAATTTTTTCACCAACGATGAGTCGCCAGGATTTCATGAATTGTAATTCTTCCAGACGGGAGTCCAGGTGCATAGATTCTACCACACGCGGAAGTATTTTGTTTATACGCTCAGGAAAGCGCAACATTGCCTCCAGTGATGCAAAAGCGTCTTGTATCTGAGCTCTGTAAGTCTTCAAGAGTATCAACAGAAGCATAGAATACCTGGCCATCAATCAGGTCAAAAACTCTTCTTTTATTTTTCTTATCCAGGACTGATGCTATTTCATCAAGTAGGTATACTGGATTATCAGCGATTTTCTGTTGAATAATTTCCGCCTCAGCAAGCTTCAAGATTACTGCCAGAAGTCTGCATTCTCCTTCAGAAGCATAATTCTTTGCCGGGTGGTTGTTTATCATAATGCTTATGTCGTCCCGATGTGGTCCAATTATGGTTTCACCTTTTCTATTTTCTGCAGGTGCGTTTTTTCTTAAAAGGTCAAAGTTGAGGTACATATCAGGGCAGGAACTCAGGTATTCAAAAGAAACTCCTGATAAGTTTAGTTCCTTTGATTTTTCCGTGATTTTTTGTTTCATTACCGGGATGATCCTGCGCCGGTCTTCGTAGATAACATTTGCCCAGTGAATAAATTGCTCATCATATATTTCCATTAGGGATCGGTCACAATCTGGCTGCTGGAGCAGACAATTACGCTGGCGAATAATTTTACGATATTCTGAAAGGTTAGCACTGTAGACTGGATTTAGTTTAATTAGAAGCCAATCAAGAAAATTCCTTCTCTTTACCGGTGCACCGCGTATTATCCAGATATCATTCAGTGACATAACAATCACAGACAGCCATCCAGCGTATTCACTCAGACAGTTTTTCTCGTTGCCGTTCAGCATAAATCTCTTCGTACCGTTATAGAAAACAGTTGCCTGGTTTTTTAACGATTTTCCGGTAATTCTCATATAACGGGCATCAAATTTCACAAGATTTCTGTCATCGCTGGTGCGAAAAGAGGTACCATAAGCTGCAAAAAAAATGCTTTCCAGCAGATTAGATTTGCCAGCGCCATTTTCACCATTAATGATGTTCAAATCCTCGCTGAAATCAATGTGGTTGTCAATTAGATTTCGAAATCCTTCATATTCAATTTCCTGTAGTATCATTAATAATATTATATATATTTTTTCAGAAAAGTCAAGGAATTCCTGCGGGACAGGAGATGTATTAGGTAAGTATGTTCACTGATTTCTTTGCCTTTATTCAGGGTAGAATACCTGAAATTCCCATAAAAGGTTTGGTCTTTTTTTCACGGGTAATGGCGAGCCCGCAGTGCGGTGCTGTCTTAATGAAGCCAAAGCCAGTTTTTGTCTCAAGGGCAAATTCAACACCAGTGCTGTAAAAACGAACTTGGGCGTCCTTCTGGGCGAAATCAAAAAACAGCCGGCAAAAAATATCTTCTAAAAAGACATTCGGATTCCATAATCCTTTTCGCAATTTGAATAATAGGTGGGTGTATTCAATACTGAGAACTTCAGCTCTATGGGCGAAGATAGTCTCATAACCACGAATTGAAACGGCAGTCATATCAGGATTCTGGGTGTCATGAAACGCAGAAATAACCATATTGAATGCACCCATAATAAGTAAGTACTGCAACCTGAGACTGCCAGAAACTGCATTACGATTATACCTGGAATATAAAGAGATTCTTTCAAACGGTACATTCAGATGCAGATGGGCAGAAAACTTTGGTTGGCGATAGAGCAAGGTAAAACCTGGAGCGCACTCTTTTCTGCTGTAGTTGTCATAGGTTTTGTAATTGAGATTTAGAAAAATCACAGCAATACCCGGTTCCATACTGCAAAAAAGTGGATACTCTGTTTTCACATTAAGAAAGTCATTGTATGTATAATACATTTCCAATCTCAAAGGGCTACACGCGAGAGATTGCAGGCGCGATGAGAATAATAGCCTTTCATTCATCCGGTCATAACCCAGATATGTCATATATATATTGCTTTCAGTAGCATCGGCACCCGCAAGCACAGCACCATAAAGCCATTTTCTGTAGGTGGAATCTGCGGGTATGATAATTGGTACTCTGACGGAAGGCAAGGCAGTTCGGGCAATATCCCAGTAAGTTCCTTTTTGTACATTAAGTTGTTGTTGATAATTGTGCTGGCCAGAATCTGGTTGCCAGAGAGGAAGTTTATATGATTCTGGTTCTAACAGCTGTTGATAGATATCAAAGCCATGTGGATTCAGAAGGCTCACATAAAGAGTTTCACCATTGCTTGTGAAGGCATTTGCGAATCCAGTTTCAGTATAGCGAAATATGGTTTCTCTGGTCAATAGATCAATTGAGTAAACACAGTGATCGCCATAGTAATTCGCAATAAATCCGAGATTGTTTTCATTGAAAAAGTACAGGTTACTTTCAACCCATGGTGTATTAAGTATACAGACAAAACTATCAGCATCAATGTCAAAACAGAAAAGGTCGGGATTTTCATACTTCCTGCTCGCAGATACAACAATCCATTTACCGTTGGTTTCAATGTCATTGATTAACAGAACACCTTCCCAGATTTTTCTATTTTCACCTTCTGCCAAAACCCAGATTTCAGAGCCAAAGGTGTGCTTTCTATCTTTAACATAGAGAATTGTAGAACTGTCCAGAACGCAGAATGTTCTAATATCATCTTTGACCAGTTTTACAACTTTCTTGCTTTTGATATCAATTCTTTGAAGAATTGAGGTAATGCCAAAGCCATTATTGTATACATTCTTTGCCTTTCTGAATTCAGCAGTTGTCAAGAACAGGTAATTATCAAAAACCCTGATTTTTGTGGTTATATCGCTGTTAAGTGTAGCAAAAGTTCTTTCCTGTTTTGTGTTCAGATCAAGTTCCATAATTCTGACAATATATCTTGAACTGAAGCAATTCTGTTTTACTGCAATCTTGCGGCAGTAGTATATCTTGTCTTTGTTTTGAACCATTGAGGAAATATACCAGCCATGTTTTGTGATTTGAGTGCCAGAAGTTGGTTCTCGGGGAAATTTCGCTGCACTGTATTTATTCCACTCAGCAAACAGCGCAGAAAAAGGTCTGCCATAGACCCTCTTTGCTGCCATATCAATTCCCAGGGCAGGCATGATAGCTGAGACTGGCGCCCATGGATATGAACCATAGATTTCAAAAAATCTGGCAAACTTTTCTTCTCCATACTGTTCAGAGAGGAATTCGCAGAATTCTCCACCATAAAGATAACTTTTGCCAGAGGGGAATGAGAGTGGTTCGTTTGTCGCTTCAATAATATCAGGAATATCATTGGATGAAATCATTGTTTGCAGGTAGCTGTCAAAAAATCCATCATTCAATCTGCCATCATACGGTGATATCCGGGACTCACTGTAAACTGCAATGCCTTCAATTATCCATCCTGGCGAATACATATTTGGTTGAAACACTGCTCCAAAGAGACCAGTTAGTAGTGTGGAAGTTCGTGTTGTTTTTGTCATATGGGCAATATGGGTATATTCATGGACACTCAATGTTCTGTACCAATCTTCACATGCCTCAAGGTATGAACCAGCATCAGGTGGATAGATAAAGAAGTGGATATTATAAAAAACCGGGTTTGCATAGCCATTGCTAAGAGTGCCAAGGTCTTCAATTACAATGGGAACCCTTCTGGTATTATTTCCTGTTATTGTAACAACTTTCTGACGGTGGCATTCAAGGTTATATAGTGCCTGCATGGCTTCATATTCATAACCAGGTTTATGAATTATTGTAAAATGATCGGAACTTATTACCTGCCAGTCAAACCAGGTGAAGAAAAAAATTGTATATAGTGGCATGTAAGAACAGCGTTGCTATTCGTTCACTTTGCCGTACAGGTCTCCGTTGAAATAATACTCGCGCCAGTATGTCTCACCATTTTCAACATGGACACGGTACTAGTATGTGGTCTCTGTTTTGCTCTGGTCAGTGCAGGTGATAATCCCGCTCTCAAGATTACCCTGGATTCGCCAGAATCCCTGACGATGCTCCTCACCAGCAACACCCCATTCTTCACTGGGTTCAGCACTGCTATAGTTGCTGGTGTATCGCTGACCATAGGTTCTGTCAGGGTATAGGACTACCATTGTTTCAGTGTATTTTGTATAGTTCTTCCAGGTGCCTGCAAAGTGTTGTATCAATTGCGAGCCTTTACCAAGAAAATCATCTTCAACTCTGACTGTTCCGTCAACGAGCACATACACAAGTTCTTCTCCATTATAGATCAACAGGTTTTTCGTTTTGAATTCTAAGACTATTCTACCTTCATCGGTTTTACATTCCCATTTACCCTTCAGGTCTTCAAAATTCTCAGTGGCGTTTGTTAGAAGTGGTATGAGAATAATTGCGTAATAGATGCATATTCTTCTTTTCATAATTGAGTCTCTCCTTTTGGCTTAACAAAAAGCCATTTTGGTAAGTGTACTCAAATTTCGGTGTGTGTCAAGCAAAGGGAACTCTATTATTCAAGCACCATTAGAGTTTCAATGTGGTAGGTCTGTGGGAACATGTCAAAGAAACATATTCTTTTTATCTGATAGCCATTATTGAGCAAAAATTGTGCATCCCGACTCAAAGTCGCAGGATTGCACGAAAGATAAACTATCTTTTGCGGTTTCATTTCTGATAACTTTTGTAGTGCTTCACGGTGGACACCTTTCCTCGGTGGGTCAAGAATTACTGTGTCGGCGTGTCCGATCCCACTAATTCTCTCTTCAACTTTTCCAGGAAAAAATTTGATATTTCTTATATTGTTGATGCGTGCGTTTTCTATACCTGCATTTACCGCATCTCTATTTTCTTCAATTGCGATCACTGTTTCAACAAGATCAGCAATGCAGATGCCAATAACGCCAACACCGGCATAGAGGTCAAGAATCACTGAGCCTGAAATTTCTCTTTTTATTTCGGCGACTATTTTCTCAAAAACAGGTTTATTGATCTGGAAGAAAGAATTGGGACCGATCCTGAATATCTTATCACGGATTTTATCTTCATAATAGCTTCTGCCATCAAGAATGATGTTTGCATTGCCCGTAATGCGATTTGTTCTTCGAGAATTAATATTCTGTACAATGCCAACAAGGTTTATTAATTCATCTGATAATCTTTTGTATAGCGTGGGTGGCAATACTCTTTTTCTGGTAACGAACATGATATGTAACTGATCAGTTTCTACTCCATATTTCAAAATGAGGTGTCTCAAATTGCCTGTGTGCCTTAATTCATCATAGACTTCAACCCCTGACATCTCAATTCTTTTTCTTATAGTGTGCAGTGCATTATCTATGACTTCGTGATTGATCAAACATTTGTCAGTGTTCACAACCCGGTGTGTTCCTTTACTAAAGTAGCCAATTCTTACTGTACCATTTTTCTGGATGGGTAATTGCGCACGGCAGCGATAATGCCACGGTGTATCATGTAATATTTCGATATTTGTATAATCAATCTTACCAATATGGCGCAGTGTATCAACCAGGATTTCTTTCTTGAAATCAATCTGGCTTTCATACGAGATATGCTGAAGGTGACAGCCACCGCAATCCATAAAAACAGGACATTCTGGTTTGATCCTGAAAGGCGAGGGCTTGATAATTTCAAGACACTTTGCAACAATATAGTCTTTTTTTTCATATATGACACGGGCAATGATTTCTTCGCCAGGTATTGAAAAGTCAACAAAACAAACTTTGTTGTTTAGATAGCCAATACCCTGACCACCAAGATTTAGTTTTTCTATCTTTATCTTAATCTGGCGCATGCCACATTATATCCACTCCAGATTTCAGTGTCAATTATTACTGAAAAAAGAGGACTGTTTCCTTCAATTCGGGTAGAATTATCCATTATTGGTCATAATTAATTGTTCAACAGGTTGTGAAAAATGGTTGAAAGAATATTGACTTATGCTTCAAAATGGTTATGATAAAATATGCAGTTTCTGATTGCATGCCTATTACTACAGGCAGGTGATATTTATCTCGCTGAGCTGAGCGGAGTGATCAGCCCGGCAAGCAGTGCCTATATCCTGAGGGCGGTCAGTGTTGCTGAGGAGCATGAGGCAGTCTGTTTGATTTTGAAACTTGACACACCAGGTGGCCTTGATGAGTCAATGCGCGAGATTACAAAAAGAATACTCAATGCAAGGATTCCTGTTGTTGTTTATGTGGCACCAAAGGGGGCACGCGCTGCGTCAGCGGGTGTGTTTATACTCTATGCGAGTCACATTGCAGCGATGGCACCCGGAACAAATATTGGTGCTGCGCATCCTGTTGGTATGGGTGGACAAAAGGCGGACAGCATTATGACCGAGAAGGTGACGAATGATGCGGTTGCATATCTTCAGTCGCTGGCAAAGGCAAGAAATCGTAATGTTGAATGGGCTGAAAAAGCGGTTCGTGAGAGTGCTTCAATTGATGATGTTAATGCCTTGAATCTGGGAGTGTGTGAAATCATCGCTGAAACCGAAGAGGAGCTGGTCAATAAACTTGATGGGCGCCCATTGCGAATCCAGGAGGAAACCAGAAAATTGAGCACCAGGGCTGCACCTATTAAGAAACTTTCAATGACCTTGAGGGAGAAACTTCTGCTAATTCTAACCAATCCGAACATTGCATATATTCTGCTGCTACTTGGTATCTATGGGTTATTTTTTGAACTTCAAAATCCTGGTATGATATTTCCCGGTGTTGTTGGTGGTATTTGTCTTATTCTGGGATTTTATGCTTTACACCTTCTGCCTGTTAATTATGCTGGGCTGGCATTAATAATCTTATCGGCGATATTCTTTATCCTTGAAATCTATGTGACATCGCATGGTTTGCTGAGTGTTGGAGGAGTCGTTTCTTTGATTATTGGATCACTGATTCTGTTTGAAAGTGACCTGCCATTTTTGAGAGTATCATGGGAGGTAATAATGCTCGTTGTTATAATAGTCGTTATCTTTGTCGGACTATTGCTTTTTCTTGGAATTAAAGCACAATTTAAAAAACCTGCTGCAGGAAAAGAAAGTCTTGTTGATGAAATTGGTATTGCGCGGACCGATATCACAAGTGATGGCGGTACTGTTTTTGTCCACGGTGAATTATGGAATGCGATCAGTGAAACAAAAATAAAGAAGGGAAGTAAGGTTAAAGTAGTGAGTTCCAAAGGAATGATTCTGCAGGTTGAAGAGATTTGATAATATTTTTTTTGATAGGTATATTTGATACTTTTTTGTTGCCTGAATTTGATAGATTCAGTTCTCCATTCAACCCTGTACTATTAACGAAACCGACTTTCCTGATTCAATTGGGTATTTCCCAGCAGTTTGGTATCGGAAATTTGCGGACTTATTCTTCACGGGTTGAGTACAGGTATTATAAGATATCGTTGCAGAGTTTTGGTGATGAGAACTATCGCGATAATATTGTTGAACTTGCAGGCCGTTTTGCAGTACTGCCCAATGTGGGTCTGGGTATTGGTATCGCGGTCTTGAATAACTGGATAAAGGATTACTCAAATCGTTTTGCCTACACGGTTAAGTCTGGAGGGATGTTAAAGACGACCAGTCTGGAATTTGAATGTCATTTGAATCATATCAACAATTCAAAATTTTCAGAGATTGATTGTCTGCCGTTCAGTTATCTTGCTGGTCTTCGCTATCTTGTAAACAGATATGTTCAACCATATTTCAGTATTGCGGGAGTTGTGGAAAACAATCCATTTTTTTGTTTCGGTACTACGATTCGTCCCCTGGAGACATTAAGATTCTATGCAGGCGTTAAGACCGAGTGTTTTCTTCTGGAGTACGGTGTGATGATTTCAGCAGGCAGGATAGCATTCAGTTATGAAGGTTCAAGCCATCCTCAGCTTGGGCTATCACACGCTTTCTTTGTTAATTTCGTAGGACAGTGATTCTTGTTTTTTTGCTCTCGTCATTATACTCTGATTTCTTTGAGATTGAACAGCCAAAAGACCTTGAGGTAATCCTTCTTGATCTGGAGTATTTGAGAAATAATCCCGTTGATCTTAATACCGCTGACTTAAAAGAGTTTTTGAGAATACCATTCCTGAAAGCATCGGATTGTCTGAGGATCATTGGCTTTCGGGAAAAATATGGCATGTTTGAGTCAGTGGAAGAGTTGCATAGAAGAAAGATTCTTGACAAAGGGCTTGTTGAAGAAATTCGTCCCTACATTACAATCAAAACAAAGCCTGTAAAATGGAAGGGACTGCAGAATAGGCTGCGCATTCAAAGGGATTTTGGTAAAGCAAAAAGCGAAGAGTACTATACCAGAACATTATTTGATGTAAATGACTACCGAATGTTTCTTGTGACTGAAAAAGACCCTTATGAGACTGATTTGTTTGATTACTACAGTGCCGGGCTGGTGGTTGATGAGGGGAAAAGAAAGGTTGCATTGGGAAAATACAATCTTGATTTTGGAACCGGTGCAATGCTATCGTCGGTTGGTTCTTTTTTTCAGGGTGTAGATTTTAGAATGCTCACGACTGAGCGTGGTATCATACCATATACTTCAACAATTGAGAATGGTGGTTTCTTTGGAGCAGCGCTCAGTGATTCACTTTTCATTAACTATTGCGTTTTTTATTCAAATCAGAAACTTGATGGCATGGTTGATACTGCTGGGTTTGCCCGGTCTTTTGATGAATCAGGCAATCATATTGATTCTCTGTCGTTATCACGGAAAGACCGTATTCGTGAAGAGATATTTGGCTATAATATTCGTTATGCAAAAAACAGTATTCTTCTAAGTCAACGCACATACTGGTCAGAATATGAACCCGCGTTTGCATGTGCAGATTCTGTGATTGGTTTCTATGGTAAGAACTACTGGCTTGGCGGAGTTGAGATTAAGTATTATGCAGAGGAATTTATTGTTTTTGCCGAATTTGTCCGTTCTTTTCAGAATCGTTCGGGCAGTATCTTTGGCTGGAGCAGTCTGCTTCCCTATAATTTTGCCTTCAATCTTGCAGCAAAATACTTTTACCCTGGTTTTTACGCACCCAAGGGTGCAGAGGCTGAAAGAGATTACCTTGGAGCATATTTTGATTTGAGCAACAATTCGCGTTTTATCAAATCAGGAATAACATTGAACATTTACGCGAATAACGATTTAGATACAAGTGATTATGATGTTAGATTCAATATAAGTAAGGCGCTGGGCATTGCCGAAGCGCGAATACAATTTCGCTGGCTTTATCACGAAAAGAACAAGGTGTTGTCAGGTTCAAAGGTTATTCTGAAATTAGAACCAAAAAAGTATTTTGATGTTGGGGTGAGGCTTGAAGACAAGTACGTTTATGGTGATACACTGAGGAAAGGAATTTACGGGAGTGTGGAAATTGGTGTGCATATGCGTATCATTGATGCAAGCGCAAGATATGGTTTGTTTGAAACAGAATCCTATTCAACGCGTATCTATGCTTATGAACCAGACCTTCCAGGAATTATCAACAATCGCATGCTTTATGGCAAGGGAAATTGCTGGTTTTTATATTTTGCAGCAAAACCCATTAAGAAATTCAACATTACCTGCAAATATTCGGTTATGGACAGGGACTCTTTGTCCCGGCACATAGGTATCCAGCTGGATTCAAAATTGTAACTGCTGCAGGATTTATCTGTTGACAAACAAGGAATGCTGAATATAATTAGCATAAAGGAGAAACAGCATGAAGATACTGATTAGGGTTGTATTGATATGTGTGTTGATCGCTCCGGCTCTATTAAGTGGGGCAAAAGTTGGCGTCTTGCATCTCAAGGCAGTTGGTGTTTCTGAAGAAACTGCCGAGGCAGTTGCAGGTTTACTGGCAAATGAACTCTCCAGCCTGGGTCATAAAGTGTTGAACACGGATGCAATGGACGGAGCCGTAGGAGAGGTACTGCAGTGCTACGAAGCAAGTTGTGCTGCTGAAGCTGGTTTTAAGGCACAGGTTGAACGCGTCATATTCGGTTCAGTTTCCAGGTTTGGTGACAAACATATGGTTCAGGTTTCAGTGGTGAATGTCTCAACAAGGGAGGTGGTCTGGTCAGGAAGTCTTGCTGCCAAATCAGCAGAAGACCTTGATACAGTGATTAAACGCATTGCCAGGGCAATTCATGAAGGCAAAAAAGTGGAAGCTGGCGCTGAGGTTGGTTTGATAACAGAACAGGAAGAGACCCAGGAAGCCAAAAGAAAAGAGGCATTCTACGCAACTGGCGGGAATTTTGTCTATGGTTTACCTGTGCACGGTTATGCTGATGCAAAAAGCATTATGGGATTTAACTGGGTTAACTGGTATGAGACACCGAAATTTGCAGTTGAATTTAGCTTTGGATATTTGTGGTCACTCGGTGCGATGACAACTGGTTCAATAACGCAAGAGCCAAGTATTATTGATTACGGTGCGAATATCTCGTTCTTCTATCTATTCTCCAAAGGTGATTTCTCACCCTATGTTGGTGGAGGGCTGGGACCACGATTCATCGCCATGGAGGCTGGTAATCAAGGTTTTGGCGCCAATTTTGGCATGGGATTCAATGCTGGTGGTGGGCTCGTTGTTTTGCGGACATACGATTTCCACATTATTATTGATGGCAGATATGCACTAAATACTGCTGACATCTCCAATTATCAGGGACCACACGGTTCACTGAATCTGAGCCTTGGTGTTATTTACAGACCAAAACACAAGAAAAGCGGTTGCGGTGGTGGTTGTATGAGTGGTGGCTGTTTTTAGTATTCTCTGAGAATGGTTCAGGGGCATGCAAGGTCATGCCCCTTTTTTGTTTTGGATAAACCACGAATCGCCTTGTCATTCCATTTACTAACTATGGTATTGATTGCACAGAGTCTTCAGGAATAATTTTCTTGAACTGTTGTATATAAGAGTAAGAGGAGGTCACAATGAAAAGGTTTTTTTCAATACTTTTCATATCGCTGGTTATGTCCAATGCAACAGAGCCAGGAAGGATTGTAGAATCATACCTTGAAGGTATCAGAATCGGTTCACCATTAGAATACAAGAATCTCAAGATCTTTCCTCTTGAAGTAGCAAAGCCGCTGGAACTCAAAGATTATACTACACTTGATGAGGCAATGGATAAGGGATGGCTTAAGATAAAGGAGGTTGGCTCTGGTGTGGTCAATACGGTTCAGATAAAAAACAATGGTAAAGAGCCCGTATTCATTCTAACCGGTGAGATGATAACGGGTGCAAAACAGGATAGAATGATAAAACAAGATGTGCTTTTGCCCGCGCATAGCAGTTGGATAGAGGTGGAGGTCTATTGCGTAGAGCACGGCAGGTGGGCTGCGGTTTCGCAGGAGTTCAAGTCCGGGGGCTATGTTGTTCCCAATGAAGTCAGACAGCGGGCAAAGATATATGAAAGTCAGGGCGAAGTCTGGGATGCAGTGGCAAAAACCCAGGACAAGCTTGGCATTGTATCAAGTACCGGAACTGCGCGGGCAAACTATGAAGACAAAGAGGTTCAAAAGGCGATTGAGGATTACACAAAAGGATTTGAACATATTCCTAACCTGTCAAAGTCAACAATTGGCGTTGTGGTTGCAACTGGTGACAGGATTATCTGTCTTGATCTTTTTGCTAACAACAACCTGTTAAAGAAACTCTGGAAAAAACTTGTGAAATCATACGCAATGGATGCAATCAGGGGAGAAAAGAGCACTGTCACCAGGGAAGATGTGCAGTCAATCATTGAGGCGGTGATTGACACAAAACTGATATCAGCAGGCACGCCAGGTTTGGGCGATCTGCTTAAGATCGAATCAAACAATGGTAAAGGTTCTGCCCTTGTTTATAGAAATGCGGTCGTGCACATGGATTTCTTTCCGAGTGAAGAGAATCTGCGAGATAATGATTCAGGTTTGCGACTTGACTTCAGAAGAGATCAGAGGATGGGGGAGTAATACTCACCCCATCCCAGCATATTATTATGTCTTTGAGCTATCAGTTTTTCTAAAAAGTGTATACAATACACCACCAATACCGATTGTGCAGGCAACATACAGTATGGCAATGCCAATGATCCAGACCAAAACACCAAGGAATCCGAGTTCCTTTAACAGGATTCCAATTATGAGAATAATCATGGATGCAAGCCAGCCAATGGCGAAAACTCCGATTTTGTTTTTGACCTGCCAGTTCAACCCGAGGCATATCCTTTCACCCAGAACCAGTGAGAAGGCAGATAGTCCGAAGATTGTGGCGATGAGTATGGCAAGAACAAATGCAGGTATTATTGGAATGCCGATAATGGAGAGTGTAAAAAGCAAGAGCAATGGAACGAAAAGTATTTGCAGCCCAATGCCGATTGCGACTGATATCCAGATGCTATCTTGAATTCTGGTGCTGATTTTTTCCATAGCACGGGGAAAAATGACAAGGCAAAGAAGATTGATAAGAAACAGGACAATGATAAAGGCTATGGCTGCAGAACTGAGAAATAATGCCCTGATTGGAGAGGGTTTCTGGTGCAGCTTGAGCAATGGTCTGATTCGGGGCATTATCTGCCCGAATTTTCCAAGATCCATTGCTGTAATGTTACCTTTAACCACTGCAAAATCTGAGCGGTCAACACTTCCACCGACTATTGCAATGTCTCCTTCCACTACTGAGCCAGAATCCAGTGCAACATTACCGCCTGCAACTGCGATATCGCTCTCAATAATGCCGGCATTTCTTATTGACCCGCCTGCTACACCGACATCTCCGGTTATCCTGCCGTAATTTTCAATTTCACCACCAAACATAGCAACATCACCATCAATTTTACCATTTATCCGTATTGAACCACCCATCACTGCAAGGTCACCCTTAATCATGCCATCAATCGTCGCATTGCCGCCACTTACTGAAACATCTTCTTTTAGTGTATCCTGGGCTTTGAGATAGAAATCTCCTGCAACTGCGTGCTTGCAGAGCTGGAAATCAAATTCGCCCGTCTGCGCAAGTCCCAGAGTACTGATTAATAGGAGTAAAATCAATTTGTTCATTGTGACTCCATTGTTTTTGGTAGGTTTTTCCACATTTTATGTATAAGAATAACAATCATTCCCGTGCCAAAGAAGAAGACTGCGAGCCGGATAAAGAATCCAATAAACGGGATAAGAGAAATCAGACAAACGATAATGAAGCCGACAATGAATGACAGAATTGGTGCTATGTTCCCATCCTTTTTGAAGAGACTGATTAACCATTCTCCAAAACCAGTTGCGAATACAATGCCTGAAACATAGGCGAGCGTGAGGAATAAAAATATTCCGAAAATGGCAATGGGAATACCAATGATTGTTGCGAGTGTTATTACGGTTATGACCGGGATGACAACAACAGTCAGAAATCCAACACCGAGGCTTTTCCAGGTGGAAATTCTTAGAACTTCACTTGTTGATTTGATGTATGGTCTAAACAATGCGACAAGAATTATACCAATAATCAGTTTGCTGAAAAAGAACAACCATTTGAAAAAACCTGATAGTCCTGTCTTTCGTTTCTGCGTTTTCTCTTCAATTTTTTGATAATCCGTTTTGCCAAGAATCTGTGCGTTCGGGTCAATTATAGGTTCTTTGCTGCTTTTTATTATCAAGTTTCTCTTTACTACTGCACCGGATCTAACATTGACTTCGTCAGCTTTGATATCAACATCGCCAATCTGTGCATTCAGATTGAGTCTGCCCATATTTCCTTTGACTTTACCCTGTACTTCACCATTCAGATTGACCTCACCGCCAAAGGCAATAATATCCTTGTTAATGCTGCTATTATTCTGTGTTTTCAATTGTCCACCGAAAAACAGAAGATTTCTTTCTACTTTTGCATCTAAATCAAGAGAACCACAGAATGCCCAGATACTCCGGCATTTCTCAAGATTTATTTTTATCTGTGCACCGCCTGTATAGACAGAACCATTAACATCATTTTCAATTGCCACTTCCTGAGCAAAGACAAAAACATCGCCATTTACCTTGCCAGAAATTCTAACACTGCGTGCAAAGGCGAACAGGTCATCATCTATTACTTCATCCTGTGGGATGACAACACTATTCCCACTTCTAACAACTAACCCGTTTGCGGGCACAAGCCAGATAATGACGAGTATAATGCTCAAAAAGAGTTTTCCCATTTTACCTCCCTTTTTAAAGTTTTACCAAATATGAAGAATACAAGAACAAGTATTGTGAGACCAAAAACCAACTCTGGCAGTCTGACGCTTGCTTTTGTAAAGAGGAAGATAGAATTGAAGAACATACCCACAATTTTTGCACCTTTTTCAATTTGCGTTAAAGCCGGCATTATTGCAAATAACAGTTTACTGAGGATTGTTTTTGTCAGTGGGGAGAAAATGATGAACAGGGCAGAGGCAATATAAGAACCTACAAATACAGGAATCAATCTTGAAACGAAAGCTGGCTTCTTAGACTTGATTCTTCTCATCACCAAATCATTGAAGTTTGAACCTGGATAGTATTCAATAGTTTCCTGGATATTACCAATAACCTGGACCATTTCAAAATACAACTTCTGGCAGTCTGGACAATCAGCAAGGTGGTTACTGAGCAACAATTCCTCGTCAGGGCTTATTTCATTATCCAGTTTTTTCTGGATTAATTCTTCAATTCTTTTATGTTCCATCACTAAGGTATACGCAGATTTTTGAAAAAAGTTTCAAAGTGTTCATTGCTTTAATTGTTTTGTTAATTCGCGTAGTTTCTTTCTGGCACGGTGAAGTCGGGTCTTAATTGTTGTAACAGGAAGCCCCAGGATTTCACTAATTTCCTGGTATGAATGACCTTCTTTATGAAAAAGAATCACGATTTCGCGGTCAATCGGAGCAAGCATACTCAGTGCTGCTTCAATTCTTTCTAAATCTCTTTGCTTTATATATTGCTCTTCAAGGTTCTCGGTGAGTGAATGCATTTCATCAATATATTCATATTCAATCTTATTCTTTCTGAAAAAATCCATTACCAGATTATGGGCAATTGCGAATAACCAGTTTGAGAAGGGTTTTGATTGGTCATAGTGTTTGAGTGACTTAAAACACCTGATAAACACCTCAATAGTAATATCTTCTGCATCGTCATAGTTTTTTATAAGGCGCAGGATATAACTGAAGATTCTACCCTTGTAGAGATTTAAGAGTTTCTGAAAGGCTTGTTCATCACCATTGATTGCATTGTTAATGATCTCTTTTTCACCCAGCATACTCAAAATATACACAACAATTTGAAGAATACAAGATGGCTGGTTTGGATTCTCTATCCTGATACCTGGTGGACAATCGTTTTCTTGATTCCTGGTCGAATATTGGTATAATTATGAAAGAAGGGAGGTCTTATGTTTATTCTGGGCATTTTGCTTATTATCGGTCTTTTCGTGTTCAGGAAACTGTACCGGGTTTCATCTGAGGATAGACGTGTTGATGACAAAATACGGGTAAGAAATTATGTTGCTTATGCTGCAGGTTCTTTAGGTATTGTGTTGATTGTATTCTCTTTGTTACGTATTGTTCCACCCGGTTCAGTGGGTGTGCAAATCCTTTTTGGAAAGGTTTTGACAAAGGCAACGCTCTCTGAAGGGTTGAATATTGTAAATCCATTTGTTGATCTGCATATTATGAGTATCAGAACCCAGGCATACACAATGTCCATTGCTTATGAAGAAGGCCAGGTTAAGGGTGATGATGCGATAACTGCTCTGACAAGAGATGGTCTGGAAGTGAAGATGGATTTGACTGTGTGGTATCATCTTAGTCCTGAAGAAGCAGCAATGGTTTTTCAGAAGATTGGTTCAGATTACATTGAGAAGATTGTTAGACCTGCGGCGCGTACCGCAATACGGAATACCACTGCAAACTATCTCGCTATAGAGATCTACGCAGAGAAGAGGAAGGACCTTGAAACTGAAATAGAAAAGCAACTCAGTGTTGATTTTGAAAAACGGGGCATCATTCTGGAGAAGGTACTATTGAGAAATATCAGTCTTCCTGCAAAGGTAAAGAATGCAATAGAAGCAAAATTAGAAGCCGAACAGGAAGCGCAAAAAATGGAATATGTATTATTGAAGGAAAAGAAAGAGGCAGAGCGAAAAAAGATTGAAGCAAGTGGAATTGCTGAGGCACAACAGATAATTGCCCAGTCACTGGTGGGAGAACGGGGTAGGGCTTATCTTTCATGGAAATACCTTGAAAATCTTCAACATCTCTATAATTCGCCAAATAACACGATAGTAATCGCACCCTATGACAAGAATTTCATTCCATTATTGCAGATTGGCAAATAAACCCCTATTAGTCCTTGACAATCATAACAAAGGGATTATAATGTAGATAGTAGTCACGGGGGCGAATGGTTTTGACAGGGTGAATGGGGTGAAACAGGGCATACCGAGGTTCCTGGCCACCTCGTTAATCCGACCATGAGAAAAAAACATCCTGCAAACACAGGATACGCACTGGCTGCATAAGATATGCAGTCACGTCTGCCTGAATTTTGCCCGGTTCAGGAACAGGCGTCATAAAGGGCAAAACCTTGTCAGTCTCTGTCTCTGGGGCTGGCATTGTATGAGTAGAGACTTTCTCTAATCAACCTGTCCTTTGGTGAAGATTAGGGGAGATTGATAAAAGGAATAAGTATGTAGTCCTGTTCACTGAAACACTCTGGACGCGGGTTCGATTCCCGCCGCCTCCACCAATTTTGCTCAAACTTAACAAGCGAAGCGCAGGTAAGTTTGATTGCAAAATTGAGTGCCCCGAATGAAATGAGGGGCGGCAGGGCATGCAGATCCACAAGGAATAATGGTGAATTTCGTTGTGATGTAAACATTAGTTTACATAAAACAACACATATTAAATTTTTTTCTATTTTTACCCTTGACAATTCAAAAAATTTAATTATAATATGGATATGATTAAAAAAATTAAAAAATGTCCGTTGTGCGGTGGTGAAATGATTACGAGTGAACTCAGGTGTAAGAATTGTGACTTACGCGTGAAAAAGGATTTTTTGCCGTGTGAATTCTGTAAATTGTCTGATGATGACTATGAGTTTCTAAAGATTTTCTTGCGCACTGAAGGCAAGATAACAGCTATTGAGAAAATACTTGGTTTGTCATACCCGACAATAAAAGCAAAGATTGACCATCTTTTAAATGTTCTGGATCTGAAACCCTATGAATGCCAGGATGAGGTTGATCCAATTGATGCCCTTGCTGAAGGTAAACTCTCTGTTGATGAGGTAATTTCAATCTTGAAGAGCAGAAAAAAAGGAGGTAATAAATAGATGAGATACTTTATGCATTCAATTATTGATTCATTGCTTTTGGTGATAGTTGGTGTGGTAATCTGGCTTTCTAATCTTGGCATAATACACATCTTATGGCGCCGTGACTGGCCATTGATTATAGTTTTGATTGGCTTTGTCCAATTGATAAAATATGCAACAAGAAAGAAATAAGCTGGTGTTATTGAGGTATTTTTTGACCGGGGAGGTCTTATGTCAGAGGAGAGAAGAAAAATCCTGAATATGGTTGCCGAGGGAAAGTTGTCGCCTGAAGAGGCAGACAGACTCCTCGGCGTTTTGAAAGAGGACAGAGAAAAGGCAAGGTTCTTTAAGGTGCGTGTTTATGAACAGAACAAGGAAAAACCAAAGGTGAAGGTTGATATTCCTATTGGTGCTTTGAAATTCCTGTTGAAATTCGGAGCGACAGTAAAAGGTATTGCACCAGAGGGATTCAAAATGAACATTCAGGGCAAGGAATTTTCATTGGATGAGTTTACACCAGAAATGATTGAAAAGATTATTAACGAAATTGGTGAGGGCGAGCGTTTCAGTCTTGTTGAAGTGGAAGATGAAGAGAAGAATGAACGAGTGGAGGTTTATATTGAATGAAAGAATGAAAATATTAAAACTTCTGGAAGATGGAAAGATAAGCGCTGAAGAGGCGGAGAGATTGTTTGAGGCACTTTCAGCATCAGATTCGGAACGTAGGCGTGGTTTCTGGGGACAGCCTTTTGAGTTCATTTCTGAGATTATTCCCGGAATATTTGAATCATCTTTCAAAGATTATGCTGCAGTGGAGCAAAGTGAGTATGCAGGGAAAAATCGAATCAAAATTAAGGGTATCAGTGGTAATATTGATTTGACTGGTTGTGATGGTTCAATTGTAATAGTTGAAAAGGAAGGTTTGACAAAGATTTATGAAGAAGGCGATACATTAATAATTAAAGCTGTGAGCGGAAATCTGAAAGCCAGTGTACCAAAGAACATAGGAATTAGGCTGAAAGGTGTTGCTGGTAATATTAATTTGAAAAACCTGTGTGGTAAGGTTGAGGTTAGTTCGGTTTCCGGAGATATAAGGGGGACAGGGCTTGGCGGTGTTTTTGAAGGTGAATTTATTTCTGGAAACGCAGAGCTTGAATATGAAAGTGTTGATGATATTTCAATCAACTCGCGTGCTGGGAATATTGCTATACGACTGAGCAAAGATACCGCCGCTGAAATTGAAGTGTGGAATAAATATGGTAATATTACTTGCGATCTTCCGCTCAAGGATGTTGTTCGAAAACAAAATTATCTCAGAGGTGTCTTGAATTCTTCTGATGCAAGAATTTCGGTGAAAAGCAAATACGGCGATGTCACTCTATCACTTAAGACAACAAAAGATTGAACTGGAGGAATAATGGGATGTGGATTCTTCATAGCAATTCTGTTGATCGTTATCGGATTATGGATATGGGCATCCAATTACGGTATAGTAGTTTTTTCATTCTATCGTGATTGGCCAGTCCTTTTTATTTTGATTGGTATATTTGCGCTACTGCGCTTGCGGCGTCGCAGGCGTTAGCTATTTGACAATAATTTTGTAAAGAAGTATAATCAAAACAATCATTAGTATCAGACCCAAGCCGACAAAACGCATTGGTTGATATTGTCTTCTTGGCGGTATGATACGGTGTTTTCTTTTGAAATCAATCATTGTGGTTTACCCCTACAGGTTGATGAACATCAGTACTGCTTGTTTGATTTGTCTTTAGCATTTCGGTGACTGCTCTCAGAATTCTTTCGTGGATTTTCTGAATTTTCTTTGATGGATATGTGAAATTGTTGAACAACAGAGAAAAGGCGTAATAATTACCATCAATCTTTAGATAACCACTGAGACATGAACTTGCTTGAATTGCACCAGTCTTTGCCCTCAGTGTGTCTGCAAATCCGTTGAAGCGAAATTTCAATGTGCCATTCCCGGGTGTGGGAAGTGAATTGTAGAATGTTGAAAATAGATTGCTGTGGTAAATGAATTTGAGTGTAGAAATGATTGTGGCAGGCGAAACGAGATTGTTTTTTGAAAGTCCTGAGCCATCCCATAATGATACATTAGCAGTATCAACACCGCACATGATGAGAAACTCTTTAAGCGCTTGCAATCCAGCCCTGAAACTACCTTCATTATATCGTTCGGCACCCAGGGTTTTTAGCAATATTTCGGCATAAAGATTTTCGCTTTCAGTGTTTGCTTCATTTACAATTTCGTTCAACGGTGGTGAAACTATTGAATCCATGACTGAGAATGGTTGATTATTTGCGAGCATCTCGCTTCTTCTAATTCTTTTTGTTGTACCGGTAATCTTTACACCATGTGCGAGAAGTCTTTCTCTAAAATATTCACCGGTGAATAGTCCGGGGTCCTTAATTGCTACATCTATATCACGCGGATTTCTATGGTTGATGGTGCCATCCACTACTATGACATTTTCTTCAGGTTTTCTGAAAATGATTATGCTGTCTTTTTCTGTTGTGGTTCTCATACGATTTATCAGCCGGACATATTGAGTTGCCGGATATATGGAAACATTAGCCGGCTCATTATTTATTGAAGGTCTGATTCTAACTGAGACCACATTTTTGTTCAATGATAGCGCGCTTATTTCTGGTGCGTACCTTGCATCAAGGTAATGCCATGCCCAGCCAACAGGTAATCTTTCTTCCGTAAAGTAATCATCAGCGCTACAAATATCCCCGGTTATTTCCTGTATACCGGCATTCTTGACACGAAAGACAAACTGCTCAAGATTGTTCAGGCTGAAAGTTGGGTCACCACCACCGACAAGGACAATGTCACCAAATAACTTCTTTTCTTTGATTTGCCCTTTAAGACACAGAAACGTCTTGAATCGGAAATCAGCACCTAAAAAGTAAAGTGCGGCAGCAGTTGTGATAATTTTCATATTTGAAGCCGGAACAAAAAGTTTATCCGCATTTGTATCATAAACAACAGTATCATTATTCAGGTTGATTATGTAAATTCCGAAATGGGTATTTTTCAATTCAGGTACATTCAATATGGTGTCAAGCGATAATAGACTGAAAAAAATCAGAACAATCATTTCTTCTTCCTCGGCGTAAATAAGCCACTCTTGTTATCTTTGCAATCACATTTTTTTACATTCAAATTCTGACCGCATCTCGGACACAAGCCGAGACAATCTTTTCTGCACAGAGGTACCGCGGGGATATACAGCACAATGGCTTCCCTGATACCAATACTCAGATCTATGCTGGTGCCCGCATAATAAACACGGTCAATGTCACCAGCTTTCAGTTCAACTTTTTCCAGTGAGAGCAGAGGATCTTTTCCTGCGATATAATCAAGATGTAATTTACCATCAATTTCTTCTGTGAATGTAGTAAGACAGCGGGCACATACGAGTCCAACGGAAAAATGGACATTGAAATCTGCACTGATACCAAGTGCTTTTTTGGAAAGAGTTACTTTTACATTTTTTATTTTTAAGTTTTGATAATATTTATTCTCCTGCAGGTTCAAGTCAATCACAGCCAGGTCATGATACTCAAATGTTGCCTGGTCTAGGATTTCTATTACCGGAATCAACAATCTTGAGGTATCTATGTTTTCAACTCCTTTTTTCTTGCAGCCGGGAAAAGGACATTATTCAAAATCAAGCGATAACCCGGCGAGTTTCTGTAATTTCTCAAATCAGTTGGTGGGTCTCCAACAAAATGTTGATAGTCTTCGGGGTCATGTCCGCCGAGGTATGTAAAAGTACCTTTGCCATAATTTCCATGCAAATATTTTACTTCTTCAGTTGAGATTACTTCACCCAGAATCAGAGCTGTTTTTTTTAGATAACCTTTTCTGAAGCCGGTACACTGACCCAGAAATTCTTTTACCAGAGATGTATGATTCTGGACAAGCATGCATGGTACTGGATCAAACTTAGCACTAAAGTCAAATAGAGAGAAATAGGTATTTAGCCCGCGTGCTGCAGCTTCGGTGGTTACATCAATAGTTGAATGTTCATAAACAAGCGGGTCAAGAATAACCTGAAAATTCTCAAATGCCAGGCATTGTGAAAAATCAAGTTTCCTGTTGGCTTCAGGATCAAAAGGGTCGCCATCAAAAACATTGTGACAAATATCAGTAAACTGGGCAGCAAGGGCAATCTCCCATGTGTCACATGCAGAGCACATTGAGAAGACAAAGCCACCCTGATTGATATATTCTTTGATAGCGAGTGCAACAGCAAGTTTCAACTTTGAAACCTTATTAAAACCCAATTTCTTCGCCATTGTTTCGTTTCTTCTTACTTCTTCCTGATACCAATCTGCGTTACGATAGGTGGCGTAGAACTTGCCATACTGTCCGGTAAAATCTTCATGGTGCAAATGTAACCAATCATATTTGTTCAATTTTCCCTTCATAATATCCTCATCCCAGATCTGGTCATACGGAATCTTGGAATATTCCAGGGCAAGTGTGACAGCGTCATCCCACGGTTCAAAATTCTCAGGAATATATACAGCAATTCTGGGTGCTTTCTCCAGCAGGATTGTCTCCATATTTTTTTCCTCAATTTCTCTATAGATTTCAATAATTTGAGCAGGTTCAACTAATTCAATACGGACTCCTTCAATCGCACATTCCTTTTCAACCATGGGGATATAATCCAGCATAAATGAACCACCGCGGTAATTCAAAAGCCATTCAACATTCACCCCAGACTGGAGGCTGTGAAAAACAACACCGTATGCCTTGAGGTGATCAGTCTGCGTTAGATCCATGGGTATCAGAATCTTCCGGGCTAAAGCCTGGCTGCAGAATAGAATCAAATAAGCCAAAATCAAAGATTTAATGCGTGAGATGTTACATAAGGTCTGCAGTTTCATTAATACGCTGTATTACTCCTCGTTATTTTTTATTATTTCAAGAACCTCCTGCGGACTGGTAGCATTTCTTAATTGCTCCCTTACGGGCATCCTGCGTAAGAGTCTCGAGAGTTTTGCCAGTGCAATAATATATTCTGATTTTTTGTTTTCAGGTGAGGCTATCAGGAAGATAATGTGGGATGGTTTGCCGTCAATGGAAGAAAAATCTATGCCCGATGATGAACGAGCAAAAATCAGCACCAGATCATCAACTGCATCGGTGCGGGCATGAGGAATTGCTATACCTTCTCCGATTCCTGTTGATTCAAGATTTTCCCTTTTTGCCAGTGCTTCAAAAAGTTGCTCACGATTCTTCGCAATGTTCTTATCAACCATAAATTCTACCAGTTCTTTTATCGCAGCCAGCTTTTCAGTTGCATTCATTTCCATAATGACTGCTTCAGGTTTCAAAAAATTTGAAATTCTTATTTCCATTACACCCCCTTGATTGAACTTACAAACCAATCACCGGAACCGGTGAAGAAACAAAAATTTTCTTCGTTTCTTCACGCCTTTTGACAAAAGTCAAATTTATCTTGTAATTCTCAATATACTTTTTTATGACTCTTGTTGCCAGCCCATTTTCAAGGTGCAGAGATGTTCTGACGCCATTCTCAACAGCTTCATCCTCAACAAGATAGAGCATTTCCCAGCCTTCTTCTTCAATTCTCTGTTTTATTAAGTCCACACCCTTGTGGGTGAGTGATGCCAGTTTTGCAATACGGTGTTCTTCCAGAACAAATAATACAAAAAGATGACTTTTGAACATTTTGCAAAATTGGATTGTAGGTGTGAATATTTGTTGATCCGTATTGTCAACAATATACAGTAGTATGCGCGGGAATTCCATAGTGTTCAGGAAAGATAAACAGTTTTCATTACTTACAGAATATATTTTGACATATCCACATTTTTGACAATGTCAGCAAGTTTCTCATTGACATAATCCTCAGTGATCTTGATGCTCTTGACACTAATATTTGGTGCACTGTACAGCAGGTCCTCGAGAAGTTTTGTGATAACGGTGTGCAACCTCCGCGCACCGATGTTTTCTGTAGATTCATTTACCTTTGCTGCGATTTCAGCGATACTGGCAATTGCACCATCAGTAAATTCAAGTTTTATGCCCTCTGTACTGAACAGCGCACAATATTGTTTTATCAGAGAATTCTCGGGTTCCACAAGAATACGTCTGAAGTCTTCTCTTGTTAAAGGCGATAATTCCACGCGAATGGGAAATCTACCCTGCAATTCCGGAATCAAATCTGATGGTTTCTTGTTGTGAAATGCACCGGCAGCAATAAAAAGAATATGGTCGGTCTTGATCACTCCATATTTTGAGACGACGCTCGTTCCTTCAACAATGGGTAACAGGTCACGCTGTACTCCTTCACGGGATACATCCGGACCACTTGTGATGCCACCGCCAGCAATTTTGTCGATTTCATCTATGAAGATTATGCCATTCTGCTCGGCACGTTGTCGGGCTTCGCTAATTACTTCATCCATATCTATTAGTTTTTCAATTTCCTCTGTTACCAGATATTTCAATGCCTCCTTTATGGTCATTTTTTTCTTCTTTTTCTTTTTCGGTAATCTACTGCCAAGTGCCTCCTCAATCGCAATGCTGAAATCTTCAATACCAGCCTGACCAAATATTTCAATGAATGGTGTAGCACGACGGGTAATCTCTATTTCCACAATGCGGTCATCAAGTTCCTTCGCCCTGAGGAGCGAACGCAATTTCTCTCTTGTTTGATTGCTAATGGCTGTTGAATCATGGTCAGGTTTTGCCGAACCTGGAAGGATAATGTCAAGAATCCTGTCTTCAGCATACTTCTGTGCTTTTTCTTCAACATCATGATATTTTTCTTCACGCACCATGCTGACCGCAATTTCAACGAGATCACGCACCATTGACTCCACATCCCTGCCGACATAACCGACCTCAGTATATCTTGAAGCTTCCACTTTTACAAACGGTGCCTTCGCAAGATTGGCAAGACGTCTTGCAATTTCTGTCTTGCCAACCCCGGTAGGTCCAATAAGAATAATATTGTTAGGATAGATTTCTTCTCTTATTTTGCCTTTTACTCGCTGACGGCGCCACCGATTTCTGAGTGCGATTGCAACTGCTTTTTTCGCTGCGGATTGACCGATAATGTATCTGTCAAGCCGGGATACAATTTCTTCTGGAGTCAGGTAATGTTCCGAGCTGGAAGATTTCCTGATGGCTCGTTCTTCCATCATTTATATTATAATGATTATTTAAGAAAAGTCAAGGGAATTGTGCCAGGCACACAATTTTCACTTGACAATCGTGCCTGTAAGAATAGAATTGGCAGGGTGATTATGAAAGAAATTATTCACTACTGGCAGAAAACAGGGAAAGTCAATACTGAAAAGACGATTGAACTGGCATTGGAAAGGGCATACAAGCGAAAGATCAAGAATCTTGTTATTGCAACATGTACTGGCTATTCTGCAAGGGTTTTGTTGAAAAAGGCTAAAAATTGTCGGATTGTTGCGGTGACACATCAGGCTGGATTTTCAAAACCCGGAAATATTGAAATCAGCCCTCGCACAATGGAATTTTTGAAAAAGAAAGGTGTGATTGTCTATACGGGTACTCATTTCTTCGGTGGTTTTGGTCGGGCAATAAGGCTGAAATTTGGTGGGCTTGAACCAGAGGAGATTGCAGCAAATACCTTGAGGATCTTTGGTGAAGGCATAAAGGTGGCTGTTGAAATTGCAATAATGGCGCTTGATGCGGGTTTGATACCTTATGACCAAGAAATAGTTTCAATCGGTGGCACGGGTGAAGGTGTGGATACTGCAATTGTCTGTGTGCCCAGACATGGAAAAGATTTCTTTTCGTTTGAGGTGCGCGAGATAATCTGCAAACCACGAATTAGATGAAAGCCAGAATTGCGGTCTTAAAGACATCACCAGAGACTATTCACGATGATATAGAGCACTGTCTGAAACTCGCTGAGATAGAGAAATTTTTGCCCAAGAATGTTCCGACTATACTCAAGATTAACATATCCTGGCATTTCTGGTATCCTGCCTGTTCAACCACACCCTGGCAACTCGATGGCGTAACCGCAACATTATTAAAACTTGGGTATAAGGATTTAATACCTGCCCAGAATCGCACAGTTGTGATAAACCCAAAACTTGGTGCAGAAAATAACCATTTAAATTCAGTAATGAAAAAACACAAACTAAAATTCGTTTATCTTTATGAACCAGATGTTGAATGGATATACTACAGACCAAAGGCAAGGATGCTTGTTCTTGACAAAGTATACAAGGATGGTATCCAGATTCCAAAGCTATTTATTGGCAAGAATGCCTTTCATCTACCAACATTGAAAACCCATATTTTTACCACGATGACCGGCGCAATGAAGAATGCATTTGGTGGATTATTAAATGACAACCGGCACTGGACACATTCAGTAATCCACGAGACACTTGTTGATTTATTACAGATCCAAAAAGAAATACATCCGGGTATTTTCTGTCTGACTGACGGAACATTTGCAGGCAATGGCGCCGGGCCAAGACTGATGAAACCTGAGATAAAGAATTATATTCTGGCAGGTAGTGATTCTGTGGCAATTGATGCAATTGCAGCAAAGATGATGGGTTTTGACCCTATGTCTTTAAAATTTTTGAATCTTGCCCATGAAATGGGACTGGGCAAGGCAAAGCCGGATGAGATTGAGGTCATTGGAGAGGATATTAGCAGTGTCAATTTCGGTTTCAAAGTTGCGGATACATTCGCCTCAAGGGGGCAGAAGGCAATTTACTGGGGATTTTTAAAGCCATTTGAACACTTACTCCTGCGCACACCAATCGTTCCCTGGTCATTTATTGCCTCAAGGGCATACCATGATTATTACTGGTATAATGCCCATGGCAAAAAGATTGTGCGTAAGTTTCTGAGAACTGACTGGGGAAGATTGTTTGAGTCTTATAAATAATGCCCGGTTTTACAATCAAAAAATTCATTGTTGGCTATATTGAGACAAATATGTATCTTGTTTGTAATGAAGGCGCAGGTATAGTAATTGACCCGGGTTTTATTGAAAATGAAAAGGATACCGTTATAAAGAAGATAAGAAGGTTTGTTAATGAAATTCCGGCAGTCTTTCTGACCCATTTTCATTTTGACCATATCAGCGGTGTGCCTGTTTTGAAAAGAGAATTTGGTTCAGCGATTTACTGCCATTTTCTTGATGCCGAATGTTTGTCTGATCCACAGAAGAATGGCGCACTCTTCTTTGGTGTTCAGAGCGAAAGCATTACCGCCGACAAATTTTTTACTGACAATCAAGAGTTGGATTTGATTGGTTTGAAGTTTAGGATTATTCATACACGAGGGCACACGCCTGGTGGCGTATCCATACTTCTGGAAAATCAATATCTTTTTAGCGGTGATACAATTTTTAAAGATGGGATTGGAAGGACTGACTTATTTGGTGGTGATTATGAAGCAGAAATTAATTCCATTAAAACAAGGATTTTGACCTTACCTTCAAACACCTTGATCTACCCGGGTCACGGAGGTCCAACAACCGTGGAAGACGAAAAAATGAGATTTTTTCCGTCATAAGAATTAGCAGGTGATTTGGTAAGTTTTCTATCTCAGATAAATAACTTTGGCTGTAACTTTTGTTGCGCTTGTTTCTAACCTGATAAAATAGACTCCTGGAGGAACCTTTCTGCCAAGGTGATCTGTGCCAGACCAGGTCACTGAATACACAGAATTGCTCGTCT
>FWPV01000506.1_pt1 | contig 122235 bp, 113 predicted proteins | sample 2228371 | NCBI WGS metagenome assembly FWPV01 (sample SAMEA103939776, study PRJEB20133) | metagenome | reverse complement strand
CGTCAAGCGCCAGATGGAGAAGAACCAGCGCGACTTCTACCTCAACGAGCAGGTCAAGGCCATCCAGAAGGAACTCGGCGAGGGCGAGGAGGGCGCAGACATCGAGGAGATCGAGAAGAAGATCAAACTGGCCAAGATGCCCGCCGAGGCGCGCAAGAAGGCCGAGGCCGAGCTCAAGAAGCTCAAGCTGATGTCGCCCATGTCGGCCGAGGCCACGGTGGTGCGCAACTACATCGACGCGCTCACGGGCCTGCCCTGGAGCAAGAAGACCAAGATCAAGCACGACCTGGCCTACGCCGAGGACGTGCTCAACGAAGACCACTACGGCCTGGAAAAGGTCAAGGACCGCATCCTCGAATACCTCGCGGTGCAGCAGCGCGTCGACAAGGTCAAGGCGCCCATCCTGTGCCTGGTGGGGCCGCCGGGCGTGGGCAAGACCTCGCTCGGCCAGTCCGTGGCCAAGGCCACGGGTCGCAAGTACGTGCGCATGGCGCTGGGTGGCATGCGCGACGAGGCCGAGATCCGCGGGCACCGCCGCACCTACATCGGCGCCATGCCGGGCAAGGTGCTGCAGAGCCTGGGCAAGGTCGGTACCCGCAACCCGCTGTTCCTGCTCGACGAGATCGACAAGCTGGGCATGGACTTCCGGGGCGACCCGTCGTCGGCGCTGCTCGAGGTGCTCGACCCCGAGCAGAACCACACCTTCGGTGACCACTACATCGAGGTCGACTTCGACCTGTCCGACGTGATGTTCGTGGCCACCTCGAACTCCATGAACATCCCGCCCGCGCTGCTGGACCGCATGGAGGTGATCCGCCTCTCGGGCTACACCGAGGACGAGAAGACCAACATCGCGCTCAAGTACCTGCTGCCCAAGCAGCTCAAGAACAACGGCATCAAGGCCGGCGAGCTGGAGGTGGCCGAAGACGCCGTGCGCGACATCGTGCGCTACTACACCCGCGAGGCGGGCGTGCGTTCGCTCGAACGCGAGCTCTCCAAGATCTGCCGCAAGGTGGTCAAGGGCCTGCTGCTCAAGAAGTACACCCCCACCGTGGTGGTGAACGCCGAGAACCTGAGCGACTTCCTGGGTGTGCGCAAGTACACCTACGGCCGCGCCGAACAGCAGAACCAGGTCGGTCAGGTCGTGGGCCTGGCGTGGACCGAGGTCGGTGGCGACCTGCTGACCATCGAGGCCGCGCTCATGCCGGGCAAGGGCAACGTGATCCGCACCGGTCAACTCGGCGATGTGATGAAGGAGTCGGTCGAGGCCGCACGCACCGTGGTGCGCAGCCGCGCGCGTGCCCTGGGCATCAAGGACGAGGTGTTCGAGAAGAAGGACATCCACATCCACGTGCCCGACGGCGCCACGCCCAAGGACGGCCCCAGCGCCGGCGCGGCCATGACCACGGCGATGGTTTCGGCCCTCACGGGCATTCCGGTGCGCGCCGACGTGGCCATGACCGGGGAGATCACCCTGCGTGGCGAGGTCACGGCCATCGGTGGCCTGAAGGAAAAGCTGCTGGCGGCCCTGCGCGGCGGCATCAAGACCGTCATCATCCCCGAGGAAAACGTCAAGGATCTGGCCGAGATCCCGGACAACGTCAAGAGCGACCTGGAAATCGTGCCGGTCAAGTGGATCGACCGGGTGCTGGAACTGGCCCTGGAGCGCGCCACCGCGCCGCTGGCCGACGAAGAGGTGGCCGCCCCCGTGGCGACACCCCCGGCCAAGGACGAGGTGCCCGGGGCGGTCAAGCACTGAAAAAGTGAAGACCGGTGCTTGAATGGAGCGCAAAATCCGGTATATAATTTGAGCTTCAGGCAGCGGCAACGCGGTTTGAAGTGAATGCGGGAATAGCTCAGCTGGTAGAGCGCAACCTTGCCAAGGTTGAGGTCGCGAGTTCGAACCTCGTTTCCCGCTCCACATACCCGAAGGGAAGCCCAGGCTTCCCTTTTTTGTCCAGCCCGGCGTTGCCGGGCGGGGCTTGCAGATCAGGGCGCGGTAGCAAAGCGGTTATGCACCGGATTGCAAATCCGTGTAGGTCGGTTCGACTCCGGCCCGCGCCTCCAGACACCAGGTCTGTCGGAAGACAGGGGTACGCGGGAATAGCTCAGCTGGTAGAGCGCAACCTTGCCAAGGTTGAGGTCGCGAGTTCGAGCCTCGTTTCCCGCTCCAGACAAAAGCCCCGGCAACCCCGGGGCTTTTTGCTGTCCGGTGAGTTTGCTGGCGTCAGGCCGACTTGCTGACCAGTTCGAGGTGTTCCACGGTCGGAGCCTGGGCAAAGAACGGCCCCACGATCGCGCGCCAGCGGGCAAACGCCTCCGACTGCCGAAAACCCACGGTGTGGTCCTCCAGGGTGTCCCAGTAGATCATGAGCAGGTAGCGGCCCGGGGTTTCGATGCTGCGGTTGACCTTGTAGCCCTGGAACCCCTGGGCGTGGGCGATCACGGTTTGCACGCCTCGGGCAATCGCCTCTTCGAAGGCAGCGGCCTGTTCGGGATGGATGCGGATGTCGGCGTGCTCAAGAATCATCGGGGTGGCTCCGGTTGTCGGGTGTGGTCGGCATCATAGCCGCTGGTGGGGGCGTCCTCAGTCGCCCATGACCACACCCTCGCGCCGGGGGTCGGCGCCACCGTGGTACCCGGTGGCGTGGCGCTGGATGGCCTGCAGGCCGCTGGTCAGGTCCATGCTGCGCGTGGTGTGCCCCAGCGCCTGCAGGGCATCGGCCGAGCCGGCCGGAAAGCGGTCCTGCTCCAGCAGCAGCGGCCCCCCGGTGGTGCCGAAATTGGGCAGCGCAATCGCCTGCTGCGGCGTGAGGCCCCACTGCAGCATGCCGTACAGCGTCTTGGCGGTGTAGTGGATGATGAGGGCACCGCCGGGGCTGCCCAGCGTGGCCACCAGCTTGCCGGAGTCCCGGTGGAACACCAGTGTCGGGGACATGGAGGAGCGTGGCCGCTTGCCGCCTTCGACCCGGTTGGCCACCGGTTGGCCGTCGCGGTCGGTGGGGGCGAAGCTGAAGTCGGTGAGCTGGTTGTTGAGCAGGAAACCCTGCACCATCAGCCTCGCCCCGAAGGCGTTCTCGATGGTGCTGGTCATGGCCACGGCATGGCCCTGCGCATCGACGATGCTGATGTGGCTGGTGCCGGACTCGGGCTGGTCCGGCATACGACCCCACCGCGAGACGGGCGCTCCCTGGGGCTGGCCCGCCGGTGCCGTCGCCATGGCACGCGGGCCGATCAGGCGGGCCCGCTCGGCCAGGTAGGCGGGGGCGAGCAGGCTGTGCCAGGAGCCGTCCGGCGGAGCGACGAAGTCCGGGTCGGCCACATAGCGGGCGCGGTCGGCAAAGGCCAGCCGACTGGACTCGGCATAGAGATGCAGCCACTCGGTGGACGGCAGCCCTTGCGCCAGGGGCAGCTTGTGCGCCCCGGTCTGTTCCAGCATGCCCAGGATCTGTCCGATCGCGATGGCACCGGAGCCCGGGGGCGGAAAGCCGCAGATCCGGTAGGGGGTTTCGCGCGCGGTGAAGTCGTGGCACAGCGCCTCGCGCTGCAGGGGGCGGTAGGATTTCAGGTCCTCGTGGCTCAGTCGCCCCGGGTTGACGGGGTGGCCGCGCACGGCTTGCACCATGGCGTCGGCGATGGGGCCCTCGTGCAGCGCGGTGGCGCCCCCATCGGCCAGGGCGCGCAGCACGCTTGCCAGGGCCGGGTTCCGAAGCCGGTGTCCGACCGGCCAGGGCCGTCCGTCGGGGGCGAAAAAATGGGCGGCGGCGGCCGGGTCTTTCTGGAGGCGGCGGTCCTGGGCGATCAGGGCATGCAGGCGGGGCCCCACCGCAAAACCCTGTTCGGCCAGGCGGATCGCCGGTTCGAACAGCCGGGGCCACGGCAGCCGGCCGTGCCGCGCATGGGCCAGCTCCAGCATCCGCACCGCCCCCGGCACACCGACCGAGCGCCCGCCCACCACGGCATCGAAGAACGGCATGGGGGTGCCGTCGGGCCGCAGGAACAGGGCGGCGTCGGCCTGGGCCGGGGCGGTCTCGCGCCCGTCGTAGGCCCGCACGTCACGGCCATCGAAGTGGAGCAGGAAGGCGCCACCGCCGATGCCGCTGGACTGGGGCTCCACCAGGGTCAGCACCATCTGTGCCGCCACGGCGGCGTCGATGGCACTGCCGCCGGTCCGCAGCATCTGCAGGCCGGCCTCGGTGGCCAGCGGGTGGGCAGTGGCCACGGCCAGACGCTGCCCCGCCCAGCCGGCCTTGTGGGCAAAACCGGTGGCGGCTTCGGGTTGCACCGGCGGCGCCACCGTGGTGCCTGCGGGAGGCTTGAGCGGTGTGCAGCCCACGAGCACCACCAGGCTCAGCAGTCGCAGGGAGACAGGGGGGCGGGGCAGCGGTCGGAACGTCATGCACAGACTGTATCCGTTCGCCCGGAATCGGCAACCCGCCGGTCCGGGGCAAAACAGGCGAAAATACACCCCTCGCCCCGATGGTGAAATGGGTAGACACAGCGGACTTAAAATCCGCCGCTTTCCCGCAAGGGGGCGTACCGGTTCGACCCCGGTTCGGGGCACCACAACGAGCACGACCATGAGCCACTACAACCCCCCCTTCGAAATCCATGTCCACGGCGATGTCCGGCTGCGCGACGATGTGGACTACCCCCAGATCCAGGAGGCGCTCAAACCCCTGTGGCGCTACACCGGGGCCAAGTCGCTGGTGGATGGCGCGGCCAGCTCCTACGAGGACGAGCCCGGCATCCGTTTCGATCCCAAGGAACACGTGCTGCAGATCTGCTGGACGGTCGAGGGCGACGAGGATTTCCGTCACGCCATCGACGAGGCCTGCATGGGCCTGAACGACGTGGCCGCCACCGGGGCCCACATCGAGGTGTCGTTCTACGACGTCGAGTTCGACGAGGAAGAGGCGCCGCCCGAGGCCGAGTCGCGCGACGATTTCGTGATGTGCTTCGTGGGCCCCACGCCGGCGGCCATCATGCAGGTGCAGCGCGACCTGCTGGTGCAGGACGTGGTGCACATGATGGAGCGGCACTTCGACGCCTCCGAGCTGGGGGACGTGGTGTCGGCCATCGACAGGCTATTCACCGACCGTTTCGATGCCCTGGTCAATTCCATGCAGCTGGGCAAGCCCCCGCGCGGCATGGGGGGCTCATCGGGCGGCCACGGTGGGCCGCGCAAGCCGCGCCACCTGCACTGAGCGTGCCCCGTAGCCGGGGCCAGCCCGGTTGCCGTCCTCAGGCCGCCGTCACTCCGATGCCCTTGAATTCGCCGCTGGCAATGCGTTGCTGCCATTGCGCCGGCCCGGTGATGTGCGCGCTGGTGCCGCCCGCGTCCACCGCCACGGTCACGGGCATGTCGACCACATCGAACTCGTAGATGGCTTCCATGCCCAGGTCCTCGAAACCCACGACCCGGGCGTGCTTGATGGCCTTGGAGACGAGGTAGGCCGCGCCGCCCACCGCCATCAGGTAGGCCGACTTGTGGTTCTTGATGGCCTCGATGGCGACCGGGCCGCGTTCGGCCTTGCCGATCATGGCGATCAGGCCGGTCTTCTCCAGCATCATGTCGGTGAACTTGTCCATGCGGGTGGCGGTGGTGGGGCCGGCGGGGCCGACCGCTTCGTCGCGCACCGGATCGACAGGGCCCACGTAGTAGATCACGCGGTTGGTGAAGTCCACGGGCAGCGGCTCGCCCTTGGCCAGCATGTCCTGGATGCGCTTGTGCGCAGCGTCGCGGCCGGTGAGCATCTTGCCGTTGAGCAGCAGGGTCTGGCCCGGCTTCCAGCCCGCCACCTGCGCCGGTGTGAGGGTATTCAGGTCCACCCGCACGCTCTTTTCGGTATCGGGCGTCCAGTCCACCTTGGGCCACAGGTCGAGGCTGGGGGCCTCCAGGTACACCGGGCCCGAGCCGTCGAGCACAAAGTGGGCGTGGCGTGTGGCCGCGCAGTTGGGGATCATGGCCACCGGCTTGGAGGCCGCGTGCGTCGGGTACATCTTGATCTTGACGTCGAGCACCGTGGTCAGGCCGCCCAGGCCCTGTGCGCCTATGCCCAGCGCGTTGACCTTCTCGTACAGCTCCAGCCGCAGTTCCTCGACCTGGGTCAGCTTCTCGCCCTTGGACGCCTTGGCCTGCAGCCCGTACATGTCGATGTCGTCCATCAGGCTTTCCTTGGCCAGCAGCACGGCTTTCTCGGCGGTGCCGCCGATGCCGATGCCGAGCATCCCCGGCGGACACCAGCCGGCACCCATGGTGGGCACCGTCTTGAGCACCCAGTCCACCAGCGAGTCGCTGGGGTTCATCATGACCATCTTCGACTTGTTTTCCGAGCCGCCGCCCTTGGCGGCCACCGTCACGTCCACGGTGTTGCCCGGCACGATCTCGGTGAAGATCACCGCCGGGGTGTTGTCCTTGGTGTTCTTGCGCGCGAAGTGCGGGTCGGCCACCACGCTGGCGCGCAGCGTGTTGTCGGGGTGGTTGTAGCCCCGGCGCACGCCCTCGTTGATGGCGTCTTCCAGGCTGCCGGTGAAGCCTTCCCAGCGCACGTCCATGCCCACCTTGAGGAACACGTTGACGATGCCGGTGTCCTGGCAGATCGGGCGGTGGCCCAGCGCGCTCATCTTGCTGTTGGTGAGGATCTGGGCGATGGCGTCCTTGGCCGCGGGGCTCTGCTCGCGCTCGTAGGCGCGCGCCAGATGGGCGATGTAGTCGGCCGGGTGGTAGTAGCTGATGTACTGCAGGGCTGCGGCAACGGATTCGATCAGATCGGCTTGGCGGATGGCGGTCATGGTCGGGGTTCCAGGGTCAGTGTGCTTCGGGGTCTTGCGGGTGGTGCAGCAGGCGGTCGGTGTAGGCGATGGCCATCGCGCTGAGCAGGAAGACGACGTGGATGATGGTCTGCCACATCAGCACCTTTTCCTCGTAGTTGCCGGCGTTGATGAAGGTCTTGAGCAGGTGGATGGAGGAGATGCCGATGATGGCCGTGGCCAGCTTGACCTTGAGCACCGAGGCGTTGACGTGGCTGAGCCACTCCGGCTGGTCGGGGTGGCTCTCCAGCCCCATGCGGCTCACGAAGGTCTCGTAGCCGCCCACGATCACCATGATCAGCAGGTTGGAGATCATGACGACGTCGATCAGGGCCAGCACCACCAGCATGATGATGGTCTCGTTGAGGGAGGTGATCTCGACGTCGGACTTGTAGCCGATGCTGTGCACCAGCGCATCCAGCGCGCCGCGGCTGCCGAAGGCGGCTTCGACCAGATGGACCAACTCGACCCAGAAGTGGTAGACGTAGATCGCCTGGGCGGCGATCAGGCCGATATACAGCGGCAACTGCAGCCAGCGGCTGGCAAAAATCAGTTTGGGCAGGGGGGCTATGGGTTTGATGGGGGAGGTCATGGAAAGAGCAGGGAAAACGAAGGGGTCCATTGTAGGCGCGCGCCTTTACAGTGTGAGGTGTTTGGTGTAAGAGCCTCGTAAGAGGGGCCGCGCACAGTCTCAGGCTGCATTCTCAGTCGTCCGTTCTTTCAGAGGAGACCCACCCATGTCCGCCACTTCTTCGGCCATTCAGTCGACCCTGGTTGAAAACCGTGTGTTTGAGCCCGCCGAGGCCACCGTCAAGGCCGCGCGCATTGCCGGCATGGACGCCTACAACGCCCTGTGTGCCGAGGCCGAGCGTGACTACGAAGGCTTCTGGGCCAGCCGGGCCCGGGAAGTGCTGACTTGGCACAAGCCGTTCACCCGGGTGCTGGACGAATCCAACAAACCCTTCTACAAGTGGTTCGAAGACGGCGAACTCAACGCCTCGTTCAACTGCCTGGACCGCCACATGGGCACCCCGGTCGAGCACAAGACCGCCATCGTCTTCGAGGCCGACGACGGCACCGTGACCCGGGTCACCTACCGGGAACTGCTGTCGCGGGTGTCGCGCTTTGCCAATGTGCTCAAGTCCAAGGGCGTGAAGAAGGGCGACCGTGTCGTCATCTACATGCCCATGACCATCGAGGGCGTGGTGGCGATGCAGGCCTGTGCCCGCATCGGGGCCACCCACAGCGTGGTGTTCGGAGGCTTCTCGGCCAAGGCCCTGCAGGAGCGCATTCAGGACGCCGGCGCGGTTGCGGTCGTGACCGCCAACTACCAGATGCGCGGCGGCAAGGAACTGCCGCTCAAGTCCATCGTCGACGAGGCGCTGGCCATGGGCGGCTGCGACACCATCCGCAGCGTCGTGGTGTTCCAGCGCACCGCCACGGTCGTCAACATGGTCGCCGGTCGCGACACCTTCATGCACGAGGACATGGCCGGGCAGTCCGATGTCTGCGAGGCCGAGATGGTCGGCGCCGAGCACCCGCTGTTCGTGCTCTATACCTCGGGCTCCACCGGCAAGCCCAAGGGCGTGCAGCACAGCACCGGGGGCTACCTGCTGTGGGCCAACCTGACCATGCAGTGGACCTTCGACCTCAAGGACAGCGACATTTTCTGGTGCACCGCCGACATCGGCTGGATCACCGGCCACAGCTATGTCGCCTACGGCCCGCTGGCCGCCGGGGCCACCCAGATCGTTTTCGAGGGCGTGCCCACCTTCCCGAACGCCGGCCGCTTCTGGCAGATGATCGAGAAGCACCAGTGCACCATCTTCTACACGGCGCCGACGGCCATCCGCTCGCTCATCAAGGCCGCCGACAGCGACGAGAAGGTGCATCCGAAGAACTGGAACCTGTCGAGCCTGCGCATCCTGGGGTCGGTGGGCGAGCCGATCAACCCGGAAGCCTGGATGTGGTACTACAAGCATGTCGGCGGCGAGCGCTGCCCGATCGTCGACACCTTCTGGCAGACCGAGACCGGCGGGCACATGATCACCCCGCTGCCGGGGGCCACGCCGCTGGTGCCGGGTTCCTGCACGCTGCCGCTGCCTGGCATCATGACCGGCATCGTCGACGAGACCGGCAACGACGTGCCCAACGGCTCCGGCGGCATCCTGGTGGTCAAGAAGCCCTGGCCTTCGATGATCCGCACCATCTGGGGCGACCCCGAACGCTTCAAGAAGAGCTATTTCCCCGAAGAGCTCAAGGGTTACTATCTGGCGGGCGACGGTGCCGTGCGCAGCGCCGACCGGGGCTACTTCCGCATCACCGGCCGCATCGACGACGTGCTCAACGTCTCGGGGCACCGCATGGGCACCATGGAGATCGAGTCTGCCCTGGTGGCCAAGTCCGATCTGGTGGCCGAAGCCGCGGTGGTGGGGCGCCCCGACGACCTCACCGGCGAGGCCATCGTGGCCTTCGTGGTGCTCAAGCGCCCGGTGCCCACGGGCGACGAGGCCAAGCAGATCGCCAATGAGCTGCGCAACTGGGTGGGCAAAGAGATCGGACCGATCGCCAAACCCAAGGACATCCGCTTCGGCGAGAACCTGCCCAAGACGCGCTCGGGCAAGATCATGCGCCGCCTGCTGCGTGCCATTGCCAAGGGAGAGACCATCACCCAGGACACCTCCACGCTGGAAAACCCGGCCATTCTCGAGCAACTCGCACGGACGAACTGACCGGGGTGCCGGTGGCCCAGGCGACCGGCTGGCGCAACACCAAAGAAAAAGCCCGCTTCAAACGAAGCGGGCTTTTTTCGTCAAGGGCAGATCACTTCAGACCCAGCACCCAGGACACCAGTTTCTTGGCATCGGCATCGCTGACCTGGGGGTTGGCGGGCATGGGAATGGCGCCCCACACGCCCGAGCCGCCCTGCTTGATCTTGGCGGCCAGCTTGTCGGCAGCAGCGGCGTCACCGGCGTACTTCTTGGCGATGTCCTTGTAGGACGGACCCACCAGTTTCTTGTCCACGGCGTGGCAGGCCATGCAGTTCTTCGATTTGGCCAGTGCCTCGTCGGCCAAGGCGGGCAGGGCCACCACGGTGCTGGCGGCCAGGATCAGGAGAGCGCGTTTCATGGTGTAAAGGTCCTTTTGGAAGGGAGGTCGGAGGTGTACCATCGCGATTTTATAGGGCTTGAGTGAGTGTCTGGCTTGCAATTACCGGTTGTTGCAACCTTGCACACGCCCGTTACAGGAGGCGCGATGTATTTTCTGGGTCTCGGTGTGGTCTTGCTGTTGTTGAAGTACCTGGAATGGGGGCCTGTGGCCGCCTGGGACTGGGTCTACGTCCTGTCCCCTTTTGGGTTTGCCGTGCTGTGGTGGTGGTGGGCCGACTGGTCCGGCTACACCCGGCGCAAGGTCTCCGAGCAGGAGGACCAGCGCAAGACCGACCGCATCAACAAGGGCCGGGCCCGCATGGGCCTGCCCCCCATCAACAAGCACAAGTGACCCCCGGCTCCTGAACCGGGGGCGTGTTTCAGAAGTTGTCCAGCACGGCCCCCTTGCTGGCGCTGGCGGCATTGAAGGCGAACTTGGCCTGCACGCCACGCGTGTAGCGCGGGGCGGGGGCCTTCCATTGGGCGCGGCGGCGGGCCAGTTCGTCCTCGCTCACTTTCACCTCCAGCAGCAACTGGCGCGCATCGATGGTGATGCTGTCGCCTTCCTGCACCAGCGCGATGTTGCCGCCGACGGCGGCTTCCGGCGCCACGTGACCGACGACCATGCCCCAGGTGCCGCCCGAGAAGCGGCCGTCGGTGATCAGGCCCACGCTCTCGCCCAGGCCGGCACCGATCAGTGCGCCCGTGGGGGCCAGCATTTCGGGCATGCCGGGGCCGCCCTTGGGGCCGAGGTAGCGCAGCACCATCACGTCGCCGGCCTTGATCTTGCCGTCCAGAATCGCCTGCAGGGCCGACTGCTCGTCGTCGAACACGCGCGCCGGTCCGGTGATGACCGGGTTCTTCAGACCGGTGATCTTGGCCACGGCGCCTTCGGGAGAGAGGTTGCCCTTGAGGATGGCCAGGTGGCCCTGGGCGTACATGGGGTTGGTGATCGGGCGAATCACGTCCTGGTCGGCGCGCGGCTCGTCGGGCACGTCCTTGAGCACCTCGGCGATGGTCTGGCCGGTGATGGTGAGGCAGTCGCCGTGCAGCAGGCCGGCGTTGAGCAGGATCTTCATGACCTGCGGGATGCCGCCGGCGCGGTGCAGGTCGATCGCCAGGTACTGGCCGCTGGGCTTGAGGTCGCAGATGACGGGCGTCTTCTGGCGCACGCGCTCGAAGTCGTCGATGGTCCACTCCACGCCGGCGGCGTGGGCGATGGCCAGGAAGTGCAGCACCGCGTTGGTGGAGCCGCCGGTGGCCATGATGACGGCCACGGCGTTCTCGATGCTCTTGCGCGTGACGATGTCGCGCGGCTTGATGTCGCGCCTGATGGCCTCGATCAGCACGCGGGCCGATTCCTTGGTGGAGGCGATCTTCTCGCCTTCCTCGTTGGCCATGGTGGACGAGTAGGGCAGGGAGATGCCCAGCGCCTCGAAGGCCGAGGACATGGTGTTGGCGGTGTACATGCCGCCGCAGGAACCGGTGCCCGGGATGGCACGCTTCTCGATCTCGTGCAGGTCCTCGTCGCTCAACTTGCCGGCGGCGTTCTCGCCCACGGCCTCGAACACGCTGACGATGTTGAGGTCCTTGCCCTTGTAGTGGCCCGGCAGGATGGTGCCACCGTAGACGTAGATGGCCGGCACGTTGGCGCGCAGCATGCCCATGAGGCCGCCGGGCATGTTCTTGTCGCAGCCGCCGACGACCAGCACGCCGTCCATCCACTGGCCCATGACGCAGGTCTCGATGCAGTCGGAGATCACCTCGCGGCTGACCAGCGAGTACTTCATGCCCTCGGTGCCCATGGCCATGCCGTCGCTGATGGTGGGCACGCCGAACACCTGGGCGTTGCCACCGGCTTCCTCGATGCCCATGACGGCCGCATCGGCCAGCTTCTGCAGCCCCGAGTTGCAGGGGGTGATGGTGCTGTGGCCGTTGGCCACGCCCACCATGGGCTTGACGAAGTCGCCTTCCTCGTAGCCCATGCCGTAGTACATGGAGCGGTTCGGCGCCCGGGACTTGCCCTGGGTGATGTTGGCGCTGCGGCGGTTGATGGGCTGGATGGGGATGACTTTTTGCTCGCTCATGGTCGTTCTCGTTGGGGAAGATGGCGCGGCCTGCGGTCTGCGGGACACACCGGGGGATTTTAGGTCCAGACCATGCAAGTACTGTCCCGGGCCGGACGGTGCACAATCGCTGCCATGTTGCAGCATCCACACATCGATCCGGTCGCCCTGCAGATCGGCCCGCTGGCCGTGCACTGGTATGGCCTGACCTACCTGGCCGCTTTCCTGCTGTTCCTGTGGCTCGGCCTGCGCCGCCTGCGCCACGAGCCCTATGCCTCGCTGTCGGGCGAGGGGGGCTGGCAGCGCCGCGACGTCGAGGACATCCTGTTCCTGGGGGTGCTGGGGGTGATCCTGGGCGGTCGCCTGGGCTACGTCCTGTTCTACAAGCCGCTGGACTATCTGTCCGATCCCCTGGCCATCCTGGCCGTCTGGGAGGGGGGCATGAGCTTTCACGGCGGCCTGCTCGGCGTGTTGCTGGCGATGGTCTGGTTTGCACGTACCCGGCGGCGCCCCTGGCTGCAGGTGATGGATTTCGTGGCGCCGTGCGTGCCCACGGGGCTGGCGGCAGGGCGGTTGGGCAACTTCATCAACGGCGAACTCTGGGGGCGGGTGGCCGACCCCGCGTTGCCCTGGGGCATGGTGTTCCGCGGCGCCGGCGACCTGCCGCGCCACCCCTCCCAGCTCTACCAGTTCCTGCTCGAAGGGCTGCTGCTGTTCGGGTTGCTGTGGCTCTATGCGCGCCGTCCGCGCCGCATGGGCGAGGTGTCCGCAGCGTTCCTGGTGGGCTACGGGCTGATGCGTTTCACCGCGGAGTTCTTCCGTGAGCCCGATGCCCACCTGGGGCTGCTCGGGCTGGGCTTGAGCATGGGCCAGTGGCTGAGCCTGCCGATGGTGCTGGCGGGCCTGCTGTTGTGGCGCTGGGCGTCGACCCGGCACAAGTCCTTGTCTTGACGGTTGACGGCAGGGTTAATCCCAGTACGGTGCAGGACCGGAGGTATTCATAATTTTGTGTAATTACATAAAATTTTGAGTAACCGCGCCATGCGCCCCCAGCCCCACTCCCTGCACGATCAGGCGGCCACCCGCCTGCGTGAGATGATCTTCGAGGGATCGCTCACGCCAGGCAGCTTCCTGGACGAGGCGGCGTTGTGCGAGCGCCTGGCGGTGTCCCGCACCCCCCTGCGCGAGGCGCTCAAGGTGCTGTGTGCCGAGGGGCTGCTGCGGCACGAGCCGCGCCGGGGCTGCTTCGTCAACGAGGTCACGGAGCGCGACCTGGACGACATCTTCCCCGTGATTGCCCTTCTGGAGGGGCGCTGCGCCTTCGAGGCGGCCCGCAACGCCAGCGACGCCGATCTGCAGGAGCTGGCGGTGCTGCACCAGCGCCTGGAGCGCCAGGCCCAGGCGGGCCAGATCCCGGAGTACTACGCCACCAACCTCGCGATCCACGAGGCCATCATCGCCCTCGCGGACAACCGCTGGCTGGCCCAGGTGATCGGCGATCTGCGCAAGATCCTCAAGCTGGCCCGCCAGCAGCAGCTGCATGCGCCGGGCCGGCTGGCCCAGAGTCTCTCGGAGCACATGGCGGTCTATGCCGCCCTCAGGGCGCGAGACAGCGCCGGTGCCGAGGCCGGGATGCGCACCCACCTGCTGCGCCAGCGCGAGGCCCTGCGCGAACTGTCGCGGCAGCGCAAGGGCAGGGTGGTCGCATGACGACGGGCGAATGGATCAGCCGCAAGATGGGGGGGCTGTTGCCGGGCAAGCCCGCACGGCGGGGGGCGACCGACACCGTTCCCGGTTCCAAGGCGGGTCTCGAGGGCGCCGGGGCCACGCGCAGCCGCAGCACCCAGGAGCGTCTGAAGGCCACCCTGCGCCGGCAGGGCGAGGCCCTCTCGCCGCGCGCGTTGCGCCAGTTGCTGGCGGATCTGCAGGCGGTGTTCGACCCGCGGGTCAGCGAGGTCGAGGGCGGTCACAGGGCACAGGGGGTGATGCGGTGGAGCGCGTGCGCCACCCCCGAGCAGCGGCGCGATCTCTGGCTGCTCATGAGCGAGGCGTTCGCCCCCGATGCCGAGAAGGTCAAGGTGGCGCGTGAGGACTGGGAGGCGGCCATCGGCTCGCCCGACCAGGGGGCCGCCGAGATCCGGCTGCAGCGCGCCCTCGTGTCCCAGCGCAACCGCCTGCTGCAGCGTTTCGCCGTCGAGCCCGAAGGCATGCGTTTCCTGGTCGACCTGCGCGCTGAGCTGATTCCTGCCGTGCGCACCGACAAGCGCCTGCTGCCGCTGGACGCGGAACTCGAAGGCCTGTTCTCCACCTGGTTCGATGTGGCCTTCCTGGAGTTGCGTCGCATCAGCTGGGATTCGCCGGCTTCACTGATTGAGAAGCTCATCCAGTACGAGGCCGTGCACGATATCCGGAGCTGGGCGGACGTGAAGAACCGGCTGGATTCCGACCGGCGCTGCTACGGTTTTTTCCACCCCAAGCTGCCGAACGAGCCGCTGATATTCGTTGAAGTGGCCCTGCTTGATCACATGGCCGACAGCATCCCTCCTCTGCTCGACGAGGCGGCGGCGCCGGCCGACCTCAAGCGTGCCACCACGGCCATCTTCTATTCCATCAGCAACACGCAGACCGGGCTCAAGGGCGTGAGCTTTGGAGATTCGCTCATCAAGCGGGTGGTCGAGTCGCTCAAGCAGGAATTTGCACAACTCAAGCATTTCGCCACGCTGTCGCCCATCCCTGGTTTTCGCACCTGGCTGCAACGCCAGTTGCCCGCGTTGCTGGAAGCTCTGGACGCCCGCACCCGCGAGGCGCTGGGTCGGGCGGCGGGCTTCACGCCGGTTTCCGCCGAGCATTTGCAACGCCTGCTGACCGATCCGCTGGCGTTGCCGGAGGATTCCCCGGTCCGGAGCTTCCTGATGCGCGCGGTGGCCACCTATCTGATGCAGCGGCAGGGGGATGGCAAACCGATCGATGCGGTGGCCCGTTTCCACTTGGGCAACGGCGCCCGGATCGAGCGCATCAACTGGGGTGGCGACCCATCGACCAAGGGCCTGCGTCAGTCCTGCGGACTGATGGTGAACTACCTCTATGATCTCAAGCACCTTGACCGGCATCGGGAGCAGCTGGCCCAAGGAAAGGTCCCCGCATCGCGATCGGTGCGTGGACTTGTCGTGTCCCGATAACCCAACCACAACAGGAGACCCACCATGACCCATTCCATTCAACGACGCACCGTCCTGCAGGCGGCAGCACTTTCCGGCCTGGCCGGTCTGGGCCTGCCGGCCTGGTCCCAGGGCAGCGGCTGGCCGACACGGCCGGTCAACCTGGTGGTGCCCTTTCCCGCCGGCGGGGGCACGGATGCCTTCGCCCGCCCGATGGCCGCCCAGTTCTCGCGCCTGACCGGGCGCCTGCTGGTGATCGACAACAAGGGCGGCGGCGGCGGCACCGTCGGCGCCAGTGCCGCATCCAAGGCCTCCCCCGACGGTTACAACCTTTTCATGGGGGCCGTGCACCACACCATCGCGCCCAGCATGTACCCCCGCCTGGACTACGACATCCTGACCGATTTCGTGCCCCTCGTGCTGGTGGCCAGTGTGCCGCAGGTGCTGGTGGTCAACCCGCGCAAGGTGCCCGCGAACAGCCTGAAGGAGTTTCTGGACCTGGTGCGCAAGAACCCGGGCAAGTACAACTACGGCTCGGCCGGCAACGGCACCTCACACCATCTGGCGGGCGAACTGTTCAAGCTGCAGAGCAAGACCTTCATCACCCACATTCCTTACCGCGGTGCCGGCCCGGCCCTGCAGGATCTCATTGCCGGCAATGTGGACATGATGTTCGACGGCCTGGGTTCCTCGGCCGGTCACATTCAGGGCGGTCGCATCAAGGCGCTGATGGTCTCCGGCACCAAGCGAAACGAGGCCTTCCCGGATGTGCCCTGCTCGGCCGAACTGGGCATGCCCGACTACCAGGTGACCACGTGGTACGGCGTGTGGGCGCCCAAGGGTACCCCTGCCGATGCCCAGGAGCGTGCCATCGAGGAACTGCGCCGTGCCTGCCAGACCGAGGAGGCCAAGGCCGTCTGGTCCAAGCAGGGTGCCGAATTCCCCAACCTCACCGGCGCCCGTTTCGGCGAATTCGTCAAGGCCGAGGTCAACAAGTGGGCCAACGTGGTCAAGCAGTCGGGCGCCAAGCTCGACTGATGCCGTTTTCGATGGGCGCGAACCCGACATGAACCAGAACGTCTTTGCCGCCCTTCGGGCGGCGTTTCCCCGCAACCTGGACGCCACAGCCGTCGAGACCGACACCGGCCTCGTCTACTCTTGGCGCGATCTCGACCGGGCCACCGCCATGGTGGCCAACCTGCTCGACTCGCTGAAGCTGCCGCCTGGTTCAAGGGTGGCGGTGCAGGTGGAGAAGTCGGTCGAGGCGATGATCCTGTATCTGGCGACGCTGAGGGCAGGGCTGGTGTTCCTGCCGCTCAACACGGCCTACCAGAAGGCAGAGATCGAGTACTTCGTCACCGACGCCGAACCGGCCGTGGTGGTGTGTACCGGCGCCAACTTCGGCTGGGTCAGCAAGATTGCGTTCAAGGCCGGTACCGCGCATGTGTTCACCCTCAACGACGACCGCACCGGCAGCCTGCTGGAGCGTGCCGCCCACCACGGCGACGTACACCGGCCGGCGGTCAAGGCGGCCGACGATCTGGCCGCCATCCTCTACACCAGCGGCACCACGGGGCGCAGCAAGGGGGCCATGCTCACGCACGGCAACCTGCTCAGCAACGCGCAGGTGCTCAAGGACTACTGGGGCTGGCGCAAAGGCGACGTGCTGATCCATGCCCTGCCGATCTTCCACGTCCACGGTCTGTTCGTGGCCATCCATGCGGCGCTCATCAACGGCAGCGCCATGCTCTGGCTGTCGAAGTTCGATCCCAAGACGGTGATCGGGATGTTCCCACGCGCCACGGTGTTCATGGGGGTGCCCACGCTCTACGTGCGCATGCTGGCCGAGCCCTCGCTCACGAGAGCGGCCGCCAGCCACATGCGCCTGTTCATCTCGGGCTCGGCGCCGCTGCTCATCGAGACCTTCCGGGAGTGGCAGGAACGCACCGGGCACACCATCCTGGAGCGCTATGGCATGAGCGAGACCATCATGCTCACGTCCAACCCCTGCCAGGCCGATGCACGCCATGGCGGACAGGATGAGCGGCGGGGCGGGACCGTCGGCTTCCCGTTGCCAGGGGTGGGGCTGCGTGTGGTGGACGACGCGGGCCAGCCGGTCCCGGTCGGTGAGATCGGTGGCATCCAGGTCAGGGGCCCCAATGTGTTCAAGGGATATTGGCGGATGCCGGAGAAGACCAAGGAGGAATTCACCTCCGATGGCTGGTTCCGCACGGGCGACGTCGGCAAGCAGGACGAGCGCGGCTACGTCACCATCGTCGGGCGCAGCAAGGACCTCATCATCAGCGGGGGCTACAACGTCTACCCGGCCGAGATCGAGTCCTTCATCAACGAACTGCCCGGCGTGGCCGAAAGCGCCCTGGTGGGGGTGCCACACCCGGATTTCGGCGAGGTGGGCGTGGCCGTCGTGGTGCCGAAGCCCGGCGCGGCGGTGGTGCCCGACGAGGTGATCTCGAGCCTGAAGTCGGCGCTGGCGAACTTCAAGATTCCCAAGCGCTGCTTCGTGGTGCAGGACCTCCCGCGCAACACCATGGGCAAGGTGCAGAAGAACCTGCTGCGCGAACAGTACAAGACGCTGTTCCAGGCCTGAGCACGGGTACGCCCGTCGGTCTGCCAGAAAAAAAGCCGGGCTTGTGTCCCGGCTTTTTCGCGGAGGGTGGCACGTGGCCACCGCAGGCTCAGCGCAGCACCAGCACCGGGGTGTGCGAGTGGGTCAGCACCTGCTGCGTCTCGCTGCCGAGCAGCAGGCGCTTGAGGCCCTTGCGGCCGTGCGAGGCCATGACGATGAGATCGGCCTTGTGGCGCTTGGCCGCCGCGATGATGGCCTCGGCAATGAGGTCGGACTTGACCGTGGCCGGCTTGACCTTGATGGTGCGCTTCTGGCCCTCGGCCTTGATCGCATTGACCACCTGCATGGCCTCTTCCTGCCACTGCTGCTCGATCTTCTTGACTTCTGCGGCCGCCAGTGCCACGCCACCCTCGAAGTAGGTCTGCGGGTAGCGGGGGACCACCTTCAGGGCCACCACTTCGGCGCCCGTCAGGTCGGCGAGTTGCAGGGCGTGCTCGACGGCCATGTTGGACAGTTTGGAGCCATCGGTGGCAACCAGAATGCGCTTGTACATGTGGGGCTTCTCCTTGGGTTCGGGCTGGGATGGGCAGGGCGGGGAGATTGGCAGATTCTCGGCAACCGGCACCTACATTTAAGCGCAAGCGTAGCAGTACCGGTCCGGTGGTGCTTGATGTAGGTCAAGGAATGGGGTCGGGCGCTGCGTTATTCTCAACCGCATGTCCGAAGCGTCTGCCATCGTGTCCCGCCAGGGCGGGCCTGAGTCCGCTGTGGGCGCATCGTCCTCCAGGCCGTCGGGCGCAGGCGAGGCGGTGCCTTGGTCACACCGCGGTCCGCTGGAGGTGGTTGACGACTTCGCCGTGCTCGACGACCCCGTCGAGCAGCAGGACTTCACCCAGCCTTGCGAGATGGATGGGCGCAACCTGTCGGAGTCGGTGCTGATGGTGCAGGGCATGTACTGCGCCGCCTGTGCCGACACGGTCGAGTCGGCCTTGCAGGGGCGCCCCGGCGTGGAGCAGGCCCAGGTGCATGCCGCCACCCGGCGTCTGGTGGTGCGCTGGGACCCGGCGCGCACCCGCATGTCGGAACTGGCACGGGCGGTGGGCGAAACCGGCTACCGGCTCCTTCCCATGCAGCATGCGCTGGGCGTGAGCGAGCGCATCGCCGAAACCCGCAAGGCGCTCTGGCGGCTGTTCGTGGCCGGGTTCTGCATGATGCAGGTCATGATGTACGCGTGGCCCGCCTATGTCACCGAGCCCGGCGAGATCCCGGCCGATATCGATCAGCTGCTGCGCTGGGCCAGCTGGACGCTGAGCCTGCCGGTCATCTTCTTCGCCAGCGGCCCCTTCTTCGAGAGCGCCTGGCGCGACCTGCGCCAGGGCCGCATCGGCATGGACACCCCGGTGTCGATCGGCATCCTGGTCACGTTCGTGGTCAGCAGCGCCGCCACCTTCGACCCGACCGGCCCCTGGGGGCACGAGGTCTGGTACGACTCGCTGACCATGTTCGTGTTTTTCCTGCTCGGCGGACGTTACCTGGAGTTCAAGGCACGCGATCGCACCGCCGGCGCGCTCGATGCCCTGATGAACCGCTTGCCGCAGGTGTGCGAACGCCGCAATGCCGAGGGCGGGTTCGAGGCCGTCTCGATCAAGCGCCTGGTCGCCGGTGACGTGGTGCGGGTGCAGGCCGGGCAGGCCTTCCCGGGCGATGGCGTGGTCGAAAGCGAGGGCGCCACGGTTGACGAGGCCCTGCTGACCGGTGAGTCACACCCGGTGACCCGGCGGCGCGGCGAGGGCGTCGTCGCCGGCAGCTTCAACCTGTCCGGACCGGTGCTGGTCCGGGTCCAGAAACTTGGCCGCGACACCCGGTTCGCCCAGATCGTCTCCCTGATGGAGCAGGCCTCCACCGAAAAACCTCGGCTGGCCAAGCTGGCAGACCGGATCGCCGCGCCATTTCTGGTCGGGGTTTTGCTGTCGGCCGCCTTTGCGGGCTGGTACTGGTGGCAGATCGACCCCCAGCGCGCCCTGGCGGTGGCGGTGGCGGTGCTCATCGTGACCTGCCCGTGCGCGCTCTCGCTGGCCACCCCGGCGGCGATGCTGGCTTCGGCGGGGGCGCTGGCCGGGCGGGGGGTGCTGGTGCGCCGGTTGCAGGCCTTCGAGACCCTCGCCAGCGCCGATACCGTGGTGTTCGACAAGACCGGCACCCTGACCCGCGACCGGGTGGTGGTGCGCGATGTCATGGTCGCGCCGGGCCGCACGCGCCAGGAGGCCCTGCGCCAGGCCTGGTCGCTCAGTTCGAATTCCCTGCACCCGGTCTCGCGCTCGATCAGCGCCACCGCGCAGAAGGAGATCGTGGGGGTGGATGGGCATGCCCCGCATTGGCTCGAGATCGAGGAGGTGCCGGGCCAGGGACTGCTGGGTCGTTCGGAGAAGGGCGGCTGGCTCAAGCTGGGGTCTGCCGCCTTCTGCGGCCTGGATGAAGCCGAACTGGTGGCGCAGGGGCGCAGTCGGCTCGATACGCCCTGTGCCTGCCTGGCCGATGCCCGGGGCTGGCTGGCCACCTTCGTGCTCGACGAAGGGGTGCGCGAGGACGCCGCCGCCACAGTGGCCCGATTGCACGCAGCAGGGCTGCAGACCCGGTTGCTGTCGGGGGACCGGACGCCGGCGGCCCACCGTGTGGCGCAGCGTCTGGGCATCGGCCACGTGGTCGCCCAAGCCAGCCCGGAGCAGAAGCTGCAGGAGATTGTTGCATTGCAGCAACAGGGTGCCAGGCTGGTGATGGTCGGCGACGGTCTCAACGACGGGCCGGTGTTGGCCCGCGCCAACACCTCGTTTGCGCTGGGCACGGGGGCCCCCCTGGCGCAGGCCCAATCGGATTTCGTGGTCCAGAGCGGGCGCCTGGGCGATGTCATCGACACCCTGACGCTGGCGCGCAAGACCATGCGAGTGGTTCGGCAGAACCTCGGCTGGGCGGCCATCTACAACGCCGTCTGCGTGCCGCTGGCCCTCATCGGATGGATGCCCCCCTGGGCCGCCGGCCTGGGCATGGCGGCAAGCTCGTTGCTCGTTGTCGGCAACGCCATGCGCCTGGCGCGCGTCGACCCCCAAGAATCCCGACAGGAAGGCTGTGACTGATGGATGTTCTTTATTTGCTGATTCCCTTGTCGGTGTTGCTCGTGCTGGGCATCATCGGCCTGTTCTGGTGGGCCCTTCAAGGGGGGCAGTTCGACAACATCGAGCGCGAGGGAGAGCGCATTCTTCGCGGCGATTGACTTATGTCAACTGCAGGCGGGGGGCGTGCGAGGAAACTACATGGCGGTGAAATTCATGAGGAGTGTTCTATGTCAGTAACAACAACGGCCGGTCAAACGCCGGTCTACAGCGACAGCGTCGTGCGCTGGTTTGCCATCGTCTCGGTCGTGTACGGGGTGGTTGGCATGCTGGTCGGTGTGATCATTGCGGCCCAGTTGACCTGGCCCGAACTCAATCTGGGCATCGAGTGGCTGACCTACGGCCGGCTCCGCCCGCTGCACACCAATGCGGTGATCTTCGCCTTCGGCGGTAGCGTGCTGTTCGCGACCAGCTACTACATCGTGCAGCGGACTTGCCACACCCGGCTGTTTGCCGACAAGCTGGCGTGGTTCACCTTCTGGGGCTGGAACCTGGCCATAGTTGGTGCGGTCATCACCCTCCCGCTCGGCATCACCAGCGGCAAGGAATACGCCGAACTGGAATGGCCCATCGACCTCCTCATCACCGTGGTCTGGGTGGCCTACGCCATCGTGTTCTTCGGCACCGTGGGCACCCGCAAGGTCAAACACATCTACGTGGCCAACTGGTTCTTCGGCGCCTTCATCATCGCCGTGGCGTTGCTGCACATCGTCAACAGCGCAGCGCTGCCGGTGAGCCTGTGGAAATCCTATTCCGCCTATGCCGGCGTGCAGGACGCCATGATCCAGTGGTGGTACGGCCACAACGCCGTGGGCTTCTTCCTGACAGCCGCCTTCCTGGGCATGATGTACTACTTCATCCCCAAGCAGGCCGAGCGCCCGGTCTACTCCTACCGCCTGTCCATCGTTCACTTCTGGGCGCTGATCTTCACCTACATGTGGGCCGGCCCGCACCACCTGCATTACACCGCGCTGCCGGACTGGGCCCAGTCCATCGGCATGGTGTTTTCGCTGATCCTGCTGGCGCCGTCCTGGGGCGGCATGATCAACGGCATCATGACCCTGTCGGGCGCGTGGCACAAGCTGCGTGACGACCCCATCCTGCGCTTCCTGATCGTGTCGCTGTCGTTCTACGGCATGTCCACCTTCGAGGGGCCGATGATGTCGATCAAGACCGTCAACGCGCTCTCCCACTACACCGACTGGACCGTCGGCCACGTGCACTCCGGTGCACTGGGCTGGGTGGGTCTGGTGTCGATGGGTTCGCTCTACTACCTGATCCCGCGCCTGTTCGGCCAGAAGAAGATGTATTCGGTGCCCGCCATCGAACTGCACTTCTGGGTGGCCACCATCGGCATCGTGCTCTACATCGCTGCGATGTGGATCGCCGGTGTGATGCAGGGCCTGATGTGGCGTGCCGTCAACCCCGACGGGTCGCTCACCTACACCTTCGTTGAATCCGTCAAGGCGACCTTCCCCTTCTACGTGATCCGACTGGTCGGTGGGCTACTCTACCTCGGAGGCATGCTGGTCATGCTGTGGAACGTCGTCATGACGGCGCGTCAGGGCCGTGTGGAGGCCGTGGCCATTCCCACCGTCAATCCTGCCCACGCCTGAGGAGAACAACAACATGGCTCAGAACGCAAAACCCACGGGTCACGCCCGGATCGAGACCAGCAACTTCCTCATGATCGTCCTGATCACCCTGGTGGTGGCCGTGGGCGGTCTGGTCGAGATCGTGCCCCTGTTCTTCCAGAAGTCGACCACCCAGCCGATCGAGGGGCTCAAGCCCTACACCGCGCTGCAACTGGCCGGCCGCGACGTCTACGTCAAGGAGGGCTGCTACAACTGCCATTCGCAGATGATCCGCCCCTTCCAGGCCGAGACGCTGCGCTACGGCCCCTACTCGGTCGCCGGCGAATTTGTCTACGACCGTCCGTTCCAGTGGGGCTCCAAGCGCACGGGCCCCGATCTGGCGCGTGTCGGTGGCCGCTACAGCGACGAATGGCACCGCATCCACCTGGTCAATCCGCGTGATCTGGTGCCCGAGTCGAACATGCCGGCCTATCCGTGGCTCGAGAAGAAGACGGTGGATGCTGAAGGCATGCCCAAGCGCATGCAGGTGCTGCGCACGCTGGGCGCACCTTATACCGACGAGGAAATCGCTGCCTCGGTGGAGGCGGTCAAGGGCAAGACCGAGATCGAAGCCCTGATCGCCTACCTGCAGGTCCTGGGCACCGCTCGCAAGTAAGCCCAGGGGAGCCCGCCATGGACATCAACGACCTGCGCAGCATCGTCACGGTGGTCAGCCTGCTGGCCTTCGTGGGCATCGTGGTCTGAGCCTGGTCCAAACGCAACCGGGCCAACTTTGAGGAGGCGGCACAGCTGCCCTTCAAGGACGACTGAACCGCGGCACCAACGAGAGAAACATCATGAGCGACTTTACGAACGATTTCTGGCATTACTACGTGGCCGGTCTGACGCTTGTCAGCATCATCGCCTGTCTGATCCTGCTCTGGATCAGCGGCACCACCAAGGCCTCCACCCACGCCGACAACACCACCGGCCATGTCTGGGACCAGGACCTCAAGGAAATGAACAACCCCCTGCCGCGCTGGTGGGTCTACCTGTTCATCATCACCGTGGTGTTCGCGCTCATCTACGGCGCGCTGTACCCGATGTTCGGTTCCTACCAGGGCAAGCTCGGCTGGTCTTCCGGCGGCCAGCATGCGGCCGAGGTCAAGAAGCGGGAAGACGCCATTGCCCCCATCTACGCCAAGTTCACGGACATGGCGCCCGAGAAGCTGGCTGGAGAGCCTCAGGCGATGGCCATCGGCGAACGCCTGTTCATGAACTACTGTGCCCAATGTCACGGTTCCGACGCACGCGGCAGCAAGGCCTTCCCGAACCTGACCGACGGCGACTGGCTGTGGGGCGGAGACCCGGCGGCCATCAAGACCACGATCACCGAGGGCCGCATGGGGGTCATGCCGCCGATGGCTGCGGCCGTGGGCTCCGCCGACGATGTGACCAATGTGGCGCACTATGTGCTGAGCCTCTCGGGCAGCCCGCACGACAGCATCAAGGCCTCCCTGGGCAAGTCCAAGTACGCCGCCTGCGCCGCCTGCCACGGCATGGATGGAAAAGGCAACACCGCGATGGGCGCGCCCAACCTCACCGACGGCGTCTGGCTGCACGGCTGGGGGGCGGATGCGATCGTGAAGATGATCAACGAGGGCAAGAACAACGTGATGCCGGCGCAGAACGCGCTTCTGACCGACGCCCAGATTCATGTCCTGACGTCCTACGTCTGGGGCATGTCCAACAAGCCCCAGAACTGATCTTTTCATCCAGCAGCAGCAACGAGCAGGGTTCCGAGTGGCCAGTTCCAGCAGTTCCGGGCGGTCCGACGCCGCCCCGTCGTCCGCTGCAGCGGCGGACGACGAGATTGAAATCTCGCTCTACGCCGCGCGGCAGAAAATCTACCCGCGTTCGGTCTCGGGTCTGTTCAGCCGCTGGCGCTGGGTGCTGGTCTGGGCCACGCAACTCCTGTTCTATGGGCTGCCCTGGCTAGAGTGGAACGCGCGTCAGGCGGTCCTTTTCGACCTGGGCGCGCGGCGCTTCTACATCTTCAATCTGGTCCTTTACCCGCAGGACTTCATCTACCTCACCGGTCTGCTGGTGATCTCGGCGCTGGCGCTGTTCCTGTTCACGGCCATAGCGGGGCGGTTGTGGTGCGGCTATGCCTGCCCCCAGACCGTCTACACCGAAATCTTCCTGTGGATCGAAAGGAAGGTCGAGGGCGACAGGTCGGCGCGCATGCGGCTCGACCAGTCCGATCTGTCGCCGGTCAAGTTCGGCAAGAAGTGGCTCAAGCACTTTCTCTGGATCGCGTTTGCCCTGTGGACCGGTTTCACCTTCGTGGGGTACTTCACACCCATCCGTGAGCTGGGTGCTGCAGTGATCGGGTTTGGCCTGGGACCGTGGGAAACCTTCTGGGTGTTCTTCTATGGTTTTGCCACCTACGGCAACGCCGGCTTCATGCGCGAGCAGGTCTGCAAGTACATGTGCCCCTACGCGCGCTTCCAGAGCGCCATGTTCGACAAGGACACGATGATCGTGACCTACGATGCGGCGCGCGGCGAGCCGCGTGGGCCCCGATCCAAGAAGGCCGATCCGGCGGCGCTGGGTCTGGGCGCCTGCGTTGACTGCACGCTGTGCGTGCAGGTCTGCCCCACAGGCATCGACATACGCAACGGCCTGCAGTACGAATGCATCGGTTGCGGGGCCTGCATCGATGTGTGCGACGACGTGATGGACAAGGTCGGCTACCCGCGCGGGTTGGTGAAATACTCCACGCAGAACGGGGTGGCCCAGGGCTGGTCGACCCGGCAGATGATCCGGCGGGCCTTCCGGCCGCGGGTGCTGGTGTACAGCGGCATCCTGCTGGCGATCACGCTGGCGGTGTTCGTCAGCCTGTTCCTGCGCACACCGCTCAAGGTCGACGTCATCCGGGACCGTGGGGCGCTGGCGCGTCTGGTGGAGCAGGGGCGCATCGAGAACGTGTTCCGGCTCCAGATCATGAACGCGACCGAAACCGCCCAGCGCTACATCGTCACGGTTTCCGGCCTGCCGGGCATCGAGATCGCTGCCGGCAACGAGATCGACGTTCTGCCGACCGAGGTGAGGGCGGTCGCCGTGCGGGTGCAGATCCCGCCGGTATCGACCGAACCGGGTTCGCATCCGATACAGTTCACCATCCGGGCCGCCGGTGACGACAGCCTGCAGGTCAGCGAGAAGGCCGTTTTCCTCGTGCCGCGCTGATGGCCTCCCAGACCGACCAAGGATCCCCATGAACACGACGACACTCAAACCCCAGACGTCCCCCGTTGCCTGGTGGCGTGTGCCCCAGATGTGGCTGGTGGTCGGAGGGCCGCTGGCGGTGGTGGTGGCCTGCATGGTGACCATCGTGATTGCGGTGAAGCACCCCGATCCGGTGCTCGACAAGATCGCCTACGAACGCTCGATGGATTCGGTCAGCCACTTGCAGGGCCAGGAGCGCAGGGAGGCACTCATCAAGCTGCAGCCCGCGCATCAGGCGCGCAACCACGCCGCGTCTCCGGTGGTGCCAGAGGCGAAGTGATCTGCGTCCTAACCGCTACGACAAGGAGACCCCCGTGCTTGCGCAACGTCTGATGTGGATTGCCTGGCCGGCCTTTCTGGTGGCCGCCGTTCTTGAGATGATCGTCTTTGCCTTCGTCGATCCGCAGGATCTGCATTGGTTCGGCGCGCCGCTGGAACTGTCCAGGCTGGGGGTGTACACCCTGGCCTTTTTCTTCTTCTGGGGCATGACGATGGCATCGAGCGCCTTGACGACGCTGCTGTCGATGTCGCCGTTCGAGGTCAACCGCTGTCCGGTGCCCGAGCAGGAACGCCCCGAGGACTGCGCCCACAAGGGGGCGTGCAGGGGCTGCTGACCGGCAGGGGGCGGCGGCTTTGTGGTTCAGGCACCGGCCGGGGGCGGGTTGACGATGCGCTCCAGCCCTTGTGTGTCCTTGATGTGCACGTAGCGCTGCTTGACCTCGATGATGCCTTCCTCGACGAACTTCGAGAAAGTGCGGCTCACGGTTTCAAGCTTCATGCCGAGGTAGCTGCCGATCTCCTCGCGCGTCATGCGCAGGATCAGTTCGGATTGCGAGAACCCCCGGGCGTGCAGGCGCTGCACCAGATTCAGCAGGAAGGCCGCCAGGCGCTCTTCGGCGCGCATGCTTCCCAGCAGCAGCATCACGCCGTGGTCGCGCACGATTTCGCGGCTCATGATCTTGTGCACGTGGTGCTGCAGGGTGCTGAATTCCCTGGACAGCTGTTCGAGCTTGTCGAAGGGCAGCACGCAGACCTCGGCATCTTCCAGGGCAATGGCGTCGCAGGAGTGGTGGTCGCTGACGATGCCGTCCATGCCGATGATCTCGCCGGTCATCTGGAAGCCGGTGACCTGGTCGCGGCCATCGGCCGTCGTCACGCAGGTCTTGAAGAACCCGGACCGCACGGCATAGAGCGAGGTGAAGCGGTCGCCGGTGTTGAACAGCGAGGCGCCGCGCTTGATGCGCCGGCGGGTGCTGATCACGTTGTCGAGCTTTTCCATCTCGCAGGAGCTCAGGCCCATGGGCAGGCAGAGTTCCCGCAGGTTGCAGCTCGAACAGGCGACTTTGATGCTCTGAATGTCCATGACCATGCGCTGATTATGGCCGTAGCTTAACCGACGACCGGAGTCGCTGCATTGCCCCTGATCCGCTTGAGGGTGGACCTGTGGCCTGTCCTGCCAGATCCGACGGGGCTTGGCTGCGGCCATTGTTTGACTCAGATCAAGGGCCCGGGCCCGGGCTTGGGGCACATTAGCGACTCAGTTTGGAGACTTTTCCCGTGAGTCATGTGATCGACGAACAACTGCTGCAGCGCTTCGACGTGCCGGGGCCGCGCTACACGTCCTACCCGACCGCCGACCGGTTCGTGGAAGCCTTCACCGAAGGCGACTACATCCAGGCGCTCGAGCAGCGCCGTGCCGGTTCGTTGGCCTTGCCCCTGTCGGTCTACGTGCACATCCCGTTCTGCGAGTCGCTGTGCTACTACTGCGCCTGCAACAAGGTCATCACCAAGCACCACAGCAAGGCCGCCGAGTACCTGCGCTACCTGTCCCGCGAACTCGAACTCCAGGTCGAGCATTTCGGCCGTGGTCATGGGGTGTCTCAACTTCACCTCGGTGGTGGTTCTCCGACCTTCCTGAGCGACGCGGAACTCGAAGACCTGATGAACATGGTCCGCCGGCATTTCAACCTGGTGCCCGGCGGCGAGTATTCGGTGGAGGTCGACCCGCGCACCGTCACCCGTGAGCGGCTGGCGCACCTGTACCGGCTCGGTTTCAATCGGCTCAGCTTCGGCGTGCAGGATTTCGATCCGGCGGTCCAGAAGGCGGTGCACCGCGTGCAGCCGGCCGATCAGGTGTTCGCTCTGGTCGAGGCCGCTCGCGAGATCGGCTTCGAATCGGTCAATGTCGACCTGATCTACGGACTGCCGCTGCAGTCGCCGGAATCGTTCCGCCGCACCCTGGATCAGGTCAAGCAGCTGCGCCCGGAGCGCATCGCCCTGTACGCCTACGCTCACCTGCCCACGCGCTTCAAGCCGCAGCGCCGCATCCACGAGGCCGAACTGCCCAGCGCCGCAGAGAAGCTCGCCATGCTGTCGCTGTCCCTCGACATGCTCAGCGAGGCCGGCTATGTCTATGTCGGCATGGACCACTTCGCCCTGCCCGACGATGCCTTGGCCGTGGCCAAGCGCCAGGGGCGCCTGCACCGCAATTTCCAGGGCTACAGCACCCAGCCCGATTGCGACCTGATCGCGCTCGGCGTTTCGGCGATCGGCCGCATCGGCGCCACCTACAGCCAGAACGCCAAGACGCTGGAGGAGTACTACGACGCCCTCGACCAGGGCCGTCTGCCCATCGTGCGGGGCCTGGCGCTCACCCGAGACGACCTGGTGCGGCGTTCGGTCATCATGGCCATCATGTGCCAGGGGCAGATCGATTTCGAGTCCATCTCGCTCGGGCACCTGATTGATTTCAAGGCCTATTTCGCCCGCGAGCTGGAGCTGCTGCAGGACATGGAGGCCTGGGGGCTGGTCAAGATCACCCCGACGAGCATCGAGGTCACGCCGTCCGGCTGGTACCTGGTGCGTGCCATTGCCATGGTGTTCGACAGGCACCTGCAGACCGACCGCGACCGTGCCCGTTTCTCCAAGATCATCTGAGCGCTCCGGCGTGCTTTCGCTGAAGGCGCTGCCGTGCTGACGTCCATGACCGTGTCGGCCCTGGTGATGGGGCTGGTGGGCGGGCCGCACTGCGTGGCTATGTGCGGCGCTGCCTGCGCGGGCATCGCACGCAGCGCCGAGCCGCGCAGCACGCGCGCGCTGTGGAAGTTCCAGTTCAGCCGCCTGCTGGGGTACGCCCTGATGGGGGCCCTGGCCGGCGGGACGGTCCAGGGTCTCGGGTGGATGGGGCAGCAGACGGCCGTTTTGCGCCCGCTCTGGACCATGGTCCACGTGGCTGCGCTGTTGCTCGGGCTGGTCTTGATGTGGCAGGCGCGCCAGCCCGCCTTCATCGATGACTGGGGGCAGCGCCTGTGGCGCAAGGCGCGCCCGGCCATGGCCGCCCTCGGCCACCAGGCGCCGGTGGTGCTGGGCATCGGCTGGGCCCTGATGCCCTGTGGCCTGCTTTATTCGGCGCTGCTGGTGGCCTCGCTCTCGGCCAGTGCCCTGGACGGTGCCGTGATCATGGCCGCGTTTGCCCTGGGCACCATGGCGTCCCTGACGGCCGCCCCCTGGCTGCTGCTCAAGCTCAAGGACGCCCGCTCCGGTGGCTGGGGCATCCGGCTGGCCGGACTCGCGCTGGTGGCCACATCGGGCTGGGCCTTGTGGATGGGCATCACCCAACCCACCGGGCTGTGGTGCGCCTGAGGCCTTGAGGGTGGGTCAACGGCTTTGACGGGCCGCGCTTGTGCGGTCAGGCAGGGTGGCGAGCACCAGACCGGCCAGCGCCACGGCGAAGGCCATCAGCTGCCCCGGGCCCAGGTGCTCCCCCATGAATACCACGCCGATGGTGGCGGCGCTCAGGGGCAGCATCACCGTGAAGACGCCGGCCTCGCTGGCATCCACCGAGCGCAGCCCGGTCATCCACAGCCACACGGTCCAGACGCTGGCGGCCAGGCCGTAGAACAGCAACAGCCCCCACAGGGGTGCAGCGACACCGGTGAAGTCGAAACGCCAGGCGGCCCATAGGCCCAGGGGGGTCATCAGCGCCAGCCCCCACAGGTTGATGATGGCCGAAATCCGTTTTGGCCCCAGACCTTGCGTCAGGCGTTTGCCTATGACCACATAGGCGGCCTCGCACACCACGGCGGCAAACACCAGCAGATTGCCGACGAGGGCTGCAGGCAGACCCCACCAGAGCGGTGAGACGGGAGCCGAGGGTCCGACGACCGGCTTGCCCACGGAGAACAGGGCGATGCCGATGGCGCTCAGGGCCATTGCGGCCAGCATGCGCCGCGGCAGGGCCTCGTGCAGGAACAGCCGACTCAGCAATGCCACGACCACGGGCAGGGACGACATCACCACGCCCGCTGCGGTGGCCGTGGTCAGGCTCACGCCCAGCAGCATGCAGATCGAGAAGAGGAAATTACCCAGGAAGGACTCCAGGAACAGCAACCGGCGTGTATGGGGTGTGAGCGGCGGTTCATCGTGCGGGCGTCTCAGCCAGCCCGCCATGGCCAGCGCACCCACAGCAAAGCGCAGCCAGGCGAGCAGGAAAACGGAAAAGACGGCCACCAATGGCTTGGACAAGGCCACGTAACTGCCCACCAGAGCCATGCTCAGGGCCAGACAGGTTCGCGCCTGCCAAAGCGGAAGGGGGGTCATGGGTGCGAGTCGCCTTCTATTTCTTATTGCGAAATATTGATTTCTTCATGTGGAAAGAGAAGATGCTGCGGCGCGGAAATATTTCTCAATATGAGATATTAATTTCCATATTGCAGAATATAACAGGCAAGTCATTGATTTTAAATGATTTAAAAATAGTCTTCTATAAGACATAAGAATAAAAACAAGTCTTATAGAAGACTTAGACTGTAGCCATCGGTGCCGGAACTTCCGCCGGTGCTTCAGGATGAAGCCGGCCCGCACCGCATTGCAACCCACTGTACTAGGAGTTTTCCATGCCCCAATCCCTGACCCAACAACTGAGCCGCCAGCAGCAGATCGAGGCGCTGGAAAAAGACTGGGCCCACAACCCCCGCTGGAAAGGCGTCAAGCGCGGCTACACCGCCGCCGACGTGGTGCGTCTGCGCGGCAGCCTGCAGCCCGAGTACACCCTGGCCCAGCGCGGCGCCGAGAAGCTGTGGGACAAGATCAACGGCGGCGCCAAGAAGGGCTACGTGAACGCCTTCGGCGCCATCACCGCCGGTCAGGCCATGCAGCAGGCCAAGGCCGGACTGGAGGCCGTGTACCTGTCGGGCTGGCAGGTCGCTGCCGACGGCAACACCAGTGAAACCATGTACCCCGACCAGTCGCTGTATGCGTACGACTCGGTGCCGACCATGGTGCGCCGCATCAACAACACCTTCAAACGCGCCGACGAGATTCAGTGGAGCCGCGGCATCGAGCCGGGCAGCCCCGAGTTCATCGACTACTTCCTGCCCATCGTGGCCGACGCCGAAGCCGGCTTCGGCGGTGTGCTCAACGCCTTCGAGCTGATGAAGAACATGATCGCCTCTGGTGCGGCGGGTGTGCACTTCGAGGACCAGCTCGCCGCCGTGAAGAAGTGCGGCCACATGGGTGGCAAGGTGTTGGTGCCTACCCAGGAAGCCATCGAGAAACTCATCGCCGCGCGCTTCGCTGCCGACGTCATGGGCGTGCCCACCATCGTGCTGGCCCGCACCGATGCCGAAGCCGCCAACCTGATCACCAGCAACCACGACGCCAACGACCAGCCCTTCCTCACCGGCGAGCGCACGCAGGAAGGTTTCTACCGCGTGAAGAACGGTCTGGAGCAGGCCATCAGCCGCGGTGTGGCCTACGCCCCCTACGCCGATCTGGTGTGGTGCGAGACCGGCGTGCCCGACATCGGCTTTGCGCGTGAATTCGCCCAGGCCGTGCACGCCGCCTGCCCGGGCAAGCTGCTGAGCTACAACTGCTCGCCGTCGTTCAACTGGAAGAAGAACCTCAACGACAAGCAGATCGCCTCGTTCCAGGAAGACCTGGCGGCGCTGGGCTACAAGTACCAGTTCATCACGCTGGCCGGCATCCACATCAACTGGTACAACACCTTCCAGTTCGCCCACGCCTACGCCAACGGCGAAGGCATGAAGCACTATGTGGAGCAGGTGCAGGAGCCCGAATTCGCAGCCCGCGAAAAGGGTTACACCTTCGTGTCGCACCAGCAGGAAGTGGGCGCGGGGTACTTCGACGACGTGACCACCGTGATCCAGGGCGGTTCTTCGAGCGTGAAAGCCCTGACCGGTTCCACCGAGGAAGAGCAGTTCCATTGATATCCGCAGGCCCCTCAACGGGGGCGAGGAGACCGAAGCCCGGGCAATCCCCGGGCTTTTTTGTGGACACCAGACAGCGGGCGTCAGGTCGAGAAGCGCATCGACACCTGGCCCAGGACACCGAAGTCGGCCAGCACCGCATCGCCGGGCTGCAGTTCCAGCGGGACCATGCAGGTGCCGGTGGTGACGTAGTGGCCAGCGCGCAGGGTGATGCCCAGGCCGCTGAGCTCGTTGACCAGCCAGGCCAGCGCGATGCGGGGGTCGCCGAGCACCGCGGCGCCCGTGCCATGGCGGCTCCAGGCCGGGCCATGGGCCGGGGTGACGTGTGCCTGCACGGCGTGGGTGCTGAGGTCCAGCGCGCGCCAGCCGTTCGGCGCCGCCGGGCCCGGCACGAAATGGCGCGCACAGGCGTTGTCGGCCAGCAACTGGGCTTCGCCCGCCGCGGTGAAATCGGCGAAGCGCGAGTCGGGCACCTCCAGTGCGGGGTGCAGGCTGGCGACCGCCGCCAGCACCTCGTCGACCCCATAGGGTTGCGGGCGTGGCGGCAGATCCCGGGCCATGCGGAAGGCCATCTCGGGTTCGGCGACGCGCATCCGGTTGCCGGCCGAAGGCACGGTGCCGCCTGCGGCGATGATCTGGCCCGACAGCAGCCGCCCGGCCAGGGGGCCGCCGACGTTGATGTGGGCCTGGCCGACGGTGCTGGTGGCCGCGATCTTCCAGCCCTCGACCTGACGGCCCGAGACCGCCGGCAGCTGCGCCTGGGCGGCGTAGCCTTCGGCCCGTGTGCGGGGGCGGCAGCTGTCGGGCAGGGCATCGAGCACCGTGCCGGCTTGCCAGTGGGTCCAGAGGGTGTCGGCGGCGTTGCGCGGGGCGTCGGCGTGGGTCATGGTGCGGCAGGGGGTGTCAGGCGATTTTTGTGGGAAAATCACATTTTTGCATCAAACAAGAGCGAGAAAGGCATCCCGGTTATGACACCGCGAACTACGGTTGAGGTTGTCACTGCCCTTTGAGGGCGGCAGTTCGCGCCTGCACGGTTTTCTTTCTTCTCAGCGCGGCCCCGAGCCGCGTTTTTGTTTCCGGACACACCCATGCTCAACATCACGCTCCCCGACGGTTCCCAGCGCCAGTTTCCCGGCCCGGTCACGGTGGCCGAGGTGGCCGCCTCCATCGGCGCCGGCCTGGCCAAGGCCGCGCTCGGCGGCAAGGTGGACGGCAAACTCGTCGACACCTCCCACACCATCGGGCAGGACGCGAGCCTGGCCATCGTCACGGCCAAGGACGCCGACGGCCTGGAGATGATCCGCCACTCCACGGCCCACCTGCTGGCGTATGCCGTCAAGACGCTGTTCCCGGAAGCGCAGGTGACCATCGGCCCGGTGATCGACAACGGCTTCTACTACGACTTCTCCTACAAGCGCCCGTTCACGCCCGAGGACCTGGCCGCGATCGAGAAGAAGATGGCCGAGCTCGCCGCCAAGGACGAACCCGTGGTGCGCCGCGTGCTGCCGCGCGACGAGGCCGTGGCCCACTTCAAGGGCATGGGCGAGCACTACAAGGCCGAGATCATTGCCAGCATCCCGAGCAACGAGGACGTGTCGCTGTACCGCGAGGGGGCTTTCGAGGACCTGTGCCGCGGCCCGCACGTGCCCAGCACCGGCAAGCTCAAACACTTCAAGCTGATGAAGGTGGCCGGCGCCTACTGGCGCGGCGATCATCGCAACGAGATGTTGCAGCGCGTCTACGGCACCGCCTGGGCCAGCAAGGAAGACCTGCAGCAGTACCTGACCATGCTGGAGGAAGCCGAAAAGCGCGACCACCGCAAGCTCGGCCGCGAACTCGACCTGTTCCACATCGACGACCACGCGCCCGGTCTGGTGTTCTGGCACCCCAAGGGCTGGACGCTGTGGCAGGAGGTTGAGCAGTACATGCGCCGCGTCTACCGCGACAACGGCTACCAGGAGGTCAAGGGCCCGCAGATCCTGGACAAGACCCTGTGGGAGAAGACCGGCCACTGGGACAAGTACCGCGACAACATGTTCACCACCGAATCGGAAAAGCGCGACTACGCGCTCAAGCCGATGAACTGCCCCGGCCACGTGCTGATCTTCAAGCAGGGCATCAAGAGCTACCGCGACCTGCCCCTGCGCTACGGCGAGTTCGGCCAGTGCCACCGCAACGAGCCCTCGGGCGGCCTGCACGGCATCATGCGCGTGCGCGGCTTCACGCAGGACGACGGCCACATCTTCTGCACCGAAGACCAGATCCTGGCCGAGTGCGACGCCTTCACCACCTTGCTCAAGAAGGTCTACGCCGATTTCGGCTTCACCGAGATCCTGTACAAGGTCGCCACGCGGCCGGCCGCGCGCATCGGCTCCGACGAACTCTGGGACAAGGCCGAGCACGCCCTGATGCAGAGCCTGCGCGACTCCGGCTGCGAGTTCGTGATCTCGGAGGGCGACGGCGCCTTCTACGGCCCGAAGGTCGAATACACCCTCAAGGACGCCATCGGGCGCGAGTGGCAGTGCGGCACGATCCAGGTGGATTTCAACCTGTCCGAGCGGCTGGACGCCGAGTTCGTGGACGAGGACGGCGCCCGCAAACCCCCGGTGATCCTGCACCGCGCCATCGTCGGCAGCCTGGAGCGCTTTATCGGCATCCTGATCGAACAGCACGCTGGCGCACTGCCCACCTGGCTCGCTCCGGTGCAGGTGGTGGTGCTCAATATCACCGACGCGCAGGCCGATTACTGTCGCGAAATTGCCAAAACATTGCAAAATCAAGGGCTTAGGGTGGCGCTGGACCTGCGCAACGAGAAAATCACGTATAAAATACGCGAGCATTCGTTGCAGAAGCTGCCCTACATCCTCGTGGCAGGCGACAAGGAAAAGGCCGCAGGAGCCGTTGCCGTGCGTGCGCGCGGCAACCAGGACCTCGGTGTCATGTCGCTGGAGGACTTTGCCCAACGCATCCGTTCGGACATACAGACCAAGGCCTGAGGCCCCTCTGTCGGCCGGGGTTTGTGGCGGGATTGGGCTGTTGGCAACGTGTCCGCTGCAGTGTGCAGCATTGAACAGACAAAGGAATTCACCATCGCTACCAACTTTCGTGACCGTCGCCAGCGCGAGGAGCGCCAGCACCGACTGAACCGTGAAATCATGGCCCCCGAGGTCCGTCTGACCGGCCCCGAAGGCGAGGCCATCGGCGTCGTCAGCATCCAGGAGGCCCTGCGCATGGCGGGCGATCTGGATGTCGATCTGGTCGAGATCGCCGCCATGGCCAATCCGCCGGTGTGTCGCCTGATCGACTACGGCAAGTTCAAGTATTCGGAGCAGAAGAAGGCCGCGGAAGCGAAAGCCAAGCAGAAGGTCATCGAGGTCAAGGAAATCAAGTTCCGGCCCGGTACCGACGACGGCGACTACAACATCAAGATGCGCAACATCCGGCGCTTCCTGGAAGACGGCGACAAGTGCAAGATCACCCTGCGCTTCCGTGGCCGGGAGATCACCCACCAGGAACTGGGTCTGGCACTGCTCAACCGTATCCGCGACGAGCTGGCCGACACGATCGTGGTGGAGCAGTTCCCGAAGCTGGAAGGTCGCCAGATGATCATGATGATCGCGCCCGGCCGCAAGAAGGCGGGCGGTGGCGCAAAGCCGGTGGCCGAACAGCCATCGACAGAGCAGGCGGCCTGAGCCGTCAGAGACAGTACACGGGCCGGGCGGGTTGGTCGCCTGCCGGGCCTGTGCGGCGTTGAGCGCCGCACGGTGCGGGGGCTTGCCCCGGCACCAACACCAAGTGGCTCGGGGCCAACAAGTCCGCGTAAGGTTCGCGGCGCCTCACGAGCACAAACCATAAGGAGCATCACATGCCCAAAATGAAGACCAAGAGCAGTGCGAAAAAGCGTTTTCGCGTTCGTCCGGGCGGTACCGTCAAGCGCGGTCAGGCCTTCAAGCGTCACATCCTGACCAAGAAGACCACCAAGAACAAGCGCCAGTTGCGTGGTGCGGTGAATGTGCATGAGACCAACATGGGTCACATGGCGCAGATGCTGCCCTTTGCCGGCCTGTAATTCAACGACGAACAAGGAGTAAGCTATGCCTCGCGTCAAACGTGGTGTCACCGCACGTGCCCGTCACAAGAAAGTCCTGGCCTTGGCCAAAGGTTTCCGCGGCCGCCGCGGCAATGTCTTCCGCATCGCCAAACAGGCGGTGATGAAGGCGGGTCAGTACGCCTACCGCGACCGCCGTACCCGCAAGCGCGTGTTCCGCCAGCTGTGGATCGCGCGTATCAACGCCGGCGTGCGTGAACTGGGCCTGACCTACAGCCAGTTCGCCAACGGCCTGAAGAAGGCCGCCATCGAGATCGACCGCAAGGTCCTGGCCGATCTGGCTGTCAACGACAAGGCCGCCTTCGGCAGCATCGTCGAGCAGGTCAAGGCCAAGTTGGCCGCCTGATGGGCGCCCGGTTTTTCTGAACGGAAAAGCCGCCCATCGACCGGCTATTGGGGGCCAGGGCTGAACAGGCACTGGCCCTTTTTCATTGGATCGCAGAGATGAACGACCTCGACGCCCTTGTGGCCGATGCCCGCGAACGGTTTGCGCAGGCGGCCGCGCCCGCTGACCTGGAAAACGCCAAGGCCCAGTTCCTGGGCAAGAGTGGCCGTGTGACCGAGCTCATGAAGGGCATGGCGGCCCTGAGCGTGGAAGAGAAGAAGACCCGTGGTGCGGCCATCAACGTGGCCAAGCAGGCCATCGAGGCGGCACTGAACGAGCGGCGGCACGCCCTGGCCGAGGCCGAGCTGCAACGCCAGTTGCACGCCGAGGCCTTGGACGTGACCCTGCCCGGTCGCCAGCGGGGTATCGGTGGGCTGCACCCCGTGAGTCTGACGATGGAGCGCATCGAAGCGATCTTCGGCTCCATGGGCTTCGGGGTGGCCGAGGGCCCGGAGATTGAATCCGACTGGTTCAACTTCACCGCACTCAACACGCCCGAGGACCATCCGGCGCGTTCCATGCACGACACCTTCTACGTCGAAGGCGGCTCGGAAAAGGCGCCCAACCTGCTGCGCACGCACACCAGCCCGATGCAGATCCGCCACGCGGTGCAGCACGTCAAGCGCCACAAGGCCCTGGCCGGCGCCCCGGCCGACGACCTGTTCAGCGGCGACATGCCCGAGATCCGCGTGATCGCGCCGGGCCGCACCTACCGGGTCGACAGCGACGCCACCCACTCGCCCATGTTTCACCAGTGCGAAGGCCTGTGGATCGGCGAAAACGTGAGCTTCAAGGACCTCAAGTTCGTCTTCACCGACTTCTGCCGCACCTTCTTCGAGTCGGACGATCTGGTGCTGCGCTTTCGCCCCAGCTTCTTCCCGTTCACCGAGCCCAGCGCCGAGATCGACATCCAGTTCCAGACCGGGCCACTGGCCGGCCGCTGGCTGGAAGTGGCCGGCAGCGGCCAGGTGCACCCGAACGTGGTGCGCAACATGGGGCTGGACCCTGAGAAATACATCGGCTTTGCCTTCGGCATGGGCCCCGACCGCCTGACCATGCTGCGCTACGGTGTCAACGACCTGCGCCTGTTCTTTGACGGCGACATCCGCTTCCTGAGCCAGTTCCGCTGACCGCGCCCCGTTTTCCGAGAGACCAGAAGATGCAATTCCCCGAATCCTGGCTGCGTGAGTTCTGCAACCCGCCGCTGAGCAGCCAGCAGCTCGCCGACACCCTGACCATGGCCGGCCTGGAGGTGGAGGAGTGCGTGCCCGTGGCGCCGCCGTTTTCGCATATCGTGGTGGGCGCCATCGTGGCGGCCAAGCAGCACCCCAACGCCGACCGCCTGCGCGTGTGCCAGGTGGATGCGGGCACCGGCGAGCCGTTGCAGATTGTCTGCGGCGCGCCCAACGCACGCGTCGGCATCAAGGTGCCGTGCGCGCTGGTGGGTGCCGAACTGCCCCCGGGCGACGATGGCAAGCCGTTCCAGATCAAGGTGGGCAAGCTGCGCGGCGTCGAGAGCTTCGGCATGCTCTGCTCGGCCAAGGAGTTGCAGCTTTCCGACGACCATGGCGGCCTCCTGGAACTTGCGGCCGACGCACCCGTGGGGCAGGACATCCGAGAGCACCTGAAGCTTGACGATCGCCTGTTCACGCTCAAGCTCACGCCCAACCTGGCGCACTGCCTGAGCGTGTACGGCATCGCGCGCGAGGTGGCCGCGCTCACCGGCGCGCCGCTGAAGGCGCCCGAGTACCCGACCGTGCCCACCGCGCACGCCGACAAGCTGCCCGTGACCGTGTCGGCCCCCGACCTGTGCGGCCGCTTCACCGGCCGGATCGTGCGCGGCATCGACCCGCAGGCCAAGACGCCGGCCTGGATGATGGAGCGCCTGGCCCGCTGTGGCCAGCGCAGCGTGTCGGCGCTGGTCGACATCTCCAACTACGTGATGTTCGAACTGGGCCGACCCTCGCACATCTTCGACCTCGACAAGATCCACGGCGGCCTGCAGGTGCGCTGGGGCAGGGCGGGCGAACAGCTCAAGCTGCTCAACGGCAACACCGTCACGGTGGACGAGGCCGTGGGCGTGATCGCCGACGACAGGGAAGTGGAGTCGCTCGCGGGCATCATGGGCGGCGACGCCACCGCCGTGGGCGACGACACCCGCAACGTCTTCGTCGAGGCCGCATTCTGGTGGCCCAAGGCCATCGCCGGCCGCTCACGCCGCTACAACTTCAGCACCGACGCGGGCCATCGCTTCGAGCGCGGGGTCGATCCGCAGCTCACCGTGGAGCACGTCGAGCGCATCACCGACCTCATCCTGCAGATCTGCGGTGGGCAGGCCGGGCCCATCGATGACCTCGTCGTCAACATGCCGCAAGCGCAGCCTGTGACGCTGCGCGTGGCGCGCGCGACCAAGGTCATCGGCATGCCGCTCACGCAGCGGCAGTGCGCCGACGCCCTGCGTCGCCTGAGCCTGCCCGTCACCGAAGGGGAGGGCAAGGTCACGGTGACGCCGCCGTCCTTCCGTTTCGACCTGCAGATCGAGGAGGACCTGATCGAGGAGGTGGCGCGCGTGATCGGCTACGACCACCTGCCCCACACGCCGCCGCTGGCTCCGGTGACGGCCCGCATCCGCCCGGAAAGCCGCCGCGCCCCGTTCGCCCTGCGCCACCATCTGGCGCAGTTGGGTTACCAGGAGACGATCAATTTCAGTTTCGTCGAAGAGTGCTGGGAACGGGACTACGCCGGTAACGCCGATCCGGTCCGGCTGCTCAACCCGATCGCCAGCCAGATGAACGTGATGCGGTCGTCCCTGTTGGGCAGCCTGCTGGCGGTGCTCAAGTTCAACACCGACCGCAAGGCCGAACGCGTGCGCGTGTTCGAGCTGGGGCGGGTGTTCCGCAAGGACGCCAGCGTGGGCAACAGCGACACCTCGGTGGCCGGCTTCGACCAGCCCATGCGGGTGGCGGGCGTGGCCTACGGTGACGTCACCCTGCCACAGTGGGGCGAAGCGGCGCGTGCGGTGGATTTTTTCGACATCAAGGGCGATGTCGAGGCCTTGCTGGCGCCCCGGCTGCCGGTGTTTGAGCCGGCGGAGCATCCCGCCATGCACCCTGGGCGTTGTGCCCGGGTGCGGCTTGACGGCGTATCGATCGGCTTCGTCGGGGAGTTGCACCCGCGTTGGCGACAGGCGCAGGGCTGGCAGCAGGCACCGGTCATGTTCGAGCTGGACCTGCCGGCCGTCCTGGAACGCGATGTGCCTGCAGCCCGGCCGGTGGCGCGCCACCAGCCGGTGCAGCGTGACATTGCCGTGGTCGTGAAGGAAACGGTGCGACACGCGGAGCTGATGGCCGCTGTCCATGCGGCCGACAGCCAGGGCTGGCTGCATCAGGCGGTGCTGTTCGACGTCTACCGTCCCAGAAAGGGCGCCGAGCAAGTCGGCGGGGGGCTGGCGCCAGACGAGAAGAGCCTGGCGGTGCGCCTGACCCTGGAGCGCGACGACGCCAACCTCACCGATGACGAGATCGATGCCGTGGTCAAGGCCGTGCTGGCGTCGTTGCAGCAACGGGTGAATGCGCGTCTGCGGGCATGAAGATGAAGGTACAGGCACCACAGGGAGAAACCGCCATGGAACCGAATCGGCAAGAGGACGAGTCCAATGCCTTGACCAAGGCGCAGCTGGCCGAACTGCTGTTCGAGCAGATAGGCCTGAACAAGCGCGAGTCCAAGGACATGGTGGATGCGTTTTTCGACCTCATCACCGAAAGTCTGGTCCGCGGCGAGGATGTGAAGATCTCCGGTTTCGGGAATTTCCAGATCCGGACCAAGGCGCCCCGGCCCGGCCGCAATCCGCGCACCGGAGAGCCCGTGGCTATCGAGGCGCGCCGGGTGGCCACCTTCCATGCCAGCCCGAAACTCAAGGACGCGGTGCAGTCGGGTGAGGCGCTCAGCGGCGCCGTGAGCCGCTGAGCATCCCGCTCGACAGGGCCACGCCGCACAGGATCACGGCGCCACATGCGACCATCCAGCCTGTGATGGTCTCGCCCAGCAGCACCGTGCCGTAGAGCAGGGCGAACAGGGGCACCAGAAAGGTCACGGTCAGTGTCCTGCTGGGGCCGGCCTTTTCGATCAGACGGAAATACAGGATGTAGGCGATGGCGGTGCACAGAACCCCTACCGCCACGATGGCGCCCCAGGCCGTAGCCCCCGGCGCCTGTTGGGGCCAGAACCAGAGCGCCGGTCCGGCCAGGCCCAGGGTGGCACCCAACTGGCTGCCCGTGGCCGTTGCCAGCGGAGGCACACCGGTGAGATGCTTCTTCGTGTAGCTGGCGGCAATGCCGTAGCACAGGGTGGCCGCCAGACAGGCGGCGATGGCCCAACCCGTTCCGCCGGGCTGAAAGCTGGCCTTTTCCCAGGACAGCAAAGCCACGCCCATGAAACCGATGGTCAGACCCAGGGCGCGCAGACCACCGGGCCTGTCATGGAGCCAGACCCAGGCCACCAGGGCACCGAACAGGGGAACCGTGGCATTGAGGATGGCGGACAGACCGGTCGAGATCGACAGCAGGGCGTAGGCGTAGAGGGCAAACGGCAGTCCGGAATTGAACAGGCCGACAAACAGTATGGGGCCCGCGTGTCGCCGCAAGGCCGGCCATTGCCCGGACAGGACCAGCACCGGCAGCAGCACCGCACTGGCCACCGCCACGCGCAGGCCGGCCGTGGCCCAGGGGCCGAATTCGGTCGCTCCGGCACGCATGAACAGGAAGGAGGAGCCCCAGAGGGCAGCTAGCAGCACGAATTCGGCCGCGAGGGATGGGCGCATGGCTGGACGGGTGTGGCTGTGCTGCACATGGTGGCCGGACCTGGGTCCGGCCCGGTTCATGCGGAAGCTTCCGAAGGGGCGTTTTGCTTGGCGCGCATTTTCGCTGCAATGTATTCACCATGGGTGACGTGCAGCAGACCTGCGACCTTGGCGATGACATGGTTTTCGCCTGCGGCGACGTGCCCGTCGGCATAGGCCACCTGCCACATCGCTTCGATCACCTGGATTTTCTGATCCTGCGTGAACTGCTCGTTCAGCCGGTTGGTGAAGCTGTGGTAGTCGTAGGCGGTACGGGCCGTTTCGTGGGCCAGCTCCAGCAGGCGGTCCAGTTCGTCCTGGGCCAGGTGGAACTTGCGGCGCAGCGCCAGCAGTACCGCATCCTTTTCGGCTTCCTTCAGTCCGGGCTCGGTGTGCATCACCTCGACCAGCAGCACCGCCGTGGCCAGTTCCAGCGTGTGCGACAACACGGCCGATCCATGGGCATCCGATGCCGGATGGTTCAGGCCGTCGGTGAGCCGGTCGAACAGGTCTTTCAGGGTTCTGAGCATGTGTGATGGGTGGGCCGCCCTGCGGGCCCCTTCTTCGTGAGGATGTCGACGTTCAGGAGGCCTTTTTCTTGTCCTTGCCCCTGGGCAGGACGGTGGTCGTGGGCGCCGTGGGGCGATCCGACGTGGATGGCCCTTTGGGGGCCACACTGTCCTTCTTCGGTTTTTTGGTCATTTTCTCGTTGCGCTGTTCCTTGCCCATGACGGACTCCTGATGGGGCCACGAACGGTGACCCAGTCCCCGATGGTAAGCGAGGTTCAGGCCTGTGAGAGGGTCTGTGGGATGAAAGGGGTGCGCCGACAGGGCTGTCGGATTTCCCTGACAACCGAATTGGCGTTCTGCCGACTCCAGTTTCCTTCCCGTTTTCATACATTGGTACCAGCCTCTGAAGCAGAGGTACCAACAGTCCCCAAGGAGGGTACCACCATGTATGCGAATGCAATTTCTGATGTGATGAGTTTGCCGGCACACCAACCGCTGGGCGGTTCAGGACAGTCTCTGGACCGGAACACCCCGGTCATCGAGCAGTTGCCATTCACGGTCAGGGTGGTGCAGGACGAGGCGGATCTGCTCAAGGCGGTGCAGATCCGGCATGCCGCCTACGCCCGGCACATCGATCCGAAGGTGGCCGATGCGCTCAGGCGACCGGAGGCGCTGGATACGGCGCCTGGGGCAGTGATTCTTATCGCGGAATCCAAGCTGGATGGCTCCCCGATGGGCAGCATGCGGATACAGACGAATCGATATCAACCCCTGAAGCTTGAGCAGTCCATCGAACTGCCTTCATGGATGCAGGGGAAAAAGCTTGCCGAGGCGACGCGTCTGGGGGTGACGCAGGACAAGGTCGGGCGTCTGGTCAAGACGGTTCTTTTCAAGGCCTACTATCTGTACTGCCTGATCAACCGGATCCAGTTCATGGTGATCACGGCGCGATCACCTGTGGACAGGCAGTACGACCGGCTGCTGTTCCAGGATGTCTATCCCGGCATGGGGTATGTGCCCTTGGAGCATGTATTCGGGCTGCCCCACCGCATCATGTTCCTGGATGTGATGGGCGCTCAGGAGCTTTGGAGTGAACAGGGACACCCGTTGCTGGATTTCATGTGCTCCACCTACCACGAAGATATTCGGCTGACCGTCTGACGGGTATCCGTGCCGCAGGCTCGTGAGTGCGGATGCGTTCAGACGGGCTTGTCGGCGGTTCCAAGAATCAGGTCGACGTGGCCCAGTTCATCATCGTTGTCCACAAGCGAGTTGAGATAGCTCGACAGTTTCTCATCGGCTATGAATGCAGCCGATGAGCCGGCCTTCAGCAGCAGGTCAGGCTTTTGGGGTCGGGCCACCACAAACCCCTGGACGTAGTCGACGCCGATCTCTGCCAGGGTTTCCACGGTTTCGGCGTCTTCGGCCCATTCGGCGATCGTCTTCATGCCCAGGTTCTGGGCCAGACTCACGATCGCCTCGACGATCGCGATGTTGGCCGGATGCTGGTTCATGTTCACGATGAAGCTGCCATCGATCTTGAGCAGGTCGGCCGGCAGGTCCTTGAGGTAGCTGAACGATGTGTAGCCGGCGCCGAAGTCGTCCAGCGCGACCTTGGCGCCGTGGCTGCGAACCATGTCGATGAAGCGGCGTGTGTTGCCCAGGTCGTGCAGTGCCACGCTTTCGGTGATTTCCAGACAGAGACGCGGGGTGATGTCCGAATGGGCCGCCAGCATGGTGAACACGTCGGCCATGAATTTCTCGTCGTTGAGGGAAGCGCCGCTGAGGTTCATGCAGACGAACTGGTTCTGGGGCAATTCTGCCGCGTGGCGATGGAGCCAGTCGAGGGTGCTTGAAAGCACCCAGCGGTCGATGACCCCCATGCGACCGGCGTCTTCACCGGCGTGGATGAGCCGTTCGGTGGGTACACGGTCGCCGTGCTCGTCCTGCATGCGCAACAGCACCTCGAAGTTGAGCGAGGCATAAGGTGCGCGCAGCGACATGATGGGCTGCATTTCCAGGAACAGACCGTCGATCTGCTGGTGCGATGAGAGCCGTTCGATCAACTGCAATTCGGCCTCGTGTTCGGTAAAGACGCGCGAGTTTCGCTCGTACACGACCAAACCCATGCCCTGTCCGCGTTTGGCTTCCCTGCAGGCCCGGTCGGCCGCCGAGACCGCGTCCTTGGCTGTTGTCGCTGGGCCTATTTCAATCAGCCCGATCGAACCCCGTACCTGGAAGGCACGCTCGCCCACCTGGTAGGGGGTGGCCCCCAGGCTGGTGATGATTTCCCGGCACAGCGTTTCGGCCTGTGCCAGAGGGGTGTCGGTCATGACGATGAGGAACTCGTCACCGCCCACGCGACCCAGGTGCATGCCAGGTGTCAAGGGTTGTTTGACGCGATCGCACACCTGTTGCAGCACTTCATCGCCGGCGTTGTGGCCGTAGAGGTCGTTGATGAGCTTGAAGCGGTCGAGGTCCAGGTAGGCCAGGGCGAGGTCGCGCCCCTGTGCGATTTGCTTGAGTCCAGCATGCAAGGCAGATTCGATGCCTCGGCGGTTGAGCACTTTCGTCAATGGATCGTGGTTCGCGAGGAACTGCAGGTGCTCGGCAGAGCGGGCTTTTTCCGTGATGTCCTGCAGGCTGCCCTCGATCTTTTCACCAGCCAGTGCCGCCTTGACCCAGAAATGCTTGGCCTCCTGTGGCGCAACGCCAGGTGTGGTCAACTCCATTTCGACAGGCTGCCCGGAGCGCAACTGGTTCCACAGCACCGTCCAGGCGTCGTCGCCAAAATGGTCTTGCCAGCGGCGGGGCCCGGTGGCGGGATGTGCCGAGCTGAGCAATTCCTGCAAAGCAGGGTTGGCGCTCATGAAGTGGCCCTTTTGGTCCAAAGTGAACAGACCGACGGGAATCACCTCATAGGCGTGCTGCAACTCCTCCTGGGCTTCCAGGCGCTGTTTGTGCTCTTGGCGGAGTTGCTCGGCAATCGCCATGGACGTCAGAAGACTTGAGGCCAAAGCGGCGGTAACGCTGTTGATCGCCCCGATCAGGCCCCGGAATCCGAGGGATGCCGCAATCACTTCGTAAAGACTGGCAAAGAGGGCAATGCTGATGGAGGCGGTGTACCAGATCGCAACGCGTGACTTGGTGCGCATCAGGATCACTGTGAGCAGGAGAATCAATATCGAAATGCCCAGGCCTGTGCTGATCCAGATGATGGGCAGAAAAACCGAATAGGGCAGAGTGATCGAAAGGGCCAGCAGCGGAAGGCAGGTCCATTGGGCGATCAGAAGCAAAGTCCGGTGCCCGATTTGATCCAATTCGGATCTGAACAGGTCTCGAAACAAGGCGAAAGTGACTACGTAATAGAGCGCCAGCGTCAGTGGCCGAAGGTGAACCAGCCATTCGAACGGTATGGTCTGTCCGAGCCACTGGTGGTCCCATCCGGCCGACAGGGCGGCCATGCGCAGGTTGATGATCAGCCAGGCGGCAAACAGCAGGTAGTGCCGGTCCCGGTTGACCAGGCCAGCGATCAGCACGAAGGCCGCCAGGATGAGCATGCCACCGTCAAGCAGCCCGGAGTTGCGGTGAAACGCCTGGGCATGCCGGGCCAGTTCCGGTGGGTCCCACAGTTGTGCGGTGAACCGGGCCGGCCCAAGGAAGCGGGCCTGGCACAGCAGCGCCGATGCGGTGGCCGGCAGTTCCAGGGCAAACCCGGCCCGCACCTGCCCCATCGGGCCGGTGTTTCCTGAGCGGCTGGCCTGTCCCAGTGGCTGCAGCGTGGCGGCGTCCCAGCAGCGGGTTTCGGTGGCGTGGCGCGACGGAAATTCGACCGTGCGCAGGGCAGAGGCCGGGTTGGGCGGAATCGGTATCAGGGCCCAGACCGGAGCTTCGGACAGCCGGGTGTCCCACTGGGAGACGGCTGGCGCGGCGCCGAGCCGCTCGACGGCGGTGGCCGGCGTCCATGCGGACTCTGCGCTGCTTTCGGCCTGGAAGGACAGGGACTGGCTGCTGTTCGGGGGGTACTGGGCCGGCCAGAGCAGAAAGGCGACCAGGGAAAACGCACCCACGAGCAAGGGGAGCCAGACGGCAGAAAAAGACTGCAGCGCACGGTCCAACCTGGCGTTGATGCCCGATCGAAGCGCAAGAGTCGGTTCCGTCCCGTGGGTCATGGGGTCTTGGGTGTCGTGCCTGTGGCTCGGGCTCCCTGGATTTTTCTTGGTTTGTTGCACGGATTATCCGTTAAATCAAATACTTCGAGCGGTTTCTTTTTGCAACTTGTGAGATCGACGGCGGCCTATGTCGCGCCAGGCACACGCCCTGGGTTTGGTGTGGGGGCGAACGCTGCTCAGCCCTGCAGCCAGTAGCCCGGACGGGCGTATGTCTTGCGCAGATGCTCGATGAAAAAGCGGACCTTGGCCGGAAGGTTGCGCTGCTGCGGGTAGACCGCCAGGATGTCGTAGTCGGGCAGTGCGTAGTCGTCCAGCACCGTGACCAGTTCCCCGCGCTGCAACTGGCCCTGGATCTCCCAGGTCGAACGCCAACCTATGCCCAGACCCTCGCTGACCCAGCGGTGCAGCAGTTCGCCGTCGTTGCAGTCGAGCCGACCGTCGACCTTGACGGCCACGGTCTTTCCGTTGCGCTGAAAATACCAGCCACGTTGCTGCCCCCCCTGAAGGTTGAAGGCCAGGCAGTTGTGCTGGGCCAGATCCTCCAGCGTGCGGGGTTTGCCGTGCCTGCGGAAATAGGCGGGTGTGCCGCACACCACGCGCCGGTTGCTGGCCAGCTTGACGGCAACGAAATTGGGGTCGATCTCGCCCCCGATGCGCAGGCTCAGGTCGTAGCCGTCACGCACCATGTCCACCACCCGGTCCGACAGATTGAAGGAAATCTTTACCTCGGGGTTGGCCTTCAGAAACGCGCTGGCGTGTGGGGCTACGTGAAGGCGACCGAATGCTGCGGGGGCGGTGACCACCAGGTGACCACTGGCCTGGTGCCGGTGCGCCATCACGGTGGATTCTGCGGCGTTCCACTGCGCCAGCAGACGGCGGCATTCGTCGAGGAAGGTGGCGCCCTGCTCGGTCAGGACCAGTCGGCGTGTCGAGCGCAGCACAAGCTGGGCGCCCAGTCTGCGCTCCAGCGCGTCAAGCCGGCGACCCATCATGACCGGTGTCACGCCCGCGTGCAGGGAGGCGGCCGACAGGCTTCCGTGCTCGATGATCTGCACGAAGGATTCGATCTGGGTGAAGCGATCCATGAAGAATCGGATAAATGCTTACTCAAAGTAAGGAATGAATGTATTTTCGGTGACATTCTAAAACAATGTGTTTCTGAATAGGATCGGCTGGCGCATCAGTGATGCCCCTGGGGGTTTCCATTTCCCCCCGTTTCATTCACCCAACGAGGAGACCCCGATGCCCAGAATGACCGCAGTTGAAGCCGCCGTTTGCGTGCTCGAGAAGGAAGGCATGACCCAGGCCTTCGGCGTGCCAGGCGCAGCCATCAACCCCTTCTATGCCGCCATGCGCAAGCGCGGCAGTGTCGAGCACATTCTGGCCCGACATGTCGAGGCCGCCTCGCACATGGCCGAGGGCTACACCCGCGCGCGCGCCGGCAACATCGGTCTGTGCATCGGAACCTCTGGCCCCGCCGGCACCGACATGATCACGGGCCTGTACTCGGCCCAGGCCGACAGCATTCCCATCCTGTGCGTCACCGGGCAGGCCCCACGTGCGCGCCTGTACAAGGAAGACTTCCAGGCGGTGGACATCGAGTCCATTGCCAAGCCCGTGACCAAATGGGCCGTCACGGTGCGTGAGCCGGCCCTGGTGCCGCGCGTCTTCCAGCAGGCCTTTCACCTGATGCGCTCGGGCCGTCCCGGGCCGGTGCTGATCGACCTGCCCTTCGACGTGCAGACCGCCGAGATCGAGTTCGACCCCGACACCTACGAGCCGCTGCCGGTGTACAAGCCCGCCGCCTCGCGCAAGCAGGTCGAGAAGGCGCTGGACATGCTGATGGCGGCCGAAAAGCCCCTGATCGTGGCCGGTGGCGGCATCATCAACGCCGATGCCAGCGATCTGCTGGTGGAGTTTGCCGAACTCACCGGCGTGCCGGTGATTCCCACGCTGATGGGCTGGGGCACCATTCCCGACGACCACCCGCTGATGGCCGGCATGGTGGGTCTGCAGACCAGCCACCGCTACGGCAACGCCACCATGCTGGCCTCGGACTTCGTGCTGGGCATCGGCAACCGCTGGGCCAACCGCCACACCGGATCGGTCGAGGTCTACACCAGGGGCCGCAAGTTCGTGCATGTGGACATCGAGCCCACGCAGATCGGCCGCGTCTTCATGCCCGACTACGGCATCGTGTCGGACGCCAAGGCAGCGCTGGAGCTGTTCGTCCAGGTGGCGCGCGAGCGCAAGGCCGCCGGCCAGCTCAAGGACTACAGCGACTGGGCCGGCCGATGCGCCGAGCGCAAGCGCGTGATGCTGCGCAAGACCCATTTCGAGCAGACCCCCATCAAGCCGCACCGCGTGTACGAGGAGATGAATGCCGCTTTCGGGCGCGACACGGTCTACGTCAGCACCATCGGCCTGAGCCAGATCGCCGGCGCACAGTTGCTCAATGTCTTTGGCCCGCGCCAGTGGATCAACTGCGGTCAGGCCGGCCCGCTGGGCTGGACCCTGCCTGCAGCCCTGGGCGTGGTGGCGGCCGACCCGACGCGCAACGTCGTGGCCCTGTCGGGCGACTACGATTTCCAGTTCCTGATCGAGGAGCTGGCCGTGGGCGCGCAGTTCCGCCTGCCCTATGTGCACGTGCTGGTCAACAACGCCTACCTCGGGCTGATCCGTCAGGCCCAGCGTGGCTTCGACATGGACTACTGCGTGCAGCTGTCGTTCGATAACCAGAACATGCCGGCCGACGACAGTGGCCTGCGTGGCTACGGCGTCGACCACGTGGCCGTGGTCGAAGGCCTGGGCTGCAAAGCACTGCGCGTGACCGATCCGGAACAGATCCAGGGGGCGTTGCGCCAGGCGCAGAAGATGGCCCAGGAACACCGTGTGCCCGTGGTGGTCGAGTGCATCCTGGAGCGTGTGACCAACATCGCCATGGGGACCGAGATCGACGCCATCAACGAATTCGAGGCGATCGACTGCCGTGCCCCGCAAGGCCTGGAGACCGCCGGTCTGCTGGATTGATCCCACACTGAAAGGACCCAACAAGATGCCCAAGCTGGCCGCCAATCTCAGCATGCTCTACACGGAGCTGCCCTTCCTCGACCGTTTCGCCGCCGCCGCGCGCTCCGGTTTCAAGGCCGTGGAGTTCCTTTTTCCTTACGATTTCACTGCCGAAGACGTGGCGCAGCGCCTGAAGGACAACGGACTGCAGCTGGTGTTGCACAACCTCCCGGCGGGCGACTGGGCCAAGGGGGAACGTGGTATCGCCTGCCACCCCGACCGCAAGGAGGAATTTCGCGCCGGGGTCCGCCGGGCCGTGGAGTACGCCCGCGTGTTGGGAACACCGCGCATGAACTGCCTGGCCGGGATCCTGCCGGCCGGTGTTTCCCGCGAACTGGCACACAGCACCTTGGTCGAGAACCTGCGCCATGCGGCCGGTGTGCTCAAGGGCGAGGGCATTGCGCTGCTGGTCGAGCCGATCAACAGCTTCGACATTCCCGGCTTCCTGATCAACCGCACCAGCGAGGCGCTGGCCCTGATCCATGAAGTCGGTTCCGACAACCTGTTCGTCCAATACGACATCTACCACGCCCAGCGCATGGAGGGCGAGCTGGCCCAAACCCTGCGGGCGCATTTGCGACAGATCGGCCACATCCAACTGGCCGACAATCCGGGACGCCACGAACCCGGTACCGGAGAGATACGCTACAGTTATCTCTTCAAGCTGCTCGACGAGATCGGCTATGCGGGCCACATCGGTTGCGAGTACAAGCCGGCCGATGCCGGCGCTGGTGGCACCGACGCCGGACTGGGGTGGGTCGCCGCCCACGGTCTCGCGCTCTGAACCCCGGGTTCGCAGCTTTTTCACACACTGTTTTCACCAGGAGACTCCACAATGAGCAACGGCATGAAGGTCGGCTTCATCGGTCTGGGCATCATGGGCACGCCCATGGCCCTCAACCTCAAGCAGGCCGGTCACAGCCTCTTCGTCTACACACGTTCCAAGGTGCCCGAGGCCTTTGCCGAAGGCGGCGCCACCATCTGCACTTCGGCCAAGGAAGTGGCCAAGCGGGCCGACATCGTCATCACCATGGTGCCGGATACCCCCGATGTGGAGAAGGTGCTGTTCGGCGAGAACGGGGTGGCCGAGGGACTGGAGGCCGGCAAGGTGGTGGTGGACATGAGCTCCATCAGCCCGATGGCCACCAAGGCCTTTGCGCAGAAGATCGAGGCCCTGGGCTGCGAGTATGTGGACGCGCCGGTTTCTGGCGGCGAGGTCGGTGCCAAGGCCGCGAGCCTGACCATCATGTGCGGCGGGAAGCCCGCGGTGTTCGAGCGCGTCAAGCCGTTGTTCGAGGCCATGGGCAAGAACATCACCCTGGTCGGTGACGTGGGCGCGGGCCAGACCACCAAGGTGGCCAATCAGATCATCGTGGCGCTCAACATCGAAGCCGTGGCCGAGGCGCTGCTGTTCGCCAGCAAGGCCGGCGCCGATCCGGCCCGCGTGCGCGAGGCCCTGATGGGTGGGTTTGCCTCCAGCCGCATCCTGGAGGTGCACGGCGAGCGCATGGTCAAGCGCACCTTCAACCCGGGCTTTCGCATCGGGCTGCACCAGAAGGACCTCAACCTCGCGCTGCAGGGCGCGCGCGAACTGGGCGTGTCGCTGCCGCACACCGCCAGCGCAGCGCAGCTGATGCAGGCCTGCGCCGCCAACGGCATGGGCAACCTGGACCATTCCGCGCTGTGCCGCAGCCTGGAGCTGATGGCCAACCACACCATCGCCCCGGACGCCTGACGGCCATGGCCGAGACTGCGTCCGTCGTTCCCCCGTCTCCCAAGGAAAAGCCGGCGGCCTTCCTGCGCCATCTCTACGACGTGGCGGTGCGGCGTGCCCTGCCGTTGCACAACACCGCCGCCTGGCTGCCGTCGCCGCCCAAGGGCCGCACCCTGGTGCTGGGCGCGGGCAAGGCCGGTGGGGCCATGGCGCAGGCGGTCGAGGCGCTGTGGCCGGCCGACGCCCCGCTGAGCGGACTGGTGGTGACACGTTACGGCCACACGCCGCCGCGCCCCGAAGGGCTGCCGCATCGCATCGAAGTGGTGGAGGCGTCGCACCCCGTGCCCGATGCGGCCGGTCTGGCGGCGTCCGAGCGCATCCTGGCGCTGACGCAGGGGCTGACGGCCGACGATCTGGTACTGTGCCTGATCTCGGGTGGCGGCTCGGCCCTGCTGACCCTGCCCTGCGAAGGACTGACGCTGGAGGACAAGCAGCGCATCAACCGCCAGTTGCTGGAAAGCGGTGCCCACATCGGCGAGATGAACTGCGTGCGCAAGCACCTCTCGCGCATCAAGGGCGGGCGGCTCGGCGCCGCCTGTGCGCCGGCGCGCGTGGTCACGCTGGCCATCAGCGACGTGCCGGGCGACGACCCGAGCGTGATCGCCAGCGGCCCGACCGTGCCCGATGCCAGCATCTGTGCCGACGCGCTCGACATCCTGCGCCGCTACCGCATCGGGTTGCCGGCCTCTGTGCAGGCGGCCCTGGAGGTCGGTGCGCTGGAGACGCCCAAGCCCGGTGATGCGGTCTTTGCCGGCCATGTCTTCCACCTGATTGCAACGCCCCAGCAGTCGCTCGATGCCGCCGCCGAGGCGGCCCGTTCTGCTGGCCTGAACGCCTATGTGCTGAGCGACGAACTCGAAGGCGAGTCGCGCGAAGCTGGCAAGGTGCACGCCGCGCTGGCGCGCGCTGCCGCACGCGGGCAAGGGCCTTTTGTCAAGCCGTGCGTGATCCTGTCGGGTGGTGAGACCACCGTCACCGTCCGTCCCCGCGAACCCGGACAGCCCAAGGGCCGGGGCGGGCGGGCCGGCGAGTTCTGCATGGGTCTGGCCCAGGGTCTGCAAGGTCAGCCCGGAGTGTGGGGGTTGGCGGCCGACACCGATGGCATCGATGGCGTGGAAGACAATGCGGGTGCAAGGGTGGCGCCCGACACCTTGGCGCGTGCACGGTCAGCGGACCTCAAACTCGGTGATCACCTCGACCGCAACGACGCCTACGGCTTTTTCCACGCGCTGGGTGATCTGGTCGTGACCGGACCCACGCACACCAACGTCAACGATTTCCGGGGCCTCCTGATCCTGTAGCGCCGTGCCGACGGCGTGTGGTTGTGGCGGGCTGTCGATGCCCCTACACTGTGGGTGAGGGTGCCGGCGGGTCCGAGGGGCGGCCGGTGTTGATTCACCACAGGAGATCGGTGTATGCGTGCGGCCTTGTCACGGTGGGGATGTTTCTGGGGCACGGTGTGCCTGGTCTGGGGGCTGGCGGATTCGGCGGCGGCGCAGGCCAAGCGGGTGCAGACCCCTTACGAAACCCCGAAGGTTCTGTTCGATTTCTACCTCGACCACCCCGCAAAGATGGGGGCGGCGCTGTACTGGATCCGCTCGCTCATCAACCCCTTGACCGATGCGCCGTACAGCATGTTCCCCGAGGACATGAAGGTCATCGTGCTGCTGCATGGCACCGAACTCGTGACCGTGGCCCGCAAGAACGAGGCCCGCTACGAGGAGGCGGTGCAGCGCATGCGCTATTACGCCGACATGGGGGTGCGTTTCCTGGTCTGTTCGCTCGCTTTGATCGACTACCGCTATACCGCCGAAGATCTCCAGCCGTTTGTCGAGATCATTCCCTCGTCCGTGCCGGAGATCGTGCACTGGCAGAACCAGGGCTATGCGCTCATCACCCCACAGGTGCCGGACAAGCAGTTCTCTGTCGACGAGATCCGCTGAGGGGCGTTCGTGTCGGAGCTTCGTCTGCCCTTGGATGCGGTCAAGGGCCGAGGCAGCGCCAGCCGCATGGCGCACCGTTACGCCGCCGATGAGCGCGAGGCCTTTGACGACGGCTGGGGCTCGCTGGAGCCTGCCGATGAGGCTGCGCCACCGCCCGCCACGCAGGTGCGTTGGGAGGATGCGCGCAGCGCCATCACCTACAACGACTCACCCGACATCGGCTTCGACCGTTCCATCAACCCCTATCGGGGGTGCGAACACGGCTGCAGCTACTGCTACGCGCGCCCTTCGCACAGCTACCTGGGCCTGTCGCCGGGGCTGGATTTCGAGACGGTGATCATCGCCCGGCGCGGGCTGGCCGAAAGGTTGCGGCACGAACTCGGTCGGCCCGGCTACACGCCCGCGACACTCGCCATCGGCACCGTCACCGACGCCTATCAGCCCGTGGAACGGGAGCTGCGCCTCACCCGTGCGGCGCTGGAGGTGCTGCGCGCCGTGCGCCACCCGTGGGCGCTCGTGACCAAGGGCAGCGGCGTGGAGCGCGACCTCGATCTCATCGCGCCCATGGGTCAGGCCGGGCAGGCGGCGGTGTATGTGACGATCACCACGCTGGACGCGGAACTGGCCCGGCGGCTGGAGCCCCGCGCGCCCGCGCCCTGGCGGCGGTTGCGCACCATCCGCACCCTGGCCGAGGCGGGTGTGCCCGTGGGCGTGAGCGTGGCGCCCCAGATCCCCTTCATCAACGACGACATGGAGCAGGTGCTGGCCGCCGCGCGCGAGGCAGGCGCCACCCGCGCCTTCTACACCGTGCTGCGTCTGCCGTGGGAACTGGGCCCGCTGTTTCGCGAGTGGCTGGAACTGCACTACCCCGAGCGCGCCGCGCGGGTGATGGCGCGCATCCAGGACCTGCGTGGCGGCAAGGACTACGACAGCGCCTTTGCCCAGCGCATGGGCGGGCAGGGCCTGTGGGCCGACCTGCTGCGCCAGCGTTTCACCAAGGCCTGCGCCCGGCTGGGCTACCAGCGCGAGGCGCGGCGGGCCCTGGATGCATCGGCCTTCCGGCCACCGGGGGCTGCGGGGCAATTGGATTTGTTTTGAAGGCCCAAGGTTTCTCCGCTCAGCGGTTCCCGTGACAAAACACCTGGTCCCTGATCCAGAAACAAGGGTTGTTCATGGTGTTATTGACAGTACTTTAAAACGTGCTGAAAATGGTCAGGTAAATTGGATGAACCTCTCTTGGAGCACATGTAGGGATGGAAGCACTGACTGCCAATGACTTGAAGGTGCGTGGCGTGGCGGCCATCGAGGCCGCGCTCGCGCAGCAGCCTGAAATCTCCATTTCCGTTCGAGGCAAGGAACGTTACGTGGTGATGGACGTTGCGCATTACCACTACTTGCGCGAGTGTGAGTTGGAAGCCGCCTTGGCACAGAGCCGTGCAGATGTGGCCGCTGGTCGCAGTGTGCAGGAGAGCGCTGAAGCGCACGTTGCCCGCCTTGCCGCCATGCTTGATGCAGAGGCGAAGAGCGGCAAGCACACCAGTGATCAATGAGTTACCGGCTCGTTTTCACTGAAGACTACACGCGAAGGGCGTTGCGCTTCCTAAAGCGACACCCTGAACTGCGCGGGCAGTACGCCAAGGCGCTGGCCTTACTGGAACTCAACCCCCACCACCCTTCGTTGCGTCTGCACGCCCTTTCTGGCCGGTTGCAAGGGTTGCACTCGATATCCATCAACCTGTCGTACCGCATCACGTTGGAGCTGTTGATCCATGACGGAAAGATCATCCCCGTCAATGTTGGAGACCATGATGCGTTGTATTGACTGTGCCTAACCCGCCTGTTTTCAACGCTCCCAACACGCGCTCCGGTGTGGCTGGTGCGTCCATACGTATTGGTTCGCCGTCCCTTCGCGCCTGCGCCACCGCGTCGCGGATGGCCTCCCACACGCTGATGGCCAGCATGAAGGGCGGCTCGCCCACGGCCTTGCTGCCGAACACGTTGTCCTCTGGGTTGGGTTCCGGCCACAGCGCCACCTTGAAGTGGGCGGGCACGTCGCCCGTGGCGGGGATCTTGTAGGTGCTGGGGGCGTGGGTCGCGAGCTTTCCTTCGGCATTCCACACCAGTTCCTCGGTCGTCAGCCAGCCCATGCCCTGCACGAAGCCGCCCTCGATCTGCCCGATGTCGATGGCCGGGTTGATGCTGTGCCCCACGTCGTGCAGGATGTCCACCGCCAGCACGCGGGTCTCGCCGGTGAGGGTGTCGATGGCGACCTCGGTGCATGCCGCGCCATAGGCAAAGTAGTAGAAGGGCCGCCCGGTGAGCGTGGTCTTGTCGTAGTGGATCTTGGGCGTGCGGTAGAAGCCGTCGCTCCACAGCTGTATGCGGTTGGCGTAGGCCATGCCCACCACTTCGGTGAAGCCGCGCGTGGCCTTGGGGCTGATGACCTGGCCGTGGCGGAACTCCACTTCGCCCGCGCCGCAGCCATCCAGCCCGCAGACGAAGGCGGCCAGGTTGTGCCGCACGTTGCGCGCCGCAAACTGTGCGGCGCGGCCGTTCAGGTCGGTGCCGCTGGAGGCGGCGGTGGCGCTGGCGTTGGGTACGCGGGCGGTGTCGCTGGCGGTCACCAGCACGCGCTCGAAGGGCACGCCCAGCTCGTCGGCCACCACCTGTGCCACCTTGGTGTGCAGGCCCTGGCCCATCTCGGTGCCGCCGTGGTTCACCATCACGCTGCCGTCGGTGTACACGTGCACCAAGGCGCCTGCCTGGTTGAACAGCGTGGCCGTGAAGCTGATGCCGAACTTGACCGGCGTGAGTGCCAGTCCGCGCTTGACGATGGGGCTCTCCACGTTCCAGGCGGCGATCTCCTGACGCCGCTCCTGGTAGCGGCTGGTTTTGGCCAGGCGGGTGATGAGCGGCTCCAGGATGTTGTCTTCCACCGCCATCTGGTAGTGGGTGACGTTGCGCGTGCTGGTGCCGTAGAGGTTGCGCAGGCGCACGGCCAGCGGGTCCAGCCCCAGGTGGCGGGCGATGTTGCCCAGGATGGTTTCGATGGCGATGACGCCCTGCGGGCCGCCGAAGCCGCGGAACGCGGTGGCGCTTTGCACGTGGGTCTTGCAGCGGAAGCTGTGAATGGCCACGTGTTCCAGAAAGTAGGCGTTGTCGCTGTGGAACACGGCGCGGTCGGCCACGGGGCCTGAGAGGTCGGCCGAGAAGCCGCAGTTGGCGAGCAGCGTCAGGTCCAGCCCCAGCAGGCGGCCTTCGTCGTCAAAGCCTGCGGTGTAGTCGTAGGCGAAGGGGTGGCGCTTGCCGGTGATGAGAAAGTCGTCGTCGCGGTCGAGCCGAAGCTTGACGGGTCGACCTGCCTTGTGCGCGGCCACCGCAGCCCATACGGCCAGGTGGCCGGCCTGGGTTTCCTTGCCGCCGAAGCCGCCGCCCATGCGCCGGCACTCCACGCGCACGCGGTGGTTCTGCAGGCCCAGGGCGTGGGCCACCCAGTGCTGTACCTCGCCCGGGTGCTGGGTGCTGCTGTGGATCAGCCACTGCTGCTGCTCGTGCGGCACCGCGTAGGCAATCTGCCCTTCCAGGTAGAAGTGCTCCTGCCCCCCCACCTCGAACGAACCGCTCAGGGTGTGCGGGGCGTTCTTCAAGGCGGTGGCGGCGTCGCCGCGCGTCACGTGCACGGGCGGCAGCACGTAGCTTTGGCGGGCGTGGGCCTCGCGCGGGGTCAGCACGGCAGGCCACTCTTCAATGTCCAGCTTCACGCGGCGCGCGGCACGGCGCGCGCTCATCACGTCGTCGGCCAGCACCAGGCCGATCACCTGGCCCACGTGCTGCACCGTGTCGAGCGCGAAGATCGGTTCGTCGTGCGCGAAGGCGGCCAATAGCTTGTCGCCGGGGATGTCGTCGGCCAGCACCACGCCGTGGACGCCCGGCAGGGCCAGGGCGGCACTCGCGTCCACACCGCGCAGGCGGCCGTGGGCCACCGGCGAGAGGATGGGGGCCGCGTGGAGCGTGCCCTGGAGTTCGGGCATGTCGTCCACGTAGGTGGCGGCGCCCAGGATCTGCGCGCGGGCGCTTTCGTGGGGGTGCGCTTGCCCGCAGGCACCGGTGGCGGGGGCTGTGGCATGGGTCGGGGGGGTCATCGTGTGCCCTCCGTTTCAAGGGCAGGGTGGCCCAGCCGTGCGGGTTGCAGGCGTTCCAGGCCGATGACCTGGCTGCCCGGTGGTGTGCTGCTTTCCAGCCAGCAGCGCCACAGCAGGTTGCCCATCACCTCGCGGCGGTAGTGGGCGCTGGCGCGCATGTCGGAGATCGGCTGGAACTCGCCGCGCAGCACCGCCATGGCACGGCGCACGGTGTCGGCGTTCCAGGGCTGGCCGGTCAGCGCGGCCTCGGTGGCCACGGCACGTGCCGGGGTGGCGGCCACGCCGCCCGCACCGATGGAGGCCTTGGACACGACGCCGCGCTCCATCTGCAGCGACACGGCCAGGCAGACGGCGGAGATGTCGTCGTCGAAGCGCTTGGACACCTTGTACACCCGCGTCCATTCGCCCGATGCGTGCGCCGCGCCGGGTGCGCAGGCGCGACGGGGTCTGGGCACCTTGATCCAGGCCAGCAGTTCGTCCGGGCGCAGCACGTTCTGACGGTAGCCGGTGTAGAAGTCTTCCAGCGCCAGTTCGCGGTGTTCAACGCGACCACGCTGGCCGCGACCGGCCCAGCGCATCAGCACCACGCTCGCGCCCAGGGCGATGAGCAGGGGCATGCCGTCGCCGATGGGCGAGCCGTTGGCCACGTTGCCGCCCAGCGTGCCGGCGTTGCGCACCGGCAGGCCGGCGAAGCGCTCGGCAAAGGCGGCCAGTTGGGGTCGGTCTTTGACCAGTGCGGCAAAGGCGTCGGTCAGGGTGGCTGCCGCGCCGATGGCGATGTGGTGCGGGTAACGTTCGATGCGGCGCAGCTCGGCGGCGCGCGTCACGTCCAGCACCTGGGCGTACTGCTGGTGGCCCTTGGTGACCCACAGGCCGACGTCGGTGCAGCCGGCCACGACCTGGGCCTCGGGGTGGCGGGCGCGGGCCTGCAGCAGCGCCTCCAGCGTGGTGGGGGCCAGGTAACTCGTATCGGGGCTGGCGGTGTCCGGCGCAATCTGCCGCAGCAGGCCGCGCAGCCGGCGCTCGTCCACGCGCGCGGCGGGCAGCTTTTTCATGGCCTGCGCGGCGTCCAGAATGGGGCGGTAGCCGGTGCAGCGGCACAGGTTGCCCGACAGGTCGGCCTGCGCCGTGGCGCGGTCGATGGCACCGCCTTGCGCGCAATGGTTCTGGTACATGCCGAACAGGCTCATCACGAAGCCGGGTGTGCAGAAGCCGCACTGGGAGCCGTGCGCGTCCAGCAGGGCCTGCTGGGCGGGGTGCAGTGCGGCGCCCTGGCGGTCGATCAGCGGGTCGGCGGCCAGGTCCTCGGCCGTCCACAGGGCCATGCCATCGACGGAATGTGCCAGCTTGATGCAGCTGTTGACGGCGCGGTAGCGCAGGCCCGCGCCGTCGGGCTCGGCCAGCACCACGGTGCAGGCGCCGCAGTCGCCTTCGCCGCAGCCTTCCTTGGTTCCGGTCAGGCCCAGGTCCTCGCGCAGCACCTGCAGCAGGGTGCGCTCGGGTGGTACATTGTCGAGGGTCACGAAAGTGCCTCGACGGACGAATCGCAGGGGGTGGGCGGTGGGCAAAGACGGATGCATGCGCGCTAGGGTAGCCGGTTCGCAGCAAAGGCAACATATGTGCCAGCGTATGTCATGGATGCAGGACGCGGTATGAAAGACCAGGCGCTTTTCGACAAGATAGACCTCCATCTCATCAGGGTCTTGCATACCGTGCTCACCGAACGCAGCGTTTCCCGTTCCGCCTTGCGTCTGGGCATGTACCAGCCGGCCGTCAGCGCCGCGCTGCGCCGTCTGCGCGAGCTCTCGGGCGATCCGTTGCTGGTGCGCTCCGGCACGGGCATGGTGCCCACGGCCGTGGCCCTGCGCATGATCGAGCCCGCAGCCAACATCCTGCGCAGCGCCGAGGTCCTGTTTTCCGATGCCCGCCGCTTTGATCCGGCCACGGCGTGCCACACCTTCACTCTGGCCGCCAGCGACTACCTCGACCCGCAATTTCTTCCATTGCTGGTGGCGCATATCAAGGCCAAAGCGCCGCTGTGCCCGATCGAAATCCAGCCGCTGTCGGCCGATGCCGACTACCACCGCCGCCTGGCCGAGGGTGAGGTGGACGTGGTCATCGGCAACTGGCCCCACCCGTCGGACGACCTGCACCTCGGGCGTCTTTTCGGCGACGAGGTGGTGTGTCTGGTCTCTAGCCAGCACCCGGCGGTGCGCCGTGGCTGGGATGCCGAAGCCTGGCTGCAGGCCGAGCACGTCGCCCCCACGCCGACCCACCCCGGTGCAAGGGGGTTCATCGACGATCATCTGGCCTCGATCGGCCTGGAGCGGCGCATCACCGTCCGCTGTCCGCATTTCGGCCTGATCCCGGCCATGGTGGCATCGAGCTTGCTTGTGCTGACCACCGGCCGGCAGTACTGCGAGCGCTTCGTGCACCAGTTGCCGGTCCGCATACTGCCGTGTCCCGTGGAATTCCCGCGCATGATGTACTACCAGCTCTGGCACGAACGCACCCACACTTCCCCGGCCGCCCGGTGGCTGCGCGAATCCATCAGGACGGTGGCCGCTGCCTTGCGGCCGGACGGCGTCGAGGCCGACGTGGCGGGATGCCCCGTGAAGGTCACCGCATGAGCACGCCGCGCCTCCAGCTCACCCAGGTCACCAAGCGCTATCCCGGCGTGGTGGCCAACGACAACGTGTCCCTCACGGTGGCGCCGGGTACGGTGCACGCGGTGCTGGGCGAGAACGGCGCCGGCAAGTCCACGCTCATGAAGATCATCTACGGTGCCGTCAAGCCCGACGACGGCGCCATGCTCTTCAACGGCAAGCCGGTCCACATCCGCAACCCGCAGGAGGCGCGCGCCCTGGGCATCAGCATGGTGTTCCAGCACTTCAGCCTGTTCGACACGCTCACCGTGGCCGAGAACGTCTGGCTCGGGCTGGACAAGTCGCTGTCCTTGCAGGAGGTCAGCGAGAGCATTGCCGTCAAGGCCGGCGAATATGGCCTCGACATCGACCCCGCGCGGCCCGTGCACAGCCTGAGCGTGGGCGAGATGCAGCGCGTCGAGATCATCCGCGCGCTGCTCACCCAGCCGCAGTTGCTGATCCTGGACGAACCCACTTCGGTGCTCACGCCACAGGCGGTGGACAAGCTGTTCGTGGTGCTGCGCCAATTGGCCAGTGAGGGGTGCAGCATCCTCTACATCAGCCACAAGCTGCACGAGATCCGCGCACTGTGCAGCGAATGCACGGTGATGCGGGGTGGCCGGGTGACCGGGGTGTGCGACCCGCGCCAGGAGAGCAACGCCTCGCTGAGCCGCCTCATGATCGGCGCGGAGCCCCCGGTGCTGGACCCGCGCCCGTACCGGCCGGGCGGGGTGGTGCTCGATGTGACCGGCCTGATGCTGCCCAGCGACGACCCTTTTGGCGTGGACCTTGGCGAACTGGCCCTGCAGGTGCGTGCCGGCGAGGTGGTCGGCATCGCGGGGGTGTCGGGCAACGGACAGGCCGAACTGCTGCAGGCCCTGTCGGGCGAGCACCCGGTCGCGCCGCAGGGCAGCATTCGCGTGAGTGGCCAGGATGTCTCGCGCCTGGGGCCGGGGCACCGTCGCAAGCTGGGCCTGCATTTCGTGCCAGAGGAGCGGCTGGGGCGCGGGGCCGTGCCGACGCTGAGTCTGGCGCACAACCTGCTGCTGTCGCGACACGACGCCATCGGCCCGCTGGGCTGGCTGAGGCTGGGGGTGCTGCGCGAGCAGGCGGCCGGCATCATCGCGCGCTACCAGGTCAAGGCCAGCGGGCCCGACGCGGTGGCGAAGTCGCTCTCGGGGGGGAATCTGCAGAAATTCATCGTGGGCCGGGAGATCGAGGCCAAGCCCACGCTGCTGATCGTCAGCCAGCCGACCTGGGGCGTGGACGTGGGCGCCGCAGCGCAGATCCGGGGCGAGATCCTGGCCCTGCGCGATGCCGGCTGTGCCGTGCTGGTGGTGAGCGAGGAACTGGAGGAGCTGTTCGAGATCTGCGACCGACTGCACGTGATCGCCAAAGGGCGCCTGTCGCCCGCCGTGATGCGCGCCGAGGCCACGGTGGAGCGCATCGGGGCCTGGATGTCGGGCCTGTGGGAGGCGCCGGCCTCTGCGGCCAGGGAGGTGGACCATGCTCAGGCTTGAGGCGCGTCCCCAGCCATCGAAGGGGTGGAGCTATGCCTCGCCGCTGCTGGCGCTGGCGATCACCGTGCTCATCGGCATGACCCTGTTCGCGGCGCTGGGCAAGGACCCGGTGCGCGGCCTGCAGGTGTTTTTCTGGGAGCCGGTGCGCAACGGCTACGCCCTGGGGGAACTGGTGGTCAAGGCCACGCCGCTGCTGCTCATCGCGCTGGGCCTGGCGGTGTGTTTCCGCTCCAATGTGTGGAACATCGGGGCCGAGGGGCAGTTCGTCATCGGCGCCATCTTTGCCGGTGGCGTGGCCCTGATGGCCGACCGGACGACCGGGCCCTGGATCGTGCCGGCCATCCTGCTGGCCGGGGTGCTGGGCGGCATGCTGTGGGCCGGCATCACGGCGCTGCTGCGCGACCGCTTCAACGCCAACGAGATCCTGGTCAGCCTGATGCTGGTGTACGTGGCGGTGCAGGTGCTCAACTACCTGGTCTATGGCCCCTGGAAGGACCCGATGGGCTTCAACTTTCCCCAGAGCAAGACCTTTGAGCAGGCCGCCCAGATGCCGCGCCTGTTTCAGGGCTCGCGGGTCAACATCGGCCTGCCGATCGCCCTGGCGGGGGTGGTGGCGGTCTGGATCTACCTGTTCCGCACCCGTTCCGGCTTTGCGCAGCAGGTGGGTGGCCTGGCGCCGGCGGCGGCGCGTTACGCGGGGTTCTCCTCGCGGCGCGCGCTGTGGATCGCGTTGCTGGTTTCGGGGGCGGCGGCCGGTCTGGCCGGCGCGCTGGAGGTGGCCGGCCCCATCGGCCAGCTCACCCCCTATGTGCCTGCGGGTTATGGGTTTGCAGCGATCATCGTCGCTTTCGTGGGCCGCCTGCACCCGGTCGGCATCGTGTTTTCAGCCATTCTGATGAGCATGTTCTACATCGGCGGCGAACTGGCGCAGTCGCGCCTGGGCCTGCCCAAATCCATCACCGGCGTGTTCCAGGGCCTGCTGCTGTTCACCCTGCTGGCCTGCGACACGCTGATCGCCTACCGCCTCCGGTGGGGGAGGAACTGAACGATGGACGCCACTGCCTTGCTCATCGCCTCGTCGCTCAACGCCGGCACCGTGCTGGCGATTGCGGCACTCGGACTGCTCATCAACGAGAAGGCCGGCATCGTGAACCTGGGCGCCGAGGGCATGATGCTGTGCGCCGCCCTGGCCGGTTTTGCCGCCGTGGCACACACCGGCAGCACCGCGCTGGGCCTGCTGGCCGGCATGGGGGCCGGGGCGGCGCTGGCCGTCGTCTTCGGTGTGCTGGTGATCTGGCTCAACACCAACCAGTACGCCACCGGTCTGGCGCTTTCGCTCTTCGGCGCCGGTTTCTCGGCCTTCGCCGGCATCGGCTACGTGCAGGCCAAGCTGCCCGAACAGGCGCAGTTCGCGGTGCCGCTGCTGTCCGACCTGCCGTTCGTGGGGCCGGCCCTGTTCCGGCACCACCCCATGGTCTACGTGGCGGTCGGAATCACCGTGGGCCTGATCGTGTTCCTCTACCGCACGCGCGCCGGCCTGGTGATGCGCAGCGTGGGCGAAAGCCCCGAGTCGGCCCACGCGCTGGGCTACCCGGTGCGCCGCATCCGCCTGGCGGCGGTGGTGGCCGGGGGGGCTTTGTGCGGCCTGGCCGGTGCCTACGTGTCCACCGTCTACACGCCCCTGTGGGTCGAGGGCATGATCGCCGGCAAGGGCTGGATCGCGCTGGCGCTCACCACCTTTGCCACCTGGCGCCCGGCGCGCGTCCTGCTGGGGGCCTACCTGTTCGGCGGCGTCACGATGCTGCAATTCCACCTGCAGGGCATGGGGGTCAACGTGCCCAGCCAGTTCCTGACCATGCTGCCCTACCTGGCCACCGTGGTGGTGCTGGTGTTGATTTCCCGCAACCCCCGCTGGATACGGGTGAACATGCCCGGCTCCATCGGCAAACCTTTCTATCCCGGCTCATAATTTCGATCCGATTGCCTTTTTCCCCTGGTCTTTTTTTATCACCGCCCTCAGGAGTCGACATGACACACCTCAACAAACGCACGTGGCTCAAAGTGGCCGCACTCACCGCCCTGGCCGGCGCCACGCTGGTCGGCTGCGGCAAGAAGGAGGAACCCGCGCCCGCACCGGCTGCCGTCGAGGCGCCCAAGGCGGAGCCCCTGAAGATCGCCTTCGCCTACGTCGGCCCCGTGGGCGACGGCGGCTGGACCTTCGCGCACGACAATGGCCGCAAGGCCATCGAGGCCGAGTTCGGCGACAAGGTGGTGACCAGCTTCGTCGAGAACGTGCCGGAGAGTGCCGATGCCGAACGCGTGATCCGCGATCTGGCCGGGCAGGGCAACCAGTTGATCTTCGGTACCACCTTCGGCTACATGGAGCCCATGCTGAAGGTCGCGGCCGACTTCCCGAACGTGAAATTCGAGCATGCCACCGGCTACAAGACGGCGGCCAACATGCGCACCTACGACAGCCGCACCTATGAGGGCGCCTACATGGCCGGCGTGATCGCGGGCAGCATGACCAAGAGCAACACGCTGGGCGTGGTGGGCTCGATCCCCATTCCCGAGGTGATCCGCAACATCAACAGCTTCACGCTGGGGGCGCAGTCCGTCAATCCGAAGATCACCACCAAGGTCGTGTGGGTCAACAGCTGGTTCGATCCGCCCAAGGAGACCGAAGCCGCCACCTCGCTCATCAACGGTGGCGCCGATGTGCTGTTCCAGAACACCGATTCGTCGGCCGTGCTCCAGACCGCCGAGAAGATGGGCAAGCGCGCCTTTGGCTGGGATTCCGACATGACCGCCTACGGCCCCAAGGCCCACCTCGGCTCGGCCGTGATCAACTGGGGGCCCTATTACATCAAGGCCACCCGCGATGCCCTGGAGGGCAACTGGTCCACAGGTGGCGTGTGGTGGGGCGTCAAGGAAGGCGCGATCGACATGGTCTCGGTGGCCGACGACGTGCCGGCCGACATCAAGGCCAAGGTCGATGGCATCCGCAGCGGCCTCAAGGACGGCAGCTTCACGATCTGGAAGGGTCCGATCCTGGGTCAGGACGGCAAGGAGGTGCTGGCCAAGGACGCCGTGGCCGACGACGCCTTCCTCGGTGGCATCAAGTTCTACGTCAAGGGCGTGGACGGCAAGGTGCCCAACTGAGGCGTCAGCGTGCGGTCGCGGGCCCTGGCCCGCGGCCTTGTCTTTAATATGGCCAGCCGGAGTTCGCGATGTTCACGGTACCGCACATTCCCCATGAACACCTGCCCGGCGTGCTGCGCCGCATGCCCAAGGCCGAGCTGCACATCCACATCGAGGGTTCACTGGAGCCCGAGCTCATCTTCAGGCTGGCCGAGCGCAACCACGTGAAGCTGCCCTATGCGAGCGTGCAGGCCCTGCGCGACGCCTACGCCTTCACCGACCTGCAGAGCTTCCTCGACATCTACTACGCCGGGGCGAGCGTGCTGCAGAAGGAAGCGGATTTCTTCGACATGGCCTGGGCCTACCTGAGCCAGGCCGCCGCCGAGAACGTGGTGCACGCCGAAATCTTCTTCGACCCGCAGACGCACACCGCGCGCGGCGTTCCCATGGAGACGGTCATCGTCGGCTTGCACCACGCCTGCCAGCGGGCGCACCAGGAATTCGGCATCAGCGCCAAGCTCATCCTGTGTTTCCTGCGCCACCTGAGCGAGGAAGACGCCTTTGCCACGCTGGAAGCCGCGTTGCCGTACCGGAACCACTTCATTGGGGTGGGGCTGGATTCAAGCGAGCTGGGCCACCCGCCCGAGAAGTTCGCGCGCGTGTTCGCGCGGTGCCGGGAACTGGGCCTGCACGTGGTGGCCCACGCGGGCGAGGAGGGGCCGCCGGCCTATGTCTGGAGCGCGCTGGATGTGCTCCAGGCCGAGCGCATCGACCACGGCGTGCAGGCCGTGCACGACCTGGCGCTGATGCGGCGGCTGGCCAGTGAGCGTGTGCCGCTGACGGTGTGCCCGCTGTCGAACGTGAAGCTGCGCGTGTTTCCCTCCCTGGCGCAGCACAACCTGCGCACCTTGCTCGAAGCCGGACTGTGCGTGACGGTCAACTCCGACGACCCGGCCTACTTCGGCGGCTACCTCAACGAGAACTACCTGCAGCTCTTTTCCGCGCTCGATCTGGACGCCCGGCACGCCTGGAAACTGGCCCACAACAGCTTCGAAGCCAGCTTCGTGGACGAGGCCACCAAGCTCGGGTGGCAGCGCCAGCTTCAGGATTTCTTCACAGGGTTGGACGCGGCGCGCTGAAACCCGTCAGTGGCCGGTGGCGGGGGGCGCCTCGGTGGAACCGATCTCGCGCAGGGCCTTCTCGAACACCGCAGCCGGTTGTCCGCCGGAAATCAGGTGGCGGTCGTTGATGACGATGGCGGGCACCGAGCGTATGCCCCGGGCCGCGTAGAAGGCCTGGCGTTCGCGCACCGCATCGGCGTAGGCGTCGCTGCCCAGCACGGCCGCGGCGCGTGCTTCGGGCAGGCCGGCCTGCCGCACCGCCTGCATGAGCACCTCGTGGGACTCCATGCTCTGGCGCTGGCCGTGGCAGGCCACCAGCAGCGCCTTCTTCAGGGGGAGCTGGCGTTCCGGGTGCTCCGCGCCCGCCCAGTGCAGCAGCCGGTGGACGTTGAAGGTGTTGTAGACGCGGCTGCGCCCCTCCGGGTGGAACTCGAAGCCGGCCTCCGTGCCGCGCCGGCGGATGCGCTCGCGTGCATCGGCCTGTTCCTCCGGGGTGGAGTCGTACTTCTGCGTCAGGTGTTCGGTGATGTCCTGGCCGCCTGGGGGCAGGTTCGGGTTGAGCTCGAACGGCTGGAAGTGCAGTGTCGCATCGACCTCGCCGTGCAGGCGGTCCAGGGCCTGTTCGAGGGCCGCCAGGCCGATGGCGCACCAGGGGCAGGACACATCGGAGACGAAGTCGATCTTGAGAAGGGCGGTCATGGGGCTGTCCTGAACGTGAAGCTGCCATTGTCGGCCAGGATCAATACCCGGGGGGCCGGGCACTTTCACGCCATGGTTCATCACGCAGGCATATCACGCGCGGCCCCCATGGGCTAAAATCGCACCATGCAGCCCGTTGCCCCGGCGGTCTGCTTTTTTGTTTTCGGGGCCATGTAGAGGAACACCATGTACAAAAACCTCGCTGCCGCGCTCGCGGCCGCCTGTCTTTTGCTTTCCCCCATTTCCCGTGCCCAGAGCACGCCGCCCCCGGCGGTGGTGAAGGCGGGCTTCGTCTATGTGTCGCCCATCACGCCTGCGGGCTGGACGCGCCAGCACGAGAACGCGCGGCTGGCGGTGGAGGCCGCGCTCAACCGGACCGGCCAACCCGCCGGGGTGCAGACCACCTTCGTGGAAAACGTGGCCGAAGGCGCGGACGCCGAGCGCGTGATCCGCGACCTCGCGCAGCAGGGGCACCACATCATCTTCACGCCGAGCTTCGGCTACATGGAGCCCACGCTGAAGGTGGCGCGCGAGTTCCCGCACGTGAAGTTCGAGTCCGTCACCGGTTACAAGACGGCGCCCAACGTCGCCGTGTCGAACGCGCGCTACTACGAGGGCCGCTACCTGGCGGGCATCGCCGCCGGCCGCCTGGCGAGCCAGGCCGGCTACGTGGCGGGCTTCCCGATTCCCGAGGTGATCCAGGGCATCAACGCCTTCACACTGGGCATGCGCTCGGTCAACCCGCAGGCCACGGTGCGCGTGGTGTTCCTGGGCGAGTGGTTCAACCCGCCGCGCGAGCGCGACGCGGCCATGAGCCTGATGAACCAGGGTGCCGAGGTGCTGGCCTTCCACACCGGCTCCACCGCCGTGATGGTCGCGGCCCAGGAGCGCGGCCGCCTGGCCGTGGCCTACCACTCCGACATGCGCCCGTTCGCACCCGATGCGCAGGTGCTGGCCGTCACCCACCAGTGGGGCGAGTACTACACCCGGCGCGTGCAGGCCGTGCGCGACGGCACCTGGCAGAGCGGCGCGCTGTGGGGCGGTGTGAAGGAGGGCATGATCCGCGTCGACGCCTTCGGCCCCCAGGTGCCGGGCAAGGTGCGTGACGAGGTGCTGGCCCGTCAGAAGGACATCGCGGCCGGCAAGCTGCACCCCTTTCACGCCGCGCGGGCGGTGCGCGACAACGAGGGCCGGGTCGCCATCGACCAGGGGCAGACACTGTCCGACGGGCAGATCCTCAACATGAACTGGCTCGCCGAGGGCGTGGTGGGCAAGCTGCCGCGTTGAAGCGGCGTCGGCCCCGTCCCGCTTGCGCCGGGCGCGGGGGGTCAGTGGGCGTGGCGCATGCCGCAGTACTTGCCCAGCGCCAGCCCCTTGCAGGCCTGCTGCAACTGTTCGGTGCAGACCTTTTCGTCCTTGCCAGAAGCCAGGCACTGGGCCGCACCCTCGTGGGCGGCGGCCATGGCACGGTGGCGTTTGATGTCTTCCTGCCGTTCCTTGTCGCTGTGCTGGGCTGCGGCGGGCAGTGCCACCATGGTTGCCAGGCAGAGGGCCAGCAGGGTGGGGCGAGCAGAGGTTTTCATTGGTTCAACTCCTTGGTGTTCCATTTTGACGACGCGCCGGCCATGGGGCTGGGTACGTCTGGGTACGTTGTTCCGCGCGACGCGTTCCTGACAGGCTACCAAAGCTGTCAAGTCCCCGGGTGTCCAGTCCCCGGCGGGCATGGTCACTATCCGCAACGGCGTATGCATGGCGGGACGCCAGCCCTTAAGCTATGACGCCATGAAAGCCTACCGTGCCGCCATCCTCCGGTTCGACCCCGACAGCGACCCTGGGCAGCCCCGCGCCCTGTACGAATCCGACGGCCTGCTGGTGGTCGGCCCCGGCCCTGCGGGCGCGAACGGGCCGCGCCTGGTGCGCGCCGTGGGCGCCCACCGCGACCTGATCGATCGCTACCCCGGTGTCGCCGTGGAGGACTTGCGCGGGCACCTGATCGCCCCCGGGTTCGTCGACCTGCACATCCACTACCCCCAGACCGATGTGATCGGCTCGCCCGCCGAGGGGCTGCTGCCCTGGCTGGAGCGTTACACCTTCCCGCACGAGGCGCGCTTCTCGGACCCCGTCTACGCCGATGGGGTGGCGGCTTTTTTCCTGGATGAACTGCAGCGCCATGGCGTCACCACGGCCCTGACCTTTGCCACCTCGCACCCGCAATCGGTGGACGCGCTCATGGCGCAGGCCCAGGCGCGCGGCCTGCGCCTCATTGCCGGCAAGGTGCTGCAGGACCGCCATTCCCCCGACGGCGTGCGCGACGAGACTGAGCAAAGCCTGATCGACACCGAAACCCTGATCCGGCGCTGGCACGGGCAGGGGCGGCTGGGTTACGCCATCACGCCGCGCTTTGCCCCCAGCTGCTCCGATGCCCAGATGCGCGGGGCCGGCGAACTGGCTGCGCGCTACCCCGATGTGTGGGTGCAGTCGCACGTGGCCGAGAACGTGGACGAGGTGCGCTGGGCGCGCGAGCTCTACCCCGGGGCTCGCAGCTACCTCAGCGTCTATGGCGACTTCGGACTGTTGCGCGAGCGCGCCCTCTACGCGCACTGCATCCACCTCGACGACACCGACCGCGCGCTGATGCGCCAGACCGGCGCGGCGGCGGCCGTGAGTCCCACCAGCAACCTGTTCCTGGGCAGCGGTTTCTTCGACTACGCCAGCGCCGACCGGGTCGGCATGCGCTATGGCCTGGCCAGCGACGTGGGCGGTGGCACCAGCTTCAGCCCCTTCCACACCATGCTGGCGGCCTACCAGGTGGGGCGCGCCAGCGTCACCGGAGGTGGCGCCGCCAAAACCGGCGTCAGCCTGGCGCCCAGCCACCTGTGGTGGCAGCACACGGCCGGCGCGGCGCGAGCGCTCGGACTCGGTGGCGTGGTGGGCAACCTGACGCCGGGCTGCGAGGCCGATTTCGTCGTGCTTGACCCGGCCGCCACCCCGCTGCTGGCGCGCAAGACCGCCCAGGCCAACGGGCTGGAGGAACTGCTGTTCGCACTCATCGTGCTGGGCGACGACCGGGTGGTGGCGCGCACCATCGTGGCCTAGGCTGGGGGCGGACTTTACCCCAGCTTCACAGGCGCGCTGTGGGAACGAAAAGACCTTGAGCGACACTATCCACTTGGCGACCCGACCGTTCTTCGGGTCCGTTGAAGGGTGACATGAAGCTGTCTGCGATCCGTTCCTGGCCACCGCCGGTCCGCGCCGGTGTGGCCTTCGCCGCCCTGGTGATGCTGGCGGGATGCGCCACCGTGGTGCCCGATGCACCGTCGGCACCGGCGTTCGAGGTGCCGGCGCAGTGGGGCCAGCCGCCGGCCGATGCCGACGCCACCCGCGCGGGGTTGGTGCAGTGGTGGACCGCTTTCGACGACCCGCTGCTGTTGGAACTGGTGGATCGGGCCTTGGTGCACAACACCAGCGTGCGCGCCGCCCAAGCCGCCCTGCAGCAGGCACGGGCCCAGCGCGACTTGGCCCTGGCCGGCAGCCTGCCCGTCGCGCGGGCCTCGGGTTCGGCACAGCGCGGCCAGACGGGCGACAACCGACCGGGCAACACCTTTCGGGCCGGCTTCGACGCCAGTTGGGAGCCGGACCTCTTCGGGGCGCGACAGCAGGCGCAGGCCGCCAGCGAGGCCGACGTCCAGGTCGCTGCGGCCAACCTGGGCCAGGCGCGCGTCAGCCTGGCCGCCGAGGTCGCGCTCAACGCCATCGAACTGCGTGGCCTGCAGACGCGCTTGCGCCTGTCCCGCGACAGCCTGGCGGCGCAGCAGGAGTCCTTGCAACTGACCGCCTGGCGGGTGCAGGCCGGTCTGGCGTCCGCGCTCGATCTGGAACAGGCCCGTGCCGCCAGCGAGCAGACCGCGGCCAGCCTGCCTGCCCTTGAAACCGGCATCCGGCAGAACCTCAACGCCTTGGCCGTGCTGACCGGGCAGGTGCCCGGCACCCTGGAGCGCTGGCTGGCGGACCGGCCCGCCCAGGCGGTGCCGCAACCCCCGGCCCGCCTGGCCCTGGGGTTCCCCGCCGAGACCCTGCGCCAGCGGCCCGACGTGCGGGCCGCCGAGCAGCGCGTGGCCGCGGCCTGGGCCCGGGTGCAGCAGGCCGATGCCCAGCGCCACCCGAATTTCTCACTCAGCGGTTCGCTGGGCCTCACCGCCCCGCGCATCGGCGACCTGTTCGACCTGTCGGCCCTGACCCGCAGCGTGCTGGCCAGCGTGTCGGCCTCGCTGTTCGATGGCGGAGCCGCGCGCGCCCAGGTGCGTGTGCAGCAGGCGGTGCTGGAGCAGGCGCGGGTCGGCCACGAGGCGGCCGTGCTCGCCGCACTGCGGGACGTGGAGAATGCCCTGGTCGCCTTGCAGGGCAACCGGGAGCGCCTGGCCCGGTTGCAGGCCGCTGCCGATGCCGCCGCCAACGCCGAGTCGATGGCCCGTCAGCGCTATGCCAGCGGCCTCGTCGACTACCGCACCCTGCTCGACACTCAGCGCACCCTGCTGTCGGCCCGCAGCGAACTCGAATCGACACGCGCCACCTGGAGCGCCGACCACGTCCGCCTTTACAAGGCGCTCGGTGGCGGCTGGTCGCCGACGGTGGCCGATGACAGCCCCGCTTCCTCTTCCGTGCCCGCCACGCCCGCCTCATGAACCACGCTGCCCCACCGTCACCCAACCCCGACATCCAGGCCCTTCTGGGCAGCGACCGCGCCCCGCGCTGGTGGCGTCGCCCCGTCTGGTGGGCGCTCACGCTGGGGGTGCTCCTGCTGGCCGGGCTGGGTTACCTGTACCAATCGCAACAGGTCCGCCAGGCAGGGCCGGACTACGTGACCGAGCCGCTGCGCACCGGGGACCTCACGCTCACGGTCACCGCCAACGGCACCTTGCAGCCGACCCGCCTGGTCAATGTGGGCAGCGAACTCTCCGGCACGGTCAAGGAGGTGCGGGTGGACGTGAACGACCGGGTCAGAAAGGGGCAGGTGCTGGTGGTGCTGGACACGGCCAAGCTGCAGGATCAGGTCATCAGTGCGCGCGCGGCCCTGGCGGTGGCCCAGTCCCAGGTCGCGCAGGCCGCCGCCACGCTGCAGGAGGCGCGGGCGCAACTGGCGCGGCAGGAAGAGGTCGCACGGCTATCGGGCGGCAAGGTGCCTTCGGCGGCCGAGCTCGACAGCGCGCGGGCGGCGGTGGCGCGCGCCGAGGCCGGAGAAGCCAGTGCGCGGGCCTCCGTGGCGCAGGCGCAGGCCGCGCTGGCCACCCAAGAGACCAACCTGTCCAAGGCCTCGATCCGCTCGCCGATCGACGGCGTGGTGCTGTCGCGCGCGGTGGACCCAGGGAACGCCGTGGCCGCCTCGCTGCAGGCCGTGACGCTGTTCTCCATCGCAGAGGACCTGACCCAGCTGCGGCTGGATGTCTATGTCGACGAGGCCGACGTGGGGGCGGTCCGGGTCGGGCAGAAGGCCAGCTTCACCGTCAGTGCTTACCCCGCGCGGCGCTACCCGGCCCGCATCACCCGGGTCGATTTCGGTTCCACCAAGACCGACAACGTCGTGACCTACGTGACCACGCTGGAGGTCGACAACAACGACCTGAGCCTGCGCCCGGGCATGACGGCGACGGCCGGCATCGTGGCCAGCGAGCGCACGGGGGTGCTGCTGGTGCCCAACGCGGCCTTGCGGTTCACGCCCCAGGACACCAACGGCGCAGCACCTGCCAGTGCCAGCATCCTGAGCCGAATGATGCCGCGTCCGCCGGCCACCGCCACCAAGACCGCCCGTGTCGATGGCCGTGCCGGGCCACGCCAGATCTGGGTGCTCCAGGACGGCCAGGCCGTCAACCTGCGGGTCACCATAGGCATCAGCGACGGCCGCACGACCGAGGTCTCCGGCGAGGGCCTGCACGACGGCATGGCCGTCATCATTGGCCAGCGCAGCGCCGGGGCCGGGCGATGAGCGAGGCTTGCGGGGAAGCCGCGCCCCTGATCGAGCTGCGCGGCATCACCAAGACCTACGGTCAGGGCGGCACGGCCTTCCAGGCCCTCAAGGGGGTGGACCTGACCATCGGGCAGGGCGACTTCGTCGCCATCATGGGGCCGAGCGGCTCGGGCAAGTCAACGGCCATGAACATCCTGGGCTGCCTGGACACGCCCACCACCGGCGAGTACCGCTTCCGTGGCGTGCCGGTGCAGACGCTCTCGCGCGACGAACGGGCCCGCCTGCGCCGGCGCTACTTCGGCTTCGTGTTCCAGGGTTTTCACCTGCTGGCGCGCACCACCGCGCAGGAAAACGTCGAACTGCCGCTGGTGTACCGGGGCGAGCCGGCGGCGCAGCGCCATGCGGCGGCCCGCCGCGCGCTGGCGGCGGTCGGCCTGACGGGGTGGGAGCACCACACCCCTGCGGAGCTCTCGGGCGGGCAGCAGCAGCGCGTGGCCATCGCACGCGCCATCGTCACCGAGCCGCAGGTGCTGCTGGCCGACGAGCCCACCGGCAACCTCGACTCGCACCGCAGCCACGAGATCATGGAACTGATCCAGCGGCTCAACCGCGAGTTCGGCATCACCGTGCTGATGGTCACGCATGAGCACGACATCGCCGCCTTTGCCCGGCGCATTGTGCACTTCGTCGACGGCGTGGTGGCGCAGGATCGCGCCCCAGACGCGCCCGGCAGGGCCGTCGCCTTGCCCGAGGGGGTGGCCTGATGCTGTTCAACACCCTGGTGCTGGCGCTGCGTTCGATCCGGCGCAACCTGCTGCGTTCCTTCCTCACCATCCTCGGGGTGGTCATCGGCGTGGCGGCGGTGATCACCATGGTCACCCTCGGCAACGGGGCCACCATGGCGATCCAGAACCAGATCGCCGGGCTGGGCACCAACCTGCTGCAGGTGCGCCCGGGGCAGCGACTGGGTCCGGGGTCGGGGGGGACCTGGGCGCCGGCCTTCAGTGTGTCCGACGCCGGCGCCATCGCCGCGCAGATCGGCGGTGTGCTGGTCGCTGCACCCGAATCCCGCTCTACCACCACCGTGGTCGCCATGGGCCGGAACTGGACCAGCAGCATCGTCGGCAGCACCGGCGAATGGCTGCAGACACGCAACTGGCCGCTGTCCGACGGGCGCCCTTTCACTGCGGATGAGGAACGTGCCGGTGCCGCCGTCTGCATCATCGGCGAGACGGTGCGGCGCGAACTCTTCGGGCCGTCGCCGGCGGTCGGCAGCAGCGTGCGGGTGCGCCAGGTGCCGTGCGAGGTGGTCGGGGTGCTGGTGGCCAAGGGGCAGGGGGCGTTCGGCAACGACCAGGACGATCTGGTGCTCATGCCCATCAACACCCTGCACCGCCGCGTCACCGGCAACACCCGGGTCAACACGCTGCTGGTGTCGATGATCGACGGCGCCGACGCCGACCATGTCAAGGCCGGCATCGTCCAGCTCATGCGCGAGCGGCGCAAGCTGGCCGAGACCGACGAGGACAACTTCAACGTGCTCGACACCAAGCAACTGGGCGAGACGCTGTCGTCGACCACGCGCGTCATGACCATGCTGCTGGGCGCGGTGGCCGCCGTCAGCCTGCTGGTCGGGGGCATCGGGATCATGAACATCATGCTGGTCAGCGTGACCGAGCGCACCCGCGAGATCGGGCTGCGCCTGGCCATCGGTGCGCTGGAGCGCGAGGTGCTGCTGCAGTTCCTGATCGAGGCGGTGGTGCTGGCCTGTCTGGGCGGTGTGATCGGCATGGCCCTGGCGCTGGGCGCGGGGGTGGGCCTGTCGGCCCTGATGAATGTGCCGTTTGTGTTCGATCCGGGCATCAACGCGCTGGCGTTCGTGTTCTCGGCCGGCATCGGGGTGGTGTTCGGCTTCTTCCCCGCGCGGCGTGCCGCCCGGCTCGACCCGATCGAGGCCCTGCGCCACGAATGAGGCGGGCCGGCCCGGCGACCCCTACAATCCGGGCAAACGGAGTGCACGCATGAGCATCAAGAGCGACAAGTGGATACGCCGCATGGCCGAACAGCACGGCATGATCGAACCGTTCGAGCCGGGGCAGGTTCGAGAGGCCGAAGGCAGGAAAATCATCAGCTACGGCACCAGCAGCTACGGCTACGACATCCGCTGCGCGCCCGAATTCAAGGTGTTCACCAACATTCACAGCACGGTGGTGGACCCCAAGAACTTCGACGAGAAGAGCTTCGTCGACTTCCACGGCGACCACTGCATCATCCCGCCCAACAGCTTTGCGCTGGCACGCACGGTCGAGTACTTCCGCATCCCGCGCAACGTGCTCACCATCTGCCTGGGCAAGAGCACCTACGCGCGCTGCGGCATCATCGTCAACGTGACGCCGTTCGAGCCCGAGTGGGAGGGCTACGTGACGCTGGAGTTTTCCAACACCACCCCGCTGCCGGCCAAGATCTACGCGGGCGAGGGCTGCGCGCAGGTGCTGTTCTTCGAGAGCGACGAGGTCTGCGACGTGTCCTACAAGGACCGGGGCGGCAAGTACCAGGGTCAGCACGGCGTGACGCTGCCGCGCGCCTGATCGGAGAAATGTGAGATGGCCGCTGCCGACCTGTTGCGATTTGGCCTGCCCGTGCAGGGCGAGGCCGAGTTGTCTCGCCCCCAACCTGATCGGCTGATTGCCGGCAACCCGCTGCGCGAAACCTGGAACCTGCTTGATGCCCCCTTGGCCGGTGCGCAGACGCTGAGCGCTGGCGTCTGGCGTTGTGAGCCGGGTCAATGGCGCATCGTGTTCGGACCGACAGAGCGCGAGGTGTTTACGGTGCTGGAGGGCCGGTGCCGCGTGCATGCGGACGATGGTTCGTTTCAGGAAGCCGGCCCGGGGCAGGCTATTCACCTCGCGCCGGGATTCACCGGCTCGTTCGAGGTTCTGGAGACAGTGACCAAGGTCTACGTCATTGTCGAGTAGTCACGACGAACGCCGGCGCCCGAGCCAACGCTGCCACGCCTCCGCCGGCACCAGCACCGCAGCGATCGCGGCCATCACGCACAGCACCGCCACGCCGTCCTGCCAGCGTGGCCATTCGCCCACGATCAGGGTGGCGCTCGCGGTGCCGATCATGGGCACCATCATGATGCCCATGGCGCTCATGGTAGGCGGCAGATGGCGCGCCAGGGTGAACCAGAGCACCTGCGCCACGCCGTTGTTGATGAGCACGCCATAACCCAGGGCCAGCCACATCACGGCGCTGAAGCCCCAGTGCGGCCAGGGCTCCAGCACCAGGGCCAGCACCCACAGGCAGGCGCTGCTGAGCAGCATCATCCACACCGTGAGGGTCTCCACCGGCAGGGTCAGCCGGGCACGGCGCATCATCAGGGTGCCCACCGCCCAGCACACCGCAGCCATCTCCATCCACATCACGCCCACGGGGCTGCCGCTCAGGCCGGTCCATTCGTCGGCCAGCAGCAGCGCCACGGCCAGCAGCACGGCGAAGGCGGCGAAGGTCGAGCGGCGCGTGAGCCGCTCGCCGAACAGCAGTGCTCCCAGCAGCACCGTCCACACCGGCATCGTGAAACCCAGGATGGAGGCGCGGCCCGACGCCAGTTCGGACACCCCCAGGATGGCCAGCGCGTGCCAGCCCAGGATGTTGGGCAGGCCCAGGGTGACCACGCTGCGCCACTCGTGCCCCACCGGTCGCATGCGCACGCCGCGCTGGCGGAAGAACAGGTACAGGCCCAGGGCGCCGCAGCCCATGGTCAGCGCGCGGAAATACAGCGGCGAAAGCTCCTGCAGCGAGAGCTTCATGACGGGCCAGTTGATGCCCCACATGAGCGTGAGGGCGACCAGCCCGAACGCCTGGCGTCGGGTCAGCATGGGCGGTTCGTGCTCAGACCGCCACCGGCGCCTTGATGGCCGGGTGGTGCTGGTAGTCCAGCACCTCGAAGTCCTCGTAGGCGTAGTCGAAGATCGAATCCGGCCGTCGCTTGATGTGCAGGGTGGGGTAGGGGAAGGGCGCGCGGCCCAGTTGCAGCTCCACCTGCTCGAAGTGGTTGGTGTAGATGTGGCAGTCGCCGCCGGTCCAGACGAAGTCGCCCACGTCCAGGTCGCACTGCTGCGCCAGCATGTGCGTGAGCAGCGCGTAGCTGGCGATGTTGAAGGGCACGCCCAGGAAGATGTCGGCGCTGCGCTGGTAGAGCTGGCAGCTGAGCTTGCCCCGGCCCCCCGGCTCGGTGGGCGGTGCCACGTAGAACTGGAAGAAGGCGTGGCAGGGCATCAGGGCCATCTTGTCCAGATCGGCGACGTTCCACGCGCTCACAATGATGCGGCGGCTGTCGGGGTTGGTCTTGAGCGTCTGGACCACGTCGGCGATCTGGTCGATGTGGCCGCCGTCGGGTTTCGGCCAGCTGCGCCACTGCACGCCGTAGACCGGGCCGAGGTCGCCGTCGGCGCGCGCCCATTCGTCCCAGATGGTGCAGCCGCGCTCCTGCAGCCACTTGACGTTGCTGTCGCCGCGCAGGAACCACAGCAGTTCCAGGATGATGGACTTGAGGTGCACCTTCTTGGTCGTGACCAGCGGGAACCCTTCGTTCAGGTCGAAGCGCATCTGGTGCCCGAACACGCTGCGCGTGCCGGTGCCGGTGCGGTCGCCCTTGGCCACGCCGTGCGTGTACACGTGGCGCATGAAGTCTTCGTACTGGGAGCGGATGGGGCGGGTCGTCATGGTGTGGATTATCGGTTTTCCAGTACCCGACCCGGGTTCAGGATGCCCTGCGGGTCGAGCGCCTGCTTGACGGCGCGCATCAGGCCGAGCGCCACCGCGTCCTTGTAGTGCGGCAGCTTGGCGGCCTTGAGGCTGCCGATGCCGTGCTCGGCGCTGATGGAGCCGCCGAAGCGCGCCACGGCGTCGAACACCAACGTGTTGACGCGCTCCTCCTGATCGCGCAGGAAGGCGGTGCCGTCTGCGCCCTCGGGGCACTGGACGTTGTAGTGCAGGTTGCCGTCGCCCAGGTGCCCGAAGTTCACCAGCCGCACACCCGGGATCTCGCGCGCCAGCAGCGCGTCGGTCTCGGCGCAGAAGGCCGGGATGCGCGAGACCGGGATGCCGATGTCGTGCTTGATGTTGAGGCCTTCCTGGGCCTGGGCCAGCGGAATGCTCTCGCGGATGTGCCACAGGTTTTTCGCCTGCGCGAGGCTCTCGGCCACCACGGCGTCGCTCACGCAGCCCTGCTCCAACGCGGCTTCGAGCAGCGCCTCGAAGCGTTCGCGGGCGTGAGCCTCGGACTCGCTGTCGCTGTTTTCCAGCAGGACGCAATAGGGCGCGTCGCGCCACAGCGGCACGCGCAGCTGGGGGAAATGCCGGTCGGCCAGCGACAGCGCGAACTGCCCCATCACCTCGAATCCGGTCAGGCCCGCACCCAGGTGGCAGTGGGCCAGTTCCAGCAGGGCCACGGCGGCGTCCAGCCCGGGCACGGCGGCCCAGGCAGTCAGGCGCGCCGCCGGGCGCGGGTAGAGCTTGAGCGTGGCCGCGGTGATGATGCCCAGCGTGCCCTCGCTGCCGATGAACAGGTCGCGCAGGTCGTAGCCCGTGTTGTCCTTGCGCAGGCCGCTCAGGCCGTTCCAGACCTCGCCCTGCGCCGTCACCACTTCGAGGCCCAGGCACAGCTCACGCGCGTTGCCGTAGCGCAGCACCTGGGTGCCGCCCGCGTTGGTGGCCAGGTTGCCGCCGATGGTGCAACTGCCCTCGGCCGCCAGGCTCAGCGGCAGCAGCAAACCGGCGCGCTCGGCGGCCTCCTGCGCGGCCTGCAGCACGCAGCCGGCTTCCAGCGTCATCGTCAGGTTGGCCGGGTCGATGGCGCGTACCGCCGTCATGCGCTGCAGGCTCAGCACCACCTGGGTGCCGCTGTCGTCGGGCACGCTGCCGACCACGAGGCCGGTGTTGCCCCCCTGCGGCACGATGGACACGCCGGCGCTCGCGCAGGCCCGCACCACGGCGGCCACCTCGGCGGCGCTGCCGGGGCGCACCACGGCCAGGGCGCGTCCGTGGGCGCGCTGGCGCCAGTCCCGCTCGTAGGCGCCGAGGTCGGCGGTGGGGTCGTCGTGCGTGAGAACCTGGGCTGCGCCCACGATCTGGCGCAGTTGATGGATGACTTCGCTCATGGGGTGGGGGTGTCGGGCAGGGGGTGGCCGGCGCGCAGCCGCAGGCGCACGTGCAGGGCGCAGGCGGCGAACAGCACCACGCACAGCAGCACCTGGAGCGTGGCCAGGGCGGCTCCGATGCCGCTTTCGCTGGTGGCACGCACCACGCCTTCGGTGAAATATAGCCACACCAGCAGGCTGAGCCAGCGGTAGGTGTACATGCGGTGCTTGAGCAGACCGGCCAGCGGTAGCGTCAGAGGCAGCACCTTGATCGCCCACCAAGAGCCCCCAGGGCGCAAGGGGGCCAGCCACAGCTCCCAGGCCAGGCCCAGCGCGATCAGGGCCAGCAGGCTGCCCACGGCGAGGGTGCGGGTCAGGGCTACGGCGGGTGCGGGGAGGGGCGAAGGCGGGTGTGTCATGGTGGGTCGCTTGTCGGTGGCATGATACCGGCATGAGCGCCCCCACGCCCCCGCCGCCGCGCCCGCTGTCCCTGCGGCAGCGGGTGAGCGATCTCTGGAACGACATCCTGCGATTCCCGTGGCGCAACACCGCCCTCACGCTGCGCGAACGTTTCCGCGAGGACCGCCTGGGCGTGACCGCTGGCAGCCTGACCTTCACCACCATGATCTCGCTGGTGCCGCTGTTCACCGTGGGGCTGGCCATCTTCAGCGCCTTCCCCATGTTCAGCCGCATGGAGACCCTGCTGCACCAGTGGCTGATCCAGAGCCTGGTGCCGGAGAACATCGCGCGCCAGGTGTCGAACTACCTGCTGCAGTTCGCGGGCAAGGCCGGGCAGATGGGGTGGGTGGGCGCGCTGATCCTGCTCGTCACCGCGCTGGCCCTGATCCTGACCATGGACCGCAAGCTCAACGACATCTGGCGCGTGCGCCGCCTGCGGCCCCTGACGCACCGGGTGCTGGTCTACTGGGCCGTGCTGACACTGGGCCCCCTGTTGCTCGGCGTGAGCCTGAGCCTCAGTTCGTACGCGCTGTCGGCCTCCAAGGGCTGGGTCGGGGGCATGCACGGCGGCTTGCGCATGCTGCTCGACGCGATGGAGTTCGTGCTGGTGATCCTGGCCATGGCCGCGCTGTACCGCTACGTGCCCAACGCCCGCGTGCGCTGGAGCCACGCCCTGCTGGGCGGGCTGTTCGTCTCGCTGGGCATCGAAAGCGCCAAGAAGCTGCTGGCCTGGTACCTCGCCCAGGTGCCTACCTATTCGGTGGTGTACGGCACCTTCGCCACCTTGCCCATCCTGCTGATCTGGATCTACCTGGCCTGGGTGATCGTGCTGCTCGGGGCGGTGGTGGCGGCCTACCTGCCCAGCCTCCTGGGTGGCATTGCACGGCGGGGGGATACCCCCGGCTGGGGCTTTCAGCTCGCCCTGGAAATGCTGCACAAGCTGCACCTGGCGCGTGGCATGCCCCAGCGTGGCCTGAGCCTGGAGGTGCTGGCCCAGCGGCTGCGGGTGGACCCCCTGCAACTGGAGGAGCCGGTTCAGGTGCTGCTGGCCCTGGACTGGGTCGCGCGGCTGCAGGAGGACGAGGAGCGCATCGTGCTGCTGGCCGATCCGTCGGCCACGCCCGTGGCGCCACTGGTGCAGCGGCTGCTGCTGGCGCATGACGACGACACTGCGGCCCTGTGGCGGGCCAGCCGCTGGGAGCGCCTGACGCTGGCCGACGCGCTGCCGCCGGCTTGAACCAGGATGCCGCCGGCGCGGCTCAGGTCCTGAAAGGGGCCGCCAGGAACCCCCGAAAACGCGCCCGTCCGCCGCGCACCGGGGTCTGCGTGAGCGCATAGCCGGGGAAGCGCTCCAGGAAGCGGCCGATGGCAATGCGGCCCTCCAGCCGCGCCAGGCTCAGACCCGCGCACTGGTGCACGCCAAATCCGAAGGCCAGGTGCCGGTTGTTCTCGCGCGCGAGGTCCAGCATCTCGGGCTGCGTGAACTGGGCCGGGTCGCGGTTGGCCGCGCCGATGCATAGCGTCACCAACGCCCCTTCGGGCAGCGGCACGCCCCCCACCTCGCAGGCCGCCAGCGCACGCCGATTGCCCAACTGGTTCGATGATTCGAAGCGCAGGAACTCGTCCACCGCCAGCGTCAGCGTGAGTTCATGTGCCTCGGGGTCGTGGCGCCGTTCGTGCAGGCGCTGCAGCAGGGTGGCCTTCTGGTCGGGCCACTCCTGCAGGCTCACCAGCGCATTGCCGATCAGGTTGGTGGTGGTTTCGTGCCCGGCGTTGAGCAGGAAGATGCAGTTCTGCAGCAGTTCCACCTCGCTCAGTCTGTCGCCCGAGCTTTCGCCCTGAATCAGGCGCGTGAGCACGTCCTGCTCGGGGTTGCCCGGGCGGCGGCGGCGCTCGGCCACCAGGGCGCGCAGGTAGTCGAGCATTTCCAGCACGCTGCGGTTGCCCAGGGCCTCCTGCTCGGGCGTGAGTACCGGCTCCAGCGCCCCCAGGATCGCCAGGGACCAGCCGCGCAGCGGCTCGCGCTCGTCGTGCGGCACGCCCAGCAGATTGCCGATGATCTCCACCGGAATGGCGCTGGCGAAGTCCTCGATGAGGTCGCCACCGCCCTGGGTCCCGATGCGGTCGAGCAGGCTGTCGACCAGTTGCACCAGGCCAGGCTCCATCTCGGCGATGGCCCGACGCGTGAGCGCGCCCATGATGAGCTTTCGCACGCGCGTGTGCAGCGGCGGGTCGTTGAACACCAGGCTGTGGGTGTGGTGCTCGAACAGCGGGGAATCCGCGCCGTACTTGGGCGCAAACTCGACCTGCTTGTCGGAGCTGAAGGTGGCCGCGTCGCGGTAGACCTGCACCAGATCGGCGTAGCGGGTGAGGAACCAGGAACCGTCGGGCATGCGGCGCACCGGTTCGGTCTCGCGCAGGGCCGCGTACACCGGGAAGGGGTTGGCCAGGAAGTCGGGCGGCAGGTGGCGCAGGTCGAAGCCGGCCGCCACCTCGCGGGCGCGGGCCGCGCTCATGGGCGGCGTGATGGCGTGGGGGGACACGGTGGGGTCGGTCATGGCAGGGACTCAGCGTTTGAGGAAGCGCAGCAGCGCCATGAGCACGCCGTCCGGGTTTTCGGTCATGAGCGAATGGCCGGCGCGCAGCAGCACGGTGTGTCCGTGCCGGGCCTTGGCCGCCAGACCCTGGGCCGCCTTCGGGGGCGTCATCTGGTCGTGCGTGCCCAGCAGGAACAGCGTCGGGCATTCGACCCGCTCCATGGCCTGTTCGCCCTGGTCGTAGCGGTCGCAGGCCAGGAAGCCGGTATGGAACACGTTGACCTTGGGGTTGCTGGCCAGCACGCGGCGCATCAGCGCGCGCGAGCCGCCGTGCAGCCAGGTGCCCGGGCCGAGTGCCGAGGGCGGGGGCGCCAGCGTGGAGTGGCTGAACACGTTGACCATGTCGATGGCCTTGTTGGGCTGGTTCAGCGAGGCGTCGAGCAGCGCGGGCGAGACCTTCATGGGGTAGGCGGTGCCCACCATGACGAGCTGGCTCACTCGGTCGGGCGCGTCGGCGGCGGCCTGCAAGGCGATCAGCGAACCGAAGCTGTGGCCCACCAGCGCGGCCTGGGCCAGGCCCAGGGCGTCGAGCAGCGCGATCACGGTGCGTGCCGCCTCCTGCACCGTGGCCGGTGGTTCGCCGCCGCTCTTGCCGTGGCCCGGCAGGTCGATGGCCAGCACGTTCCAGCCGTGGTGGGCCAGGTAGCGGCTCTGCAGGATCCACACGCTGTGGTCGTTGAGCACCCCGTGGATGAACACCACCGTGGGTTGCGCCGGGTTGAAGGGTTTGGTGCCGGTGTAGGCATAGAGGGGGGTGCCCTGAACGTCGATGATCATCTCAGGCTCCTGCCTTTTCTGCGGCCTTGAGGGCGCGCTTGAGGTCGTCGATCAGGTCGTCCGGGTCTTCCAGGCCGATCGACAGGCGGATGGTGCCGGGGCCGATGCCCGCGCCGGCCAGCGCCTCGTCGTTCATGCGGAAATGGGTGGTGCTGGCAGGATGGATCACCAGGCTGCGGCAGTCGCCCACATTGGCCAGGTGGCTGAAGATCTTGAGCGCCTCGATGAAGGCCTTGCCCTGTTCGCGGCTGCCCTTCATGTCGAAGCTGAACACGCTGCCGGCACCGCGCGGCAGCAGCTTCTGCGCCAGCGCGTGGCTGGGGTGGGACTCCAGCAGCGGGTGGCCCACGCGGCCCACGAAGGGGTGGTTGGCCAGGAAAGCCACCACCTTCTCGGTGTTGCCCATGTGGCGCGCCATGCGCAGCGGCAGGGTCTCGATGCCCTGCAGGATCAGCCACGCGGTGTGCGGGCTCATGCAGGCACCGAAGTCGCGCAGGCCCTCGCGGCGGGCGCGCAGCATGAAGGCACCCACGGTGGACTCCTCGCTGAACACCATGTTGTGGAAACCCTCGTAGGGCGCGGTGAGTTCTGCGAACTTGCCAGATTTGTCCCAGTCGAAGCTGCCGCCGTCGACCACAATGCCGCCGACCACGGTGCCGTGGCCGCTGAGGAACTTGGTGGCCGAGTGGTAGACGATGTCGGCGCCCAGGTCCAGCGGCTTCATGAGCCAGGGCGTGGTCAGGGTGGAGTCGACCAGCAGCGGCACGCCGGCCTCGTGCGCGATCTGCGCCACGGTCGGTATGTCGAGCACGTCCAGCCCCGGGTTGCCCACCGTCTCGCCGAAGAACAGCCTGGTGTTGGGCCGCACGGCGGCGCGCCAGGCGTCGATGTCGCCGGGCTTGACGAAGGTGGTCTCTATGCCGAAGCGGCTCAGCGTGTAGTGCAACAGATTCTGGCTACCGCCGTAGAGCGCGGTGGACGCCACGATGTGCGAGCCCGAGCCCATGAGCGTGGCCACGCTCAGGTGCAGGGCGGCCTGGCCGCTGGCGGTGGCGATGCCGCCAATTCCACCTTCGAGCGCCGCCACGCGCTGCTCCAGCACCGCGTTGGTGGGGTTGCTGATGCGGCTGTAGACATGGCCGGAGCGTTCCAGGTTGAACAGCGCGGCGGCGTGGTCGCTCGACTCGAACACGAACGAGGTGCTCAGGTGGATGGGCACGGCGCGCGCGCCGGTGGCGGGGTCGGGCTCGGCGCCGGCGTGCAGCGCCAGTGTGTCGAAGCCGGGATCGGCGTAACCGGACATGGGGTCTCCTTGAACGAAGGGCAGGAAAAGTACCCTGCCAGCGAATGGGATTGTGGGCTATATTAGTCCCCGAGCCCGGGCAAATGGGCGACAGAGGAGAACCCCATGAAAGTCAGCGACATCCTGCGCGTCAAGGGCGGTACGCTCTACACCGTCTCGCCCGACGAGAGCCTGGTCAAGGCCGTCGAGACCATGGCCCAGCTCGACATCGGCTCGCTCGCGGTGATGGAGCACGGCGAACTCGTCGGCATGCTTACCTTCCGGGAGGTGATCCACACCGCCGCCAGGAACGGGGGCAGCGTGGGCCAGACGACGGTGCGCAAGGTCATGGACGACGCTCCCATGAGCTGCACCCCCGAGACCGAACTCGAACAGGTGCGCCCGATGATGCTGGAGCGCCACACCCGCTACATGCCGGTCATGGACAACAAGATGCTCATGGGCGTCATCAGCTTCTACGATGTGGCCAAGGCCGTGGTCGACAGCCAGAACTTCGAGAACAAGATGCTCAAGGCCTACATCCGCGACTGGCCCGAGGAAGACGCGTCCGCCGCCAGGGCCTGAGCGCAGCGCCGGCCCGCTCTGGGATAATCCCCGTCCATGAGCGGCAACACCTTCGGCACCCTATTCGCGGTCACCAACTTCGGTGAATCCCACGGCCCGGCCATCGGCTGCGTGATCGACGGCTGTCCGCCCGGCATGGCCCTGGGCGAGGCCGATATCCAGACCGAACTCGACCGCCGCCGGCCCGGCACCAGCAAGTTCGTCACCCAGCGCAACGAGCCCGATGCGGTGGAGATCCTTTCCGGCGTGTACGAGGGCCAGACCACCGGTACCCCCATCTGCCTGCTGATCCGCAACACCGACCAGCGCAGCAAGGACTACGGCAACATCGTCCAGACCTTCCGCCCCGGCCACGCCGACTACGCGTACTGGCGCAAGTACGGCATCCGCGACCCGCGCGGCGGCGGCCGTTCCTCGGCCCGCCTGACCGCCCCCACCGTGGCCGCCGGCGCCGTGGCGCGCAAATGGCTGAAGGAGAATTTCGGTACCACCTTCCACGGCTGCATGACGGCCATCGGCGAAGTGGAAATCCCCTTCGAGAGCTGGGACCACGTGCCCCACAACCCCTTCTTCGCCCCGGTGGCCGACGTGTCCGCGCTGGAGGCCTACATGGGCGAGCTGCGCAAGAGCGGCGACTCCTGCGGCGCGCGCCTGCGCGTGACGGCGCGCAACGTGCCGGTCGGGCTGGGCGAGCCGCTGTACGACAAGCTCGACGCCGACATCGCCTGGGCCATGATGGGCCTCAACGCCGTCAAGGGCGTGGAAATCGGCGCCGGCTTCGCCAGCGTGGCCGACAAGGGCAGCACCCACGGCGACGCGCTCACCCCGCAGGGTTTCGTCGGCAACAAGGCCGGCGGCGTGCTCGGGGGCATCAGCACCGGGCAGGACATCGAGGTCTCCATCGCCATCAAGCCCACCAGCTCCATCCTCGTGCCGCGGGACTCCATCGACACCGAAGGCCACCCCACCGAGGTCATCACCAAGGGCCGGCACGACCCCTGCGTGGGCATCCGCGCCACGCCCATTGCCGAGGCGCTGCTGGCGCTGGTGCTTATGGACCACGCCCTGCGCCACCGCGCTCAGTGCGGCGACGTGCGGCTGCCCATCGGCCCCATCCCCGGTTCCGTCCAGGCATGACGCGGCGCATGACCGAGGCCGAGCGCGCCACGCGCATCGATCTGGCCGCGGCCTACCGGCTGGCCGCCCTCAACGGCTGGGACGACACCATCTACACCCACATCTCGGCCGCCGTGCCGGGGGAAGAGGGTGCCTACCTCATCAACCCCTACGGCCTGCTGTTCGAGGAGGTCTGCGCGTCCAACCTCGTGAAGGTGGATACCCGGGGCCATAAGCTTGACGATTCGCCCCACGCCGTCAACCCCACCGGCTTCGCCATCCACGGCACTATCCACGCGGCCCGCCCGGACGCGCGCTGTGTGCTGCACTTGCACACCGAATGGGGCATGGCGCTGTCCATGGTGCCGCAGGGCCTCTTGCCCACCACCCAGCACGCCATGCGCCTGTTCGGCCGCCTGGGTCGGCACGCCTACGAGGGTCTGGCCCTGGGCGAGGCCGAAGGGCGCCGCCTTGTGGCCAGCCTCGGCAATCTCGACGGCCTGATCCTGGAAAACCACGGCACCCTCACCGTCGGCCGCACCGTGGCCGAGGCCTACATGCTCATGCATCATCTGGAACGCGCCGCGCGTGCCCAGTTGCAGGCCATGGCCGCCACCGCAGGCAAGGTCACCTTGCCGTCGACCGAAGTGGCGGCACACACGCACCGCCAGTGGGTCGGTGACGGCAGCGAGCGCGACGGCGACGCCGAATGGCCCGCGCTGCGGCGCCGGCTCGACCGCATCGACCCTTCCTATCAAGACTGAAACCCGAAAGGAGCGCCCCATGCCCACCATCCGCGTCGAAATGTTCGAAGGCCGCACCCCCGAGCAGAAGAAGGAATTCGTCAAGGCCATCACCGAAGCCACCTGCAAGACCCTGGGCACCGCGCCCGAGTCGGTCGACGTGCTGATCTTCGACATCAAGAAGACCGAATGGGCCACCGGTGGCGTGCTCTGGAGCGAGAAGCCATAAGCGCTCCCTCACCTGTCCGCCGCTCCCTCTGGCCGTTTGCCGCCCTGTCGGCAGGCTACTTCGCGCACATCGGTTTCTTCAATCCCTACCTGCCGCTGTGGCTCAAGGACCTGGGCTACGGCCTGCTGGCCATCAGCCTGATGACCTCGCTGCAGTCGGCCACCCGGCTGTTCGCGCCCTACGCCTGGGGCTGGCTGAGCGACCACACCGGCCAGCGCGTCAAGCTGCTGCGCTACTGCGCCACGGCGGCCCTGCTGGTCTCGCTGGGCCTGTGGTGGGAGTGGGGTGCCGTGGGGCTGTTCGTGGTGCTGCTGCTCATGTTCACACACAGCAGCGCCATGATGCCCCTGAGCGAGGCCGCCCTGGCCCACGCCGTGAGCCAGCAGGGCGGCTTCGACGCCCGGCGCTACGGCCGCGTGCGCCTGTGGGGCTCGCTCGGTTTTCTGGTCACGGTGGTGCTGGCCGGTGCCTGGTTCGAGCGCCACGGCCTGGGCAGCTTCCCGCTGTGGACGGCCATCACGCTGCTGGCCGTGGTGGCCAGCGTCTGGGCCATGCCCGACCAGCCCGAACCCCCACACGTCGAAGAAGGCCACCCGCCGGTGTGGCCGGTGCTGCGCCAGCCCGTGGTGGCGTGGTTCTTCACGGCGGTGTTCTTCCACGTGCTCTCGCACGTCTTCATCTACATCTTCTTCTCGCTCTACCTCGACGCGCTGGGCTACAGCAAGGCCGTCATCGGCGCCTTGTGGGCGGTGGCGGTGGTGGTGGAGATCGGCTGGTTCTTCAGCCAGGGCCGCTGGCTGCCGCTGCTGGGCCGGCCGCACTGGCTGGTGCTGGCCTCGGCCGTCATGGCCCTGCGCATGGCCGTGACCGCAGGGGCCGGAGCCTGGCTGTGGGTGCTGTTCGTGGCGCAGGCGGTGCACGCCATCACCTTCGCGGCCCACCATTCGGTGTGCATCGCGCAGATCACGGCCAGTTTTCCGGGCCGGCTGCGCGGGCGCGGGCAGGCGCTTTATGCCGTGATCGGCTACGGCCTGTCGGGCGTGACGGCCGGCCTCACGGGCGGGCTGGTGAGCACCTGGTGGGGCCTGGAGGCCGTGTTCTGGCTTGCCAGCGCGGCCGCCGGCGTGGCCACCGTGGCCGCCCTGTTCATGGCACGGGCGGCTGCGCGGCCCAGAAGCGCCGCAGGGGGTTGAAGCCCGTGACCAGGGCGGTGGCCAGCAGCACGAAGGCCCCGCCCAGGTAGATGCCCGAACCCAGCGTCTCGCCCAGGAACAGGTGGCCCCAGGTCACGCCAAACAGCGGGATCATGAAGGCGGGGCTGATGGCCGCCACCGGAGGAACATGGCGCAGGATGCGCAGGTGCACCCAGTAGGCCAGCCCCGAGGTGATGACCCCCAGCACCAGCACCGCGCTCACTGCGGGCAACGTGAAGCGGGCCTCGGGCAGCGCCCAGGCAGCGCCCGGCAGCATGACCACCGTGGCCGCCAGGTGGATGCTGGCCGAGATCGCCAGCGGCTGCATGCGCGTGGTGGCCTGCTTCATGAGCGGGGTGGCCACGCCGTAGCAGCCCGCGCCCGCAATGCCGGCCAGGGCAGCCAGCAGCACCGTGGGCGTGGGGTCCACCGGCCCCAGTTGCACGATCAGCGCCACCCCCACGAAGCCGGCGGCGCAGCCGGCGAGCTTGCGCCAGGTCAGCGTGTCTTCCTTGAACCAGGCGGACGAGAGCGTGGCAAACAGCACGGCGGTGGAGTTCAGCAGCGCCACGTAGCCGGCCGGCAGGTGCATCGCCGCGTAGGAGAAGAACAGAAAGGGCAGCGCCGCCGTGAGGATGCCCAGCCACAGCACCTCTTTCCAGTGGGCGCGCGGCCAGTCGTGGCGCAGCGCGGTCATCAGCACCATCAGGGTCAGGGCCGCCAGGCCCAGGCGCATGGTGGCCAGCACCACCGGGCCGAGGGCCGGACTGGCAATGCGCAGCAGCACGAAAGACGAGCCCCACAGGGCCGACAGGCCCACGAGCTGAACAAGGTATCGGGGTTTCACCGGCGGATTGTCGGTGCCCGCCCGCAAGCCGCTGCGTCGCGCAGGCGATAGGGCGGGGCGGGCGTCGCGTCAGGCCAACGGCACGGCAATGCGCTCGATCATGGCGCGCGTGTCGGGGCGCACGCCGCGCCACCACAGGAAGGCCTCGGCCGCCTGTTCCACCAGCATGCCCACGCCGTCGGCCAGTTGCCGCACGCCGGCCTGCCGGGCCAGTTGCAGGAAGGGCGTGAGGCCCTTGCCGTAGACCATGTCGTAGGCCAGCCCGTCGGGCGCGAAGGCGCTCGCGGGCAGGGGCGGCAGGTCGGCGCTCAGGCTGGCCGAGGTGGCGTTGATCACCACGTCGAAGGTTTCGCCGTCCAGTTCGTCGTAGCCGCCGCCCTGCAGCACGCCTGGGGGCAGGCCGGCGCCGTCGAAGGCCTGCACCAGCGCGTGCGCCTTGTCCACCGTGCGGTTGGCGATGCACAGGCGCGCCGGCCTCTGCTGCGCGATCGGCAGCATGGCGCCGCGCGTGGCGCCGCCTGCGCCCAGCAGCAGCACGCGCCGGCCGCGCAGCGGGCAGCCCAGGTTGTGTTCGATGTCGCGCACCAGGCCGATGCCGTCGAAATTCTCGGCGTGGCAGCGGTTGCCCTCGAACTTCAGGGCGTTGGCCGCGCCGGCGGCGCGTGCGCGGTCCGACAGGTCGGTGGCGTAGGCGCAGGCGTCGAGCTTGAAGGGCACGGTCACGTTCAGGCCGCGCCCGCCTTCGGCGCGGAAGGCGTCCACCGCCTCGGCGAAGCGGCCCAGCGGCCCCTCGATGGCGGTGTAGACCATGTGCTGGCCGGTTTCCTGCGCGAAGCCGGTGTGGATCAGGGGCGACTTGCTGTGGCTGATGGGATTGCCGATGACGGCATAGCGATCGGGTGCGGTCATGGCGCCGATTGTCGCGCATGGGCGTTGCATTTCCTTGAACGGTGTCGACGGCCCCGTGCAACGCCGCGCCCGGCGCCGCTGGTTACAGTGGGCGCATCGCCCCTTTGCCCGGATTGCCATGACCCTGCCCGCCAACCCCTTGTTGCCCGCCCTGTTCGTTTCGCACGGCTCGCCCATGTTCGCGCTCGACCCCGGCCAGACCGGCCCGGCCCTGCGCCGCTGCGGGCAGCAACTGCGCGCGCAGGCGGCGGGTTCGGGCGGGCTGCGCGGTGTGGTGCTCATGTCGCCGCACTGGATGGCGCCGGCCCCGGCCGTGATGGCGCACCCCAGCCCCGACACCTGGCACGATTTCGGCGGTTTTCCCGAGCCGCTGTACCGCCTGCGCTACCCGGCCCCGGGCTCGCCCGCGCTGGCGCAGGCGGTGATAGGGCGCCTGCAGGCCGCCGGCTGGCCGGCCCAGGCCGACCCAGAGCGCCCGTTCGACCACGGCGCCTGGGTGCCGCTGATGCACCTGCTGCCCGAGGCCGACGTGCCCGTGGTGCAGGTGGCCCTGCCGCTGGACGCCGGCCCGCGCGAGGTGCTGGCCCTGGGGCAGGCGCTGGCCGGCCTGCGCGCCCAGGGCGTGCTGGTGGTGGGCACCGGCAGCATGACGCACAACCTGCGCGAGTTCTTCGGGGGGCGCCCGGCGCTTGACGCCGAGCCGGCGCCCTACGTGCTGGCCTTTCGCGAGTGGGTGGAACAGGCCCTGATGGCCGGTGACGTGGAACGCCTGTGTGACTACCAAGCCCAGGCCCCCGAGGCAGAGCGGGCGCACCCCACCGACGAGCACTTCCTGCCCCTGTTCTTCGCGCTGGGGGCCGCAGTCGGTGAGCAGGAACTGGAGCAGGGTCGGGCGGCAGCGCCCGACTACCTCAGCCGCGAGGTGATGTACCGGTATCTGGCCATGGACGCCATGGCCTGGGCGTGAGAGCCGTCGGAGGCGCTCAGGACACCCACTTGATGGTGTCGTCGGCCTCGGGGTCGCCGCCTTCGTCGTCCTTGAGCAGGTAGTCGCGCAGGGTGTCGATGTCCATCAGTACGTCAAAGGCAAAGCCCTTGCGGCCACCGCGCGTGTCGCTGGTCAGGTCGTTGAGGTAGGCGCGCAGGTCGTCGGGCTGGTCCTTCAGGGCCACGATGCGGTTGGCAATGCGGGGAAACTGCGTCACCAGGGCCAGCGGGTACTTGAGGTCCGGCGTGGAGCGCAGGAACGCGTCGGTGGCGGGTTGCAGGGTGTCGGTTTCTTGGCTCATGCGGTTTCCTCCACTCGGTGACGCAGAGGCGCCGCGCCACCCACAGGGTTCGGGCCAGTGTACCGCCGGTGCCGCAGCGCGGCAACACGAACAGCCCCTGCTGTGTTACAAATGCTACCGGGCCGGCGCGTAGCGGCCCGGATGGGCCGGGCGTTCACAACACCAACAAGAGATGCTTGGCCACAGCACGGCGCGACAGGCGCATCTGGGGCCAGCACCCGGAATGAGGCGGCATCAACTGTTTGAGGGAGGGAACGGTGTGGAATGCGGAAGTCGACTCCGGGCGCGGGTCTGGATAGTCACACGTTTTTTTTATTCAAAATACTTGCATACAATGTTTATTTCTAAGATTTTCAGATGTGCAGGAATTTTTTTACCCTTCATGCTGACTATTTCTTTAGTTCATTCGGAAAACAGTCTTGTCACATTCTTTCAGCAAGAGAATCGATATGAGCGAGTGAAAAAAGATGCAAGTCCTCAGAATCAAAGCGTATTCAAAATATATGAAAGTCAAGGTAGTAAAAAGGTCATCGTTGCTTGTCTTGATGATTTAACCTACACGGTCGTAGCTCAATGGGATCTGGGAATAACAAAAAAATCTGAAGCTGAAGAAGTTGGAAGAAGGCTATGTACAGGTGATGACGCCAATCTGGTTGGTGGAGTTATTCTTCTTGGCTATAAGGTTAATAAAGAAATCAGATATTGATGTATCTCGCTAATCTGCTGTCTATCTGTGAGGGCGTACTGCGTGAGTGAAGCTTTGTGGACTTTGATCGGTGTTGTTGTTGGTATTGTTGGCTCGGGTTTATTTAACCTGCACCTGCAAGCCAATCAATTTACTCACAACAAAGAGATGTTTTTGCTTGCCAATAAAAGCGCTGAAACAGTCAAGATTTTGCTTGTTGATATGCTTAATCACCGGAGTTATACTGATCGCTCTTTTTTGGCGCTAAAATCACCAATAGGTGGCTATGCTGACGATGAGGTTCGTCAGTTTTTGCACGAAGTGGGTGCAAAAAAGATTATTCGTGATGACGGGTCAGAATGGTGGTATCTTTTATCACGTCAAGAAGAGCGCGCGGCGAAAAAATAATGCCGCCTCTGGTTGGATTAATATTTGGTCGGAATTAAAGTTTCTTTGTTGATTTTAATATTTGGAGTCTGAGTGATGGATTGGAGGTGGATATTATTGATTTTGATCCCGGGATTTTTAATTTGGAGGATTTTTGGCAGAATAAAATCTGCTGAAGATCCTGTGCTTACGAGAAAAGACCTATCTTTTGCGAACCAAGCATTGAGTGAGGCGTTGGCATGTCTTGGCTATAGCGTAACCGCAAGTGCTGAGGATAGGCAGGAGGCGGTCAACTCGGGCTTGGCTCATATCAAGGCTGGAAATCATCCTTTAACACCTCTGGCGATCGCATTTGGACTGGTAAAGCGTTATGCTGATAATAACAGGCTCACTGACATACATGCTCATGCAGTTAAGGATCAAGTTACTACTCTCTATGCTGAATTGTTGAGTCAATCCCCATTGATTTTATCGCAAGAACTTGCTCGACAAAGCAACATTAATCCAGAGCTTGGTTTTTTGGCTGAAAAAGCATATAAAGAAAGCTGGAGCATCGCTATGCATTTTAAGAATACTCCGATTTTGCAATCAATGATGCTTAATCGGGAAGCCTAAATTAGAGTTAAGAGATCATTGATCTTGATAAGTCGTTTTTGTATGAAAATGAAAACCCCATCCCTCTTTTTCCAAACGACCCTGGCGCTGCTTGCCGCCGCGTTTCTGTCCGCCTGCGCGCCCGAGGTAGGCAGCGACAAGTGGTGCAACAACCTGAAGGAAAAACCCAAGGGTGACTGGAGCGTGAACGAGGCCACGGACTTTGCAAAACACTGCATCCTGAAGTAAGCCTCGCTCATCCCCCCACAGTGCTTGCAGCCAATCTGCTTGCCGGGCCGTACGTGAGAACTAGGCGGTGTTCCGTGCCTGAGCAGGCATCAGTGCGCATCTTGGCGCACAGGTTCATGTGCTGCACTTATTTATGTGTTTGACCCATGAGATCGAGACAATGGCAGGCACCGTTAATTTCACCTGCGCGGTGGATCGCGATCTGCTCAAGCGCGCCAAAATCATTGCCGCCAAGAGCGACACCTCGGTCAATGCGCTGTTCAACGCCGAGCTTCGCCATCTGGTCGAGACGTTCGAGGCGGCCGAAGCCACAGGCAATCAGAATTACCGGCTGCTGCTCGACTTTTCGCTTGGGCGGCTCGCGGGCGACGAAGCCATGCGCGCGCTGGGGATTGACAGCGAGGAAGACCTCTTCCTGTTGATGGCGCAAGCCCACCTGCCGATGCCGCGATTGCCAGAGGCCGACACGCGCGACATGGTCCATCAACTGAAATCACTGGTCAACTGAGCTGCCGGCCGGGTATCGGTGCGCGCCACTCGCACCTTCTGGCACCACCAGCAAAGGCTGGCAGCCACCACGCCGCCGCCCGTACCGCCAATCTTGGCGAACCGGCGAACCGGCGATCCAGGAGACCATGAACGACTTCGCGCTGCAAGCACTTTTGAGTCGGTAGCGGATGTCGAGCGGCGAGCCATCCAGGCCGGGCGTAACTTTTCGAAGCTGCGGTTCCCACCCGAGTGATCCGTATTCAAGACCCTCTCAGCACTCCACGATATTCACCGCCAGCCCGCCCCGGGCGGTTTCCTTGTACTTGGTCTTCATGTCGGCGCCGGTCTCGCGCATGGTCTTGATGACTTTGTCCAGGCTCACATGGTGGGTGCCGTCGCCGCGCAGCGCCATGCGGGCGGCGTTGATGGCCTGCACGGCGGCAATGGCGTTGCGTTCGATGCAGGGTATCTGCACCAGCCCGCCCACCGGGTCGCACGTGAGGCCCAGGTGGTGTTCCATGCCGATTTCAGCCGCGTTTTCCACCTGCGCCGGCGTGCCACCCATGACGGCGGTGAGCGCACCGGCGGCCATGGAGCAGGCCACGCCCACCTCGCCCTGGCAGCCCACTTCGGCCCCGCTGATGCTGGCGTTTTCCTTGTAGAGAATGCCGATGGCCGCGGCGGTGAGGAAGAAGTCGAACACGCCGGCATTGTGGCTGCCCGGCACGAAGCGGCTGTAGTAGTGCAGCACCGCCGGCACGATGCCCGCCGCCCCGTTGGTGGGCGCGGTGACAACGCGGCCACCGGCGGCGTTTTCCTCGTTCACGGCCAGCGCGTACAGGTTGACCCAGTCGATCACCTGCAGCGGGTCTTTGAGTGCGGCTTCGGGGTGGGCCGTCAATGACCGGTACAGGCTGGCCGCACGCCTGCGGACCTTGAAGCCGCCGGGCAGCACGCCTTCGGTGCGGCAGCCGCGCTGCACGCAGTCCTGCATGACCTGCCAGATGCGCAGCAGGCCGGCGTCGATCTCGGCGTCGGTGCGCCAGTGGCGTTCGTTGCGGCGCATCACCTGCGCAATGCCCAGGCCCTCGCTGGCGCACAGGCCCAGCAGTTCCTGCCCGCTGCGAAACGGCAGCGGCAGCACGGTGGCGTCGGGCGCGATGACCTTCTGCCGTTCGCCGTTGGCGGCCACTTCCTCGCTGACGACGAAGCCGCCGCCGACCGAGTAGTAGCTGCGCTGTTCGATTTCAGCGCCGGCCGCGTTGTAGGCGGCCAGCCGCATGCCGTTGGCGTGGAAGGGCAGGGTCTCGCGGCGCAGGAAGACCAGGTCTTCGCGCTCGTGGAAGGCGATCGGGTGTTCGCCCAGCAGGGGCAGGCTGTGGGTGCTTCGGTAGGCGTGGAGCAGGCCGTCCACGGCGTCCACATCGACCGTGTCGGGTTCGTGGCCGGCCAGGCCCAGCAGCACGGCCTTGTCGCTGCCGTGGCCCTTGCCGGTGGCCCCGAGCGAACCGTAGAGCCAGCAGCGCACGCGCGCGGTCTGTGCCAGCAGACCGGTGTGGTGCAGGTGCAGCCCGAACAGGCGGGCGGCCCGCATGGGGCCGACCGTGTGCGAACTGCTGGGGCCGATCCCGATTTTGAAGAGGTCAAAAACAGAGACGGCCATGGGGCTTCACCTTTGCGTCAGTCGCTCAGTTCGCTGATGGGCACGCAACTGCAGAACAGGTTGCGGTCGCCGTAGACGTTGTCGACCCGGCCCACGGGCGGCCAGTACTTGGCGTGCGCCCGGGTGGACTGGCTGGCCGCGCCCACGTCGCGGCCGTAGGGGTGGGGCCAGTCGGCCTTCATCAGGCTGTCGGCGGTGTGCGGGGCGTTCTTGAGCGGGTTGTCGTCCTTGGGCCAGGCGCCGGTTTCGACCTGGCGGATTTCCTCGCGGATGGCGATCATCGCGTCGATGAAGCGGTCCAGCTCTTCCAGTGTCTCGCTCTCGGTGGGCTCCACCATGAGGGTGTTGGCCACGGGGAAGCTCAGCGTGGGGGCGTGGAAGCCGTAGTCCATGAGGCGTTTGGCCACGTCTTCGGCCATGACGCCGCTGGTGTCCTTCAGGTGCCGCAGGTCCAGGATGCACTCGTGCGCCACGTGCCCGTTGGCGCTGGCGTAGAGCGTGGGGTAGTGCTGGGCCAGCCGCTTGCTGATGTAGTTGGCCGCAAGGATGGCCGCCTCGGTGGCGTGTTTGAGGCCTTCTGCGCCCATCATGCGGATGTACATCCACGAAATGGGCAGCACGGCGGCGTTGCCGTAAGGGGCGGCTGAAACGGCCCCCACGGCGCCGGAAGCGCCCGTGCTGGCCCCTTGCGCGGCGGCGGTGGCATGGCCGGGCAGGAAGGGCACCAGGTCTTCGACCACGCAGACGGGGCCGACGCCGGGGCCGCCACCGCCGTGCGGAATGCAGAAGGTCTTGTGCAGGTTGAGGTGGCTCACGTCGCCGCCGAACTCGCCCGGCGCGGCCACGCCCACCAGCGCGTTCATGTTGGCGCCGTCTACGTACACGCGGCCGCCGTGCTGGTGCACCAGGGCGCACAGGTCCTTCACCTGGGTTTCGAACACGCCGTGCGTGCTGGGGTAGGTGATCATGACGCAGGCCAGGTTGGCACTGTGCTGTTCGCACTTGGCGCGCAGGTCGTCCAGGTCGACGTTGCCGCTGTCGTCGCACTTGGTCACCACCACCTGCATGCCCACCATCTGGGCGCTGGCGGGGTTGGTACCGTGGGCCGATTGCGGGATCAGGCAGACGTTGCGGTGCGCCTCGCCACGCGAGGCGTGGTAGGCCTGGATGGCCAGCAGGCCGGCGTACTCGCCCTGCGAGCCGGCGTTGGGCTGCAGGCTGATGCCGGCGTAGCCCGTGGCCTGGCACAGCCAGGCGCGCAGTTGCTCGTCCAGTTGCTGGTAGCCCTGGAGCTGATCGGCCGGGGCAAAGGGGTGCACACCGGAAAATTCGGGCCAGGTGATGGGGATCATCTCGCTGGTGGCGTTGAGCTTCATGGTGCACGAGCCCAGCGGGATCATGCTGCGGTCCAGCGCGAGGTCCTTGTCGGACAGGGCGCGGATGTAGCGCAGCATGCCGGTTTCGGAATGGTGGCTGTTGAACACCGGGTGTGCCATGAAGGCGCTGGTGCGGCGCAGTTCGGTGGGGATGCGCGGCTCCACGCCCTTCTCGAAGGTGTCGAAGCCCGGTAGCGCCTGACCGTCCTGGGCGAACAGGCGCCAGAGCTGGCGGACGTCGTCGCGGGTGGTGGTTTCGTCCAGGCTGATGCCCACGAAGCCGGCGCGCGCGCCGGTGTGGCGGCGCAGGTTCAGACCCTGGGCCGCAGCGCGCTGGTGCACGGCGTTGGCGGCGTCGGCCGAGCCCAGGTCGAGCGTGAGGGTGTCGAAGGCGGTGTGGTGCAGGCTGGTGGCGCCCAGTTGTTCCAGCCCGGCGGCCAGGATGGCGGTATAGGACGCCACACGCTGCGCAATGCGCTTCAGGCCCTGCGGGCCGTGGTACACGGCGTACATGCTGGCCACCACGGCCGGCAGCACCTGCGCGGTGCAGATGTTGGAGGTGGCCTTTTCGCGGCGGATGTGCTGTTCGCGCGTCTGCAGTGCCAGGCGGTAGGCGGGGTTGTCGTGGGCGTCCACGCTCACACCCACCAAACGGCCGGGCAGGGAGCGCTTGAAGTCGTCGCGGCAGGCCATGTAGGCGGCGTGCGGGCCGCCCGCACCCATGGGCATGCCGAAGCGCTGGGTGGTGCCCACCACGATGTCGGCACCCATCTCACCCGGGGCCTTGAGCACCGTCAGGGCCAGCAGGTCGGCGGCCAGGATCAGGGCGGCGCCCCTGGCGTGCAGGGCGTCGGCGCTGGCCTGCCAGTCGGCCAGCCAGCCGTTGCTGCCCGGGTACTGGTTGATGGCGGCGAAGCAGTCGTCACCGGCAATGGCGGCCAGCCATTCCTCGGTGGAGCCCACCACCTGCACGCGCAGGCCCAGCGGCGCGGCGCGGGTCTGGATGACTTCGATGGTCTGGGGGTGGCAGTCGCCGCTGACCACGAAGGTGTTGCCCTTGGCCTTGACGCTGCGCTTGGCCAGGGTCATGGCCTCGGCGGCGGCGGTGGCCTCGTCGAGCATGGAGGCGTTGGCGATGTCCATGCCGGTGAGGTCGGTGACCATGGTCTGGAAGTTGACCAGCGCTTCCATGCGGCCCTGGGAGATCTCGGCCTGGTAGGGCGTGTAGGCGGTGTACCAGGCGGGGTTTTCCAGGATGTTGCGCAGGATCACGCCCGGCGTGTGCGTGCCGTAATAGCCCTGCCCGATGAAGCTGCGCAAGACCTGGTTCTGGCCCGCGATGGCCTTGAGTTCGGCCAGCGCGGCGGCTTCCGTCACCGCCGGCGGCAGGTCCATGGGCTGGGCGCGGGCGATGCTGCGCGGCACGATGCCGTCGATCAGGGCGCGGCGCGAGGCCTCGCCGATGACCGAGAGCATGTGCCGTTCGTCGGCCTCGGAGATGCCGATGTGGCGCGCGACGAATTCGCTGGCGTTTTCAAGGTCGGCCAGGGGCCGGGCGGTGGACATGAGCATGGCGGGCTCCGGGGGCGGGGCGGTCTGGAGGGAGGAAAGGCTTACTTCGTCAGTTCGCCGTACGCGGTCTCGTCGAGCAGGGCATCGACCTCGGCGGCGTTGGACAGCTTCACCTTGAAGAACCAGCCGGCGTTCAGGGGGTCGCTGTTGGCCAGCGACGGGTCGGCGCGCAGGGCCTCGTTGACCTCGGTGATCTCGCCGCTGATGGGCATGTACACGTCGGCCGCGGCCTTGACAGACTCGACCACGCCGGCCACTTCCTTCTGCGCGAAGGTCTTGCCCACTTCGGGCAGGTCGACGAACACCACGTCGCCCAGCGCGTCCTGCGCGTGGTGGGTGATGCCGACGGTGGCGATGTCGCCGTCAACGGTGATCCATTCGTGGTCTTCGGTGTACTTGGTGGTCATGGTGGGCTCCGGTGAAAAAGGTTGAAACGAGGGCGCAGGGGGTCATCCCCTGTAGTAGCGGTTGGGCACGAAGGGCATGGCGGCCACTTCCATGGGCACGGCCTTGCCGCGCACGATGGCGTGGACACGCGTGCCGATGGCGGCGTGGCTGGCTTGCACGTAGCCCATGGCGACGGGTTTGTCGATGCTGGGGCCGAGCAGGCCGCTGGTGACTTCGCCCAGCGGGGTGCCGTCTTCGGCCTGCAGGGCCACGTGCTCGCGCACCGGAATGCGTTCCAGCGCCACCAGGCCGACGCGCTTGCGCTGTGCGGGCGCGCTGCCGTCGAGCTGGGCGAGCACCTTGGCCGCGCCAGGGAAACCGCCGGCGCGCGCGCCACCAGTGCGGCGCACCTTCTGCATGGCCCAGTTCAAGGCGGCTTCCACCGGGGTGGTGGTGGTGTCGATGTCGTTGCCGTAGAGGCACAGGCCGGCCTCCAGGCGCAGCGAGTTGCGCGCGCCCAGGCCGATGGGCTGCACCTCGGGCTGCGCCAGCAGGGCGCGCGCCAGGGCGTCGGCGTGTTCGGCCGGCACCGAGATCTCGAAGCCGTCCTCGCCGGTGTAGCCGCTGCGGGTGATGTAGAGGTCGGCGCCGTTCCAGGTGTGGGCGGCGCCGGTCATGAAGATGAGCTGTTCCACGCCGGGCACCAGGCGTTGCAGGGCGGTGACCGCCTGCGGGCCCTGCAGCGCCAGCAGGGCGCGCTCGGGCATGGGGATGACCTGGCAGCGCTGGCCGATGCGGGCCTGGATGTGCGCGATGTCGCCGGCCTTGCAGGCGCCGTTGACGATGACGAAGATGTCCTCGCCGCGGTTGACAAACATCAGGTCGTCGATGATGCCGCCGTCGTCGTTGAGCAGCAGGCCGTAGCGCTGCTTGCCCACGGGCAGGTCGATCACGTCGACCGGCATCAGGGTCTCGAACGCGGCGGCGGCGTCGGGGCCGACCAGGCGCAACTGGCCCATGTGCGAGACGTCGAACAGGCCGGCTGCGGTGCGGGTGTGGTGGTGTTCGGCCATCAGGCCGGCGGGGTACTGCACCGGCATGGAATAGCCGGCAAAGGGCACCATGCGGGCCCCCCGTTCCAGGTGCAGGGCGTTGAGGGGCGTGGTCAGCAGGTCGGTGGCGTCGGACATGGCAGGGGCTGGAGGCAGTTTCCACAAGGGATGACACACCGGAGCGCCCGGCTAGGGGTGCTCCGCGCACTGCCCGCCTGTCCGCTTTACCTGAGAGATTCACGCCGGCGATGCGGCGCTTGCTCCTTCGGTGGCCCCGCTCGGTGGCGGGGCTCTCTCCAGGGGGTGACGCCGGCCTTGCAGCCGGCGCTTGCCAGTCCTTTTGCCTGAGCGTTCAGGGCCGCTGAACCGGGTCCAGCCAACCGCCTGCGCCTTCGGCGGCACCCCGAGGGTGCGCTCTCCTGACAAGTGACGATTGTAGCCGCCACGGTGCCTGCGGAATCAAATCGGGACCGACTCGCGGTAGGTGGTCACGAGCAGTTCCTGCATGCACTGGAAAAGCCGGTCGCGCTGCGCCTCCAGGTCGTGGATGCGCGCTGTGGCCTCGTCGTCCTGCCCGTGGTGCTTGAGCCGCATCAGTTCGTCGCCCAGATGGTGGATGGCGATGTGCTGCTGCGCGACCTCCTCCATGACCGGGTGGCTGCCGAAGCGGCGCAGGCCGACCTGATCGAGCCAGATGCCGAAACGGCAGTGGTGGTGGTCCATGGGCAGGGGGGCGTGGCCCTCGCCCTTGAGGTAGGCGATGAGTTGTGCCACATGGGTGCGGTGTGCCACGATGGCGTGCAGCAATGCGAGGTCGTCGTGGCCGATCTTGCCCAGCTGGCGCCACTGGGGCGCGGGTTGCCAGGACCGCACCCAGGGCAGGATGTCGCTCGCCGGCATGGGCCGCGCAATCGCGTAGCCCTGTGCCAGTTCGCAGCCCATGAGCAGCAGCATGGTGCCGTGCGCGGTGGTTTCCACGCCCTCGGCCAGGGTGAGTTTTTCGAAGGCCTCGCCCAGGCCGAGCACGCCCTCCAGGATGGACAGGTCTTCCCGGCTGTCGAGCATGTCGCGCACGAAGCTCTGGTCGATCTTGAGCACCTGCACAGGCAGCCGCTTGAGGTAGGTCAGCGACGAATAGCCGGTGCCGAAATCGTCCATCGAAACGCCGACCCCCATGCGGCGGCAGGCCTCGATGACGTCTGCCGCGTGCACGATGTCGTCCAGGGCGCTGCTCTCCAGCACCTCGATTTCCAGCAGCCCGTCGACGACCCTGGGGTGTTCTGTCAGCCGCTCCTGCAGCCAGGCCACGAAGTCGGTGCGCTGCAGGTGGGCGCCGTCGATGTTCACGCTCACCGGCAGGCGCAGGCCCAGGTCGAGCCAGGATTCGATCTGTGCCAGTGCGGTGTTCATGACCCACTGGCCCAGCTCGACGCCGACGGCGTGGTTCTCGATCAGGGGCAGGAACACACCGGGGCTGAGCAGCCCGCGTTCGGGATGGCGCCAGCGCACCAGGGCTTCGGCACCGATGACCTGCCCGGTGCGCATGTTCACCTTGGGCTGGTAGTGCAGCACGAACTCGCCTGCGGCCAGACCCAGGCGGATGCGCTCGACGCTTTCGTGGTGGCCGCGCACTTCCCGGTCGAGATCGGCATCGAAGAAATGGTAGCGGTTCTTGCCCGTCTGCTTGGCCAGGTACATGGCCTGATCGGCCTGGCGCAGCAGCTGGTCGGGGCTGATGGTGCTGTCGCCTTCCTGCGGATAGAAGCTGATGCCGATGCTGGCCGAGACACGCAACTCCTGTCCGTTGACCCTGATGGGGTCGGAGGCGGCGGCCAGCAGGCGGTCCAGGGCCGGAGCCGTTTCCTCCCGGCTCTTGAAGCCCAGCAGCACCCCCACGAATTCGTCGCCGCCCAGGCGCGCGACCGTGTCGCCATCGCGCATCACCTGGCGCATGCGCGCGGCCACGTGGATCAGCAGCTTGTCGCCCACCTCGTGGCCGTGGGTGTCGTTGATTTCCTTGAAGCCGTCCAGGTCCAGAAAGGCCACCGCCAGGGAGGTGCCGCTGCGCTGGCTCTGCGTCATGGCCAGTTGCAGGCGGTCGGCCAGCAGCACGCGGTTGGGCAGTTGCGTCAGGGCGTCAAAGTGGGCAATGCGCTCGAGCTGGTGCTGCTGTTCCTTGAACGAGGTGATGTCGGAGAACAGCGCGATGTAGCGGTAGACCTCGCCCCCGTCGCGGTGCACGGCCGTGATCGTGAGGATCTCGGCATAGACCTCGCCGTTCTTGCGGCGGTTCCAGATTTCTCCGCTCCAGCGACCGGCCTGGCGCAGCTCGCCCCACATCTTGGCGTAGAACTCGGGGCCCTGCCGACCCGAGCTGAACAGGCTGGGGTTCTGTCCGACGAGCTCTTCGGGCCGGTAGCCCGTGATGCGCGTGACCGCCTTGTTGACTTCCAGGATGGTGCCCCGGGGGTCGGTGATCAGGATGCCCTCGTTGGCGTTTTCGAACACGCAGGCCGACTGGCGGAGGTGGTCTTCGATGTGGCGGCGTTCGGTGACGTCGCGGATGTGGCCGTGCCAGAGGACGCTGCCATCGGGCATCAGTTCGGGGATGGCCTCGCCTTCGAGCCACACGGTGCGGGCATCGGGCAGTACGGCGCGGTACTCGTCGCGCCAGAGAGACAGGTGTTTCGCGGAAAGCTGTATGCCCGCCATCACGCGGGCCAGGTCGTCGGGGTGCACGATGCGCAGCACCGCCGATGCGTCGGTGGCGATGTCTTCCGGTTCGATCCCGTAGATGTCGCGCATGCCTTTGCTGGCGTAGGGAAAGGCCGTGCGGCCATCGGGCCACATTTGAAACTGGTAGACCACCCCGGGTACCCGAGCCGCGATTTTCTGTAGCCGCTGCAGCCGCTCGGCCGCTTGTTCGCGGGCCGTTTTTTCCTGGGTCATGTCGCGGCACAGGGCCACGTAGCAGGTGGCGTTGCCGACCTGGGCGCGGCGCAGGCTGACTTCGACCCACACGGGTTGGCCGCTGCGGCGCTGGTTGAGCCACTCGAACCGGACGGGTACGCCGGCACGGGCAAGCTCGAAGCGCTCGCGCATCAGCGCATGGCTGTCGAATCCATTGGGCTGGGTCTTGGGTGACCAGTCGGCGGGGGTGGAGCCCAGAAGCTCCTCGGCGGTGCAATCCAGAAGTTGCAGGGCCGCGGGGTTGCACTCGATGGCGCGCCACTGGTCGTTGCAGACGACCACGGCTTCGTCGATCGCGCCCAAGACCGCCTTGTGGTACTGGGCTTTGTCAAAAGAGGAGAGTGGCATCGTCAGCAAGGGATCGTTGCCCGCGGATGCCACGGCACCTCGGGGTGGTCGATCGTCGGAAGCATGATTTGGAATGAAAGTGATTTAATTGTAACATTATATGATATATAAATTCATTTAAAAATGAAATATTGCCACGATAGCGGCGTGGTTATTCGTTTGCCGCTAGGTGGTGTTGATACGGGGGGGCTGCCTGGGCCAGCCACAGGCGACAACACGGGGCCGGGTGTCGCCCGACAATGCCCGGATTGCCGGAACCGTTTTCCGGGCACCAAGAGCCCTTCGTGACCGCCTTGACCATCCTCGGCATCCGCGCCCGTGCCGTGATCGCGCGGCTGAGTCGGCCGGTGCGCACAGCCTCCGGGACGATCGACGCCTCGCCGCTGCTGCCGATCAGCGTGCTCACCGAGCAAGGCATCGCCGGCAGCACTACCGGTTCCTGGTGTGGGACGAGAAAGCCGTGGCGCGCTACCGCGCCGACTGAAGGCCGAAGGTGCCCGCACCGCTGCCGGGCCTGCGGATGCGCCAGTACAGCCAGCCGGCGATCGACAGGTTGAGCAGGTTCCAGCCGATGCCGTTGATGAAAGCGGCCCGGTAGCTGCCCGTGACGTCGAACACCCAGCCCGACATCCAGCCGCCCAGCGCCATGCCCACCAGCGTGGCCATGATGACCGCGCCGACGCGCGCGCCGGCCTCCTGCGGGGCGAAGTGCTCGCGCACGATGATGGCGTACGACGGCACGATGCCGCCCTGGAACAGCCCGAACATGGCCGAGATCACGTACAGCGGCACCAGCCCGTCGAAAGGCAGGAACAGCAGCAGGGCCACGCCCTGCAGGGCCGAGCCAAGCAGCAGGGTGCGTATGCCGCCGATGCGGTCGCAGATCCAGCCCGAAGCCAGGCGGCTGACGATGCCGCAGGCCAGCATGAGCGAGAGCATTTCGGCCCCGCGTGCCGCGCCGAAGCCCAGGTCGGTGCAATAGGCCACGATGTGCACCTGCGGCATGGACATGGCCACGCAGCAGGCCACGCCCGCCACGCACAGCAGCAGTTGCGCGTGCGCAGGAGGCAGGCCGAACGGGCGGCTGCGGTCGAACACCGGTGCGCTGGCACTGGCGGGCGCGGCCGACACCAGCGGCGGGCGCTGCCGCATGCGCATGGACAGCACCAGCATGCCCAGCCCGCACGCGATGCCAAGCAGCACATACGTCTGGCGCCAGCCGATGGTCTCGATGCCGTGCTGCACGATGGGCGGCCAGAGCGCACCCGCGATGTAGTTGCCGCTGGCGCAGATGGCCACGGCGATGCCGCGCCGTCGGTTCCACCACAGGGCGGTGTCGGCCAGCAGGGGGGCAAAGGTGGCCGAGCTGCCGAAGAAGCCCAGCAGCGCGTGAGCCAGACCGAAGACCCAGATGCTGCCCGAGATGCCGGCCCACACGAAGCCGCCGCACACCGCCAGGGCGCCCACCCACAGCACCGGCATCAGGCCGTGGCGGTCGGCCATGCGGCCGGTCCACAGGCCACCCAGCCCCAGGCAGACCATCATCAGGGTGTAGGGCAGGGACGCATCGGCCCGGCCAATGCCGAACTCGGCCTGCACCGTGGGCAGCACCACCGAGACCACGTACATGCTGCTGTTGCCCAGCACCACGAGGCCCAGCGTCACCAGCAGGCGCCAAGCCGCCTGGCGCGAGTCGATGAGACCGGGATCGGCCGGTGCGGCGTTCATGCGGGGCGGTGCGTGCAGTGGGCCGGGGTCACATGCCGGCGTAGTTCGGTCCGCCGCCGCCTTCCGGCGTGACCCAGACGATGTTCTGCGTCGGGTCCTTGATGTCGCAGGTCTTGCAGTGCACGCAGTTCTGTGCGTTGATCTGCAGACGGTCCGAGCCGTCGTCGTTCTTCACGAACTCGTACACGCCGGCCGGGCAGTAGCGGCTTTCGGGCCCGGCGTACGTGGCCAGGTTGGTGGTCACGGGCACGGTGCTGTTGCGCAGCGTGAGGTGCGCAGGCTGGTTTTCTTCGTGGTTGGTGTTGCTGATGAACACGCTGGAGAGGCGGTCGAAGGTGATCACGCCGTCGGGCTTGGGGTAGGCGATCTGCGCGCACTCGGCCGCCGGGCGCAGGGTGGTGTGGTCTGCATTCGTGCGGCGGATGGTCCAGGGCGGGCGCTTCATGCCCAGCCGGGGCAGCAGCCAGTGCTCGATGCCGGTCATGAGCGCGCCCACGGTGTTGCCCTTCTTGAACCAGCTCTTGAAGTTGCGCGAGGCGTCGAGTTCCTGGTGCAGCCAGCTCTGCCCGAACGCGGTCGGGTAGGCGCTGAGTTCGTCACCGGAACGACCGGCCTGCAGGGCGTCGAAGGCGGCCTCGGCACACAGCATGCCGCTCTTGATGGCCGCGTGGCTGCCCTTGATGCGCGCGGCGTTGAGGTAGCCGGCGTCGCAGCCCACCAGCGCGCCGCCCGGAAACACCGTCTTGGGCAGGCTCATGAGGCCGCCGGCGGTGATGGCGCGCGCGCCGTAGCCGATGCGCTTGCCGCCTTCGATGTGCGCGCGGATATCGGGGTGGGTCTTCCAGCGCTGCATTTCCTCGAAGGGGCTGAGCCAGGGGTTGGCGTAGTCCAGGCCCACCACGAAGCCCAGCGTGACCTTGTTGCCTTCCAGGTGGTAGAGGAAGCCGCCGCCGTAGGTGTGGCTGTCCAGCGGCCAGCCGGCGGTGTGCACCACCAGGCCGGGCTTGGCCTTGTCCGCTGGAATTTCCCACAGTTCCTTGATGCCGATGCCGTAGGTCTGCGGGTCCTTGCCTTCATCAAGCTGGTACTTGGCGATGAGCTGCTTGCCCAGGTGGCCGCGTGCGCCTTCGGCGAAGACGGTGTATTTCGCGTGCAGTTCCATGCCGAGCTGGAAGGCGTCCGTCGGCTGGCCGTCCTTGCCCAGGCCCAGGTGGCCGGTGGCCACGCCCTTGACGGAGCCGTCGTCGTGGTAGAGCACCTCGGCGGCGGTGAAGCCCGGGAAGATCTCCACACCCAGCGCCTCGGCCTGCTCGCCCAGCCACTTGGTGACGGCGCCCAGGCTGACCACGTAGCAGCCGTCGTTGTGGAAGTTGTCGGGCACGAGCCAGTTCGGCGTGCGGGTGGCGCCGGTCTCTTTCAGGAACAGCACGTCGTCGCCGCTGACGGGCTGGTTCAGCGGGGCGCCGCGTTCCTTCCAGTCGGGAAACAGTTCGGTGATGGCCTTCGGGTCCATCACGGCGCCCGAGAGGATGTGCGCACCCGGCTCGGAGCCTTTTTCCAGCACGCAGACGTTGACTTCGGCACCTTTGTCGGCAGCGAGCTGCTTGAGGCGGATCGCGGTGGACAGGCCGGCCGGTCCACCACCCACCACCACCACGTCGTATTCCATGGCTTCGCGCGGGCCGTATTGTTCGAGCAGTTCTTGGGGGGTCATGTTCTGGGTCTCGCTGGTGTGGGAAAACGCGGTGCAGGGAGGCTATCACGCACGATGGGGGGAGCCTTGTCCGGATGGCGACCGATTTTAGTGGGCGCACGGGCACAATCGGGCCAGACCCCGAATGGGTTCACAGCAGGAGAAGTATTCATGACCTACCACATCGATCTGTCGGGCCGCGTGGCCCTGGTGACCGGGGCCTCCAGCGGCCTGGGGGCGCAGTTCGCCCGCACGCTGTCCCGCGCGGGCGCGGCCGTGGTGCTGGCGAGCCGACGTGTGGACAAGCTGCAGGACCTGCGCAGCCACATCGAGGCCGAAGGCGGCGACGCCCACGTGGTGGCGCTGGACGTGACCGACCGCAACAGCATCGAGGCCGCCGTGGCCCACGCCGAGACCGAGGTCGGCCCGATCGACATCCTGGTCAACAACTCGGGCGTGAGCACCACCCAGCGTCTGCAGGACGTGACCGAGGCCGACTACGACTTCGTCATGGGCACCAACGTGCGTGGGGCCTTCTTCGTGGCGCAGGCGGTGGGCAAGCGCATGCTGGCGCGTGCCAAGGGCGCGGCGCCGGGTACCTTCGTGGGCGGGCGCATCATCAACATCGCGTCCATGGCCGGGCTCAAGGTGCTGCCGCAGATCGGTGTGTACTGCATGAGCAAGGCGGCCGTGATCCAGATGACCAAGGCCATGGCCGTGGAGTGGGGCCGGTTCGGCATCAACAGCAACGCCATCTGCCCCGGCTACATCGACACCGAGATCAACCACCACCACTGGGAGACCGAGGGTGGGCAGAAGCTCATTGCCATGCTGCCGCGCAAGCGCATCGGCAAGCCCGAGGACCTTGACGCCGTGCTGATGATGCTGGCGAGCAACGAGAGCCACTTCGTCAATGGCGCGGTGATCGCCGCCGACGACGGTTTCGCGGTGTGAGGCGCGCGACATGAAGCTGGAGATCCCTGCACAGAAGAAGCTCATCCACACCATGGTGGTGCCCATGCGCTGGGGCGACATGGACGCCATGGGCCACATCAACAACACGCTGTACTTCCGCTACATGGAGATCGCGCGCCTGCAGTGGATGTTCGACGCCGGCGTGCCCGCCAACCCGAAGGGCGAGGGGCCGGTCATCGTCAACGCGTTCTGCAACTTCATCCGCCAGCTCGAATTTCCGGGCGAGGTGCTGGTGCGCACCTACGCCGGGGCGGTGGGCCGCACCTCGTTCGACACCTACCACGAGATGCTGCGCACCGACGAGCCCGACACCGTCTGCGCCAACGGCGGCGCGACCGTGGTGTGGGTGGACTTCCCAAACCAGAAGTCGGTGCCCATGCCCGACAGATTCCGCGCGCTGCTGACGGACTGACCCGCTTCCGCCGTGGCCTTACTTGGCCCTGGGCGCGCGCCCCATCAGGTAGAACTCGGGGTTGGGCTGCATGCCGCTGAAACTGGCCATGCGGTTGCTCAGCCCGAAGAAGGCCGTGATGGCGGCGATGTCCCAGGCGTCCTCGTCCGAAATGCCGTGCGCGTGCAGGGCGGCGAAGTCGGCGTCGTCGACCTCGTGCGAGCGCAGGCAGACCTTCATGGCGAAATCCAGCATGGCGCGCTGGCGCGGCGTGATGTCGGCCTTGCGGTGGTTGATGGCCACCTGGTCGGCCACCAGCGGCTTCTTCTCGTAGATGCGCAGGATGGCGCCGTGCGCCACCACGCAGTACAGGCACTGGTTGGCCGCGCTGGTGGTGGTGACGATCATTTCACGGTCGCCCTTGGTCAGGCCGCTTTCGCGGCCGGCGGTCTCGGGCAGCATCAGCGCGTCGTGGTAGGCGAAGAAGGCACGCCATTCGGCCGGGCGGCGCGCCAGGGCCAGGAACACGTTGGGCACGAAGCCGGCTTTTTCCTGCACTTCCAGGATCTTGGCCTTGATGTCCTCGGGCAGGGTGTTGAGGTCGGGATGGGGGTAGCGTTCGCTCATGAAGTCTCCTGTGGGGATGCCTGAAGTTTATGCTTGCCACTTTACCCAAGGCTATCCCATGAGCGACCAACCGACCGAGAAGGATTTCGACAAGGGCCTGCAGATGCGCAAGCAGGTCATGGGCGAGGATTTCGTGGAACGGGCCTTCAGCGGTCTGACCGATTTCACCGCGCCGATCCAGCACTACATCACGCGCAACGCCTGGGGCGACGTCTGGCAGCGCCCAGGGCTGGACCTCAAGACGCGCAGCCTCGTCACGGTGGCCATGCTGACCGCGCTGGGCAAGCAGCACGAGCTCAAGGGCCACGTGCGCGGCGCGCTCAACAACGGCGCCACGCCGGCCGAGATCCAGGAGGTGCTGCTGCACGCGAGCATCTACTGTGGTGTGCCCACGGCGGTGGAGGCCTTCCGCACCGCAGCGGAAGTGGTGGACGCGCCCAAGCCCTGAGCCGGCCGCCCCGGGAGTCTGAGGCGTTCAGCGGGCCGGTGGGACCGCCGGCGGATCGGGCCGTTCCGGCATGCCCTCGCCGTACTGCCGCCGCAGCCGCTCCAGCCCCAGGCGGTAGGCCTCGGCGTCGCCGTGCTCGAAGAACCTCGGGTAGCGCTCGTGGGCGTCGCGGATGCGCCGGGCGTGCTTGATGGGGCACCAGTACTGCTCGGTGCGGGCCGCGATTTCCCGCGCGTAGGCGACCACGCCGTTGCCGTACGAGCAGTAGAAGCAGTTGAACTTCTCGATCGCGTTGAGGTAGGGCAGGTCGGCGCGGTCGAACACGAGGAAGTCGGCGCGCCTGACCTTCGGTATCCCGTAGACGGGAAAACACACCGCCTGGTACAGGCTCACGAACGCGTCGAGCAGGGCGAAGGCGATCCAGCCCGAGTAGATGAGCGGTGCGGTAAGGAGCACGGGCCAGCGGCTGCCCCGGATGTAGCGCCACAGGCCGATCTTGTTGCGTCGCTGCAACTCCAAGAAACGGTCGGCCAGCTCTTCTTTCTGCCGGGCCAGTTCGTCGCGCAGCCTGCGGTATTCCTGTTCAACCTGTTCCTGCAGTTCGTGGATGCGGGCCAGGAGCTCTTCTGTGGATGGGGTCATGCAAGCCTCGGAATGGGGGCGAACCGCCTGCGCATTGCCCGCCGGATCGGGGGCGGTCTGCGGCGGTCAAGGGGACAGCATAAAGGTTAGTCCCCGGCCTGGGGCGGGTTTTTCGCCAAATAGTCAATCATCGTATTAATATCATTACATTCTGGTACATCATGGTATAAATCTGTGAATCCAGAGGCCATCAGAGGAGAAACAAATGGACAGGACAGGCAGGGGGTTTCGGCGCATCGGGCACCGGTTGATGGCCGGTTTTGCCTTGGTGCTGGTCATCACGGCGGCGATAGGCTTGGGTGCGGGCTGGCAGCTCTGGCGCATCGCGCAGGAGAACGAGGCCATCGGCCTGAGCACCCGCAACCTGGCCACCACGCAGCAGTGGGCGGGGGTGGCACGCACCAACCTGGAACGGGCCATGACGTCGACCCGGCTGGAGGCGGTGGCGTCGGAGCACGAGGCACTGCGCGGCGCGCTGGACCCGTTGTTTTCGCGCCTGAACGAGGAAATGTCGGCGTCTGCTGCCGAGGCACAGCGCCTGCAGGAAGTGGTCACCGGTCTGGACGACCCGGTGCTTCGCAGCCTGGTCGATGCCGTGGGCCAAAGCCGTGAAAAGTTCGTCCGCTTGCGGGCCGAAGTGCGCGACGACCTGCAACTTGGCGAGGGACACGAACGGCTCGACAGCGATCTGCAGCCCAGCGTCAACGCGATGCTGGTCGAACTGGAAAAGCTCGGCCAATACCTGGAGGCGGCGGGTCAGGCGTCCAGCCGACAGCTGCAGCAGAGGGTGGAGCAGGCCCAGTGGGCGATGCTGCTGCTGGTCGGGGTGGCGCTGGTGGTCGGGGTGGCTCTGGCGCTGTGGATCACGCGCGCGTTGTCGCGGCCTGTGGCCTATTCGGTCGACGTGGCCGGGCAGATCGCCGAGGGGCGGCTGGATGTGGCCATCGATGTGCGCGGGCGCGACGAGACCGCCGACCTCCTGGGCGCCATGCGCTCGATGCGCGACCAGCTGGTCGCCATGGTGGGGCAGGTGCGCGACAGCGCGGCCAACCTGGCGGCCACGGGCCACCAGCTGGCCCAGGCCAACCAGGAGCTGTCGGGGCGCACCGGGGCGCAGGTCGAGGGGTTGCAGGCGGCGACCACGTCGCTGTCCGGGCTGGAGGAGCAGGCGCGCCGCAATGCCGAACACACCGCACTGGCGCGCGGCCAGGTCGATGAGGTCTCGCGCGCCGCACATACCAGCGCCGAGACGGTTGAGCGGGCGGTCGAGAAAATCACCCGCATCAACGACTCTTCGCGTCAGATCGGCGAGATCGTCGGCGTGATCGACGGCATCGCTTTCCAGACCAACATTCTGGCCCTCAACGCGGCGGTGGAGGCCGCGCGGGCTGGCGAGGCCGGCCGCGGTTTTGCGGTGGTGGCCTCCGAGGTCCGCGCGCTGGCGCAGCGCAGCGGTGCCGCCGCCAAGGAAATCCGCGAACTCATCCGCGGCAGCATCGAGGGCATCGCCGAAGGCAGTGCGCTGGTGCAGCAGGCCGGAACCCGCATGTCCGAGGTGATGGGAGGGGTAGAGGGCGTGAGCCGGATCATGGAGGAGGTCGGTCGGGCCAGTGCCGAGCAGAGCAGCGCCATCACACAGCTCAGTCAGGCCGTGATGCACATGGACGAAACCACCCGGCAGAATGCGGGATTGGTCGGAGACAACCTCCAGGTGGTCCAGCGCCTGCAGCAGCAGGCGAGCGAACTGCTCGCCCTGGTGTCGCGTTTCAGGCTCGGCAGCGACGCTTCGCCGGTGACCCTGGAGCCGCTGGGCAAGGGCAAGCGGGGCGGCTCACCCCGTGGCGAGGCGCCGCGCCAGATCGACCGTGCTGCTGGCCTGGTACTTGCGCATCAGTCTTGAGCGGTAGATCTCGACGGTGCGGGGGCTGATCGCCAGCGCCTTGCCGATGGCCTTGGCCGTGAGGCCCTGCATCACGAGCGCGGCCACCTCGCGCTCGCGCGCCGTCAGTTCGGCCTTGACGGTGCGGCGGGCGCTGAGGTCCTCGAAGCTCCAGATGCCGGCGGCGTGCGGGTCCTGCCGGTCGAGTGCGCGGCCTGTGACATGGCACCAGAACAGTTCCCCCTTGAAGCGGCCGTCCACGCGTTTCATGACCCGCTCATCCGAGTAGTGCCCGCGGGTGTTCAGGATGGGGGCGATGCGTTCGCCCAGTCGCTCGAATTCGTCGGCGCTGGGGTAGAGCAGCTGGAACGACTGGCCCACGAGTTGCTCGCGCGTGGCCCCGAACATCTCGCACACGGCCTGGTTGCAGTCGACCATGGTGCGGTGGCGCGAGAGCACCAGGCCCACGGGCGCGGAGTCGAAGGCCAGGCGGTAGTCGATGTCCATGGCAGGGGCCGGCTAGGGGTTGCGCTTTAGGCAATACTACGTATGCCGTTAGGTAGTATCGTACGGCTTTCCTTCTCTTTCTCACAGGAGCCTGGACACATGAACAAGGTATACCCCAGCGCCGCCGAGGCCCTGAAGGGCGTGGTGGCCGACGGCCAGCTGATCGCCGTGGGCGGTTTCGGCCTGTGCGGCATTCCGGAAGCCCTGATCGACGCCCTGCGCGACAGTGGCGTGAAGAACCTTACGGCCATCTCCAACAACGCGGGCGTCGATGATTTCGGCCTGGGCAAGCTGCTGCAGACGCGCCAGATCAGGAAGATGATTTCCAGTTACGTGGGCGAGAACAAGGAGTTCGAGCGCCAGTACCTGGCCGGCGAACTGGAACTGGAGTTCACCCCGCAGGGCACGCTGGCCGAGAAACTGCGCGCCGGCGGCGCCGGCATTCCGGCCTTCTTCACCAAGACCGGTGTCGGCACGTTGGTGGCCGAAGGCAAGGAACTGCGCGAGTTCGACGGCGAAACCTACGTGATGGAGCACGCCCTGTTCCCCGACGTGGCGCTGGTCAAGGCCGACATCGCCGACCGTTCCGGCAACCTGCGTTTCAACCTGACGGCGCGCAACTTCAACCCCGCCGCCGCCATGGCCGGCAAGGTCTGCATCGTCGAGGTCGAGCGCATCGTGGCCACCGGCGAGATCGCGCCCGACGACGTGCACCTGCCCGGCATCTACGTGCACCGCATCGTGCACAACCCCACGCCCGAGAAGCGCATCGAGAAGCGCACCACCCGCGACCGCAAAGTTTGATCAGGAGAACAGACATGCCCTGGACCCAAGACCAGATGGCCGCGCGCGCGGCCCACGAACTGCAGGACGGCTTCTACGTGAACCTCGGCATCGGCATCCCGACGCTGGTGGCCAACCACGTGCCCGATCACATGGAGGTGTGGCTGCAGAGCGAGAACGGCATGCTGGGCATCGGCCCTTTCCCCTACGAGGACGAGGTCGACGCCGACCTCATCAACGCCGGCAAGCAGACGGTGACCACCATCAAGGGCTCGTCCATCTTCGGTAGCCACGACAGCTTCGCCATGATCCGTGGCGGCAAGATCAACCTGTCCATCCTGGGTGCCATGCAGGTCAGCGGTGCCGGCGACCTGGCCAACTGGATGATTCCCGGCAAGATGGTCAAGGGCATGGGCGGCGCCATGGACCTGGTGGCCGGTGTGCCGCGCGTGATCATCCTGATGGAGCACGTGGCGCGCAAGAAGGACGGTGGCGAGGACCTCAAGATCCTGCCCCAGTGCACCCTACCGCTGACCGGCGTGGGCGTGGTGGACCGCATCATCACCGACCTGGGCGTGATGGACGTGACGCCCGAGGGACTCAAGCTCGTGGAGCTGGCCGACGGCGTGACGCGCGAGTTCATCCAGAGCAAGACCGGCGTGCCGCTGATCTGAGCCGACGCTCCCGGTGGTCCAGGCTCAGTCTGGCTGGGCGAAACCGGCCTCCCACCCCAGCATGGCCGCCTTGCGCTCCACGCCCCAGCGGTAGTGGCTCAGCTCTCCGTTCTCGCGGATGACGCGGTGGCATGGGATGAGGTAGCCGATGCGGTTGGCCGCCAGCGCACTGCCGACCGCGCGTGCCGCCCCGGGTTGGCCGATGCGCCCGGCCAGTAGGCCGTAGGACGTCACCTCGCCCGGAGCCAGGCGCAACAAGGCCTCCCACACCTTGATCTGGAAGTTCGTACCGCGCAGCACCAGGTGCAGCCGGCCGGGTTCGGGGGCGGTGTGGAAGACGCGTTGGCTCCATGCCTGGGCCTGCGGGTCGTCCTGCAGCAGCGTTGCGGCCGGCCATTCGGCCCGCAGCTCACCAATGTGCCGGTCGCGCTGCGCCGCGCGGTCGTGGAACACCAGGTGGCACAGGCCGCGTGGTGTCCAGGCCAGCAGGGCCTCGCCGAAGGGCGTGGGTGCCAGGCCCCAGCCGATGGTCAGCCCCTCACCTTCGCTGCGGATCTCGCCGGGGCTCATGGCCTCGCAGGTCACGAGCAGATCGTGCAGTCGGCCCGGTCCCGACAGACCGGTCTCGGCCGCCACGGTCAGCAGATCACTGCTGCCGCGCAGGGCCTGGCGTGCGTGCTCCTTGGTGAGGTGTTGCAGGAAACGTTTGGGCGAGATGCCTGCCCAGGCGGAAAACAGCCGCTGCAGATGAAACTCGCTCAGGTGCATGGCCTGGGCCAGCTCGGCCAGCGTGGGCTGATCCCGCGCGTGCAGGCGCAGCCAGGCGATGGCGCGGGCCACCGTGTCGTACTGGCGGGCCGATTCCTCAAGGGGTGGGGGGATGATCATGCGCGGTCGATGGAACGGGACAGAGGCCTCCAGTGTGCCGTCTGCGGCGCCGCCGCGCCACCCGGTTCTTGCTCAGAAGGGAACGGGGCTTTCAAAGCGCAACGTGAGTCCGGTGCTGGGGTGGGGGAGTTCGATGGCGCAGGCGTGCAGCAGCAGCCGGGGCGCGGCCGCGCACGCGGCTTCATCGGCGTAGAGCTCGTCGCCCAGGATCGGGTGGCCAATGGCCTGCAGGTGCACGCGCAACTGGTGCGATCGGCCGGTGACGGGCGCCAGCGCCAGCCGGGTGGCCGCCAGTCCGTTGGAGCCGAGCGCTGGGCCGATCACGCGCCAGCGTGTGTGGCTGGGCTTGCCGAGCGTGGGGTCCACCTTGCTGCGGGGGCGGTTGGGCCAGTCCACGATCAGCGGCAGGCGGATGTCGCACCAGCCATTGTCGTCCGCGCCGCTGACTTCGGGCTGCCCGGCCACCACGGCCTCGTAGCGTTTGTGCACGCGCCGCTCGGCGAAGGCACGCGACAGGGCGCTTTGCGCGGCCAGGCCGCGCGCCATCACCAGCAGGCCCGAGGTGCCCATATCGAGCCGATGGACCACCAGCGCATCGGGGTACAGGGCCTGGACGCGGGAACTGAGGCAGTCGGCGTTGGCGGGGCCGCGGCCGGGCACCGACAGCAGCCCGGCGGGCTTGTCGAGCACGAGCAGCTGCGCATCGGCGTGCAGCACCCGCACGCCTGGGGCGTGGGTGTCGGCGGTCACAGCTCGGCGCCCTCGATCAGGAAGCGCACGCGGCGCTGGCCCTGCCATTCGTCGGCATCGAGCCGGAAGGCGAGCTTCACACGGGCGGGCAGCGGCTCGGTGTGCCCGAACCAGATGCCGTCCACCAGGCTGCCGGCGTGGCGCAGCTTGAGCGAGAGGTGCTTGTTCGCCACCAGCCGCTGCGAGACGATGTCCACCTCCTCGCTGAACACCGGGGGCGGAAAGCCCTGGCCCCAGACCGGCTGGTGCAGGGTGTCGACCAGGTCGGCGCGGCGGTATTCGGGGGGCAGGGGGCCGTCGGCCTCCAGGCGGCGTTGCAGCGTGGCCGCATCCAGCCACTCGGCGGCGATCTGCTGCAGGGCGCGGTCGAAGGTGTCCAGATGGTCTGCCGCCAGGGTGCAGCCGGCGGCCATGGCGTGCCCCCCGAAGCGCAGCAGCACCCCGGGGTGGCGCTTGGCGATCAGGTCGAGCGCGTCGCGCAGGTGAAAGCCCGGGATGGAGCGGCCCGAGCCCTTGAGCTCGTGGCCCTTGCCGTCGGCCTGGCTGGCCGCGAACACGAAGGTGGGGCGGTGCAGGCGGTCTTTCAGCCGTGAGGCCACGATGCCGACGACACCCTCGTGGAATCCGGGGTCGAACAGGCACAGCGCGGGTGGGGGCGACTTGGCCTCGTCCCACAGCCGCTCGGCCAGTTGCAGGGCCTGCTCGCGCATGCCGTCCTCGATGGTCTTGCGCTCGCGGTTGATGGCGTCGAGTGCCCGGGCGAGCTCCAGCGCGCGGGCGGGGTCGTCGGTGCACAGGCACTCGATGCCCAGACCCATGTCGGCCAGGCGCCCGGCGGCGTTGAGGCGCGGGCCGAGCGCGAAGCCGAGATCGAAGCTGGTGGCCGCCTGCGGGCGGCGGCCCGCCACCTCGAACAGGGCCGCCATGCCGGGGGGTAGGACGCCGGCGCGGATGCGCCTGAGCCCTTGTGCCACCAAGCGGCGGTTGTGGGGGTCGAGCCGCACCACGTCGGCCACGGTGCCCAGGGCCACCAGTGGCAGCAGGGCGTCGAGCCGGGGCTGGGTGGCGGCGTCGAACACGCCGCGCGCGCGCAATTCGGCGCGCAGCGCAAGCAGCACGTAGAACACCACGCCGACGCCGGCGATGGACTTGCTCTCGAAGCCGCAGCCGGGCTGGTTGGGGTTGACGATGACGCAGTCCGTGGGCAGCTGCACCACGCCGTCGTGCACAGCCGGCAGATGGTGGTCGGTCACCAGCACCTGCAGCCCGAGTTCGCGCGCGCGCGCCACGCCCTCGACGCTGGCGATGCCGTTGTCCACGGTCACCAGCACATCGACACCGGTGCGGTGCACCCGTTCGGCGATGGCGGGTGTGAGACCGTAGCCGTCGGCCACGCGGTCGGGCACGAGGTGGCTCACCCGGTCGTGGTCCAGGGCTTGGCCCAGCATGCGCAGGCCGCGCACGGCGGTGGCGCAGGCGGTGGCGCCGTCGCAGTCGTAGTCGGCCACGATGCAGATGCGCTGGCCGGTGGCCAGGGCGTCGGCCAGCAGGCGCGCCGCCGCGCCGGTGCCCTGCATCTGTTCGGGCGGCAGCAGGCGGCCCAGGGTGTCGTCAAGCTCGTCGGGGTGGCACACGCCACGGCCGGCATACAGCCGCGCCAGCAGGGGGTGGATGCCGGCCTGTTCCAGCGCCCACACGGCGCGCGGTGGGGCATCGCGCTGAACGATTTTCATAGGTCGAGAAGGATGGCGCCAGGGGGTGGCGCGGGTGAACGTGCCCAGGTCGATGACCGCAGCCATGTGCGCCACCCCGTGGATCGGACCGTGCCGGGACCGGTCCATGTGCGGGCATGGCGCTCGCCGCACAGGGTCAGTCGCACCGATTCGCCGCTGCGGGCACGGGTCAGCAGGGTCTGCACGGGGCCAGCGTCCAAGGCCAGCCAGGCCCGTTCCCAGGCCGTCCAGTCGCCCCGGAGAGCCGGTGCGCGCAGGCGGTCGTCCACCACGGGGCAGGATTGCGCCGGGGTGTCGTCGCCGTGCCATACGCCACAGCCACTGATCCAGAAACCATTGATCCCGGGCAGGCCCTGCGCGGTGCGTTCATCGTGCACGGGATGGGCGTAGAAGAGCATCTGCGCCTCGTTCTGCAGGCGCGTGAGCAGCGGCGAGCGGGAGGGCGGGGGCAGCCAGGCGTCGATGCGCCGGTGGGCCACGCGGTCCAGGCTCGCGCAGGGCAGGTCGCGCAGGACCTCGCCCTCGGCTCTCCAGCGCGTGGCGTGTTCATAGACCAGGGTGATGCCATCCTCTTGGGCGTAGGGGCGCAGCGCATCAAACAGCGCGCGGGCATGGGCATCGCTCAACGCCAGCGCCTCGGGCGGCAGCAGCATCACCTGGTCCATGCCGGCCTGGAAGTGGCAGGGTGTGAACCAGGCGCAGGGCACGCCGGGCCGGTCGGCGGCGCGAGCGGCCCAGGGGATCAGGCCGTCTGCCAGTGGGGCGCGGTCGCGGTCGATGGCGAAGCTGGCGGCCAGCGCGCGTTCGTGGGGCGGGGAGAGACTGAATTCGTTGCCCAGGTCTTCGGCCTGCAGTTCCATGCGACCCAGCAGTGCGGCCAGATGGGGCAGGGCGATGCGTTGGACCACGGGCGCGCAGGCCTCGTCGCAGGCCCCGGCAAAGGGCACGAGCAGGTGGCCGGTTTGCGGTGGCGATACAGCGTCGGGCATGCGGTGATTGTCGGGGATGCCACAATCTCCCCTGTCCACACAGGTTCACATGCAGATCCCCTACGAATTCCTGCTCGGCTGGCGCTATACCCGCGCCGGACGCGGCACCCGGCGCAACGGCTTCATCTCGTTCATCTCCGGGGTGTCCATGCTCGGCATCGCGCTGGGCGTGGCCGCGCTCATCATCGTGCTGTCGGTGATGAACGGCTTCCAGAAGGAGGTGCGCGACCGCATGCTGGGCGTGCTCTCGCACATCGAGGTGTTCGCGCCCGGGGGCGAGGCCATCCCCGACCTCGACCGCACCTTGCAGGAGGTGCGGCAGCACCCGGCCGTGGTGGGCGCGGCGCCGTTCATCGCGGCCCAGGGCCTGCTGGCGCGTGGCGAGGACATGAAGGGCGCGATGGTGCGCGGCATCGACCCCGCGCTGGAGCCCGAAGTCACCGAGCTGGGCGCCGACCTGGCGCTGGGGGCGCTGGCGCGACTGCAGCCCGGTGCCTACGGCATCGTTCTCGGGGGGGCGCTGGCCCGCAGCCTGGGGGTGCGCGAGGGCGACGCGGTCACGCTGATCGCGCCCAGCGGCCAGCTCACGCCGGCCGGGGTGGTGCCGCGGCTGCGCCAGATGACGGTGGTCGGCCTGTTCGATTCCGGTCACTACGAATACGACGCCGCGCTGGCCCTGTTGCACCAGGACGACGCGGCGCGCATCTTCCGGCTCGAAGGGCCCACCGGCGTGCGCCTGAAGATCCGCGACCTGCATGCCGCGCGCGAGGTGGCCATCCAGCTGGCCGGCTCGCTCAGCGGCGACCTGCTGGTGCGCGACTGGACGCGCCAGAACCGCACCTGGTTCGCCGCCGTGCAACTCGAAAAACGCATGATGTTCATCATTCTCACGCTGATCGTGGCCGTGGCCGCGTTCAACCTCGTCAGCACGCTCGTCATGACCGTGACCGACAAGCGCGCCGACATCGCCATCCTGCGCACGCTGGGCGCCAGCCCGGCCAGCATCATGGCCGTGTTCATGGTGCAGGGGGCGATGGTGGGCGTCATCGGCACGGTCTCGGGGCTGGTGCTCGGCCTGGGCGTGGCCTTCAACATTGACACCCTGGTGCCGGCGCTGGAGCGTCTGCTGGGGGCGAGCTTCCTGCCCCAGGACATCTACCTCATCAGCCGCATGCCGAGCGACCCGCAGGAGGCCGACATCGTGCCGATCGCGCTCATCTCGCTGGCGCTGGCCTTCGTGGCCACGCTCTACCCGAGCTGCCGGGCCAGCCGCGTCAACCCGGCGGAGGCCCTGCGCCATGAGTGAAGCCACCACCGTGCTGCAGGCCCGTGGCCTGGTCAGGCGCTTCCACGAAGGCCACATCGACGTGACCGTGCTGCAGGGCGTGGACCTGGACGTCCATGCCGGCGAGACCGTCGCCATCGTCGGTGCGTCCGGTTCGGGCAAGAGCACCCTGCTGCACCTGCTGGGCGGGCTTGACGCGCCCACGGTCGGGGAAGTGCGTTTGCAGGGGGAGGTGCTGTCGCGGCTGGGGGCCGCCCGGCAGGGTCAGTTGCGCAACCGCCACCTGGGCTTCATCTACCAGTTCCACCACCTGCTGCCCGAGTTCAGCGCGCTCGACAACGTGGCCATGCCCCTGTGGATACGCCGCACCCCGCGCGAGGCCGCCGCCGCCGAGGCGGCGCGCTGGCTGGAGCGGGTGGGGCTGGCCGAGCGGCTGCACCACCGGCCCTCGGAACTCTCGGGCGGCGAGCGGCAGCGCGTCGCGATCGCCCGGGCCCTGGCCACCCGGCCGGCCTGCGTGCTGGCCGACGAGCCCACCGGCAACCTTGATCGCGGCACGGCCGAGGCGGTGTTCGGCCTGATGCTGGACCTGGCCCGCGACCACGGCACGGCCTTTGTGCTGGTGACCCACGACCCGGCGCTCGCGCAGCGCTGCGACCGGGTTTTCCACATGGTGCAGGGGCGGCTGGGCGCGTCCTGACCGGTTCGATCGGGTTAGCCCGATCGCTTTCAGGGGTTCTGTAAGAATCCGTTGGGTATTCGGGTTTACACTATTCCTTATATTGGCAAGCAATCATATAGTTACGGAATGAACCACGAATCTATTCCGGCCAGTTGCACGTCCACATCCGGCGGGATGCAGGAGGTGTTCGAGGCGGCCGCGCGCTATTTCAGCGTGCTGGGCGAGCCCACGCGCCTGCGCATCCTGCACGCGATCTGCCAGGAAGAGCGTTGCGTCAACGAGATCATCAAGACCACGGGCCTGGCGCAGGCCAATGTCTCGCGTCACCTGGGCCTGATGTACCAGGCGGGCCTGCTCTCGCGCCGGCGCGAAGGCACCCAGATCTTCTACCGTGTGGCCGACCCGATGTACGTCGAACTGTGCCGCACCGTGACCCAGCAGGTGATTTCCCGCATGGACGAGCTTTCACGGGCGCGCTGTGCCCAGCAAGGCCTGCCCCAGGATTTTTCCCTCCCTTTTCCCCCTGTCTATCCAAAGGAAAATGCAAGTGTCTAAAGACCTCAGTCAAGTCATTGGGCGCGTACTCCCGGCGCCCGAGAACCACCTGAGCCCCGAGCTGATGGAGCAGGCCCGCAAGGCCCGCCGCAGCTTCATGGGCAAGGCCCTGGCCATGGGGGCCGGCGCCGTCTCGGCCGCAACGGCGTCCACCCGCGCCATGGCTTCGGCCGAGGGGGAGGACGCCATCCTGAAGCTGCCCGAGCACAGCACCGGCCTGGGTCAGCCCGTCGCGATGGACCCCGGCTATGGGGTGCCCAGCAAATGGGAAACCAACCTGCGCCGTCGCCAGAGCCCGGGCCTGACCCGGGTGGATCAGGCCTCGGTCAGCTTCACGCCTCTGCAGGGCCTGTTCGGCATCATCACGCCCAGCGGCCTGCACTTCGAGCGCCACCACCAGGGCTGGTGGGACATCGATCCCTCCAAGCACCGTCTCATGATCAACGGCCTGGTCAAGCGCCAGCGCGTCTTCACCATGGACGACCTGATGCGTCTGCCCAGCGTCTCGCGCATCCACTTCATCGAATGCGGTGCCAACACCGCCACCGAGTGGGGCAACGTGGCGGTTCCGACCGTCCAGTACACCCACGGCATGGTCAGCTGCTCCGAGTTCACGGGCGTGCTGCTGTCGACGCTGCTCGAGATGTGCGGCATCGACAAGAAGAAGGCCAAGTACGTGCTGGCCGAAGGCGCCGACGGCTCTTCCATGACCCGCACCATCCCGATCGAAAACGCCATGGACGACGTGATCGTGGCCTGGGCCATGAACGGCGAGATGCTGCGTCCGGAAAACGGCTACCCGCTGCGTCTGGTGGTGCCCGGTATCCAGGGTGTGAGCTGGGTCAAGTACCTGCGCCGCATCGAAGTGGGCGACCAGAAGTACGCCACCAAGGACGAGGCCGTCCACTACATCGACCACATGCCCGACGGCACGCACCGCCAGTACACCGGCATCCAGGAGTGCAAGTCGGTCATCACCACGCCCTCGGGCAGCCAGACCCTGCTCGACCGCGGCTACTACAACGTGAGCGGTCTGGCCTGGTCGGGCCGCGGGTCGATCAAGCGCGTGGACGTGAGCGTCGACGGCGGCCGCAACTGGCGCACCGCCCGCCTCGAAGGCCCCATCCTGCCCAAGGCGATGACGCGTTTCAACATCGACTGGGTCTGGGACGGCAAGCCCGCCATCCTGCAGAGCCGTGCCATCGACAGCACCGGCTATGTGCAACCCAAGATCAACCAGCTGCGTGCCGTGCGTGGCACCCGGTCCGTCTACCACCAGAACGCCATCCAGAGCTGGCTGGTGTCCGAAAACGGTGAAGTTTCCAACGTGCAGGTGTACTGATGAAAAGCATGTTCCACAAATCCCTGTCCGCTCTGGCGCTGGGCGCAACGTTTGCCGCGCTGGCCATCGGTACCGCCCAGGCACAGACCAAGCCCTGGCACAACATGGGCCGCGATGCGACCCCGGCCGAAGTGAAGGCCTGGGACATCGACGTCCGCCCCGATTTCAAGGGCCTGCCCAAGGGCGCCGGTTCGGTGTCTCTGGGTGAAGAGGTCTGGATTGCCAAGTGCGCCTCCTGCCACGGCGACTTCGGTGAGTCCAACGAGGTGTTCACCCCCATCATCGGCGGCACCACCAAGAAGGACATCGAAACCGGCCGCGTCGCGGCGCTGGTTGAAGGCGCCCCCGCCACCGCTCCGCAGAAAACCACCATCATGAAGGTGGCCACCGTCTCCACGCTGTGGGACTACATCAACCGCGCCATGCCTTGGAACAACCCCAAGACCCTGACGCCCGATGAAGTCTTTGGCGTGCTGGCCTACCTGCTCAACCTGGCGGAGATCGTCCCGAGCGACTACGTGCTGAGCGACGAGAACATCGCCGAGGTGCAAAAGCGCATGCCCAACCGCAACGGCATGGTGTTCTACGAGCCGCTGTGGAAGACCAACGGCAAGGGCGATGTCCAGAACGTGGCCTGCATGAAGAACTGTGCCGTCGATCCCAAGGTGCAGTCCTTCCTGCCCGACTTTGCCCGCGATGCCCACGGCAACATCCAGGAGCAGAACCGGGTGATCGGTCCGGTGCGTGGCGCAGACACCACCAAGCCGGCGCCCAGCGCACCGCTGACCCAGCGCATCGAGGTGGCCCCCGTGGTGGTGGCCGCCCAGACCGCAAGCGCCGGCCCCGACGTCAAGGGCTTGCTGGCCGCCAACGCCTGCACCGCCTGCCATGGCATCAAGAACAAGATCGTGGGCCCCGGCTTCACGGAGGTGGCGGCCAAGCACAAGGGCAAGGCCGACCTGGAGGCCTACCTGATCGGCAAGATCAAGAACGGTGGCTCGGGCGTGTTCGGTGCGGTTCCCATGCCGCCGCAGCCTCAGCTCAGCGACGCCGATGCCAAGGCCATCGCCAACTGGATCATCTCTGGCGCGAAGTGAAATTAGGCGCTAATATAAGTAGCTACTGTTTGTTTTCGAAGTCATTCCCAACAAGGAGCGTTTGAGTTATGAGCACGAAAAAATCCCTGGCCTTGGCCGCGGTTGCCGTAGGTGCGCTGTTCACCGGCGTGGCCCACGCCAACGTGGACGGCGCCAAGGCCAAGGAACTGGCCACCAAGAGCGCCTGCATGGCCTGCCACGCCGTCGACCGCAAGATGGTCGGCCCGGCCTACAAGGACGTCGCTGCCAAGTACAAGGGCATGGATGTCGCGAAGCTGGCTGCCAGCATCAAGGCCGGTGGTTCGGGCAAGTGGGGCCCCGTGCCCATGCCCGCCCAGGCGGCCCTGAAGGACGACGACGCCAAGCTGCTGGCCGCGTGGATTCTGGCCGGCGCCCCCGACAAGTGATCACGCAAGTGATGCACCTACCCCATACACTTACCAAGGAGTCTGAAATGAACCAATCCCGCCGTACCGCCCTGAAAACCACGGGCGCCATGGCCACGCTCGTCTCGCTGGGCATTGTGACGGCCGAGCAGGCGATGGCCGCTGGTCGCGCCGGCTTTGATG